>Ga0233425_10009083_pt1 | contig 12799 bp, 9 predicted proteins | sample Watercolumn_Towu_2_FD_181712 | JGI IMG/M metagenome (GOLD analysis project Ga0233425, IMG submission 181712) | Freshwater microbial communities from Lake Towuti, South Sulawesi, Indonesia - Watercolumn_Towuti2014_140_MG | ecosystem: Environmental > Aquatic > Freshwater > Lake | place: Indonesia...
GGAGCGCAAGGTGAGGTACATGCGCCCGGTGATGGCGTAGCCCGAGGGCGCCGTCTGGATGCCCGCCAGGTAGTTGCCCCGGCTGGCCGCGCGGTGGGCGCAGGCGGGGAGCGAAAAGAGGAAGAGGAGCAGGAACCAGGCGCGAGGGGGCATTGGGGGATGCCTTGGAGCGGAGCGGGCGCGCAGCCTACCGCGTTTTGCCCGCTGAAGCTGCCTGCCGGACCGTGCGCAGGTGCGAGGTGATGGTCTCGTTCGCCGGGTCGATCCGCGCGGCGTGCTCCAACTCCGGCAGGGCCATGGCGACCTCCCCGCGCTGGAACAGGATCCAGCCGAGGGTGTCGAGGAAGGCGGCGTTGGCCGGCTCCTGATCCACCGCGCGCCAGGCCAGCGCCAGCACCTCATCGCCGTGCTCGCCGTGCTCCACCTGGAACCAGGCCAGGTCGTTCTGCAGAACAGCGTCGTCACGGAAAACGGCCAGGGTGGCCTGCAGCACCTGCCGAGCCTCTTCATCGGCTCCGGCTGCCAGGGCCAGGGCGGCATGCTGGCTGGCCAGGTCGGGGGAGACGAGGTCGCGGTCCTGCGCCGCGCGCAGGGCGCCGAGCGCGCCCCTCTCGTCGCCGGCCTCGGCGAGCCAGCCCGCGCGCGCCGCGGGGACGGCTGGGTCGTGGGGGTGGCGGGCCTCGACCTCGGCGGCGACATTCACCGCGCCGGCCAGGTCGCCGGCGAGGGCGTGGAGCCGGGCCTCGGCCAGGGCATCGTCGGGCGAAGGTTCCGGGGCGTCGGTGAGCAGGGCCAGCGCGCGCTCCAGCCCGCCGGTGCGCGCCTCCAGGGAGGCCATGTCCCAGTACTCGTACCAGCCAGCGTCCTCGAGGGGAACGGCGCGCAGCGCGTCCCGCGCGTCCAGCAGTCGGCCCGCCTCCTCGAAGAGCCTCGCTTGGACGCGCATGCGGGCGGAGGCGCTCGGGTGTTGGGCGTCGAGGACCGCGAGGGCCTCCGCCTCACGCCCGAGCGCCAGCAGGGCGCTCGCCCGGGTATAGGCCACCTGGGTCTGGAGCCCAGGGGGGATCTCGGAGGTGTCGAGCGCTGCCAGGGCGGCCGCGGGCGCCTCCGCGCTGAGCCACGCCTGGGCGAGACACAGTCGCGTGAAGGCATCCTCGCCACGCTGGAGGCGGTCGATTTGCTCCAGGGCCGGGGTCGCGCGCTCCAGGTCGCCCAGGCGCACGGCGAGACTGGCCAGCAGCTCGAGCACGTGCGCATCGCCCGGGGTCGCCCGCGCGATCCGCCCGAGGACTTCCAGCGTGGCGCGGTTGCGTTGGACGCGGTCGTTGGCCTCGAGCAGGCCCTGCAGGGCTGGTGGCTCGGGGACCCAGCCCTCCACGAGCGCGACGAAATCCTCCCAGGCCTGCAGGCCGAGGTCGAGCTCGAGGCATAGTTCCGCCCGAGCTCGAAGCCAGGTCGGGTCGGTGATGGGCGCCTCGCGCCAGGTGGCCATGACCTGCCGGGCGCCGTCCAGGTCGCCATCCCCCTGCAGGAGGCGGATCAGCCCCGAGAAAGCGGCATCCCGACGGCCCTGCTCGAGCAGGAGCCGGTAGGCGGCGATGGCCTTGTCGCGCTGGCCGGCCTGGGCAAAGGCCCGCGCGCGATCCACCTGGATCGACAGATCGCCGGGCGCTTCGCTCCAGGCCAGGGTCAGCGCCCGGGCGGCCTCGACCGGGGCCCCGCGGTCCAGCGCCAGGCGCCCCTGGGCCGCGTGCAGCGCGGCCGCGGTCGGGTCGAAGAGGAGCGCCACCCCCAGCTCTTCCCAGGCCTGGTCCAGATTTCCATCGGACCAGGCCAGGATCGCCAGGGCGTAGTGCTCGAGGCTGGCGGCGGGGGGACCGGTGATGGGGCGCGGCGCGGCGGCCGAAGCGGGTGGGAGTGGTGGCGGCAGGGGGTGGCAGGCTGCGATGGCAAGGCCAAGGACCGCGGCGGCGGGCGCGCGCATCACAACCCTCGGGCCCACAGGATCCGCGCCGCGCGACGCACGGGCAGCAAGCCGGCGGCCAGGCACAGACCTCCGGCGGTGACCAGCAGGGCCGCGGACAGGGCCCAGGAACGAGCGGAGATCTCCGTGTCCGTGGCGCCTGCCCGGAGCCAGGCGTAGACCGGCCAGGCCTCGAGCCCCAGCACCACGGCCACCAGGGTGAGGGCGAGCACCATGTAGAGCACGCCCGCGGGGCCAGTGGCCACCTTGGAGGCGTTGTCGGCCTTGAAGTTCGGGTAGACCGCCCCCATGGCCACGGCGATGCCCCCCAGCGCCACCGCGAGGAAGGCCGCGGTGCCCGCCGCGAGCACCACCAGGAAGCTGCCCGCGTCCAGGATCACGGAGCTGGCCACCGCCAGGATCTCGCCGACCACCAACATGGGGACCAGGCCCAGCAGGCTCTTGGCCCACAGGAAGCCCACCGGCTCCACCGGGGCCGAGCGCGCGACCCAGAAGGCGCGCCCCTCGCCGCTGACCGCCGCGAACTGGAAGCGGATGGCCACGCCGGCCATGACGAAGCCGGCCATGCCCAGGTTGAGGTAGGCCAGGGCCCGGCGCATGGCCAGGGCCCAGGGCCCCCGGAACTGCTCCATGGGGATGGCCTGGATGCTGAACAGGTAGATGACGATCAGGCTGCCCAGCAAAAAGACCTGGCTCCACTGGGATGGATCGCGGAAGAACGTGCGCACGTCCTTGGTGACGATGGGTCGCCAGGAGACCGGCACCAGGCTGGTGGCGAGCGAGACCAGGCCCTTGAGCCAGGCCTTCTCGGCCCCGCGGGCCGCGCGGGCTTCCTGGCTCTTGGACCAGCCGGGAACGAACAGCCGGGCGCCAGCCCAGCGGCCGATGGCCACGACCGCCACCGCCCCGCTGACCATCAGGCCCAGCGAGAGCCAGGGCATCTCGTGCCGCTGGAGGCTGGCCATCAGCAGGCTGGCGGCCCAGGTCGGGGGGAAGAGGGCGGGCAGCGGTGTCTGGATCTCGGCGACGTAGGCGGCCAGGTTGGCGAACGCCTGGGCGTCGGTGAAACGCTCGGGCTTGAGCAGGCGCAGGAGCAGGAACAGCCCGACCACGGCCAGGAGTCCGCCGAGCGCCATCAGCTCGCGGGTACGCCGCGCGGGGAACACGTTCACGAGCACCGTGGCGATGAGCGCCCCGATGGCGACGGGGATGGCCACGAAGGCGGGCACCACCACCAGCAGCAGCCCGTAGTAGGCCAGCGGTGCTTCGTAGACGAGCCCGTAGGCCAAGAACACCGGCAGCCCGAACATGGCCATCATCCAGCTCGACTGCACGGCCGTCTCGGCGAGGCGGGAGTAGTGCAGGGTCGGGCGAGGGATGGGCATGGAGAGCAAAAGCTCGAGATCCTCCGACAGGAAGAAGGTGGACAGGGCGGTGATGACGTTGGAGAAGCACAGCATCGTGAAGAGGCTGATGAGCAGGATCTCCATGAGCTTTCGGGTGAGCAGCGGCCCGAAGACTTCCACCCCGTAGAAACCACCGATGATGAAGTAGAGGAACCAGAACAGCCCGGCCCAGAACGCCAGGCCCATGCCGCCGAAGACCGCGTAGGCCCAGCGGGTGCGGCGGTCGGCGTCGTGCCAGGCGTTCGCGAGCCCCCTGAGGCGCGGGCTGAGCAGGCGCCAGGGCATCACGGGCCGGAGGGCGGAAGTGGCGGTCACGGGGCCTGCTCCTCCCAGGTGCCCGCATCGCGCTCTTCGGAGCGCTCCACCGTGCGTCGCACGTAGGCCTTGAGCAGCTTGTTGCGCTGGGCGCCGCCGAGCAGCGAACGGAGATCCTCGTACAAGGTCGGGTCTTTGGCCAGCATACCCACGGTGCCCTCGCCGCGCTCGATGGCTTCCGCCACCTCTCTCAGGGCGGTGGCCGTGGCGTGCAGATCCTCCACCATCCGCGCCCGCTCGGGGTCGTAGATCAGGGCGTGGACCAGCGAGTCGTCGGTCTGGATGTCCTCGGTGAGCTGCCTGAGGGTCTCGGCCAGGCCGCCCATCTGGGTGGCCAGCCGCCGGCCCTCTTCGCCGAAGACCATCTCGTGCGCGAAGCCATCGCCGCTCTCGATCTCCTGGGTCATGCGGGCCAGCCCGGCGCTGCCCTCCTCCAGGTTGGCGGCCGTGCGCTTGACCGAGGAGGCAAGTTCTTTGTCGTAGACCAGCTCGTGCAGCAGCCCCTGGCCCTGCTCGGTCTCCTGGATGACACCTTCGAGGTGCACGATGGCGTTGGCCAGGCTGGCGCGGGCAGAATCCTGGTCCTCGCCGAGCAGGAAGTTGATCTTGCGGGAGATGCTGGCGGAGTTCTCCAGCACGTCGCCGGCCTTGTCCATGTAGGAGAGCCACTCCAGCGGTTCTTCGGTCTCGATCCAGTCGCCCTGCACCAGCACGGGCTGCGCGGGGGTGCCCATGGAGATGCAGATGTACTTGTCGCCGAGCACGCCCTCGGTCTCGATCGCGGCCACCGAGTCCTTGCGGATGCGGTCCTGGTAGCCCTCCATGAGGTTCATCTCCACCTGGACCTTGCGGGCGGACAGGTCGGGATCGAAGCGGATGCGGGTGACCTCACCCACGTCGATGCCCGCCAGCCGCACCACCGCGCCGGGCTTCAAGCCCGAGATGTCCTCGAACTGGGCGTGGATGCGGTAGCGCTGCTCCAGCAGCCGGGTGCTGCCCCCCAGCAGGAAGACCACCAGGCCGAGCACCGCCGTGATGGCGAGCACGGCCGCGCCGACCTTGATCTCCTGCCCGAGGTTCCGTTCCATCGCACTCTCCGAGGCGCCGGGGCCGCATTCTATTCCGACCGGGGCTCAAGGGCCGGCGGGGTGCTATCCTGGGCAGCCACTCGCCCGTGGAAGGCCATGCCCGATCGCGACGCCGACTGCGGGGCCCGCGCGCTGGCCCTGGCCCTGTTGCTCGCGGGCTGTGCGCGGCCAGGGGGGGGGCCGCGTCAGATCGTGGTGCCCGGCGCACCCGAGGGTTGCCGGGCCTCGTGGGTGCTGGGCGCGCCGCCGCCGCGGGAAGGCGGGACGGGCTTCCGGCAGGTGCCCGGGGTGGTGGAGATGGAAGGTTTCGGAGCCTGCACGCTGCTGGGGCCGGCCCAGGACGGTCGCTGGCGGTGGGTGCTGATGAGCTTCGAGCCGGGCTGGCGCGGCGAGGTGCGCTGCCGGGCGGGGGGGCAGCGTTCGCCCCTGCTGCTCGGGGGCGGGCCGGAGGTGGAGGTCCCCGCAGGGGTGAAGGTCGATCTCGCGGGGATGGACGCGGCAGAGATCGAGGCGGCGGGGCGGGGGGTGGTGCCGAGTACGGCGGGGGCGTGCCCGGCGAGCGAGTAAGCCCCGGGAAACGCAACACCTGCGAAAGTATACCCCCCACATCGCAACACCCTGTTCGCCGGGTGCCCGCGCCCCAACGGTTGAACGCACACTTTCGTGGAGTCGTTCGCCTCGGGGAACGCCCATCCGGAAACCAGCGGGCCTCGGGTGTTCGAAAACAGGGGGGATAGATTCTCGAGTGTTCGACTTCGGGGGGGATAGTCGTCGGTGCGAGGGTCAGGGTACCCCGATGCGGGTGAGGAAGGGCTGGCCATCACGCCACTCGGGCAGCCAGACCTCACCGTCGATTTGCAGCAGGCGCCGATCGTGCCCGCTCCAGGCAGAGGGGGCAAGGCCATCTCCGCCGCAGAGGGCGGGATCCGTGCGCCAGATACTCAGGTCGAGGTCCAGGACAGTGGGGATGAAGACGTGCCGGTCATCCACCCAGCCTGCCAGGAGAAGCGCGATGTGACCCTCGGAGAGCTGCGCGAGGGAGTCCGGCCACAAGCTGGCGTAGCAGTCCCTTGGGTGGGACTGGAGGAGGCGCCAGGCCACCGGACCTTCCCCCGGGTCGCGCTGCTCGATCCAGATGTCGCCGCCTCGCCAAAGCAGGAGCAGCAGGTCGTGGCCGAGGTCGCGGACCTCCCGGGCCTGCGCCGGCGCTCCACCCGGGTCGGTCACCGCGACCGAGGCCCCCGTGTCGAGATCGACCTCCCAGAGTGTCTCCATGGGGCTGCCGAGCGCCACCGACGCCCAAGCGCGACGGTCACGTACCACTCCCGCAAAGACGTAGGAGGCATCCTGCTTGAAGGTCACCTCCTCGAGGGCGGCTCCGGCGTGGACCAACCACGCGCGGTTGGGGCCTCCGTCCCGCCAGAGGAGCAATGGCGCCGGCCTGCCATCCAGCATCGTCCAGTGCGCCCCCTCGGGATCGCTCAGGGGCAGTGCTTGGCGCTCCAGCACCCGTCCGGTCCAGGGGTCGATGTGGGCCAACACGCCAAGGTCGGCTTGAAGCGCGTAGAGGCGCTCCCCGCCGACCGCCCAGGAGGATGGAGCCGAAAGTTCGATCGGCACCCGCAGGACGTCCAGCTCTACTTCCCCCGCCAACAGCCAGGTGGGTTGGTACTCGCGGTAGACCTCGGCCCGCACCCAACGCAGGGCTGGATCGCCAAACCCGAATTCGCAAGCCTCGTCCAGTCCGCGCGCGAAACCATCATCTTCCGGGGCCTCCTGGCAGACCTCCGCGAAGCTCTCCATCCGGCGCAAGGCGTCGGTCGGGTACAGCGCGCTCGGCTCGATGCCCTCGCCCGTGAAAAGGTCGGGGTGGTCGAGCGAGGGCGTCCCCTGCGAGAGATCCCAGGCGTGGCACAGCTCGTGGCGCACGCCCAGTTCGGCCTCTCGCAGGTAGCTGTCGTCCAGGGTGATCATCCCGCCGAGCAGGCTGGTGTGCCCTCCGCCGAGGACGACCTCCTTCCGGATCCGCACCCCCGGCGCGCAGACCGTCTCCACCCCGGTCCAGTCGGCGAAGTCCCAGATCGTCTCGTAGATCGTGTCGATCTGTTCGCGGGTGGCGAGGTGCCAGCGGTCCTCCACCACCATGGCGCCCATGGGCGGGCAGTCGCAGGCGGAGAGCAGTGCGACGGCGTAGACGCCCGTGTGAGAAGGTGCGGGCATTCCGAACTTGGAGCGTCCTGCTGGAGAGCGGCGTGGGTGGGGGTGGGTCAGGTCGTTACAATTTGTCGTCCGAGTCCCTCGGACAGTCCGTGGAGATGAATATTGTAACGCCGCAGACCCAGCGTCGCTGATTTGGCAGGGGTCCGCAGCCCGCAGCCCGCAGCCCCCCCTGTTCACCCCTTCCCCCCCCGCTCCTCCACCCGCCAGCAGGGCTGGGCCTCGGGATCGAGCACCACCCGCGCGGGGCGTTGCCGGCCGCCGAGGCCCGCGAGGTAGCGCGTGGCCCGCGCGCGCGCGAGCAGGCGCTGGGCTTGTTCCTCGTCCAGTCGGGTGCCTTCGATCTCGAAGGGGACGCGCAGAAGACAACCCTGCTTCCAGCGCGAGCAGCCCCAGGCTTCGCGGCCGGCGACGACGTAGCCGGGCTCGCGCTCGGCGCGCGCGGTGCAGCAGGGGCAGGTGAGGGGTGCCCCGAAGGCCGGGGGTGGACCGCCGGGTGGGACGACTTGTTCCGGGGGTTCCTCCGGGCGGCGCAGGTAGTCGAGTTGGACCCTGAAGCCCTCGTCGAGCACGAGCGCGGCGCGGAAGACGGCCCCGCTCCGCTGGCGGAAGCCGTGCAGGCGGGGGGTGCGGCGCTCCCGGAGGAGCTGGGCGACCTCGCCCTGGGAGAGCGCGCGCTGGGCGACCTCGGCGGGCATGGAGAAGTCGCCTGCTTGACAGCGCCATTTTCCGCGTTCGAATCGCACCGGTTGCCCGCAGCGGGGGCAGGGGCCCGCGGCGTCCGCGTTCTCGCGGGGATCGAACGACCGGATCTCCACCCGCTGGCCACTCCAGATCAGGGTGCCCGAGAAGGCGCGGCCCTGGCGATCCGTGAAGCCCTCCAGCGGCTCGGACCGACCCTGGCCGAGCAACCGGGTCACGGCCTCCGGGGGGATGGCGCGGCCGCTCATCTCGGCGAAGACGACGAAGGCGCACTCGCGGCCGGTGTCGCAGGTGTAGACCTTGCCCCGGGGACGCACCGGCTGGCCGCAGGCGGGGCAGGGACCGAGGGGCTCGGGCTCCGGGAAGTGCAGCTTGACAGCGCCTTCATCATCCAACTTGAGGGCGGCGGCGAAGTCCTTGCCCGCCTTGGACCTGAAGCCCTTGACCACCTCGGTGACGCCGCCGGCGAGCAGGCGCCTGGCCATGCGCGGGCTGACCTCGCGGCCGGCCACCCTCGCGGGGATGAACACGGAACAACCCCCGCAGCGCCAGCCGCCGCGGGTCTCGCGCACGGGGTTGCCGCAGCGCGGGCAGCGCCCGATCGGCTCGCCGCTGGCCTCCTGGACCGCCAGGACCCGCTGCTGTTCGGCCGCGATGGCGGCCCCCTGGATCTGGGCGACGGCGCGGGCGGCGAAGGTGCGGACGTCCTGCATGAAGCGCGGACGGGACTCCTGGCCCTCGGCCATGGCCACCAGGCGGGCCTCCCAGGCGCCGGTGAGCGCGGGGGAGCGCAATTCCGGGACGGGCAGGGCGGCGACCAGGGCGCGGCCCACGGGGGTGGGGACCAACTGGCGCTCCTGGCGCTGGACGTAGCCGCGCTGGACCAGGGTCTCGAGGATGGCGGCCCGGGTGGCGGGGGTGCCCAGGCCATTGCGCTTCATGGCGCGCTTGAGCTCCGCGTCCTCCAGACCCTCGCCGGCCCGCTCCATGGCGGCCAGGAGGGAGGCGTCGTTGTGGCGCTTGGGCGGGCGGGTCTGCCCCTGGTGCAGTTCCATGGCGCGCTGGACGGCCACCTCGCCCTCTTCCACCGGGGGCAGCAGGACCTCCTTGCGCTGGCTGTGGGGCGGATCCACCGCCTGCCAGCCGGGTTCCACGCAGGTTCGCCCCTTGGCGAGGAAGGCGTCGTCGCCGATGTGGACCTCAACTGTTGCCAGGGCGAAGCGGGCGTCGGGGTGGAAGGCGCCGAGCAGGCGGCGGGCGACGAGGTCGAAGATGCGCTTCTCGTCCAGCGTGAGGGTGGGCTGGCGCGGATCGGCCCCGGTGGGGATGATGGCGTGGTGGTCGGAGACCTCGGAGTCGTCCACGAAGCGCAGGCCCAGCGTGTGGGGATCGCGCTGGAGTGCCAGGGCAGCGGCTCGGGCGTAGGGCCCGAAGTTCAGGCCGAGCAGGACGCTGGGCAGCTCCGGGACCTCGGCCTCGGAGAGGTGGCGGGAGTCGGTGCGCGGGTAGGTCAGCAGCTTGTGGCGCTCGTAGAGGGCCTGGCACAGCTCCAGGGTGCGCTCGGCGGTGAGCCCGAAGCGCTGGTTGGCCTCGCGCTGCAGGGCCGTGAGGTCGTAGAGCAGGGGCGGGGGCTCGCGGCTCTCCTTGCGCTGGACGCCCGTGACCACGCCGTCGCGCCCCTGCACTCTCTCCAGCACCGCCTCGGCCAGGGCCTGCGTAAAGAACCGGTCGAAGGGTTTGCCCTCGGGATCCGGGCCGGTCCAGAGGGCCTCCCAGGTGGCGCCCTCGGGGACCCCGCGGGCGAAGGTGGCCTTGACCTGCCAGAAGTCCTGGGGGACGAAGGCCTCGATCTCCGCCTCGCGGTCCACGAGCATGGCCAGGGTGGGGGTCTGGACGCGGCCTAGCGAGCGCAGGGCTCCCCCGGGGCTGGTTTGTAGACGGAGCGTCATGGCGCGGGTGGCGTTCAGGCCCACCAGCCAGTCGGCCTCGGCCCGGCAGCGCGCGGCGTCCTCGAGGGAACGCATAGCGGCGCCCTCCCTGAGGCGCGCGAAGCCCTCGCGGATGGCGCGATCGGTCATCGAAGAGATCCAGAGCCGCTTCACCGGCGCCTTGCACCCGGCCAGCTCGTAGACGTGGGCAAAGATGAGTTCGCCCTCGCGGCCGGCGTCACAGGCGTTGACCACCTCGGCGAGCCCCCTCTCCCGGAGCTGATCGCGCACGACGCGCCACTGATCGCGGGCCTCCTTGCGGGGCTGGAGCTGGAAGGCTTCGGGCAGCATGGGGAGCAGCTCGAAGGACCAGCGCTTCCAGGCCGGATCGTAGGCGTTCGGCTCGGCCAGCTCGGCGAGATGTCCGACGCACCAGGTGACCCGGGTGGACTCGTCGCCGATCCAGCCCTCGTGCTTGCCGCGCAGGCCGAGCACCCGCGCGAGATCGCGGGCGACGGAGGGCTTCTCGGCGATGATCAGGCGGTGGCTGGGCATGGGAGCCTGCTATCCGGTTTGCCCCCGGCGCCGTGCACCCCGCTCGTGATACCTTCCGCGCCCGCCCTGGAGGAACCATGCCCCGTCACCTGCCCACCCTCGGCCTCCTGCCGCTCGCCCTGGGCCTCGTCGGCTGCCCCTCCGTCCCGGAGGGCGACGCCCGCGCCGCCATCCAGCAGGCGTTTGAGGCCGCCAACCCGCCGGGTCGCACGGGTGCCGAGGTGCTCGGCAAGGCGGTCTGGCTCACGGCGCCGTTCTTCGAGGAGGAGTGCCTGCACGAGAAGGACCTGGCCTTCTCGGATGCCGCCGCCAAGCGGCCCCGCGGGGCGAAGGGGATGCGCATCAGCCCCACGTACAAGAACCAGCGCTTCATCACCGGCTTCACCGAGAAGGGCTGGTGCATCCAGATGGGCAGCGATCCCACCCTGGACCTGCGCGAGGGCGAGTGGAAGGACGGCCACTGGACCTTCCTGGGGATCTACGGCATGACCAGCCCGAGCCCGTGGTTCGAGTGCCTCGACTACAAGACCCTGCACCGCGACCTGACGGTCAGCCGGGGCGAGGACGGCCAGCCGAAGGTGGGCGACAACCTGGCCCTGTTCGACGACGCCTGCCCGCACCCCCTGCCCGGCGGGGAGGAGCGCCGGGGCGAGACGCGCCCGTCCATCCCCGCGCTCCGTGCCCCCAGCCTCGACGAGGTCAAGGGCCTGCTGCGCGACTTCGACCAGGCGCTGTACGACCGCGACTTCGAGAAGGCCCTCGGGATGGTCTCCTGCTACAACGTCTTCGAGGAGCAGCGCTACGGCTCCTGCTCCGTGGCCGAGCTGATCGCCCTGGGTGCCATGCCCCGCGGCGGCGCGGCGCGCGTGGAGGACGGCCCGCCGTGGACCATGAACGCCTTCGACTCCTGGGACCAGCTCAAGCGGGTGTTCCCGGACCGCGACGATCCCACCCTCTTCCATGTGAAGATCGAGCCCACGCGGGGCGATCAGGATCGCAGCCTGGCCGTGCAATGGGTGGGCGGTGGTTTCAAGATCGTCGGCGTGGTGGGGCTCATGGCCGAGGACATCACCTCGATGCGCGTCGTGTACGACCTCGATCGCAAGGAGCGCCGGGAGATCTTCGAGCGCCGCATGAAGGGCGAGCCCATCGACGAGCAGGGCAATCCCTACGACCCGTATGCCGAGACGCGCGAGTAGGGCGTGACCCGGGTGGACCGCCGGGCAACGCTGCTGCTGGGGGCGCTCGCCCTGTGCCCGGGCCCGGCCTGGGCGCGCGAGTGGCGTCTGGAGGCCGCGCTCGGCGCCCGCGCCGCCTTCCTGCCCTCGGGTTTCCTGGATCGCTTCTTCGAAGTGCACGGCGAGATCCGGGGGGTGGGTCCCCTGTTGGAGGTGGGCTGGAGCCGCGATCGTTTCCACGCGCTGGCGGTCTGCGAGCTGGCGATCCTGACCACCCCCGACGGGATCTGGCTGGAGAAGGATGCCGAGGCCAAGGACGCGAAGTGGATCGAGGTGGGCGCCCGCCTGCTCTCCTACGGGGTCGTGTTCGCCTACGAGTTCCCGCTGTTCAAGCCCGTCTCGCTCGAACCGGCCCTCGGGTTCGTGCCCCTGCACCTGATGGGCGACCTCCTGGAGTACCCCACGCAGGGCACACCGGGCACCCCGGTCGAGGAGCGCACCAAGGCGGAGGGGCGCGACGGCAAGGCCCTGCGGCTGCCCGAGCAGTTCAAGGGCAGCGATCTCGGCCTGCGCCTGCGCGTGCAACCCACCGAGAGCTGGTTCCTGTCGGCCGATTTCGGCTGGCGCATGGTCTTCTACGCCGGCCTGCAGACCGGCATCTCCTTCTGACCCTGCGAGGTCCCCATGGACGTGCTCGTCACCGGGAGCAGCCGCGGCATCGGCCGCGCCATCGCCGTGGAGCTGGCCCGCGACGGCGGCCGGGTGCTGGTCAACTACCTGCAGGACGAGGCCGCGGCCAACGAGACGGCGCGGCTCGTGGCCGCGGCCGGCGGCAGGCCGGTGATCATGCAGGCCGACGTGCGCTCCGAGGCCGACTGCAAGCGCCTGGCCGGCGCACTGGACCGCCTCGACGTGCTGGTCCACAACGCCGCCATCGGTGCGCTCAAGCCGATGGACCAGATCCGGACCGCTCAGTGGGATCTGACGCTGGAGTCCTCGTTGCGCCCCTTCTGGCTGCTGACCCGCCTGTGCCTCGATCGCCTGGCGCCGGGCGCCGCGGTCATCGGCATCACCTCGACCGGCTCCCGCGGCTTTGTGCCCGGCTATGCCGCCATGGGCGCGGCCAAGGCCGGGGTCGAGGCCCTGACCCGGCAGTTGGCCGTGGAGCTGGCCCCCCGGGGCGTCCGGGTCAACACGGTCTGCGGCGGGCTCATGGACACCGACGCCCTGCGCTACTTCCCCGAGCGCGAGCGCATGGTGGAGTTCGCCACCCGCCACACCCCACTCGGCCGCATCGGCCAGCCCACGGACATGGCCGGCGCCGTGCGCCTGCTGATTTCCCCCCAGGCGGCGTTCATCACGGGGCAGGTGCTGGTGGTGGATGGGGGGTTGTCGCTGTTGTAGGGGGTCGCGGCGGCAGCCCGAC
>Ga0233425_10009084_pt1 | contig 12797 bp, 13 predicted proteins | sample Watercolumn_Towu_2_FD_181712 | JGI IMG/M metagenome (GOLD analysis project Ga0233425, IMG submission 181712) | Freshwater microbial communities from Lake Towuti, South Sulawesi, Indonesia - Watercolumn_Towuti2014_140_MG | ecosystem: Environmental > Aquatic > Freshwater > Lake | place...
TCCAGGACGTATGGAAAGGCCATCAATCGTTCCTGCCAGGTGCCGCCTTTAAAGGGCCACAGCCAGCTTAATTTTTCTGCGTTCTCCATGTTCTCCCTCCAGGCAGTTCTGCCCGCGGTAGGGAGGCCGCCCCTGCCAGGGGACCTCCCCTGGCGGGGTTACGTAGGTTTTTGTTAAGCAGCCAGAGGCTGGCTGACTGGTGCGATCTTTCCTTTCTCCAGCCACCAAACCTGAATCTCCGGATACGGTGATGGATCTGCATGGTCAGAGGCAGCAAAGACCAGGATGTTGTCGAAGTCCTTATGCACAGCCAGCAGGAAGCCGATCAACAATCCTCTGTTTCCGGGGTCGAGGATGTCCGCCTCATCAATCAATAAGAGGCGGGCCCCGGCCAGCTTCGCCAGGGCGTATTGAAAAGCCACACCCACGCGAAACTTGGCGGATTTGGACAAAGTGACGTAAGGTGCGCCGGACAAATCGATGCCCAGTTCCTTGGTCAGCGTCAAAGTCCGCCCGGGGAACAGATGTCCGGCCGCTCTCTGCAGCAGGTCGTTCACCGGCTTCAGGGCCTCGGCTATCATCCGGGAAGGAATCCCTTCCGGCGCCAGGGCCTTGGCCAGGGCGTCGTAAAGAGTGGCTTCTTTCTCAGCCTTCGCAGATTTGGCCACAGCTTCGTCAAACGCGTTTTTTTGTTGCCAGAAGGTGCTCAAGGCTACCAGAAGTTCCTGGCCAGTCTTCATTCTCGCGTCCAGGCCGGCAATCTCCTGGTCTAATTTTTTAGTCGCAGAGGCCTCCATCTTGAGCCTGGAAATCTTGGCTGCAAGGGCCTTTCGCTTTTGAGGGAATTCATCATAAGCGCTTTGCTGGGCCTGGGCCTCCTGGAGGTCCTTCTCCAGGTCCTCCACCTTCTTTTTTTCGTTTTCCAAGTACCCCTGGACCTTTTCGGTCCTTGCGGGGTCTGCTGCTTTCTGTCCCTGGATGGCCGTTTGTTTGGCCTTGGGACAAGGGATTTCGGATCCCGGAAAGGCCGAGCACATAGACGGAAAGAATTTAGGGACCCTGACGGTCCCCAGGCTTTCCACCTGTTTTTCAAGGTCAGCCAGAACGGGCCGACCGGCCTCCAGGGCAGCCTGTAACCGCTCTATTTCGCCGGGTTTAGGAGGTTTGAGGGGATTGGCTCCCAGATCCGCCAACTCCTTCTCCAGTTCCGGGAGCTGGTCCAGGTCACCCTGGGCCTTTCCCTTTTTCTGGAGGAGTTCATCACGGCTTTTCTGAAGATTTCCCAACAGCCCTTCCACCTGGGCCTTTTGGATATCGGGGAGGATAAATTCCTTGTCCCCGATTGTGGCCCGCTCCTTCGACTCATCCACCTTGGCATTTTTCAGTAGAGCCCTGGCGATGCGCCGTCGAGTGACGGCTTCATCTTCGGCGACTTTGAAGCCTTTGGTCGCGGCTTCAATGGCCAGATCACCCACGGCTTGAAGCATTGATTCATCCAATGGGTCGTCACCCAGCCAATTTAAGAGCCGGTCTCCGATATCCTTCCTGTCCGGATGCAGCCCGGGAATCATCTTGAAAAGAATTTCCCGTCTCTTATCTTCCGGCAAGTAAAGGAAGGTCATGGGATCGCAAAAAACGCCGGCCATGACCTCATCTTTCGGGACCGGCCCAATAACCGCAGCATTGGTTTTGGGAGTTTTCTTTCGGGTAATTGTGCCGCTGGGCTGGGAGATGGTGACTTCTGCGAACTTGGCCCCATCCCTGATCAACGATGCCTGTTCGTTGTGGGTTTTACGTCCGCGGGCAGTTCCTGTGAGACACCATTGAATTGCGTCTCGGATACTGGATTTCCCCGCCTCGTTTTCCCCCACAATGATGTTTATGAGGGATTTAAAGACCAGGCTCAGGGATTCTATCCCCAAAAAGCCCTTGATTGAGATTTCCATAGTCTTCCTCCAGGTTCTCACTCCACCAGGAGGAAGCAGCCCCCCGCAGGGGAACTTGCTTCCCCCTGGCGGGAGTCATTGGCTGAGCAGTTTATCTATAGCCGCTCAAAATGGGATATCCTCATCATCCGGAACACCACCAGGTGGCGGGCTGAACGGCGGCTCCGGCTCTTGCGACCGGTTACCGTTGCCTCCACCGCCCAGCATTTGCATGTTTTCAGCAATGATGTCAGTGGTGTAGTGCTTCACCCCGTCCTTTTCGTAGGACCCGTATTTGAGCCGCCCTTCGATATAGACCTGGCGGCCTTTGCTGAGATACTGGCCGCAGACTTCTGCCAGTTTGCCCCAAGCATCCACCCGGTGCCAGGCGGTTTCTTCTTGGCGGTTGCCCTGTTTGTCGGTGTAGCGTCGGCTGGTGGCTATACTAAGCTTACAGACAGCCATGCCGCTCGCGGTATACCGCATATCAGGATCGGCTCCGAGATTGCCCACCAGGATGACTTTGTTTACTCCAGCCATTTTCTTATTCCTCCATTTTTAGGGAATTTTCCCCAGCATCATTTGTTTGGTTAATTCGCAGAGGCTGCAGAAGAGGTTTGGCGGCTCAGAACTGCCATTTTTCTCCAGCCGCTTCGCCCCCTTCTTGCCGGATGCCCCGGTTACCGGCTTTGCCCCTCGGGTCCCGGTTCGGCCGTGCTTTGTGAGCCTCTCGGCCCTTGCCGTCGGGCTCGACATGAGGAAAGGTAAGAACCTCCCCACCGGCCTTCTGGGAGACCTCCTGGACTTTTACGCCGGCAGGTTCCAATTTGATAGTGAACCCGGCAAATTGCAGGGTCATGGCCTCCTGGCATTTAACGCTCACCGTCCGGCCCTTTTGCTGGTAGGAAAGGTGGGTCTCCAACCGCCCGGAATCCTTAATCGGTTTCTGGCGAATCTGGAGGCTTTCCGTATCTTTTTGGGAGCCGGAGGCCTCGGTGTTAGAGGGTTCCAGGCAATGGTTCCACAAACCCAGAACCTTCTGCCAGAGCCCGGTTCTCGCAGGCTTGCGGGCGTAATCGCCGGCATCCTCTCCGCCTTGCATCCATGACCGTCGAATGCAGCAGGCCCCGAAAATAAATAACAACACTGCAATTTCCATCAACCTCCTCCTTTAGTCTTACCCTCCAGGGAGAGGCCGCCCCTCCGAGGGGCTGACTCTCCCCCGGTGGGGTTATTGGTTTTTCGCAGCCGGTTTGTTTAAGCCGCCTTCTTATCCTTTAAAACCTGGACCGTCTCCAGGTTCCGCATGAGACGCTGGCCCATAGCGGTGTGCGCCAGAACCGCGCCACCTTCCTTCCGGACCATCTCCCTCATTTGATATCGCAGCTCGAATTCCAGGTTTTGCAGCTTTATCTTGCTCATCTCTCTCTCCTTTGGATTTAGCCTCCGGAGAAAGAACGCCCCCTGCCGGGGAACAAACTCTTTCCCCGGTAGGGATGGGATTATTGATAGCCTATGCGGCCATCTGCTTCGGTTCGCTCTTGCGATCCGAAACGGATTCGGCTTTCTTGAAGTCAAATCGCATCTCGGGATCACCCACTGTCAGGAACATAACCGAATCCAGCAGGTCACGCCGCTTGAGCTTTTTAAGGGTGCTTTTTAGGCTGGTTTTTTGGACGGAGAGCAACGGCCAAATGTCTTCCCGTTCCAGACCGCCATCAAGGAGCACCTGAACTACCTGTTTGGAGTCCAGAGTGTCGATGAATGAAGGACCGTATACCTGGTCGCCCACAGGAATGGGACCGTTAATAAAGGCCCAATTCTTGAGGCGAGAGGTTATGGTTTTCGCCATCGCCCGTATGGCCAACAACTGCTCTGCGGCCTTTTGGACATCCTCAAAGGTGGCCGGGGCAATGAGCTCCCTGGGCACCAGGGACAGGGCTACGTGCGGACAATGGGCTGCCACGCCGCACATGCCGCAAAATGAGCCCGGGCGCGGTTCAAACTTCCGGTCGGCTTCGATTTTGGCGATCTTTTCTTCCAGCTTCTTAGGTACATCTTCCAAATCTTCTGGCTTAAGTAAGAATCCTCGCGTGCGGCCGAAACGGAGGAAGTAGAGTTCCAACAAGAACTCCTGTGCGTCCGGGTATACGGCCCGATAAAGTCCCCAGGCGTAGGTCAGAAGTTGCAGGTCTTTATCCACTGTCACCGGCATCAGCCTGCTGCTTTTCCAATCCCTGACCACCGCGAGATTGTTTTGCCGAAAGTGGAAGTCAATGACCATGCGGAAAAAAGCCTCAGATGCGAAATAGTCGCAGGGCTCCCAGCTTCGGGAGAAGGCCAGTTTCCGCTCCACTCCGGGATATTCCATAATCGCCGGCAGGGAAAAGATTTGGTAAAACTTCTCCCAGATCCAAGAAACATCTTCCGAAGAAGAGCTCTGAGCCTCGGCCCAAATCCAGTCGGTTTGCAGGTTCAGGCTGAAAAGCCTGTTAAGGTATGATTGGATCAGGCCGTGGAGTTCGAGACCGGTATCTCGGGCTTCATTCTCCTCGCGCGGAATCTTATCCAGGTAGGCGGCTTTGTACGCCCAGGGGCAGCGTTCGTACAAACCGATTCTTGAGATTGAGTACATAGGCTCCTCCCAAATTCCTGGGGGAGACCATGCACCCCGCCAGGGGGATAAGGTCTCCCCCATGGGGTTTTGCAGAAAATCACTATTAGGCTATGCTTGCAGCCTTTCCTTTAAAACAGCGACTTTGGCTTGCCTCCATTATTATTCGAGTCCTGAGCCTGGACCTGCGCAGCAGGAGGGATAACGGCCCCTTCCTTAGCCAGGGCCTTTTTCAGGGTCCCCGGTTCCTGGAACTCGACCTTATACCCCGCCTCATCGAATGACTTGGCGATCCGGTCTTTTGTCAGACCGGTTGCACCCGTCAAATCCGGCCGCGTCTCGAAGACCACGTGGGTGGGGTGCAGTTCCATTTTGTCCATCTTGCGGCCAACCCACTCCCCGATTTTCACTCCCTTGGTGGTGACCAGGGGAATTGGAAAAACGGGAATGTACGTATTGGCCTGGCAAGCCTCGATGACCTCGGGGATTGTCAGGGGTTTCTGAATCTCCCCGCCCTGGTCTTCGCCTTTCGCTGGAGCCGGGGGGTCAGAGGAAGAGTCGTTTAATGCCTGCTGTTGATCCTGCTCTGGCGCAACATCACCGTCCAGTTCAGGAGCAGCTCCTTCCGGAAAGCCAGGCCCCGGCTCTTTGCCAGGATCCGTCGAGAAGCCTTCCGAGAAGAACTCTGCCCCGGTTTCCGCCTGCTCCTCCACGGATTCAGCTTGGGGGCCGACCAACATCTTTCGGGCTTCCGACTCGATTTGTTCCATCTTCACCCGGTGATCGATGCGTTTCCGGGCAATCTCGTAACCCCTTTCGGCCAATTCTTCTTCTGCCGTCAGGGTGATTTCTTGCGACAGCCCATCGGCTATCGCCAGGTGCTTTCTGCCGGTAGCCCGATATTCCATGCTCACTACGTATATGGGCATGGTTTCCCCGGTGCCGGGAATAGTGGCCGTTTTGGGGGATACCACCATGTGCAGGGGAATCCCGGCCAGGATGCCGTTCGTGATGGTCTTGATCAGGGCCAAGGAAGAAAGGATGGCGTTGACGCTGTTCCAGCTGGTGGTGCGCAGCTTCCAAACGCCTCCAATCCTATTAGTCCCCTCGATGAGCGTCTGGAGGGTGCCCATGATTTTGCACTTATCTTTCCCCTGATAGAGAAGTTCCAGACGTTCACAGGGACACTGGACCTGCTGGTAATTCCCATTCTGTCCAGCCAGGCGCTGCGCGGTTTCTCCATCACCAGAGCACCAGCAGCGCTTGCCTGTGTAACAGGCATACCTGGTCGGAAAGTTCAGGTCGATGTTGTCATAGAGCAGGCGTACCGGAAACTCCTTGATAAGGGGTAATCCCTTGTAAGGGCCTTTGGGAATTGTGGGGCCGTTTGCCTTGGCAAGTTTTTCCATCAATTCCTTATCTGCCAGAAGACGCCCGGCCGCATCTCTTTGAACAGTGGTGATCAGAAAGTAATCATACTTTTCCGGTTGCAGGTAAGTTTCATTACTTCCCTTTTTCTGGCGTTCATCTCCAAGGCCACCGATCTTGATCTTGCCCCGCTCCGCGAGCATGGGCACTAAGTTTTTAATTGCCATACGTCCTCCTCTGCTGGAGGAGAACGCACTTCCCCCGGCCTGGGGATGCAGTTCTCCCCAGCGGGGTGTTTTGTTACCGGCTAATGGCCAGTTAAATTACCGTTTTCAGCTTAGCAGCGGGAGAACCCGCAAGATTTGCAGTACATGCAGCCTCCCTCCCGCTCCATGGCGCCGCCGCAATCGGGGCAGGCTCCCATGGTCGCTGTGTCGGTCGGCGCTTCCACCTGGGCGGCAGCAGCCAGGACCTTGGCGATACCATCAGGACAGGAAAGCACCTGGTGGCCGTTCCCCCAGACGGGGCTCGGGCAGCGGATGCCTGTAATCTGTTTGATAATGGAGTCAATCTTGACGCCGGCGCGTAATGCCACGGAGATGAGCCGACCGGTGGATTCGATCTGGCTGGAGGCGCAGCCTCCGGTTTTGCCCATCTGGGCAAAGACCTCGCAGAACCCCAGGTCGTCTTTGTTCACCGTGACATACAGCTTGCCGCAGCCGGTGTTGATACACTCCGTGACCCCGGTGGTGCGCTCCGGCCGGGGCCTGGGTTTGATGTGCTCGAACTTCTTGGGCTTGGCTCCGAAGCTCAGGACCTGCTGGTCCCGGCTGCCGTCCCGATAGATGGTTACACCCTTGAGGCCATTCTCGAAAGCCATGAAATAAACCTGGCGCACTTCCTCCGGGGTGGCCTGGTTCGGGAAGTTCACGGTCTTGGAGACCGCATTGTGGGTGTATTTCTGGAAAGCCGCTTGCAGGCGGATGTGCCATTGCGGGGAGACCTCGTGGGCGGTGACGAACAGCCGCCGCACGTCCTTGGGGATCTCTTTGAAGCTCCGGATGGAGCCGGTCTGTGCAATTTGACGCATCAGCTCGGCGCTATAGAAGCCGCGCTGCTTTGCCAGTTCCTCGAAATAGGGATGCACCTCCACCAGTTCCGTCCCCTCCAGAACCCGGCGCACAAAAGAGACCGCAAACAACGGCTCGATGCCGCTGGAGCAGCCGGCAATGATGCTGATGGTGCCGGTGGGGGCGATGGTGGTGGTAGTGGCGTTCCTCATCCGGGCCAGGCCGCTGATAGTGTATGCAGAGCCGGGGAAGTTTGGAAAAATCCCCCGCCTTTCGGCCAGGTCCGAGGAAGCCTTCTCGGATTCCTTTTGGATGAAGGCCATGACCTCTTCGCCCATGGCCACCGCTTCCTCGGTGTTATAGGGAATCCCCAGGTGCAGAAGCATATCTGCAAAGCCCATGACCCCCAAACCGATCTTGCGGTTGGCCAGGGTGCGTTCCTTTATGGCCTCCAGTGGGAAGTTGTTGGCGTCGATAACGTTGTCCAGGAAGTGGATCGCGGTATGCACCATCTTCTTCAACAGGTCCCAATCTATGCTCCCGTCCTTCACCACCTTGGACAGGTTCAGCGACCCCAAATTGCAGGACTCATAGGGGAACAACGGCTGTTCCCCGCAAGGATTGGTGGACTCAATCTCCCCCAGGTGAGGCAAGGTATTGCCGCGGTTAACGGCGTCCAGGAAGATGATGCCCGGCTCGCCGGTGGCCCAGGCGCTCTCTACGATCAGGTCAAAGAGAGCATGGGCCTTAACCTTTCTTACCTCCTCCCCGGTGCGGGGATTGACCAGGGGGAACTCCGCTTCGGCCTTGACCGCGTCCATGAAGGCGTCAGTAAGGCCCACGGAGATGTTGAAGTTTGTAAGACGCTGGGTATCGTTCTTACAGGTGATGAATTTTTCGATGTCCGGGTGGTCTATCCGGAGGATGGCCATGTTGGCCCCCCGGCGCGTACCCCCCTGCTTGATGGTTTCCGTGGCCACGTCGAAGATGTTCATGAAGGAGAGAGGCCCGGAAGCCACGCCCCTGGTGGACATCACCGGATCATTGGCCGGGCGGATGCGGGAAAAAGAGAAACCGGTTCCGCCGCCGGATTTGTGAATGATGGCCGTGTGCTTGATAGCCTCGAAAATGCTGTCGATGCTATCATCTACAGGCAGTACGAAACACGCGGAGAGCTGGCCCAGCTCCCGCCCCGCGTTCATCAGGGTGGGGGAATTGGGCATGAAGTACAGCCCGGCCATCAGGTCGTAGAAATCTTTCGCAATGGCTTCAACATCCGCCTGGGGATCGTAAATCGAATCCACCTGGGCGATGGTCTCGGCCACCCTGCGAAACATGTCCTGGGCCCCTTCGGTGACTTCGCCGTTGTCGCCCTTCTTCAAGTAGCGCTTTTTCAGCACCACCGCGGCATTGGGGCTTAACGGCAGGTCACCGGCGATTTCCCGGGTCATTTGCTTGACCTGGGAAGGCCCCGGGTTGAGGTTTACTTCTTTCTCCTTTTCGGAAGGGACTTCCGAAGCATTCCTCCCTAAGTTAGAATCCATTTTTTCCACCTCCTCTGAGCGTTTCCCCAGGAGGAGGCCAAGCCCCAACCGGGGGCTGACTCCCCCAGCGGGGTTGCTAAATTTTTTCTTTGCCCCGCATACAAGCAGGGCCTTTCTTGGGGCGGCCACCTTCAAGGGCGGCCTTTTCTCTTTTTGGCGGCCGCCTTCAAGGGCAGCCTTTTCTTTTTTTGCGGCCACCCTCATTTGGGGCGGCCTTTCTTTTTTTTACGGGCATGCCGCTCGAAAGCGGTTGTCGCCGAAATAGGCGCTCAAGGCGGCCCGCATCACCTTGATTAGCTTGGTAGTGTTGAATTTTATGCAGCGAGGGTTTTTCGCCCTCGCCAGGAAGACCATACTTCATACGAATATTTTTTTGCGGCCGAAAGCTGCAAATCGAACTATAGCTTTTCATTTTTTTTGGGAATTCAGGCCACAAAAGCGAAAAGCTCACCAAAAATAGCAGCTTTTAGCCCCTAACTCGGAAAATGCATATGTTAGGGTCTTCTTTACTTTTAATGGGAAAGGGAGGACTCATGGCCAGTAAAAAGAATAGGAACAGAAAAAGTGATACGCAAGCATCTCGCCGGCCGCGTCTGTTTGACCCCGGGTGGAGGGACCGGCCTTTTTTCCGGAAAACCATTTCCCTCAGCACCCCCGAAGCTAAATTTCTTGCCAACTCCATTCCTTATGTCGCCAGCGCTGCTTGTGTTATCGGCTTCGCGTTGCAGCGCTATGTGGAGGATATCCGGGTTCTCTCCCTATTGGAGTCCGTGGACGAAGAAATTTTCAAGACCTTGGGGAAAGACCTGGAGAATGAGGTCTTAAGACTTGAAACTCTTGTTTCGGAAGAGGGTGTTAAGAGAGAAACCCTCTTCCCAAACAAGGTCGATGTCGATGTGGAAATCACCCACCCTTACGGCCTGGAGTACGCCAAGATGGTGGAGAATATGGAAAAGCTGGTAATTTTGCTCTGGGACCTTCATAACAGCGGCAAAATTGATCCAGTGAAATTAAACAAAACCAAGGAAAAATGGCGTCAGCTCCTCTTTGATGCAGGAAAGAGGATTACCACGCTGGCCAAAGATACCCTGAACCAGGCCAAGCAAGAGAAGGTACAGCAAGAGGAGAAAGATAAAGAAGCCGCCACATCCTCCGTCTCTGCTCTCCAAGAATCTCCTGAGGCCGCAGAGTCGCCGGTGAACGAGACATCTGAGCCGGAGAGCGCCCCCGGGGGGAACGGCCGACGAGCTCCTCGCAAAACCGCAAAGCCCGGCACCGAGGAACAACACCTGGAAGTGCCCCCGGGAGCCGTGCTGACAGGGGCTGAAGAAGCGGTTCCTCCGCTTGAACAAGCAGTGTAAGGGAATTTCCGGGCATCCCATGTCTCGCAAGCCCTTGGACAGCACGGTTATAGCCCTGGCTAATACCGTTGCCGCAAAAGACCCTTATATGCTTACCCATCAGCATCGAGTGGCGGAGATTGCCTGCGCCATTGCCGAAAAAATGGGCTGTGGACCGCAAATTATCAAAGGGATGCGGGTCTCGGGCTTTCTTCACGACCTGGGAAAAATCGCAGTCCCGGACATCGTTCTCTTGAAACCTGGAAGATTAAACCAGCAGGAATTTGACCTGGTTAAGATGCATCCGAGTGAAGGATATAGAATTTTGAAGGGGATAGATTTTCTCTGGCCGGTAGCCCTGGCGGCGCTGCAGCACCATGAGAGACTGGACGGCTCCGGCTATCCCTACGGCCTTTCCGGAAGCGAAATTATCTTGGAGGCGAGAATCCTGGCGGTGGCGGACGTGATCGCCGCCATCACGTCCCACCGGCCCTATCGCCCGGCCAGGAGTCTGACTGAGGCTTTTGAGGAGGTTTCCGGAAAATCCGGGGTTTTGTACGACCCTGAGGTGGTCCGAGCTTGTCTGGAAGTATGCAAGCCGCAGCTACGGGGCCTGCGGTATGGGAGGCTGCGCGCAAAAGATCTTGATCCCGCCCAAATTCCTTCCTCTTACTGATTCTTACTTTATTGCTAAGATGCATCGATAAGTTCAAGAAATTTTCCGGGATTTACAACCTTTGTCTGATGAAATTCTTTGAAGGGAAAGTGTTTAGTGTTTCCGGTGATTAGAAATTCCGCCTGGCAAGCTAAAGCGCACTCCAAAAACTTATTGTCCGCTGGGTCCACTTTAACCACATTCACCTGGACTTTTGGATCAACCCACAAGGCAGCCTTCTTGATTTTCCCCAAAACATCCTTAACCCTGGATTGATTGAAATAGCTGAACTTATCACGGGACAAAACCTCTTTATATTCTTCAAAAATCTCTTTTGACAAACAGATGCAGGCAATCCCTAATTCTCTATCTAAAGCCATAGAGAGAATTATGTCGGGATCACTTTCGGCTCTATGCAAGGCGGATATAATGATGTTGGTGTCAAGAATCAGCTTATGCATTTCAAGGATTATGGTTTCTTTTTAGATTTGCGATAAGCTGCAATCTCAGCATCAATTTCCTGGTCGGAAATAGTATCCTTCCCCGCCTTTTTGGCGTCCATTTGCAGCTGCACCAAAACGTCCGGCTTTTTCGCGATATTCTTCAGGTAGTCCCGGACGCTCATTAATACCATCTTGGCTTTGCCTCGCCGGCTTACCACATATCGCACCTCTTCTTTTTCCACGGTTTCCATAATTTCCCCAAATTTGGTGCGGACCGTCAGGGCATCAATTAATTTTGTAATAGGTCTGGTGTCCATCTTCGCCTCAAAAACCGAACTAATTAGTTAAATGTTTAGTTCATTTTACCAGAACAAGCGGTTGTGTCAATTAAAACCAAGGGGCTTGGGAGGTGGGCTCGGATAGCTGGATGCCACCACGTCCACCATCTCAGTTTTGTCTTGGGTCCAGATCCAGGCCATGGTTTTTCTCCTGTTTAATAGGTTCGCCTCGTCCGGTCAATCTTGTGCTTCTTTAGCCATTTATACAGGGTGCTCCTGGCAACCCCATAACGCTTTGCGATATATACTTGCGAAGAACCCGTTTTTAGCAATGCCTCGATCTCCGGCAAATATTCATCCAGTTTGCTTTTGTAAGAACCGCGGGGGCGCCCTAACTTCACACCTGCAGCCTTTCGCGCTCTGAGGCCTTCTTTGGTTCGAGCAGAGATAAAGTCACGTTCTATTTCAGAAAACAGAGCCATGAAAGTCATGAAGATTTTGCTTTCAATGGTACTGTTTAACTTCCAGGTTCCCTTAATGGCGTAGACGTTAACCTCTTTTTTTCGCAGTTCAGCCAGGATATCCAAGACATCCAAAGTGGACCGGCCCAACCGGGAAATCTCCGGAACGATAAGCCAGTCGCCGGCGTTCATAGATTCCACGGCCTTGGCAATCTCCCGCTTCCGCCAGGTCTTAACCCCGGTGACTTTTTCCTCGACCCACTCGACGTGGCCCAGGCGGTGCTCGTTGGCAAAGAGCAGAATATCGGCCTTATTTTTCTCCAGGTCCTGGTCTTGAGTGCTGACCCGGAGGTAGCCGATGACTTTGGGGGATTCCGTCAATTCCTTCTCCTGATTAAGTTTTGTGCGATTTTATTCTCATTCATCCTGGTAGTCCAGCTTGCATTTTTCGTCTGCATCCTCCCACCCCTCCCGCCAGTACCGGTCGAAGGCACGGGAAAAAGTGACCTCTCCGGTAGAGGTTCGCCAGTCAGGGTAGGGGGAAACCTTGGGCTTCCCTTTCTTTCGGGCCTCATATCCCTTCCAATACGCACCATGAAAGGCCTGATTTCTTGTTTTAGGTTTCATTTCTATTCTACCGGACCACCATGGCCAGGAAAAGGAATCGGCCGAAGCTCCTTTGTCAAGAAAAGAGGGTGCCCGGGCTCACCCGTTCGAGTCATTAGCAGGCACATGAGATTCACACCGGCATCAGCCATCATTTCCACCACCTGCCGGCTGCGGTCGCGGAAGGCACCATCGTTACCCCAGGCGGCGACTACCAAAGCGGCTTCACCTGCGCAGGCCAAGAGCCATTTGTCGTTCTCTGGACCCACCGGATCAGCGGCCGCCTTCATGTCAGAGGGGTATGTGGCTCTGAATGCGAAGATGTTGGTCATAATCATGCTGCTGTAACCCCAGGCCCGGGCATAGCTGACCTGCCCCCGTTATGAGTGGCGTTTGGAATGTTAGAATCCCGTATTTAAACTGGCTCAGTTGCCATGATACCAGGGTTTTGGCCTTCGTGATATATTATCGTTGCCGGTGCGGAGGATAGGGC
>Ga0233425_10009085_pt1 | contig 12796 bp, 14 predicted proteins | sample Watercolumn_Towu_2_FD_181712 | JGI IMG/M metagenome (GOLD analysis project Ga0233425, IMG submission 181712) | Freshwater microbial communities from Lake Towuti, South Sulawesi, Indonesia - Watercolumn_Towuti2014_140_MG | ecosystem: Environmental > Aquatic > Freshwater > Lake | place...
CTTCATGACGCGTTCGGCGTAGTTGGGCATTGCTTCGATTCCATTGGATTTGGACATGATAATGGTTTTGACGGCATCGGGTATATAAGAGGGAGGTGGTCATGACCACTTTTTGGGGATTGGGAAGGCGATTAGGTCTAGTAATTCCAGTTTGAGAATGGACGTGGCCTCCGCTATTCTTCAAAATCACCCATTCGGGCAAAATGTCGCCCGTGGGTATTTATTCTATGGTGGACCCCGCAATCGACTCCAACCGAGTTGACCCAGGTGCGCCCGCACGGGCCGCCCGCAAGAATGGCTTCGCCATTCTTGCTTGCCTAAACGAGCTCGCGCCGCTCGCTCGTTTGCGGGCTGGACGCCGGCCCGGTGCGGGCGCGACGACGAATGAGCAGAAGCCATTCCATGATAGGGACGGGGCCCACTTTTGACGACGGGTAAAGGACCACGCCGCGCTTTGTTGGCACGAATCATAGCCGGACGCAAACCGGCCTATATTTCATCCCCCGGCATGCGTAACGAATTCTTGGAGGAAAAAGCATATATTTCTCAAGTGGTTCATGAAGACCATTAGTAGCTTACGCTACACTTCAGTCCTCGACTCTTTCGTTTTTGAAGACATCCGAACGTATCTCGTCCGTGCAGCAGGCGATTATCGTCTGATCGTCCTTCATCCAGCCTTCGAACACGCTCTTGGAGAAGTTGCCGCCGGAGACCATGTCCTTCACGCAATCGTGAATGTCGTTCCAGACTCAGTTGCTAGGCATTCTGGTTTAACTAGATTGGTGATGAACCTATCACTAACCTTAAGTATGGTGCATGGTTTTATTTTAGTATTTTTGTACTTTTTTTCTATGTCCTTTATCAAAGATGTTTTACTCGATTTTCAATATCTGCAGTAAATTTATCATCAAATTTTTGTGTTACCCAGATATATTCATATTGGAATGGTTTGTATGATATGCAGAGAGGTGTTAGATCACCGAAATCTCTTGTTTGACTCATGCAAGGTTTTCTTCGCAATCTGTTGTGTCCAATTTCATTATATCTCGATTGAAAATTGATTGATTTTGTTGTATATGATGCAATGGCATATGGACTCCCAATACATAATGCACATATTCTTATCTGACCATTTGGATGTATTAAAAGCCGTTCGCCCATCCGTACTGGACAATATGTATACAAATCGGAATGTTTTTTATATTCAGTTGTTTTAATAAATCTCAGTGGCATTCTGATTCGAATTTTATAACTATTTTTCTCAATATTTCTTCGAATATTGAGATAAAGATTGAGCCATTCTTTTGGCTGGAGATGAGAATTTCCAGAAAATTTATCCCGCTCAATACCCATTTTGAAAAGCGGATGCATGTTTATTTCTTTTACACCAATTTTTGTTACAAAATCTATTATTTCTTTGATAGTATGAATATTTCCTCGATGAACACAAGTCGTGACTGTTACATAATATCCAAGTTCTATTGCTTCTTTCATTCGTTGTACGGTTCTTAAAAAACTTTTTGAACCTCGGAGCTTATCATTTATTTCAGCAGTATAACCATCAAGACTGAAAGATAAATTATTTAAACTCTGAAATGTTCGATTAAGAAGCAAATCGGGATCGAATTGACCATTTGTATCTAATCGAATATATTTGTATCCTTTTTCTTTCGCAGTGCGTATTACATCAAACAATGGTCTATTGTTCTGGTGTATACCAAATAATGTGGGTTCACCACCCAAGATTGTCATTTTTATCGCGCCATATTGGCTAAATAGCTCTAAAAGTTGTATTGTCGTTTTAAAATCCATTTCTCTTGGAGCTAACGTTGTTTTATAAAGACAATGTTCACAATGAAGTTGGCACATATCTGTTATATATAAAAAGATTTGATGTAATCTGCCATTAAAGTATTGTTTAAATCTGTCATCAATCTTCATTTTACATCTCCAATTGGATAGACAGATTTGCTAGTTCTTTCCAAATGGTTCTAGCCCGTTCTTCTCCATTTGGATTTCTCGCAATCTTAATTGTATTAAATCCCATTTGTTTTGCCTTTTCGATATTTTTCTCATGATCGTCTAGCAATAAGCATTGATAGGGTTCACATCTGAAATGATCAAGTATATATTCAAAATACTTTTCATTGGGTTTAAGAATGTTTAATTCGTATGATAGAAAGCGTTCAAACCCATTGAAGTAATTTCTTTGTAGGTATTTTTCACCATTATCTTCATCGCAGTTTGAAGATATTGCTACTACATATTCATTTGTTTTAAGCGTGTTAGCCAAATTCTGCATATGCTGGTTTGGAAACCACGTAGAATTCCATAAATCTTTAATATGACGTTTCTCTTCTTTAGTCAATGGTTTTATTGTATTTGATTGAATGTAGTCAATAATTGTATATTTAGAATTCTTTAAATTCAATTTCTCATCAACACATAAATAGTTTAAATTAATGTTCTCGAGTTGAAGGTCATATGTACTATTAATATTTCTCAAAAATGTTTCAAAATCACCATCAAAGAAAACGCCCGCGAGATCAAATATAATATACTTAATGAATGGATTTCGTCCACTCTTAAAAATATCATTATATTCATTTTTCAACATCTCGAGGACATAATTATTTTTTATTTCTTGACTTAAATAATTATCTTCTTCTTTTGTAAAGAGTTTTGCGCTATTTCCAGTATCGGTAATCTTAATTCTACCTCTAAGTCCATAATTTTGTTTTGATTGGGGATAGATTTTTATCTGAACCCCTGCATTATGCAATTCCATTAACAAGGATGGTTCTATGAGATGTTGTTTATTCAAAAGGATTTTGCATTTCACGCCAAATCGTTTTATTTCAATAAATTGTTCGCTCGGTTTGCCATTACCAGTAAACAGAAAATCGCCATCTCCCGCAAAAATGAGTAATTCTCGTGCATCTTGGGAAAAATCTATCAAGCTTTTTTGGATTTCTGTCTCATCCAACAATTCGGATCCATGGATTTCTTTAAATTGATTTTCATCATATTCGGAAAATATAAGTTTAATTTTTTTTAGAGCCCTTTTTCTTGATTGCGCACTATGGAAGATTCTTAATGCTACGAATATTAATATGAGTATCCCTGCAGCGTGAATCTCCCAACGATTCAGATAAAGTAATAGATTTAACAGATTGGGAGATAGTTTTGCATCATAAAGTAAAAGAATAAATAAATATATTAAGTATAAAAAAGCACAGAGTAATATAACACTAACGCCGAGCATTTTTTGAATCCTTGTAAATATAGAACCATTTTGACTCATCATATTACTCCTTCGATTTTAGTATTTGAAATGGATATCCCCGGTGATCGATTGTGTATTTATTGACCCCAAGCACTGACAGAAACTGGAACATTTCGGATTTAATTTTTTCAAAATCCCCCAGATTCTTTAATGCTTCTATCTCAATGTATGTGCCCAAATTAACAACTCGATCTAATGCTATCTCATACTTATCTTCGAAAATATATTTTTCTCTAACTTTATCTACCGTCACAATTTCAATAAAACCTAATTCATTTAAGATAGATTTTATTGCGTCAGCATTCATGATTTGAGTTTCAAATTCATCGCAGTGTGTATGTTTTTCCGCACCTTCGGGATGGAAATGTTTGTAGTTTAAAGATATTGTTTTATTTCGTTGTCGTATGCTGAGCCATTTATATGGAAATTTTTCTAGAAGATAATTATTTTCCTTTGGAGAAAAATATGTATCAATATTTGAACTCACACTTACAAAATGTGCGATTTGGGCCAACTTATTTTTAACATTTGTATAATCTGATTCATCAATCTTGACCTTGATTTCGATTTCGATATTATCGAACGGCATAGAAAGTCATTCGTTTTCGGAGATATAAAGCTATTGAATGAAAAGTTTTATTATCAAATATGTTCTGTTTTTTGTTAAACCATCGGAAATAACTTTAATTTTCTCGTCCCGTCCTTCCTCCTCTTCCAATACAAGAACCGGCAAACCCTCTCATCGAAATTATCCCCGGTCTCAATAACCCTGGCCAATTCCTTAATAACCGCGTAAAACTCATCCCTTGCCAAATCCACCTTCATCAACGAAACCCAAAGCGCCGCAACGACAAGGTCGCCCTTCTTCCCCGGTACCCCATGGTCGAACGACACCGACCACGGCCCTTCGAAATCCGCGTCATCGAGCTCGACGCCCGTATAGAAGCATATGAACTTGCGCCTCACGGGGTCCCAGGCTGCCTTGAGCGCCTTCCTTCTTTCGAGGCACTCGTGGTCGGTCCGGAAGAACATCCGGCATCTGGGGCAATATACCGAGCTTGGGTGCGACGGGTCCCCGCAGATGATGCAACGCTCGGTGGGCTTCTCGCCGAACCGGAGGTCTTCTATTGGGCCGAGGGCCTTTTTGAGGAGGGCGGGCTTCGTCTTGTTCCGGCTCCAGTATTCGAACTTAACCTTTGACCTGTCGAACGGGATGCCGAGCCAGCCGTCCCTAAGTTGGATTATAAGCGTCTTGAACTCTTCGTCGGAGAGCTCGAATTTCATCTGGTTGAAGACGGCCCACAAGAACTGGAGCTCGCTGGTCTTGATAGGGGTTATGTGGTCGAACTCGCGCCATTTGTAGCTGGATTGGTCGACGAGGTCTATCGGAAGGTGGCAGAGTTGACAGAGGAAGACATCGCGCAAACGGTCCAGAGCGTTTATCATCGCCCGGCGGCGTTTGAGCTTTTCGATCTTATGGGATTGGACCGGAACGCGGCAACGCTCGCAGTAGACGCTAGATTCGATCGTGGGTTTGTAGCAGACAAGGCATTCAACGCGGAGAATAGGGTCTGGTAATTTTGCAGTTTTAGGGGGTTTATCTGGCATGGATCGGCTCCGAAGGCTTGGGTTAAGATTTCATAATACTGGTTTTGACCACTTTTTTTGGCGGTTTGGGATGATTTTGGACCCCATGGCGGGACTCCGGCCGAGTTGATCGGGGGTTGCGCCCGCACGGGCCTGCTTAACGCAGGCCCGATGCGGGCGCGACGACGGCTGAGCGGAAGCCCTGTCAGGAGCCGGCCGGGGTCCACGGCCGGACGGATGTTCCCAGAAAGCCTGTATTATTATCGGGAGCGTGGAAACAATCGCAAGCCGCCAGGGCGGCTTGCGTAACGAGGTTACGGGCTGAAATCTTCCTGACGCAAGCCGCTCATGAGGACCATTCGCGGCTTGCGTAACGAGTTTAGCGGGGAGCGGGTTTCGCCATGTGCAAGCCAGTCCGAACGGCACGCGTGACAATCTGTTTTGCGCGTTTTCAGCCCGTTTTCCTTTTCCGGCCGGGTGCCTTGTGCTTATCCACGGTCTTCTTCTTGCGAATGTAGGATTCCAACGGGTCTTTCCGGCCGCTGTTCGGGTAGAATTCGCTATCCCCACAGATCCACCGTTCCGGTTGGCGATGATGATCGTCCAATACCGACCTTATTTGAGATTTTTGGCAGATGAGTGTTTTATTATGCCTGCAATCCATGTCTGTACACGACACATTCGTCATATCTTATCCCTCTGTATTCTGATTATGAATATTTATAGCTCGTTGGCTAAATTAACAATATCCAGAGGTTTGAAGAATTTCTACCGTCTTTTCGGCGGCCGTCCCGTCCCCAAACGGGCTCTTCCTGTTCGGAACGCTCCAATCGTTCTCGATCCAATCCCAGACCCTCCTATGCACCTTCTTCCGGTCGGTCCCAACAAGCTCTGCGAACCCGGCGTCGACCGCCTCCTGGCGCTCGGTTGACTTTCTCAAAACGAAGCATTTCTTGCGGATATTGGGCGCCGTCGCCTCTTCCTGGATCCCGCCGCTGTCTGTCATGATAAAACCGCAGTTAGCCATAAGGACCAGGAAATCCCAATACCCGACCGGTTCTATTACGCCAATGTTGGTCCCGTGGACGATATGGTTCCATAGGCCGAATTTCTTGCAGTTCTTCACGGTGCGCGGGTGGAGCGGGAGGATGACGGGAAGGGGGCTTCGTTCGAAGATTTCTATAAAGTTTGAAAGGACTTTGGGATCGTCGACGTTTTCGGCGCGGTGGATGGTGGCGAGGGCGTAGGAGTCCTTCTCGAGGTCTTGCTCTTGGAGGATGGTGCTTTTCTTCTGGGCGATGGGGAGGTTTCTGAGACACGCGTCGATGACGGTGTTGCCGGTGACGTGGATTTTGCCGGGGACATGTTCTTCACGGAGGGTTTTTGCGTTGTTGCGGGTTGGGGCCAACAAAAGGCTGGACAGGTGGTCTGTGACGCGACGGTTGTATTCTTCGGGCATGCGGAGATCGTGAGACTTTGGGGTGTATATCGGTTTCTTTTTATTATAGATATAATAAATTACGTAATAAGTTATTTAGGATGATAATCATAATAGATGCACAGTTAATGTTATTCTTGATTGTCTTGATAATATTATTTAAATCCATCATTATCGATCGATAAAATCGCCAATGTAAAAAAAGAACCGTATGGTTTTATTTCGGTGCAAAATACATATCTATTATTATTATAAATCCATAGCATTTCTATTGGTGATTTGTATAATTTCTCTAATTTGTTTATTGGTAGTATTAATTTGCAGATTTCGTTTTTAACCAAAGAGAGCATATTGTTCTTTGGAAGAATAAAATCAATCATACCTATTAAGGTATCATCATTTTCATTAATTTTCCCTTGGAAGACGACTATTATTTTATTATTTAATATATGGATATTGTAAAATTTTACTTGGAGCAGAAGAGTATACACGCTAGTTCCTAATATCGAAGCCAATAAATTTATTTCCTGCAGTGTAGTTTCATTAATATGTTCATCCCACATTTTTCTTAAGTACTTTTCTGGTAATAATAATTCTGCGGCAAAGATATTGCACATCTGTTCTTCCATTTTGTTATCAATATGTTTTAAAGGTGGCGATGGTGGATTCTTTGAGAAGTTATAAAAAAGGGAATGTCCAATTTCATGCGCAATACTAAAATTCTGTCTGTTGATAGATTCCTCTGAACTTATTGAAATTAGAAACCCTGATGGAGTCAATCGAAGGAGACCGGATTGTTGGAGATTTGGGATTCGAATAATTTGATAAGGATAAAATATGTTTGTTGAATTAAGCTCTAGAATTATTTGGTCTATTCCGTATGGTGGTGGTTGTTTTATGTTTTCGAAAACCATCTGATTAATATGCCGCGCATTTAATATCATTTGTCTTATTGCTCGGTTTGGTTTATTAATATATTCGATTAAGCGATCTCCAGTTACAATTCTTAATTTCATAATACCTTCATTATTATTTTAGAAGTTTCTCGAATTCAGCTTTAAATAGATCGTAATTATTTGGTTTAGGCCGAGTTTTTCCCATTAGTTTTTGTGAATATTTTTTTGGATTTTCTAAAAAGCCCGATATCTGATTTTCACAATATGTATCGATATTGTTTTCATCAACCTGTTTATTTTCGTTGAGATATTCTGTTTTAAAGGATGTTATTTCATTTCTTATTATTATTTCTTCAAATTGTTCAAAGTAATTTGATTTAGTGAGTAGCGGATTTCGAGGATTTATTTTTTTAGCCCATTCATTGCCATTATTTATAATTTCTTTTAACTGATAATAATGCAAATCAGTAATCCAGGGGGGAGCGTGGTCGCGTTTCCATTCATTTAATATACTAATCACTAGACCCTGTGGTTCATTTGAGTCATACAACGCGATTTTATATGCTTCGTCTGGTTGCATTCCTAGTATATCGCAAAATTTATCGATAACTTTATGGCGAATAATCTCATTTTTTATATCATCAGGATGTAGGAAAATATAGAAACGCCAAAGATTCTTATATTTTTCTGTCAATGCATTTATTTCCCGATAGATAGGGTCGATTTGTCTTTGTAATTTCATTGCTACGATTCGGTCGTCCTCTAATTGAATGTACGTATCGATTTCTTTCGCTTGCATTTTCGGGTTTGAACAAGAGATAAAAACATTATGTCCTATTGATTTTATTTCATTGGTGAGCTGTTCTTCTAATGTCAATACGTTTTTTTCTGCATCATCGTGTAAATAATAATCACGGACCAATCTCCCATATAGCCCTATTTTTTGTGCATATTGAAATGATATTATTAAACAGGGTTTATAAAGGTTTTTCTTTTGTATCATTTCTATAAGATTATTTGAAATCGCATCATTTCTGGATAGATGCATGAGTAGATCAGTATCGGTCATCAATAATAGATTGTTTTTCTTGATACTAAAATCACGTTCAATTAGTCCTTTTTTATTTTTTATTGCTTGTTTCATCATACATGAAGCGGACATTTTTATTTTATGATAAAGAACACGTTCTGTCAAGGTATACCTCAACCTCATTATATTTAGTATTTCGTTAATGATATCAATTCTGTTTTGTTTCTTCGGATCTTTAATTTTTAACACTAATCTTAATTGTTTAGTTTTATGACCTTTTTTCAAGATGAAATAGCGATAAATTCTTGGATCAAAACTTAATCGGATTCCGCAAAAATAAAGATCGCGTTGTAAATAATCAAGGGAATCTGCACATATTGTATCTGAAATCATATCATTCATAAAAGGGTGGAATAATGGTTTATCATTATTGAGCGGCGTTATTGTCATCTGCTCATACAAGGTTGCTAATTTTGTTAACGTCTCATGGCATCCATAATTTATATATTCCTCAGTACCGGATAAGCCAGCAACTCTTGTTATTCTTTTATTTTCCAACTCTTTCATCGCATCTTTAATATGATCGCGGAATCCAATTACGCCATCATTAGTAATAGTTCTTTTAAATTTTATTATTAAGAATAATAAATCGCGTAAACGAGAGTTATCCAGGATATCGATATATCTTTTTTCAGTATTGAATATTTCGGAGATGGCACTATTATTATCATAAAGAAACAACCATAGCCTGGGACAATATAAAGAATCATGTTTCCAAGGTATCAAGTTTTTATTTTCATCTTCTAATGTGTGCCCGAATGGGACATGTGTAATATCATGCAACAAAGCTGCCCAACTTATTATTTTCTGAACATTTATCAGAATCTTTTCTGGTTTTTCTTTATCACCATAGATATTCGAAAATTCTTGAACAGGGAATTGTTCAGCTTGTCCGAATCTTAAATGATTCTGATATAATTCCTCCATAATCTTTTTAGCCATCCAGTATGCTCCAATAGAATGTTGAAATCGTGTATGTTTTGCTCCGCGATAAACAAGATCCGTCCACCCGAGTTGTTTGAGACCATCGAGTCTTTGGAATTCTGGAGTGTCGATTATTTTAACAGCAAGATCATCAAGTTCAATATCGCCGTGAATTGGGTCGCGATAGATTTTATTCATGGAATCACCATAGTTAGATATTGAATAACTGTTATATAAATATAATTCAAATGTAAAGTTTATTAATTGCCATTTATATCCAATTTCTACTGAATTGTTTGTATAGAAAATCGTAATAAGTTATTTTATTGAATTATTTTCTGACCAATATGATTAATCGTATAATTCGATGAAGTGGGAGATTTTTATAAGCCTATTTTTAAATATCAATAATTAGGCATTTTCTATTAAACGCCTCGCGTGTTGATCACGCTGTGGTATCTATTATGCGACCGGATCTGCCGACAGGCGAATCCGAATTTCTGGAGCTTTACGGTAGTCTTCCCGTATTCCGTATCCGACAGACTCACTACCTAGGAGATGTGATCATTAATCTCTTTCCGGGTTTTATAGATGGCGTCCGTAGCGTCGTGGAGCTTGTCGTTAAGGCGCTATTAAACGCCGTCCGTGCAGATTACCTTGTCGACCAGCTTTGGTAGGGTCGATGGGTCGATCCTGTTCTTAAACGAACGGGAACATCTCTAAAATCCTCGTCTAGTCATTCCTTCTTTTCCAGTACAAGAACCGGCAAACCCTTTCATCGAAAATATAACCAGTCTCGATAACCCTCGCGAGCTCCTTGATAACCGCATAGAACTCATCGTGAGCCAGATCGATTTTCATCATCGTGACCCACAAAGCCGCCACAACGAGGCCGCCCTTCTTTCCCGGTATCGCCCTATCAAACGATATGGACCACGGCCCGTTGATATCCGCTTCATCCAGCTCGACGCCCTTATAGAAGCATATGAACTTGCGCCTGACCGGGTCCCAGGCGGCCTGCAACGCCGCCCTCCTAAAGAGGTTCTCCATCCTTGTCCGGAAGAATTTCCGGCATCTGGGGCAATATACCGAGCCGGGATGCGATTTGTCCCCGCAGATGACGCAATGTTCGGACGGCTTCTCCCCGAAGCGGAAGTCCTCGATATTTGGGGGTGGCGGGCATGGATATTGCTCTTGTGGGTGTTATGAATTTTTGTTGACTGGGAGCGCCTGCTTTACCGGCCCGACTCCAAACACGGGTCGGATCGTTGTCGCACTTATGTAAGACATGCCACGATGGGGAGTGTTGTGTCAGCTGGTGTTGAGTAGAAAACATCTCCATAACTCAAAGCCCGAAAACAATCCCACCGACCTGGAATTGTGAATCGGGGGTCTTATTCTCTTCCTCGGCGATACACTTTTTCATGAACTCCCAGTGGCCAAGCCCCTGCCGGTCCTCCGGTGGGTCCGGCGTGGTTTTGTTGAAAGCATCCCTGAACTCGTCCACGAATTTTGCGAAATTGTGCCAGAACATGTCGCGGTAGGCCGGTGTCGTGCTCTCGACCGGGAAATGGAGCCGAACGCCCTTCTCGCTGCTGATCGACATGAGGATCAGGTGGTCTTCCGGACCTTCTATCCAGATAAGCGCCGTTTCGTCAGGGAGATGCGCCCGCGCGCAGTCCTTGGGGAGCACCCCGAGGTGGCGGCCCATGACCAGTGTAAAGACCGTGCAGTATCCGTCTAGCCCTCTCATAGCCCGATCCATGTCCGGGAGGCTCGCAGCGGTGGTGAAACGTTCTCCAGGGTTCGAAGACCACCACATGTAGGCATTCCCCTGCGCAGGCCGGTCACCCCATTGCTGGAAATGCCTCATGTCGAGCGCCCAGAACGGGGGCTCGCTCTCGTTGGTCGTTGGCGGGTGCTGCGGCGCATAATAATAGGTTGTCATGCCCCTGGTCCGCAGGTAGTCCGAAATGCCATTGAAGTTCTTCGCGGCTTCAAGTGTGGCGGCCGGGAGCAGGACGACCGGATAGGATACGCCGTTCTCGATTATGGAGAGCGGGATCTCGACGACACCGGCCTGCTCCAGGAATGTCATTGGTCCACCCATTTTGAGGGCGGTCCCGGGAATCATATCCCACGATTTGATTACCTGGGCCATGAAATGGATGGCATTGGCGGTCGGATGTGCATCGGGGTTCAAATCGTCGGAGTACACAGGTGGCCAGTGCGGTGGTGCGTTGGTCGCCCACTGGAAAATTACCTTGGAAGGAGGGGCAGCTTCCGGCTTCTTAGAAAACCAGCCCATATGAATCAACCATTTCATGATTGCCTGATAAAGTATTATTACTTATTGGGGATGAATAAATGTCGGTGGAGGTTTGAAAATAGGACCCCGTGGCGGGACTACAGCCGAGTTGGCCCGGGTGCGCTCTCGGCGGCTGCTGAACGCAGCCGCCTGAGAGCGCTACGACGGCTTTTTAGATTGCCGCCAAGATAATACCGGGGTCGCCGGGGTCACGACGGGGGGCGACGGCCGAGGTTTGACGGGGTGAAAGCAGGGCGGGCGCAAACCGCTCATGAGGACCATTCGCGGCTTGCGGAACGAGTTTGGCGGGGTGCTGGTTTCGCCAGTCGCAAGCCGCCTTTGGCGTCTTGCGTAACTCCAAAGCCGGTCAGGTATTCTTGTCCCTCGTTATCATGCTATCGTAATCCTTTGTTATAGTTGTAAGGAGGCGGGTGATTCTGATCCTTTTTTCTTTCTGGAGCGCTTCCAATGCCAAGGCGCTGTCTTTTCCTCCGCTCCAGGCGAGAACGGCGATATTGGAGGAGGCGCGGGTCTTCATGGTTGTTCTTGCCTTGATATGGGGGTTTACGGTCCTATATATCAATCAAAGGTCCACTCGAAGGCTACGAGCTCTCGTGGCACTCCACCAAACGTTTCGACCTTTGCCCCCTGCGCGGTACCGCCCATTTTCCTGTAGAAGTCCCAGGACGGGTTTCCGGCCAGCATCCAGGAAATCAAGCCCTTGTACCCTTCGGCTTTGAGCTTGTTGGCGACGGTCGTGAAAAGAGCCGTTCCGGCGCCTCTGCGCTGGAAGGCAGGATCGACATAGATGAGATTGAGCTCGCCCCAAAGCCTTGGGATTACAGTCTTTTCCGGGCTGGCTGAGGCGAAGCCGACTATTCCCTGGGGTTGGGCTTCTGCCAGGATGTTGAAGCCGGCGGGAGGATTGCCCTTGAGGCGGTTGTGCCAGGTGCCGGCGAAGGCTGTCTCGGAAAGGGTGGAGAGGAATATGGGTGGCAGGAGGTCCTTGTAGGTGGTTTGCCAGGCCTTGAGGTGGATTTCGGCGATCTTTGGGATGTCTTCGGGGGTTATTGAGCGGAGATGCATTCAGATGTTTCCCTATTCCCGGTCCTTGATCACTTTGATTTTCGGTTTCCGGCCGCGTTTCGTTGTTGCCGCCTGAGCTTCCTTGGAGGTCAGGACCTTCACGATCTCGAAATCCACGAGGTCGTCCCACTTCGAGGTCCAATTGTCGAAAAGGGCGGGATTGGCTGTTTCAATCAGCTGC
>Ga0233425_10009086_pt1 | contig 12796 bp, 5 predicted proteins | sample Watercolumn_Towu_2_FD_181712 | JGI IMG/M metagenome (GOLD analysis project Ga0233425, IMG submission 181712) | Freshwater microbial communities from Lake Towuti, South Sulawesi, Indonesia - Watercolumn_Towuti2014_140_MG | ecosystem: Environmental > Aquatic > Freshwater > Lake | place: Indonesia...
ACCGAGGTCGGGCTGCGCACCGAGGGATTCCACGAGCTGCCGCCGGGCCTGCTGCCCGCGGAGCGCGCGGTGCAGGGCACGGAAGCGGCGCACCCGGCGATCGGCGTGCTGCGCGAGTCGTACATCGCGGACGACCTTGGGGCGTTCCTGGAGTTCTGGCGGGCCAACCCGGCGTTTCCCTTTCTGGCCGTGGCGACGCGGCAGGGGGACCTCGTCGATCGGCGGGGCCTGGTGTACGGCGGCCATCACAGCAGCCGGCGTTCGGCGCACAGCATCGTGCAGCGGGAGATCGATCTCCGTGAGACGGCGCGGCACCTGGCCGACGATCAGAAGGCGCACGACGAGCAACGGGTGGCGATCGAGGCGCTGGCCGCGCGGCTGGCCGCGACCGAGCAGACCCTCGAACAGCGCCGCGCGGAGGTGCTCACCGCCACGCAGAACCTCGCCGCGGTGCAAACCGAGCTGCGCTCGGCGCAGCGGCAGATCGACGAAATCGCCGGCCGCCTCGCGCGGATGGAGGCCGATCTCGCGGGACTCGACCAGGCGCGCAACGAGGCCCACCGGCGCTGGGAAAAAGCCCAGGCCGGGCTCGCCGCGGCCGACAATGCGGCGGCGGCCCAGCGCGAGCGGATTCGCCAGCTCGAGACGCGGCTGGCCGAAACGCGCACCGAGCGCGACGTCAAGCGCGAGTCCCTGGGGCAGGCCCGCCTCGAGCTGGCCGAGCGCCGGCAGAAGGTGGAGGTGATCGATCGCGGCCTGGGCGAGATGGAGCGCCGGCGGCAGCAACTGAGCGAATTACTGCTCCAGCGGCAGACCGAGATCGAGACGTGGACCGAACAATGCGCGGAACTCGAACGCGACGCGGAGGCCCAGCGCGCCCGCGCGGGTGAACTCGGCACGACGCTGGTCGTCGCCCAGGAGCAGGTCGAGAAGACACGGATCGAGCTCGCCGGGGTCGAGCGCGTGATCGGGGAGCTCGAGTCCGCGCAGCACGCCATGCGCGAGGAATCGGAGGCGGCCCACGAGGAACTCAGCGCCCAGGAGGTGAAGCTGGCCGAGAACCGCCAGCGGTTGCAGTTCCTCGCGGAGGAGGTGCTGCGGGAGTTTCAGACGGCGGTCGGCATGGTCGATTGGAAGCGGCAGCTCTGGCACGCCGACGACGAGCCGGACGGCGTGCGGCCGCTCGATTTGGACGAAGACGACGACGAGGCGGCCGCCGCGCCCGCGGCGGAAGGCGCGCGCCCGGCCGAGGCCGCGCCCGCGGAGCCGGCGCCGCGCCGCCGGCGGAAGAAGAAGGAGCCGCGGGGTGAGCCGACGCCCGCGGACCTCGAGGCGTTCGAGGCGACCGACTGGACCGCGCTCAAGGCGGAAGTCGAGGCGCTGCGCCAGCGGCTGAACAGCCTTGGTGCGGTGAATCTCGTGGCGATCGAGGAATACGCGGAGCTGAAGCAGCGGCACGATTTTCTCGCCGCACAGGTGAATGATCTCACGGCGGCCAAGGCCGGCCTGATCCAGGCGATCGACGAAATCAACCAGACTTCGCTGCGGCAGTTCCAGGTGACGTTTGAGCAGATTCGCAAGAACTTCGAGTACACCTTTCACACGCTGTTCGGCGGCGGGCGGGCACACCTCGAGCTGATGCAGTCGGAGGACATCCTCGAGAGCGGCATCGAAATTGTGGCGCAGCCGCCCGGCACTCGCCTGAAGGGGATTTCGCTGCTGTCGGGCGGCCAGAAGACGCTGACGGCGGTCGCGCTGCTCTTCGCGTTGTACATGGTGAAGCCGTCGCCGTTCTGCCTGCTCGACGAACTCGATGCCCCGCTCGACGAATCGAACATCGGGCGGTTCACCGACCTCTTGCGGAAATTCGTCAAGGAATCGCAGTTCATCATCATCACGCACAACAAGCGCACCGTGGCGGCGGCGCAGGCGATTTACGGCGTGACGATGGAGGAACGCGGCGTGTCGAAAACGGTCTCGATGCGGTTCAACCACGAGCGCGGGGAGGCCGAGGCGCACGCGCCGGATCTGGCGGAGGCGGTGAGTTCGGCCAAACCGTCGAACGGCGGCAACGGCAACGGCGGCGGCGACAGCGCGGCGCCGGTTTCGGCCTGATTCCGCGGTCTGCGGGATTGAAGCAACGGCTCGAAGGAATAGGATTCCCGGATGATCACCGTGCTCCGGCAAGCGCTTGGATCTGCCCGGTGGGTGCGGCGCCCTCGCCGTGCGAGGTGCGATCGGCCCCGCGCGCGAATTCGCGTTCCCAGCATTGCATCGAAGGCCGATGTCGTCCGTCATGCACGGCGCCAACGCACTCCTCCTCTTCGCTCCGCCGCCACCCTCCGCCACCTATGGTTCCTTTTGCGCTTACGATTTTCACCGGGGCGTTTCTCCTGTTTCAGGTCCAGCCGCTGATCGGGAAGTTCATTCTGCCGTGGTTTGGCGGCGGCCCGGGGGTCTGGACGACGTGCCTGTTGTTCTTCCAGACGCTGCTGCTCGCGGGCTACGCGTACGCCCATCTGTCGACTTCGCGGCTGACCCCGCGCCGGCAGGTGATGTTGCACGGGGTATTGCTCCTCTTGTCGCTCGCGCTGCTCCCGATCACGCCAGCGGAGAGCTGGAAGGACCACGTGGCCGGCGACCCCAACGGGAGGATTCTCCTGCTGCTGACCGCCACGATCGGCCTGCCGTATTTTGTCCTCTCCTCGACCGGGCCCCTGATCCAGCAGTGGTTCAGCCAGACCAATCCGGGGCTGTCACCGTACCGGCTTTACGCCCTGTCGAACGTGGGTTCGTTGCTCGCGCTCCTGAGCTACCCCGCGTTTTTCGAGGTGAAGTTCACGCGGCACGCCCAGGCCAACCAATGGTCGGTCGGGCTGGTGCTGTTCGTGGTCTTTTGCGGCTATTGTGCCTTCCTCGTTTGGAAGCGCGGGGGAGCGCCGGTGGTCGCAGAGTCCCCGCCGGGGGCGCCCTTCGGCGGCGACGCCGACCCAGGATGGTGCGGCAGCCGCCGTGACGATCGAGCCGCCAGCAACGCCGGTCGCGCCGGCCGAAATCGCGGCCGCGACGAGCGCACCGACCCGCGGCGACGCCGCCCCGACCTCGACCGACAAGTTGCTGTGGGTAACCCTGCCGATGACCGCGTCCGTCCTGCTCATGGCGACGACGAACAAGCTGTGCCAGGAGGTGGCGGTCATTCCCTTTTTGTGGGTGCTGCCGCTCGCGTTGTATCTGCTGACGTTCATTGTCTGCTTCGATCACGCGCGCTGGTATCATCGCGGTGTCTTCATGGGGCTGCTGGTGCTCGGGATGGCGGCGATCACCCAGGTGATCCCGGCGGGCACCGATGTTCCGATGCGGCTGCAGATCGTCAGTTACACCGCGACGTTGTTCGTCGCCTGCATGGTGTGCCATGGCGAGCTTTACCGGTTGAAGCCGCCGCCGAAGGAGCTGACGTCGTACTTCCTGTACATCGCGTTGGGCGGCGCAGTGGGCGGGTTCCTCGTGGCGATCGTGGCGCCGACGGTCTTCAGCGAGTACCGGGAATTGCAGCTCGGCCTGTGGTTGCTGAGCTACGTTGTCGGGGTGTTGTGCTTTATCCACCGCAGCCGCGAAATCGCGCTGGCGACCGGCGTGGGGGCGTTTGCGATCACGCTGCTCATTCCGGTGCTGCGCTGGCGCTTCGACGATTCGGCGGGCCTGGCGGAGGAATACCTCGCGCTGTTCCGCGATCGGGCGATCTATCTCGTGGGCGCCGTGCTGCTGTTCATCGTGTGCACCTTCGATCTCCGCCGGCTGCGGGTCGAAGCGATCTGGCGGCCGCGGATGGCCGGCTGGGTGATGGCGCTCAGTGTGGGGCTCGGCGCGATTTTCGTGCGCGGCTGGAACGACCGGAGCGACCACACCCTGAGCGCCTCGCGCAACTTCTATGGCACGCTCAAGGTGCTCAACTACCTGCCGGACGACGAGGAGGACCACTACCATCTGCTGCTCCATGGGGCGACCACGCATGGCATCCAGTTTGTGAAGCCGGAGAAATCGGTGATGCCGACGACCTACTACTGCGACTCGAGCGGGGTCGGCCTGGCGATCAACAATCTCGGCCAGGGCCCGCGCCGCCTCGGGCTGGTCGGCCTCGGCACGGGCACGCTGGCCACCTACGCGCGCCACGGCGACTACCTGCGGATCTACGAGATCAACCCGGCGGTGAAAGACCTGGCCGAGCAGCAGTTCAAGTATCTCGACTACTGCCAGGGCAAGGTCGACGTGGTGATGGGCGATGCCCGGCTGATGCTGGAACGCGAGGTGGCGGCGGGCCAGCTCCAGCAGTTCGATCTGCTCGCGCTCGACGCCTTCAGCAGCGATGCGATTCCCGTGCACCTGCTGACGAAGGAAGCGTTCGAGACCTATCGACGGCATTTGAAGCCCGACGGGGTGATCGCGGTGCACATCTCGAACCGCTACCTCGATTTGCGGCCGGTGGTCGACAAGCTCGCTGCGCATTTCGGGATGACCGCGCTGAGTATCTCCGACGACGACGAGCCGAACTGGTGGGTTTACGCCACGACGTGGATTCTCGTGACGGCCAACAAGTCCTTCACGCAGATCGAAGCGCTGAGTGAGCGGATCGACGCCCCGGCGGGCAACAAGGACGTCCCGCTGTGGACCGACGACTACGCCAGTGTGTATTCGATCATGAAGTAGCCCGTTCTTTCCGGACGGGTGTCCGGAAAGAACGGAGTGCGGCGGAATTGACGCCGCCACCCTGGGGCGCGACCGTGCCCGACGTCATTAGTCTTCGCAGGGTGGAGGCGCGACGCCCTCGTCGCGCGGGTTGGCGATCGGCTGGGGCCAGCCCGCGGGGTGGAGGCGCCCGGCCGCCGGTCGGCCGGCTTGCCTTCACCGTGCGCGACGTTTTTGACGATTTGCATGAGAACGATCCGATTCATCATTTTGGCGATGGGCGCGGTGCTGAACTCGACAACGGCGGCGGGGGCGGCGGCGCCGACGGCGGAGGACGCCGAGTGGCGAGCCCAGCGGTTGGCGAAACTCACGAGGCCGGACGGCTGGCTGACGCTCATCGGACTGCACTTCCTGGCGGAGGGGGCGAACACCGTCGGCAGCGGTGCGGACAACGCGCTGGTGCTGGCGCGGGGGCCGGCACGCGTCGGCACCGTGACCGTGGCGAAGGACGGCCGCGTGACGCTCGAGGTGGCGGTGGGCGCGCCGGTGCGCGTCGATGGCGCCGACGTGCGGTCGGCGGAATTACAGTGGCGGCCGTCGCCGGTCGCGACGAAAGTGACGTTTGGCTCCGTGACGATGTTCGTGATCGAGCGCGGCGGACGGAAGGCGCTGCGGGTGAGGGACAGCGAGGCGGCCCGGCGGGTGCGGTTTGCGGGGCTCGAGTATTTCCCGTTGGACGCAAGCTGGCGCATCGCGGCGCGCTGGGTGCCGGCGGCGCAACCGCAGACGGTGGCGGTGACGAACATCCTCGGCCAAGTGTCGAGTGAGCGGGTGGCGGGCCGGGCGATCTTCGAGCGGGCGGGCCGGAGAATCGAGCTTGTGGCGATCGACGAGGGATCGGAGGCGCCCTTGTTCTTCGTCATTTCGGATGCGACGAGTGGCCGGAGCACCTATGGCGGGGGGCGCCACCTTTACGCGGCGCGGCCCGCGGGCGACGCGATCGTGCTGGATTTCAATCGGGCCGAGAATCCGCCGTGCGCGTTCACGCCCTACTCGACGTGCCCCGTGCCGCCCCCGGAAAACCGATTGCCGTTCGCCGTGACCGCGGGGGAAAAGGCCTACCGGGACGAAATCGAGTAAGCCGGCTGCGGATTGCGCTGCTCTGGTTTCGCTTCCGCGGTCCGAACCGAAGTATCGGGCTGCCCCCGCCAACCTTCATCGCAACGCGGCAACCGCAACCGAAGGTGGGCCGGCGCGCACCGGGACGTGCGCGCCCACCTGGTGCGAGAATCGTCGCGAAATGGTACGATGTGGATCGGGTTCCGCACACGCTTGAGTCACGGCCAAGCGAGGGGAATGCCGGCGGCGGTGAGGCGCGACTGGAAGTCGGCGAGCAGGGCGGGGCGCTGGCGGACGGCGCGGGGAGCGTGCGCCCCGGCGAGGCAGAAAGCCGCGAGCTCGCCCACGGATTCGCCGATGTTCCACTCGACGGGATGCAGGCGGTAGCAGCCGTTGGTGAGGTGCGTCGTGCCAAGATTCTTGCACGCGGGCAGGAGGTTCTCGAGGCGCTGCGGCAGGATGGCGCCGAGCGGAATCTGGAACGGGCGCGCGGCGAAATCGATGTAGTTGTCGCCGCCGCTGCTCGGGTGGAGGTCGATGTTGTAGCTGCCAATGCCGACGGAATCGGGGAAGACCGCGGCCCGCGTCTCGGCGGCGGTTTTTGTGCCGGTGGCCTGCATGCGCGCCTCGGTGCCCACGTGCAGTTCGGTGACGGTGAGCTCGGCGCGGATTCGCCGGCTCTCGCGGATGTAGGGATACTTGGCGAGGCCGTCCGCGGTGCCGACGATGTCGGGGCGCAGGCGCAGGCCCGGCCAGCCGGTGCCGCCGTCGGGCCGCGGGCACTCGGTTTGCAGCCAGTAGAGCCAGGAGAGACTGAGCTGTTTGGCGGCGGCGAGGTGGCGCGCGGCCTCGGCGGGGGGCACGTCGACGAGGTTGCCCAGCATGTAATCGTTCTGGGGCCAGTTCACGAGGGTGATGTCGCCCGCGTAGGTGCCGGGGGCGAAGTTGCTGCGATCGATGAGGCGGCGATACTTGAAGAGACCGGTGCCTTGCTGGGGGTCGAAGCCCATGTTGAAGGGCTTGAGCGTGCGCGGCGACGAATAGAACAGGCTGAGCAGCTTCCCGGACCAGGGGGGTGTGAGCGGCGGCACGTGGTCGCGCCAGAACGCGTATTCGGCCGGCCGGTCGATCGGGTGATCCTCGCCGGCGAGGTAATCCATCGCGAAACAGCAGGTGAACGACTGGTGATTATGCGGTTGGGCTTCGGGCTTGGCGCGCGGCTCCCCGGTGTCGCGCTGCGCCTCGGCGCCGGTGACGTACTCGGCCTTGGCAAGCGGCAGCAGTTCGCCGGTCTCGGTGGCGTCGATGAAGAACGGCGCGCGCAGCACGAGCTCGCGGCCGCTTTCGAGGCAGCGCACGGCGATCGCCTCGACGCGATCGCCGGCGGTGGCAGCCGAGATCGCCTGGTGGCGCCGCAGGATCTGCACGCGGCGACCGGCGACGTAGGGCGCGAACATCTCCTCGAGCACGGCGAGGGCGACGCGCGGTTCGTGGCAGAGCTTCGAAACGCTGCCGTTGCCGGGGTTGAGCTGGGGATGGGCGCGGGCAGCCTCGGTGAGCGGAAAGTTACGGCGGTAATAGTCGCGGATGCGCCGGCGGAGCTCGAGGTAGCTGCGCGTGCCGCCGACGGTCTCGATGAGGGCGTTCTCGTCGGGCGGCACGGCCTGGGCGGTGAGCTGGCCGCCGATCCAGTCGGTCTCCTCGGTGAGGATCACGGAGCGCCCAAGGCGGGCGGCGGCGAGGGCGGCGGCGCAGCCCCCGAGACCGCCGCCGATGATGACGACATCGGCCGCGAGCTCGCGACCCGGGGAACGCTTGGTTCCTGCGGCGGCCGCGGAGGTCTGGGCGCGGGCGGCGGAGCGGGCGACCAGCGCGGCGGAAGCGGCGAGACCGGCGCTTTGGAGGAAGGCGCGGCGGGAAGTGGTCATGGGGCGGGGGTGGGTCGGGCGCATGCGGCGGCTGGGTTTGGCGGCTGCCATAAGCTGCCGGTTTCCGCGGGAAGATCAGTCGAAAAGCGCCGCGAGGCGAGATTCTGAACGCGGGTTCAGAATTGCGAGCTCAGACCTGCCTCCGAACCAGAGATCAACATGTTGATCTCCGGTTCCTGGTCCGCGAGGCGTTGCGCGGCAAGCGCGCAACCGACGAGGAGCAATGCGATCCCGCGCGGCGTGATGCGGCACAAACGCAATCGACAAGGTCGCGAGTGGCGCGACGAGCGCGCTCAAGGCAGTTCGTAAATTTCGATCAGCGCCACACCGGTGGTGCCGCCGACGCCGCTGATCTGCGCGGTGTAGCTGCCGGGGGCGAGCGAGAGCACCAGGGCGGAGTCGCGGCTCGAGGCGGGCGCGAGGGCGAACGCGCCGACGGAGCGGAACGTGGCCGCCAGCGCGGTGGTGCCGCCCCAGTCGTCGTTTTCCGCAATGCGGGTGGCGTCGCGGAAGACGGCGAGCAGGGGGTTGGCCAGGACGCCGGTGACGCCGAATTGGGTCAGACCAGGTCCGATGCCGCGGAGGAGGACCTGCTTCGGCAGGTTGCCGGAAATGGTGAAACCGGCGATGAGGAGATCGGCGCCGGTGCCGACTTGGGCGCGGGCGGAGGCGTTGGAGAGGCGGGCGCCCGCGGCGGGATCGGGGTCGTAGATCTCGGCGAGGGCGAGGCCGGTGGGGGCGGAGCCGCTGCCCGCGATCTGCGCGGTGTAACTGCCGGGAGAGACGGTGCGCAGGACGGCGGCGTCGAGCGAGGCGGGGGAGAGCGAAAAGGCGCCGGTGGCGGCAAAGGCGGCGGCGAGAGCGGCCTGGCTGGCGCCGCCGGCGGCGGGGGTGGCCCAGTTGTCATTGGTGGCAACGAGGTTGGCGCCGGAGAAGAGCTGCAGTTGCGGATCGGCCAGCGCGCCGGTGACGCCGAACGAGGCGAGCGAGGGTCCGATGGCGCGGATGAGGATCGGTTTCTCGCCGTTGCCCGCGAGGGCAAAACCGACCGTGAGGGTTTGCGCGCCGGTGCCGGCGCCGGTGCGCACCGAGAGGTTGGTGAGCCGGCTGGCGACGGGCGCCTCGACCGAGATAACCGCAGGGGTCGACGTGAGCGAGCCTTGAGGCCCGCTGACGGTGACGGTGTAGGTGCCGGTGTGCGCGGCGGTAACGGCGGAGATCGCATAGGCGGCAGTGGTGGCGCCTTCGATCACGTTGCCGTTGAGCCGCCACTGGTAGGTGAGGGGACCCTCGCCGGTGGCGGCGACGCTGAGGGTGAGCGCCTGCCCGAGCACGGCGGTGCGCGACTGCGGCTGGGCGACGAGGGCAAAGGCCTCGGGAGCGGCGAGCCCGGTGCGGCGCGCGTCGTGGCGGTACTGCGGCCAGGGGCCGCTCGCGCCGACGCCGAGTTCGAAGGCGTAGAGGCGCCGGTCGTTGCTGCCGATGTAGAGTTTGGTGCCGGCGATGGCGGGCGACGAACGGATGATGTCGCCGGTGGACCAGGTGCGCCGCAGCGTGCCGTCGGGGTTCACCGCGTAGACGAGGCCGTCGTAACAACCCAGATACACGACGCCGTTGGCATCGATAGCGGGAGACGAGGCGCGCACCTCGCGGCCGAGGTTGAAGACCCAGCGGGCGGCGCCGGTGGCGGTGGCAACGGCGTGGAGTTTGCTGTCGTAGCCGGCGAAATACACGGTGGCGCCGTCGGGACTCAGGGCGGGGGACGACGAGGTGCCGACGGAGGCGCCGGTGTAGGTCCAGCGCGGTACGCCCCCGGAGGTGACAGAGTAGAGGCGGCCCGAGGTGAGCGTGCCGTAGTAGACGTTGCCGGCGGCATCGATGGCCGCGGTGGTGTAGACGGCGTTATCGGTGGGGAGCGCCCATTTGATCGCGCCGGCGGCGGGGTCGATCGCGTAGAAACGATGGCGGGTGGCGAGGTCGTCGGAGCCGAGGTAGATCGTGCCATCGGCGGCGATGACCGCCGAGGCGTAGGATTCGCCCGGGATGGCGGTGGACCATTTCTGGAGGGCGCGGTTGCCTTGATCGGAGAAGGCGAAGAGGCGCGAGGCGGAGAGGGTGGCCGACTCGTGATGGAGGTAGATGGTGCCATCGGCGGCGAGGGCGACGGCGTTGTTGGCGTTGTAGCCGTCGCCGACGACAATCTCCCACTTCTTTGCTCCCGTGGCGCTCTGGTACGCGAACAGGCGGCTGTCGCCGAGGGCGTCGGTCGGCCCCGCGGCAAAGTAAAGCGTGCCGTCGGGGGACAGCGCGGCGGCGGAGGTGTCGAGGATTCCGTCGATGTTGATGGCGGGCCAGCGGCGCGTGCCGTCGGCGTTGAACGCGTGGAAGTAGCCATCGGTGCTGCCGACGTAGACGGCGCCGTCGGGTCCGACGCACGGGGCCGAGGTGATGGAGCCGGCGGCGAGGCCCTGCCAGAGGGAATCGTTGAGGGTGAGGATGAACGGGGAATTGGGAGGCGGCGTGTTGCCGTTGGCGCGGCCGTCGACCTGAATGAAGTAGGTGGTGCCGGCGCGGGCTTCGACGGTGACGAGCGCGCTGGTCGAGGGATCGGTGCCCCCGGTTTCGAGGTCGGCGTTGTCGTTGGCGGCGACGAGGGTGAGGCCTTGCGCGAGGGTGGGAGTCGAGGTGCCCGGGGCGTTGCTGGTGTAGACGGCAAGGATCGGATCGAAACCCTCGCTTGCGAGGGCGAACTGGAAGCGGCCGGTCGCGGGGGCGGTCCAGCGGTACCAGAGCGACTTGCCGCCGGCGAGACCAAGGATCCGCGGCTCACCGGCCTCGAGGGTGGCCTGGGCGTTGGCGGACTCGAGGAGGGCGGAGTGGCCCGCGATGACCTGGGCGTTGGCGAAGTTGTCGTTGGGCGGAATGGCTCCGAGGTCGAGCAGGGTGAGGCCGTGGGCGCCGGCCTTGCCCGCGACGACAATCTGGTAGGTGGTGCCGGCTTGGGCGGTGAACTCGAGGCGCGAGGTGACGCCCGCGCCGTCGTCGTCGTTGGCGGCGACGGGAACGAGGCTGGCCAGGGCGTTGCCGGAGAAGACACCCAGCAGGGTGTCGTAGCTGCTGCCGACGGTGGAGAGGCGCACGGAAGCGGTGATGGAGGGAGTCCACTCCCACCAAAGCGAGGCGGTGGGGGCGTGGCCGGCGATGGCGGGCTCGTTTTCCGTGGTGGCGCCGGAGTTGACGTTGCGCACGGTGAAGTTGTTGCCGACGAGACGCGAGCGGTCGGCGAAGTCGTCGTTGAAGGGGCGGTTGTCGGTCGAGCGGAGGGCGCGGTCGAGGTTGAGCCGGCCGCCGGTCTGGACGCGGCCGCGGAAGGCGGGAATGGGGTCGACGTGGCGCAGGACGCGGTTGATGAGCTGGCGGTAGTTGTCGGCGGGGAATTGCGCCTTGAGGAGGGCGAGGGCGCCGGCGACGTGCGGGGCCGACATGGAAGTGCCCGTGCGCTGGGCGTAGGGAGTGCCCGCGGTGTACCACGTGGACCAGATTTCGCGACCGGGTGCGAAGAGCTCGACGGAACCCGCGCCGTAGTTGGTTGAGATCTCGGCGTCGTCGCGGTTGGTCGAATTGGCGACAGCGATGACGTTCTCGAGGCGGTAGCTGGCGGGGTAGTGGGCGCGGAGCTCGAGGTTGGCGGCCTCGTTGCCGGCGGCGGCGACGAAGGCGATGCCCGCGGCGCGCGCGCGCATGATGGCATCGCGCTCGGCCAGATCGAACTGGGTGATGGGGCCGACGGCGGTGCCATAGCTGGCGTTGATGATATGCGCGCCGTGGCGAATGGCGTAATCGATGCACTCGATGCCGTCGGACATGGCGCCGAAGCCGGCACTGGTGCCGGTACCGCCCCGCAGGTATTTGAGCGCCATGAGGCGCACGCGCCAAGCCACACCACTGAGGCCGACTCCGTTGTTGCCGACGGCGCCGATGATGCCGGCGACGTGGGTGCCGTGGCCGAGGTCGTCGGCCGGGTTGCCGCTGTTGACGATGGCATTGATGCCGTAGACGTCGTCGACGTAACCGTTGCCGTCGTCGTCGCGGCCGTTGCCGGGGATCTCGCGGGAGTTCACCCACATGTTGGCGGCGAGGTCGGGGTGATCGTAGCGCACGCCGGTGTCGATGACCGCGACGATGATCTCGGAAGCGTCGGTGCGGAGGTCCCAGGCGCGGGTCGAACCGATGTCGGCGCCGGGGATGCCGTTGTTGAGGCCGGTGTTTTGGTGGGGCCACTGGCGGGCGCCGAAATCGGGGTCGTTGGGAATGGCGGTGGCGCGGCGAATGGTGTCGGGGTGGGCGTATTCGTAGCGTTCCGTGGCGAGAAGGCGGGCGGCGGCGCGGCGCGGGGAGTCGCCGGTGGGGAGTTCGAGGAGGCGGAGGCCGTCGAAGCGGTCCCATTGACGGCGCACGCGAAGGCCCTCGCGGTGCTCGGCGTCGCGGGCGGTGGCGCGGTGCGCGGCGCGCGGCTTGGCGAGCACGACGCCATCGCGGTAGCCTTGGGCGAGCTCGCGCTCGGTGAACGGCGGAGTCTCAGCAGCGAGGAGCGCAGCAGCACCGGCAAACGTGAGGAGGGCGGCGAGGGCGAGGCGGGAGGTTGTCACCGGGGCGGGAGAATAGGGGCCAAGTGAATGGTGACAAGCTGGCTTCGGCCGGCGAAGCGACGTTCGAGTCAAGCCTGCGACCGGGGGGCGTCGCGACTGAAGCGCCGACGGCCGGGTGGAGCGGTGCGCTGGCATAGCGATCGCGCTCCCCGGAAAAGAAAGGAGTCCGCCCGTGCGGGTGCGGGCGGACTCCTGAAAACTAATATCGATCAACTTCGCATCGTTTCGCGACGATTTTTCGGATGGCGTAGCCGCGTTGGAGCCCGTTCGGCAGGCTTATAGCACTTCCATGGGTGATTTCGGCAGCGAGTTGTTCACAAAAGCCCCGAGCGAAGCCTGGAGCCAACAGGCCCCGAGCCCGCCAGAGGCGGACAAGCGATAACGTGGTCTCACGGTTGACCACGCTCTCGCCGTTGC
>Ga0233425_10009087_pt1 | contig 12795 bp, 11 predicted proteins | sample Watercolumn_Towu_2_FD_181712 | JGI IMG/M metagenome (GOLD analysis project Ga0233425, IMG submission 181712) | Freshwater microbial communities from Lake Towuti, South Sulawesi, Indonesia - Watercolumn_Towuti2014_140_MG | ecosystem: Environmental > Aquatic > Freshwater > Lake | place...
TCCTGTCAACACGACCGAACGCGCACCGATCCACCGGCTCGCACCAACGCTTACCGACCTCAACCCCAAGACCGAAGTGCTCGCCACCGGCATCAAGGTGATCGATCTTCTCTGCCCATTCGTGCGCGGAGGCAAGATCGGCCTTTTCGGCGGCGCAGGAGTCGGCAAAACCGTTGTCATCCAGGAGATGATCGCGCGCATCGCGCGAAACTTCGGTGGCTATTCAGTGTTCGCCGGCGTGGGTGAACGCACCCGCGAAGGCAACGATCTCTGGCGTGAAATGCAGGAGGCGGAGTACTTCGATGCGAGCGGCAAGAAGTGCCATGTGTTGGACAAGGTCGCGATGGTGTTCGGTCAGATGAACGAGCCGCCAGGTGCGCGTCTTCGCGTGGGACTGTCTGCTCTCACCATGGCAGAGAACTTCCGCGACAAGTCGGGGAAGGAAACGCTTCTGTTCGTTGACAATGTGTTCCGCTTCACGCAGGCGGGATCCGAGGTGAGCGCGCTGCTCGGGCGTATGCCCAGCGCCGTGGGCTACCAGCCAACGCTCTCGACCGAGATGGGTGCGATGCAGGAACGCATCACCTCGACGCGTCAGGGCGCCATCACATCCGTGCAGGCGATCTATGTGCCTGCCGACGATTACACCGACCCAGCGCCCGCCACCACCTTCAGCCATCTCGATGCGTTCATCAATCTTGAGCGCCGCATCGCCGAAAAGGGCATCTATCCTGCGGTCGATCCGATCGCGTCGACAAGCCGCATTCTCGATCCGCAGGTGGTGGGCGATCGCCACTACCGCATCGCGCGTCGCGTGCAGGGCATTCTGCAGCGCTATAAGGATCTGCAGGACATCATCGCGATCCTCGGCGTCGACGAACTCTCGGAAGAGGACAAGCTCACAGTTTCTCGCGCCCGCAAGATCGAACGCTTCCTCTCGCAGCCGTTCTATGTTGCGGAAGTGTTCACCGGACTGCCTGGCGTGACCTGCTCACTCGAAGACACGATCGACAGTTTCGAGCGCCTCTGCAGCGGCGAAGCGGACGATCTGCCGGAGAGCGCGTTCATGTATGTCGGCAACCTAGAAGACGCGCGCAAGAAGGCGCAGAAGATGGCCGCGGCCGTCTGACGCGCCGTCGTTCACTCCTGCCAGTTTGGAGTACGCCAACCGCTCACGCGACCATCGGGTCCGAAAAACACCGACCAGACATTCTCTGGTGGCGGCTGGTCCTTGAACATGGTTCCCGAAGCAAGCGTGGACAGGTTGTCGCCGTAGTTCCACGACGCCGGCGAGACGACCTTTCCGTCCTTCCCGGTGACAGCAGGTGTCTTGGAGGATGGCTTGCCAAGCAGCGTCATCACCTCCCAGTCCTGCATGCCCTTGCGGAGTTGTCCGAATCTGCCCTGATCTGGCGTCTGGCATGATTGCACAAGCAGCGTGATCGGCAGCGCCAATAGCAGAGCGATCACGGGGGAAAACACGCGCGCGGGGCGCCTGACACACGAACACGCCTTCATGCCGCGAGAATAGCGGCGGCCGTCATTGCCGCCCATGCACATTTGCCGCGAGCCCCCCGCGGGGGGACAATGATGCGATGCAACAACTCAGTGCGGAATCAGCGGCGGCCGTGACCGATCTTCTCAAGCAACACGGTGCGGGCGAGCGAGGTCGTATCGAACGCGGTGTTCAGCAAGTCGCGGAGCGCTGGCAAGAGTGTGATGGAACGCCCGCGCAATTTCAGTCATTCTGCGTGGCGCGCTTCGTTGCCGTCGGTTCGGACCTTGACCGACTTGTGGAGCGCCTCGAATCTGCGCTCGAGCAGGTGTATGGGCACCTGTACGAAATGCGCCGAACGCTGCGCCGCCACAGTGATCTTGCGGGCGATGAGTTTGCCGGTGTCGACGACATGCTTGCGACATTCGATCCCGCGCCTGATCTCGCGGAGCAGATGTACCGACAGAAGCTGGCGTTTGTTGCACTGCTGAACTTGCCACGCGAGTCGCTTTCCACCATGCTGCGAGAAGGACCGACTTGGGACGATGCGCGCTGGGCGGCAGTGCGCATCGCGCAGTCCTTCGATGCGCGCATTCCTGCAGCGCTTGCGGACCGCGCTCGACATGTGGGACACGCCGCCGGACAGTGGGTCGCGCGGCAACACATACCGGTGGGCACGCTCGTCGATGCCGAGGGAAGGCGTTGGTATGCGACCGACCGCGCGCTGCTGACGCACTGGCTCGTGCGCGAGGAGATCAAGTCGGAGTACAACAACGCTGAGGGTCTGCCGCGTCAGCGAGCGCTCGCTGCAGTCCTTGGGCGCGCCATCGACGGTCGCATTCCACGCTGCGTCATGGATCGAAGCGATTCACGCGACTGGGATCCGCAGGCTGGAACGCTTGGCGGTGAACCCATCGCTGCCGGCAACGGAGGCACTGGTCCAGACGGCACACACGCATCCGATGCCGGCATGGTCGGGCTCGCTCGCTATGAGCATTGGATTGAGCAGTTCCATCTCGCGCAGGAGTTCGACGCGCATCACCCCGATCATCCCACCGCCATCGCACGCAAGTTCGAGCTTGCGCGCGAGATGAGCGAAACCGAGGTCGAGCAGCTGCTGACCGAACTGCTCGATCATCCGGTGCGCATAGAACTCGCGGCCTTTCTACGCGCGAGGCTCGGGCGCGACCTTGAGCCATTCGACATCTACTTCGATGATGTCGCCGAGGAGCGGTCGGCGAGCGAACTCGATGCGGCAGTCACCGCGCGCTTCCCCGACGAAAAGGCGTTTGAACGCGCTCTCCCACAGGTACTCCGCGGACTGGGCTTCTCGCCAGACGACGCGGACTTTCTCGGTTCGCGCATTCGAGTGGAGATCGCGCGCGGCTCGGGGCATGCGATGCGACCGAAGCTGCCGGAGTACGGTGCCTGGCTGCGTACCAGTCGGCTGAAGGACAGACTCGGCTGGGATGGCTTCGATACCGCGATGCATGAACTCGGTCACAACTTGGAGCAGTTGTGCTCCACCTTCTTCGTACCTCGGCCTGCTCTTCGCAATGTGCCGAACACGGCGTGCACCGAAGCGTTTGCCTTCCTCTATCAGTCGCTCGGCAAGCGTGTGATCGGTGTGGATGATGGTTCCGCCACCGAACGCGCGTTCGCCATCGACAGCATCCAGACGATGCTCTCCGCATGCCAGATCGCAGGTCCGAGTCTGCTTGAACTGCATGCATGGCGCTGGCTCTACCAAAATCCACACGCCGATGCGGCGGCACTTCGGACCGAAGTTCTTGCGATCGCCGACCGCTTGTGGAAGCGCTTTTACCAGCGCGACTTCGGGAAGGATCAGAACCATCTTCTGGCCGCGTATCAGCACATGATCAACCATCCGCTGTATCTCGCGGATTACACCATCGGGCATGTGATGAGCCACCAGATCCGTTCATTCATGCGCGGCAAGGACATCGCCGCTGAAACGCGCCGTATCACATCGATCGGTCGCCTCACACCAGACTTGTGGATGCGCCGCGCTGTTGGATCCGGCGTCAGTTCACTGCCGCTCGCTGAGGCAAGCGGTCAGGCGATCAAGCGGACAGCGCCCGCGATGGCCGCGGCACGCTGAGGATCGTTGGAGTTCGTCAAGCGCTGAAGCTGCTGCCGCAACCACAGGTATTGGTCGCGTTGGGGTTGTTGAAGACAAACCCGCGTCCCATCAGTTCATCCTTGAAATCGATCGTCGTGCCGTTGAGATAGAGGTACGACTTTGGATCGCAGATGACATGAACTGTGAACGGCTCACCCGCCGATGCGGCAGTTGCGACTGCGGCGGCGGCGGCGCCGCCAACCGATGCTCCGCTGCCCTGCTCTGCTGTCTGCACGCGTCGGGTGTAGGTGTAATCCCAACACTCGTCGGTCTCCTTCTGCACCTCGGTGAGATCCAGGATGTATGAAAAGCCCGAGCAGCCCCCGCCCTTCACGCCGACGCGAAGGCGAATCTTTGAGGCATCAAGCCCCTGCTGGCGGATGATGGTGTCGATTTCGCGGGCGGCCGTCTCAGTGACATTCAGTGGCATGGTGTCTTGTTGTGGTCGAATTGAAGTGCGGGTGTCTCAGAACGAATGTTGGCAGAATCAGTCTTGTTGCGTCAGTGAACGGAGGCGGTCGCAGAAGGAGTGGCTGCGGGAGCGCCGGCGGCCCCGCTCTTGCGCTTCCAGTCCTCGATGGCGCTGCGGATCGAATCTTCCGCGAGCACGCTGCAGTGAATCTTCACGGGCGGCAGGCTGAGTTCTTCCACGATCTGCGTGTTGCGAATCGCGAGTGCTTCGTCCACCTTCTTGCCCTTGATCCACTCCGTCGCAAGCGATGAACTCGCAATTGCCGAGCCACAGCCGAAGCACTTGAACTTGGCGTCCTCAATCACGCCAGCATCGCTCACGCGAATCTGAAGTTGCATGACATCGCCGCACTCCGGCGCCCCGACAATTCCAACGCCAATGTCCTTGCGAGCGGCCACCTCCTTCGAAGTGCCGAAGCTGCCCACATTGCGCGGCTGCTCGTAATGATCAATGACTTTATTGCTGTATGCCATGTTGATCTCCTGTTTGATTCCTGAAGCGTTGCGCGTCGTATCTCTCGCCGATGATCAGTGGCTCTGCCAAACGATCTTGGAGAGGTCTATGCCTTCCTTATGGAGGTCGAAGAGCGGGCTCATCGACCGAAGATGATTGACGGCTCGTTCGATGAGTCCGATGGCGGCTTCCACATCCGCCGAAGTTGTCCAGCGTCCAAACGATAGGCGGAGCGATGAGTGAGCGAGGTCGTCTCCGATACCCAGACTCTTCAGCACATACGAAGGTTCGAGGCTGGCACTGGTGCACGCGCTGCCGCTCGAGCAGGCAATATCGCGAACGCCCATCATGAGGCTCTCGCCCTCGACGAAGCCGAAGGAGATGTTTGAAATGTTCGGCAGACGCTTGGTCAGATGTCCGTTCACCTGACACACCTCAAGGCGGGCGCACAACTCTCGCTCGAGGCGATCGCGCAGCGGCTGCAGGTGCGCACGATCCTTCTCCATCTCGGCGAGCCCGATCTCGCAGGCCTTTCCGAAACCAACGATGCCCGTGACATTCTGTGTACCCGACCGCATGCCGCGTTCCTGCCCACCGCCGTCCACCAGCGATTCCAGCCGTACTCGCGGCTTGCGACGGCGCACATAGAGAGCGCCAACACCCTTCGGACCGTAAATCTTGTGACCGCTCCACGACAGAAGGTCGATGCAGTCGGTCTCGACCGCGGTGGGCATCTTGCCAACCCACTGCGTTGCATCCGTGTGAAAGATGATCTCGCGTTCGTGGCACAGGCGGCCGATCTGCGGTACCTCGTTGATGGTGCCGAGTTCGTTGTTGGCCCACATCACACTCACGAGGATGGTGTTCGGGCGCAGCGCCTCGCGGACATGATCGACTGTGATGACGCCATCGGGGGGCGGCGTGATGAATGTGGCATCGAAGCCCTCGCGCATCAGGCGACGAACGGGGTCGAGGACTGCCTTGTGCTCATGCGCGACCGTCACGATGTGTCCACGACCAGTCTGCCCCTTCGGCGCGCGCGCATACATCTCAGCGGCCCCCTTGATGGCGAGATTGTTCGACTCTGTCGAGCCAGAGGTGAAGATGACCTCCTTGGCATTCGCGCCAATCACCTGCGCTGCCTGCTCGCGCGCAAGCTCGATGGCATCTTCGGCATCCCAGCCGAAACGATGGTTCCGTGAGCCCGCGTTACCGAACTTCTCTGTGAAGTAGGGAAGCATCGCCTCCACAACGCGCGGATCACACGGGGTGGTGGCTGCGTTGTCGAGGTAGATTTGCCGCGTGAGTTGCATGATGCGAGACCTCTTTTCGGAAGGGAATGCCGAAACTGCGCTGCTTCGGCAAATGAGACTGATTCTCAACTGCATCCAATTGTAGCCCCCAACGATCGCGCGGCAACACCATCACATGGAAATCGTCGACTCCAAGGAAGGGCTTTCCGCGTTTGAACGCTGCGGATTCGTTCCCACCATGGGTGCGCTGCACGAGGGGCACTTTGAACTCATCCGCAGATGCGTTCTTGATGGGCTGCCGCCGCTCGTCAGCATTTTCGTCAACCCGACCCAATTCGCGCCAAACGAGGACTTCAGTCGCTATCCGCGAACGCTTGAGGCAGATGTTCGCGGGTGCGAGGCGGCTGGCGCCGTGGCGGTCTTCGTGCCATCAGCGCAGCTGATGTACCCGCGCGGGTTGGAGCGAGCGCAAGAGGAAGCACAGCTGTTGCCACTGCCGCCAGCGGCGGTGAGACCGCGGCTCGAGGATGCATGCAGGCCCACGCACTTTGCGGGCGTGTGCCAAGTGGTGGCGCGCCTGTTTGAACTGTGCCGTCCCGCGCGCGCCTATTTCGGCGAGAAGGACTTTCAGCAACTGCGCGTGATCACGCAGATGGTGGAACAATCGCGCTCGGCGCGCGATGGGAGTTGTGCGCCGCAGATCGTGCCCTGCCCGACTGTGCGCGATGCCGATGGGCTCGCGCTCAGCAGCCGCAACAGATACCTCCAGCCGGATCAGCGTGAACGCGCGCTCAGTCTCTCGCGAGCGCTGCGTCGTGCGCGCGAGATTCTCCAGAAGGTGAGCGGCGCATCGGATACACAGTCGATCTTGGCCGTCGTGGCGCAGGCACAAGAGGCAATGCAGCACGAACTGACGCAACATCAGCTGCAGATCGAATACGCCGTTGTGCGAGATGCCGCTTCGCTTGAACCAATCGGTGCGGATCGGGTGCCATCGTCGGCGACCACACTTCGCGCACTTATCGCCGCGCGGCTGGGCTCGGTTCGACTCATCGACAACGCGTAAACACGCGAGCCGCTGGCCCGCATCACGCTGCCGCGCGATTCGTTCACCGCCTCGGACGCCTCTACTCTGTCGCAGACGGCGTTGGCTCTGCATGGTGGATGGGTTACCATCCTGCCACGGTGCAGCACTTCCCTCTCTTGAACGCGCTTCTTGTTGTGGTGCTGTGGATCCCACTGCCGCAGTACGGCGGCGGATACGCGCCACCGCGACCAGCTCCGCCGCCAAGTGAAACACCTCCGCCAACGGCACCGCCTGCACCACCGCCTGCTGAAGCAACTCCGGCGGACAGCGCTCCGGCTGCGCCTGCTGGCAAGCCCACCGCGCCCCCGGCCGAAGCCGCGCCGCCAGCTGAGCGAGTCACATGCACCGCACCGCCAAAGGCATGGGTCGCCAAACTTCCGCCCGAAGACCGCACCGCCCTTGAGCCGAACCTCGGCTACTTGTTGCCACCACCGACGGCCAGCGTGCGGATGCTTGACAACTCAGCAGCCGAACTGCCGAAGAACAAGATCATTGTCCTGCAGACTGTCGACGCCGCAGCGAGCGCACCCAAGATTCTCGACAAGATCGTCACCGCCATCGGTGCAATGCACGCGGACGGCGATGTTGTTCTTGTCGCGCTGCAGGTTCCAAACAGGTTGGATGCTGCGGAGAAGAAACTCGCCAAGTTTGAGTCGAAGGCAACCATCATGCTCGACACCGATGGCGTGTGGTGCGACACGATCGGTCTCTACAAACAGCCCGTCAATCTCGTCATCGACCGCGGCGGTGCGGTGCGTTACATCGGCTTGACTGAGAAGGGCGTTGCCGAAGCAGCAAAGCTGCTCGCTGCGGAGCCTGCCCGTACCGAACCAACGGCGGTTCGCCCTGATCTCGCAGCGGACAAGGACGACACGAGCGCGGAGAGTGCAGCAAGCGCAAAGGAAATCGCGAAGTTCCCGACATTCACGACACCCGTGACAAACGCATTCGACCTGCGCGGTAAACAGGCTCCGAAGATGTCGGTCGACACCTGGATCACCGAACTCAAGGACACGAAGGGGAAGGTGATCGTTGTCGACTTCTTTTTCACCGGCTGCCCTCCCTGCCGCGCAGCGATCCCCCACATGAACGAAATCGCCGCTCACTACGGGGAGGATGTCGCCGTCGTTGGCGTGTCGTGGGAAAACAAATCCACCTTCGACACTGGTCGCAATCGTTTCAAGGCCGATTTTGATGCGGTCAAGTATGCCGTCGGACTCGACACGAGCCGCACCACGATCCAGGCGTTCGGCGTGAAGAGCTATCCGTGTATCGCGGTGATATCCGCGGACAATGTTGTGCGCTGGCAGGGACACCCAAGCAGCCTCGACGCAGCGGTAATGGATCCCATTGTCGCCGCCAACAAGGCAATGGTGGAAGCATCGGGTGGCGGCAAGCGCAAAGGCTCAACGAAGAAGACCCGCGGCTGGTCCGCCAACCGTCCCTGAGCAAACGACTGTGTGCAGCCTTTCCTGAGCGTTCCGGCGTCTGCTTAGAACGCGCGCTCGACCGTCGCATCCGCCATCAACGCGAGCAATTGTCGCGGTCCGCTTGGCGGCAGCACCTCGAGCCGAGCCTTCGCACTCGCCACCAATGACAGCGCGTGCGTGCGAGCCGCGCCAAGTGCATCGGTCGTTCGCATCAGTCGCAGCAGCGTGCCTGCCTCGCCAGCATCGATCGCTCGCACCGTGCGTGCGCGACTCTCCGGAGTGCACCGCGTGAGATGAACAACCACCGGCAGCGTCAGCTTGCCCTTGCGAAGATCGATGCCGAGCGTCTTTCCCACGGTCTGCTCATCACCGACCAGATCAAGCACATCGTCCTGAATCTGGAACGCCATGCCCAGTTCTTCACCGTAGAGGCGAAGCGAGTCCGCGACTTTCGATGGCGCTCCAGAGAGCCGTGCTGCCAACTGGCAGCATGCGCCGGCAAGCACCCCCGTCTTCCGCCGAATGATCTCAAAGTATGTGTCCTGCGTCAGCGTGAGATCCCCTCGATGCGACAGTTGCAGCACCTCACCGCTGCACAATTGCATGGTCATCGCGCCCAGCTCGGCATTCAGCCAAGGCAAGCCGATCGTCGAGCACAAGTGGAACGAACTTGAGATGAGGAAATCGCCCAGCATGACTGCCGTCTCGTTCCCACGCAGATTGTTGACCGTGTCGCCGCCGCGTCGCATATCCGCCTCGTCGAGCACATCGTCGTGGACCAGCGTTGCCATGTGAATCATCTCCACGACAGCGCCAAGCGCATCGAGTGATTCATCCACGGTTCGATCTACGGCTGCGCCACCTTGCACCGCCGCCCCGGATGCAATCACGAGCGTCGGACGAAGCATCTTCCCGCGATACCGCTCGACATGGCGCACAAGCATCGTGACGCATGGCAGATCGTTCTGAAGTTGCCGCTCGAAGCGCTGCGACACAGCCTCAAGGCGTGCGCCAAGATGCGGCAGAAATGTTTCGATTTCAGGAAGCACGCCGATCACGCCCAAGTCTAGGCGACGCACGCGCCGCAGTTCCACGCGCCGCAGTTCGCGGTCGCTGCGCCGCCACATACACGATCCAACCCTCGCACGCCTCACCTCGCGTCGTTGGTTTGAACACGCCGTTGCCCTCCCCCGTCTTGCGATCGGTTCCCTCCCACAGCACCGTTGGTCGCACGAAACCCGCCTCAGTCAGCACTTCCACGATCTCCGGAACAGTCCACAAACGCCAGCGGTAAGTGAACGCTCGCCGCATTTCGCTCCCGTCCGGGAACCGAAAGTGGATGTGATTGACAACATGGTGATTGATCGGATTGACCCGTGCCTGATGCCAGACATAGACAAATCCATCGAGCGATCGTTCCTCCTCGCCCACCGACCACGATCCCGATCCGCCATAGGCATCGAAGAATGCCAGTCCCCCCGGTCGAACATGACTGAACGCCTTCACGAAGTAATCACGGAGTTGTCGCCGCGTATGCAGCACGAAGTAACTGAAGTTCAGCGCGACAAGAAGATCTGCGGGCTCGCTCACCGTGTGATTGACATCTCCCTGAATCAGCGTCACGCGGGCGCGTTGCCGCGCAGGGAGCGCGAGGAGCGATGTCCGCGCGCGCGCGAGTGCCTCCGGATCGAAATCCACACCCACCCCGCTGTTTCCCTTGCGCCATTGAACCCACTCGCGGCACAAGAGTGCCGTGCCGCAAAAGTCCTCACGGAGTGAGCGTGGCAGTCGTCCCGTCCACTGCTCATAGACGCGGTCGAAGAGTGCACAGTCGGACTCGCATCCTTGCACAGCTTGCTCGTACAGGTCATAGCGATCGGAATTGGCCGCGGTGCGCCAACCTTTGCGGCGCGCGGAACGACTCTTGGCTCGAGACATGGGGGGCGGAAGTGTAATGTCGACATCACATCGGGGCGCAACAAATGCCCCAGCGCTGTTCACCCACCCCGCTATGGCGTGTTCCTCACCAGCACGAAGACATCGGGACAGTCACGCCGGTCCGTGCGGACTGTGAGAATGAGCGTGGCCCACCGGCCATTCGCATCGACTGTGACCAGCGGCGACACCGGACGACCCTCCTGCACAAACTGGTCGACTGCGCTCCAGTCGATCGTCACGATCTGTTCGCTGACAGCCCCTTCGTATCGCGCCTTGGCCACGGGCGGATCGAACGACAGCACTCGAAACGGAGTGCGCGACGGCACTTCAACCAAGAACTCTCCTTCTGGGTTCACATCGCGTGAAACGCCGCTTGGTCGAGTGCGCAGGGGCGAACGAATGCGGTAGGAGATTGCCACGCGCCCGAGCAGATCGCCAGACTCACCCACGAGCCGCACAAACTGCTGCTTCGGTCCATCTCCCCACGGTTCAAGCCGCACGCGCATCTCTCGCTCATCGCCCGGCTTTAGTATGGTTCCGGCAGGCAAATCCGTCGTAGTGCATGAACAGGTCGACACGGGTGCCTTCAGAGTGACCGTCTGCCGCGTGGAGTTTCGAAGCATGACTGCCACCGATGCAGGCGGATCACACTGCGAAATGGTTCCCAGATCGATTTGCGACGGTTCGATCGACAGAACTGTCGGCAGCAATCGCCGTGATTCCGGATCGACAACCTCCTTCGGCATGCACGACACCTGCACTCCGGCGGACAGCGCAAGGACGGCGCAGCACCCGGCAAGGCGAGCGCCAGCCAGCAGCACGGTTGCGGCCAACGCCACTACAGGTTGGCAGACAGCAGTATCGGGCAATGACGAGAACACTGCCGAACTTTACCGCCCAATCAGTAGCGGTAGTGATCCGGCTTGTACGGACCGTCGACTGGCACGCCGATGTACTCCGCCTGATCCTTCCGCATCGTCGTCAGCCGCGCGCCCAACTGCTTCAAATGCAGCCGCGCGACGCGCTCGTCCAGATGTTTGGGCAGCGTGTACACCTTCTTCTCATACTTCTTTGCATTCGAGAAGAGTTCAATCTGCGCGATCACCTGATTGGTGAAGCTCGAACTCATGACGAAGCTTGGATGCCCGGTGGCGCAGCCAAGATTCAGCAGACGACCCTCTGCGAGCATGATGATGCTGCGCCCGTTAGGCAACTTCCACTCATCGACCTGCGGCTTGATGTTCACGCAGCGTGCCCCAGGAGTCTTCTTGAGTCCGGCAATGTCGATCTCGTTGTCGAAGTGTCCGATGTTGCCCACGATCGCGTTGTGCTTCATCTTCAGCATGTCCTCGGCGCGGATGATGTCCTTGTTGCCAGTCGCGGTGATGAACAGATCCGCGGTGGACACGACATCCTCGAGCGTGACCACTTCGTATCCCTCCATGCACGCTTGCAGCGCGCAGATGGGATCGATCTCCGTCACCTTCACGCGGCAGCCCTGCCCTCGGAGACTCTGGCAGGAACCCTTGCCCACATCGCCGTATCCACACACGACCGCCACCTTGCCCGCGAGCATCACATCGGTCGCACGCATGATGCCGTCGACGAGCGAATGCCGACAGCCATACAGATTGTCGAACTTGCTCTTGGTCACTGCGTCGTTCACATTGATTGCGGGGAACAGCAGCTGCCCAAGCTCCTGCATTTGGTAGAGCCGGTGAACGCCTGTCGTGGTTTCCTCCGTGACGCCCTGAATGTTCTGCACAGTGCGCGACCAGTAGCCCGCGTGCTTCTGCTGCAGTACGCGCAGCAGGCGCAGGATCACCGAGTACTCCTCGCTGTCCTCACTTGTGCCGGCGGGCACGGAGCCCTGCTTCTCGAACGCAAGTCCCTTGTGCACAAGCAGCGTTGCATCGCCGCCATCGTCCAAGATCATGTTGGGTCCCTTGCCATCCGGAAAGTGCAGGGTTTGCCAGGTGCACCACCAATACTCGTCGAGAGTCTCGCCCTTCCACGCAAAGACGGGGATGCCCTTCGGATTCTCAGGAGTGCCATTCGGCCCGACTGCAACCGCGACCGCCGCGTGATCCTGCGTACTGAAGATGTTGCAAGAACACCACCGCACTTCGGCGCCGAGGTCGACGAGCGTCTCAATCAGCACTGCCGTCTGGATGGTCATGTGGAGGCTGCCGACGATGCGCGCGCCCTTCAGCGGGAACTTGCCCTTGTACTCCGCACGCAGCGCCATCAGGCCTGGCATTTCCACCTCCGCAAGCTCGATCTCCTTCCGCCCATACCGCACAGTCTCCGGCGATAGATCCTTCACTTTGAAAGGCGGGAAATCCACAAGCGAAAGGCGGGGGTTCGTGAGAAATGGTTCAGAGGAGGTGGTTGATGAGGTCATGGTTTGTGCGGAAGCAGCAGTCATGGTGTTCCTTTCATCCGTCTATCCGGATAGACGAATACTATACCGATTCCCCCCTTCCGTCCAACGATTGACAAGACTTCTTGAACCCTTCGCGTG
>Ga0233425_10009088_pt1 | contig 12795 bp, 7 predicted proteins | sample Watercolumn_Towu_2_FD_181712 | JGI IMG/M metagenome (GOLD analysis project Ga0233425, IMG submission 181712) | Freshwater microbial communities from Lake Towuti, South Sulawesi, Indonesia - Watercolumn_Towuti2014_140_MG | ecosystem: Environmental > Aquatic > Freshwater > Lake | place: Indonesia...
TCCACATCAATCACTTCATTCTCCAGCTTCTTGAACAACGGACCGGGTTGATTCAACTTCTGTCCCGGCTTCAATTCGCTGGGCTTCCACTGCAATCCCTCGACGGGTTTGTAACGTAACACTGTATGCTCGCCAAGTGAGTCCTTCACCGTCTCAGTGTATTGCTCGCCGAAGAGCGGAGTTTCATAGTTGAAGAAGCCGTGCAGTTTCTCGGAAGTAAAAGGCAGGAAGGGCGCGAACATCACCTTGAGCGAGTCGATGGCTTTAAGCGCGGTGTAGATGGTTTTTGATGCAGATTCTCTATCTGTCTTGATGGCAGACCACGGCGCGTTGACGTCGAGATATTGATTGACGGCCGTGGCAAGTTTCATCGTTTCGCCCAGGGCGGAGCGCAGGCGCACGGCTTCAAGCTCGGCGCCCACAGCGGCGAATCCGTTTTCGATAACGGCGAGCAGTTCAAGGTCAGAGGGGCGAAGCGCGTTTACATCCACAGAAGGAATGTGCCCATCCCAATTCTTATAACAAAAGGCCAGCACGCGATTCGCAAGGTTTCCCCACGTCGCCACCAGTTCGTTGTTGTTGCGCGCCACAAATTCCGCCCAATCCCAATCGCTGTCTTTTGACTCCGGCATGTTGACGGTCAGGTAATAACGCAGGGCGTCGGGGTCAAAGCGGGTGAGCGCGTCGCGTCCCCAGACTGCCCAATTGCGCGAGCCGCTGATCTTTTTGCCTTCGAGATTCATGAATTGATTGGCGGGCACATCGTAAGGCAGGATCAATTTGACTCCCTCTCCAGATTGTGCTTTTCCATCTGGGGTGGGGTCGAAAATATCCATGAAGGCGCTGCCCACGCCCATTAATTCGGCTGGCCACAGGGATGTATGGAAGAAGATGTTGTCCTTGCCGATGAAGTGGAATTGCTTCGCTGCAGGATTCGTCCACCAATCGCGCCACGCTTCGCCATTACCCGATACCTGACTCCACTCAATGGGGGCGGAGAGATACCCGATGACGGCCTCGAACCACACGTAGAGTTTTTTCGTTTCCCAGCTTGGGTCATCAACAGGGACGGGGATACCCCAATCCAGGTCGCGGGTGATCGCGCGCGGTTTGAGTCCTTCAGCTTCGATCTTCCTCAATGATTCGCCGAGAACGGTATCGCGCATATATTCCGCGCGGTCTTTGAGGTACTTGATGACGTCGGGCTCGAGTTTTGAGAGGTCAATGTAAAAATGTTCAGTGTCGCGCAGTTCCGGCGAGGAGGTGTCACCTTCGACCTTTGATTTCGGGTTGACCAGTTTTGCGGGTTCGAGCACGTTGCCGCAGGCATCGCATTGATCGGAGCGCGCGCCGTCGGTGCCGCAGATATAGCAAGTCCCTTCGATGTAACGGTCAGGCAGGAAGCGGTTGAGCCCGGGCGAGAACCATTGCGGCTCGGTCTTCTTGAACAGGAATCCGTTTTTCTGCAGGGCGAGGAAAATGCTTTGCGAAACTTTGAAATGATTTTCGCTGTGCGTGGTGGTGTACAGGTCGTAGGAAATGCCGATCCGCTTGAACAGGTCAATGAAGCCTTCATGATAGAACTTATACACTTCCTCGACCGGCTTGCCGAGTTTGTCGGCGCTCATGGTGACGGGCGTGCCATGCGAGTCGGTGCCGGTGATCATCAGCACCTTGTCCCCTTTGAGGCGGTGATAACGCGCGGCGATGTCTCCGGGCAGGTGGGAGCCTGTCAGGTTTCCGACGTGGATTTCGGCATTGGCATACGGCCATGCAACTGCAATTAGGATATTTTCGTTCATAGGTAACTCCGCATAAATTTCCTGATTATTTTCAGTGAAGCATTTCACCAACAGCTAAACGCTAACAGCTAATTGCCAAATGCTAAAAAAAGAAAAGGCCGTCCGCGAAATGGACAGCCCGTTTTCGTTCAGGTGTATTGACCCTAACGTGCTTTCCACTCGGCGCGGCAGAACATCTCCATGTTTGGCATGGACATCAACATGGTATTTGTCACCAATAGGAAAGCGGGTTTGAAGTTCATGGCGTGTAGTGTACTATGACCCGCACCTGGTTGCAAGAGTAATTTGGCTGAGCAGGTATATCGGCACATGGGAAGTGTCATTGGCTTGCAAGATTATTTTTTGCCCGAGTATGTTAAACTTGGCGCTGAACGCATTCTTTTGATGTCTGCCGGAGGAGCCATGAGCTGGCACAAGAACCGCACGCTGCAACTTTTTGGGGCCTGGGGATTCCTTGTGGGGTTGTTATTTCCATTGGCGTCTCTCTTGATTGAAATTCAACAGGAGCACCTGCCTTATTCGTACTGGTCATTTCTTTACCTGCACCAGACTCATAAAGTTTTTTACATCGTGGACCTCGCTCCTTTTGTTCTTGGAGTTTTGTTCAGCCTGGTGGGGCAGCAACGCAGCCTGTTTTCAACCATTTCGCACAGCAAAAAGGAGTGGGAAGCCACGTTCGACACGCTTTCCGACCCGATCTTTATCGTCAACGAAGGCGGGAAAGTCCTCCGCTGCAACCATGCCGTAGTAGACAGACTGAACGTCCCTTTTACGAAGGTGATAGGCAGGCAGCTTTCAGAGATTTTGGGAATGGAATGCTGGGACGCGGAGAATGATAACAAGCTTTTCAGCGGCGAACTTACCTGGCTGGAACACAGTTATGAAATGAACAGTTACCCGGTCAAAATAAAGGAGGAACAGGTTAATACAGTTTGCGTTTTGCACGATGTCACCGAACGCAACCTGGCAAACGAAAAATTGCGTAAACTTTCACGCGCGGTGGAACAAAGCGCCTCCTCCATCCTGATTGCAGACCTGTCAGGGAATATTGAATATGCAAACAAAAAATTTTCCGAGACCTCGGGCTATGACATCGAGGAGGTGGTCGGCAGGAATCCCCGGGTATTAAAGTCGGGGCACACCCTGCCGGAAGAATATCGAAACTTGTGGGGCACGATCACATCCGGCGGCGAGTGGCACGGCGAGTTTCATAACAAAAAGAAAAACGGCGAATTGTACTGGGAATCTGCGACGATTTCGCCCATCATGAATGAAGATGGAGAAACAACGCACTACCTGGCTGTCAAGGAGGATATCACTGAGCGCAAGAAGGCATTGGAAGCCCTTAGCGCTTCAGAGGCCGAGATGCGCGCCCTCTTCTCTGCGATGACGGATGTCATTATTGTTTATGATTCGGACGGCCGGTATATCAAGATTGCGCCGACCAATCAATCGAATCTGTACCGGCCGCCGGCCGACATGGTGGGCAAGACTGTAACGGAATTATTCCCGCCCGAACAGGCTGATTTCTTCCTTAAGCATATCCGCCGCACATTGGAAACAGGACTCCTTGCGAGTGTTGAATATTGCCTGCCCATTCAGGGAAGGGAGATCTGGTTTCTGGCCAACGTTTCCCCCCTGACATCAGATACTGTAATCTGGGTCGCCCGCGATATTACCGAGTCGAAAAGGAATGCCAGCGAATTGGCGCGCGAGAAGCAGTATTTTGAATCGCTGGTGCAGAACAGCCCGGTGGCGATCGTCGTGCTGGATAACGATGAAAGAATCATTTCCAGCAACCCCGCGTTTGAATACCTGTACGGTTATGTAAGTTCTGAGATCGTCGGCGCCAACCTGGATGCCCTGATTACGAATCAAGAGACGCGCGAAGAGGCTGTCCGCTACACCCGCTCAGCGTCTGATCATGCGGTTCACGCAATGGGCAAACGCCAGCGCAAGGACGGCTCACTTGTGGATGTCGAGATATTCGGCGTGCCGGTCTTTGTCGGCGGACAGAAAACAGGCATGTTGGCCATGTATCACGACATATCAGAGTTGATGCACGCCCAGCGCGAAGCCGAGGAGTCCAACCGCGCCAAGAGTGAGTTCCTCGCGAACATGAGCCATGAGATCCGCACTCCAATGAACGGCGTGATGGGTATGCTTGAACTCGCGCTTGACACCCAACTTACCTACGAACAAAGGGATTACCTGCAAACATCCCTGCAAAGCGCCGAAGCCCTTTTGTCGCTCTTGAATGACATCCTCGACTTTTCCAAGATCGAATCAGGCAAACTCGCCCTCGAAACCATCAACTTCAACCTGCGCAACGCCGTTGAGGATGTGGCCTACACACTCGCCAAGCGCGCACAGGACAAGGGACTTGAGATCGCCTGCCTGATTGACCCGGACCTTACCTACAATTTGCGCGGCGACCCCGGCCGATTAAGGCAGGTTTTGGTGAATCTTGTCGGTAACGCCATAAAATTCACACACCAGGGCGAGATCATCATCCGCGCTGAAACGCTCGAAGAGACCGGCCATCACGCCACAGTTCACTTTTCAGTGCAGGATACCGGCATCGGCATTCCCTATGACCGGCAGGCGGCTGTATTTGAACGCTTCACACAAGCCGACGGCTCAACCACCCGCACCTACGGCGGGACAGGCCTCGGCCTTACCATCTCAAAACAACTGGTCGAGATTATGCAGGGCAAAATCGGCCTTCAAAGCACCCCCGGCGTTGGCACCACTTTCTGGTTTGATATCAAATTCGAGAAACGACCCCAGGAGAAACGCAGTACAGCCCCGCTGACGCCCGGCCCCGTCAACCTGTCTCAGGCGCGCATTCTCGTTGTGGACGATAATCAAACCAACCGCATGGTGCTTACGAAAAATGTCGAAGCGCTCGGCTCACGCGTGGACGCAGTTTTCAGCGGTGCAAAAGCCCTCGAAACACTTCGCAATGCCCATCGCGCGGGAGACCCGTATCACGTCATCCTGCTTGACATGCAAATGCCCGGCATGGACGGCGAACAGACCGCCCGCGCCATCAAGAGCGACCCCTCTGTGAAGGATGTCAAGATACTCATTCTCACTTCGATGGGGCAGCGTGGAGACGCGGCCCGGCTTGAAGCATTGGGCTGTTCCGGCTATCTGCTTAAACCAGTCAAACAACAAATGCTTTTTGACGCTGTTGTCGCAGTACTGGGACGCAAAGAAGAGGAACATACGCCAAGCCTCATCACCCGCCACATGCTTGCCGAGCAAAGAAAAAATGACCTGCGGGTGCTGCTGGCTGAAGATAATCCCATCAACCAAAAACTCGCAATTGTCCTGTTGCAAAAATCCGGCTACTCAGTGGACTCGGTTGAAACAGGCGCGCAGGCCTTTGAAAGGGTGAAAGCCAATCGCTACAGCGCCGTATTGATGGATGTGCAAATGCCAGACATGGACGGGCTGGAGGCAACGCATCATATCCGCGAATGGGAAAAAGGCAGCGGCCGCCGCATTCCGATCATTGCCATGACCGCACATGCCATGGCCGGCGACCGCGACCGTTGTCTTGCCGCGGGGATGGACGACTATGTCACCAAGCCGCTCGAGCCGCGCGTATTATTCAATGCCTTAGACCGCTGGACTCAACCCCCCGATTTTGAAAAGGCGGCTCAGGCAGAACGTAAAGCGGATTATGCGGCCGAGCAGGCTGATTTCTCCCCGGACTTTGGCGCATTCGGAACAGCCGCCGAACCTGCCGCTGCGGATCAGGCTGCACTGAAGCCTGTGCCTGCCTTCCAGTCAGCGCCTTCGCTTGAAGGTAAACCCGTTGACCTGGAAAGCGCCTTGTTCCGTTTTGACGGAGACCGCGCTTTCATGCATGAAATGTGCCGCGAGTTCAAAGACCACCTTCCCGAACGCATTGTGGAACTCAGGGCCGCACTGCAGGCCGGTGAAATTGAAAGGCTTGGACGGCTTGCCCATAACCTGAAAGGGTTATCCATGAACTTCAACGCCGGCCAACTTGCCGTTCTTTCCGCCCAGTTGGAAGCGTGCGGCAGGCTGAAAAACACGGCAGAAGCCCCGCAGCTTGTCGAACAAATAGCCGATGAGATTACACGCGTGGACGAATATCTTGAGCAAAGCCTCGTTTAACCCGATAAACCGATAGCGCTGAAACCATTCCCAATACGAGGATCGTATTTCCCAAACTCCAAAGGTCTTTGGAGGTTTCAGCGTGTTGTGCCAGCGCGTACAGTGAAATGAGATCCAGCCCGATCAGAAAAAGAAAAGCGTAAATGTAACTCCCTGTTTCTTCCACAAGGACACCTGTCACCCAGACGATGGGGATGATGTATGGAAGCTGGTCATACGACCAAAGATAAATGGTCGAAACAAATGCAAGCGGAATGATGATATTGAACGCCTCCCATGCCGTGGAGGCAGAGCGCCGCCAAAGGTGGAATCCGCCAAACGAAAGCAGGATCAGCCCCAGTGTCCCGCCGAGAAGCGCGGAGCAGGGCGACGTTCCCTTGCAAATCAGGTAGGAAAACGCCCACACGTTCGAATGGACTCCGAGAGTCCGATCCATCACGGCCTGGCTTGCGCTGCGGAATTTGACGATCCACAAAGGGTCCTGCAGCATTCCAATGAGGAGCAATGCCATACCGCCGACTGCCATGCCGAGAACGGCCTTCCAATCGCGCCGCGCAAGGAGCCAAATTCCTGCCAGCAATAAAATGGTGAATCCTTGCGGCGGCTTGAGGACGGTTAACGAAAGGACGATTCCCGCTGGAAGGGATTTGCCTTTTTCAAGCAGAAGGATGACGCCTAAAATTTCCAGCAGTGCCAGCGCGCTGATTGCGCCTGTGCGCACGGATAAATATTGCGGGCCGAAGAAAAGCATGAATGCAAAAACGGGAATGAGCAGCCTTTGATGCGCGGCCGTTTTCCAGTGACCCAGCAGTATGAAGATGGCCGCGGCGGTGATCAGCAGCGAGGTCAATGTCCAGATCAGGTAGGCATGTTCTACGGAGGAAAACCCAAGCGGGATGCAAAAGATTGCCAGCGGCAGCGGGTAGGGGAATATCTTGTTGGGCTGCCATTCGATACCATGAGTTGCGTGGCCTGCGAGATATTGTGTCTGGTCGTAGGGATTTTCGCCATCCAGCACCATGCGCCCCGCCAGCCAGAAGAAGGAGAAATTTGAGTTTCGATAATCAAAATTGGAGGCGCTTTGACGCGCGCGCAGGAGAATCATTCCGCCAAGCAAAATGACTGTTATAAGTGTGCCGGATATTTTTTTTATTGAATCTTTCATGGGGAAAAAATGACAGTCATCTGCTTCGCAAGGTGACTGTCATTTAGTTATAGCAAATCCTTGAGTTTGGAAAACGGTGAATCGTTTTCTTCGGGATGATGCCCGCAGTCTTTCTCGTTCAGGTTCTGTCCGCATTCGGCGCATAAGCCCTGACAATCTGCTTTGCAGATCGGGCTGATGGGCACTTCCAGCAGCGCAAATTCGCGGATCAGTTCAGACAGGTCAATGTGCGCGTCTTCGGGCAGGATCAACCCCGATTCTGTTTCGGAGCGTTTGTCGAAGGCGTATAACTCGCCGATCTCCCAGGTGAGGGCTTCGTCGTAGTCTGTCAGACAGCGGACGCATTGCAGGGTGGTTTCGGCGCTGAACTCTGCCTGCACGAAAAGTCCCTGCGGAGTTCGGCTGATATTGACGTTGCCCTCGAAGTTGCGGAGTTCGAAATCATCCCCAAAGTTGATTTTGTCGAATTCAAAGGGGAAGTCGTGGTTGCGCCCAATCTCTTCGTGGGCGATAAAACCGACATTAATGCGGAAGGGTTTCTTTGGACTGGGCATGGGAAGGGCGTCTGCTAGTCGGGTAGTCGGGTAGTCCGCTGGTCGACCAGAAGACTAGAAGACTAACTAAACTTTTCGATCCACAATATATTTGGCGAGGTTTTCCAGCGCGTCGCGTTCGGCGCAGGCTTCCATGGGAGCTAAAATTGCGAGGGCGCGGTCAATGTGCTGTTCGGCTTCGAGCATGGCCTGCTTGGATGAGTTGCTTGCGCGGATGTTGTCCACGAGGCGGGTCATGTTTTCGTTGTTTGTCCAGCCGCCTTGCGGGAGGGAGAGTACGTCCGGGTCGTCGGGGTTGGCTTCAGCGTAGTAAATGGCCGGCAGGGTCACCAGACCATTCAACAGGTCCGAGCCGAGCGGTTTGCCCACGGCGTTTTGGTCGCCGTTGAAATCCAGAATATCATCCACAATTTGAAATGCCATGCCGATCTGGTATCCAAAATCGCGCATGGACTCTTTGACCGATTCGTCCACCGGGCTGACCATGGCTGCCGCGCACGCGGTCATTTCAAAAAGGGAGGCGGTCTTGGCGTAAATGCGTTTGTAATAGTTGTCGCGGTTGATCAGCCCGCGCGAGGTGAACATTTGAGTCAGTTCGCCGTTGACGATGGTTGCCAGCGTTTCGGAGAACAATTTCATCAGGGGCAGGTGGTCGGTCTCGGCGGCGAGTTTGGCCGCGTGCGCAAAAAGAAAGTCGCCGGTCAGTACGGTTGCAGGCGGCGACCAGCGCGCGTTCAGCGTGGCCATGCCGCGCCGAAGAAGAGAACCGTCAATCAGGTCGTCGTGGACGAGGGTGGCGGTGTGTAATAATTCCACGGCTGCGCCGAGGGTGATGATTTTTTCAAGGGGCGCGCCCAGCATGTTTCCGACGAGCAGGCTCACGGTCGGGCGGACGCGTTTGCCCCCAGCCGCGAGCAAATGCTCCAAAGCCGCACGCAGGTCCGCATGTGATTCATCGGCCTGCGCGCGCATTCGTTCTTCAACGAGTTTGATTTCTTCTACTACAGGTGAAAGGAAAGTTACCGCGTTCAAATCAGTCTCCCCATGCAAAGAGCCGCGCCGCGTTGGCGGTGGTCAGGGCGGCGATCTCCGCAGGGCTTTTGGAATGGATTTCTGCTATTTTATCAGCAATATGGTGAACAAAGGCAGGTTCGTTCCGTTTGCCGCGATGGGGCACTGGCGCGAGGAATGGACTATCGGTCTCGATCAACAATTTGTCAAGGGATAACTGTCTGATAATTCCGCGCTTTTCTTCCGCGTTTTTATAGGTCAGCGGGCCGGTAATTCCGATATAAAAATTCAATGCCAATGCCTTTTGCGCGGTTTCAAGATTTCCATTGAAGGAGTGTAATACACCAGGTCTTTCTGCGAGCACACCCTGCAAGCTGCTTTGCCATTCTTCAAGAATCTTTAGCAAATCTACAGAAGCTTCGCCAAACCAGGCATCGTTTTCTTCACGCATGTGAATGATGACAGGCTTGTTAATTTCCTTCGCAAACGCAAGCTGGCTTTTGAAAACTTCGCGTTGAATTGCGCGTTTATCGTTTTCCTTGACCCAGTAATAATCAATGCCGATCTCGCCAATGGCAACAACTTTCGGGTGGCTGGCAAGTTCCTTCACTTGCTGGAATGTGCTTTCGGAGAATTCTTCCAAATCGGTTGGATGGAACCCGACTGCCGCATACACGCTGGGATTGGATTCTGCCAGCCGCACCGCTTCACTGCTTGACCTGTGCTGGAGTCCCGGCACGAGAATCCGAATCACCCCTGATTCATTCGCGCGCCGGATCACTTCCGCGCGGTCAGAGTCGAACTTGTTGTAATCAAGATGGCAGTGGGTGTCGGTGAGATTCATGGTCGAAAGTTGAAGGTCGCAGGTTGAAGGTCGCGGCACAATTGGAGTGCAACCTTCAACCTGAAACTTGGAACATGGAACTTGAACTTACTTTATTCCCGCCACTTTCAAACCATCTTCCAGAATCGCCCTGACCTTGTCGCCATGCCGCGTCTCGCAATAAACGCGGAGAATGGGTTCTGTTCCACTAAAGCGGATCAACATCCAGCCGCCGTCCTCCATCTTGAATTGAAAGCCATCCACTGTGACAAGTTCGGTCACTTTCAAACCGCCAAGGCTCTGGGGCTTGTTATCCATGATGATCTTCTCGCGGGTGGCGCGGTCGCCGCTAAAGGGGCTGTCCACGCGGTCGTAGAAATATTCCCCGCCCACTTTGGCAAACAAGTCATTAAGCAATTCAGTTGGCTTCTTGCCGGTCTTGACCATGAAATCAAGCATGTACAGGCCGGCCAAAATCCCGTCGCGCTCAGGGACGTTGCCGCGAAAGGCATAGCCGCCTGATTCTTCGCCGCCGACGAGCGCGTTGGTCTCGGTCATCTTCGGCGCGACGAATTTGAATCCCACCCCCGTTTCATGAACTGGGACTCCGTACAATTCGCCAAGTTTGTTCAACATGCCAGTCGTGGAAAGGGTCTTGACGATGTCGCCGCGTTCGCCGCGCACTTCGAGCATGTAATATGCCAGCAAACCGAACACGCGCAATTGATTAATGAACCTGCCGTTTTCATCGCCGATGCCGCAGCGATCTGCGTCGCCGTCGGTGATGAGCAGTACGTCGGCTTTGTTCGTGACCGTGGCCTGCAATCCCGCATCAATATTCGGCTGGATTGGCTCCGGGCGTTTCATCTCCGGGAAGGATGGGTTGCGCTCGTTGTGGATTTCGATCACTCGCGTTTTTCCACCTGCCAGCAAACGCGGAAACCAGCCCGCACCGTTGCCCCACATCGTATCCACCATTACGGTCAGGCCGGCGTCTTTGATCGGCTGGAGGTCAATTAGGCCGTCGCGGGTCAAATGCTCAATATAAGGGGTCGCCGCATCGAATTTGACGATCTCGCCGGCGGCTTCGGCTTCCTTGTAATTCCTGCGCCGCACATCCTTGATGTCATCAGGGATGGACGATTCTATTTGTATCAAACCTTCGGGGTCAATCGCGCCGCCTGTCTCATTGCGCACCTTGAATCCGTTATCGGTGGGCGGGTTGTGACTGGCTGTGATGTTGACCGCGCCGGCGGCTTTCCTGTCTACCACCGCGTAAGCGATGACGGGCGTGGGGGTTGCGCCGTCTGTCAAATAGACCTTCAAGCCGTTGCCGGCCAGCACTTCGGCCACAGCCGCGGCAAAATGCTCACTGCTGAAGCGTTTGTCATGGCCAACCACGATCCACTGTCCCTGCCTGCCTTGCGAAAGCATGTAGGATGCAAACCCCTGCGCGCAGCGGCGGACATTGTCGAAGGTGTAATCTTCCGCGATCACTCCGCGCCAGCCATCAGTACCGAACGTAATTTTGTGTCCCATGTTCATTGCTCCAAATCAAATTTAGTTTGCAGATTATATATTGGACCTCTTGCAAAAGTCAAAAACACTAACCACGGAGATTTAATGTTTTTCCCCTGTGCCTCCACGACTCGGTGATGCAAAAGGTTTTCCAAATAACCGATTTGCAATGTATGCAAGAGGTCTATTTAATAACTCACCTTACGCGGTAGCACGAGATTTATCTCGTGGTTTCAGGCGACATCGCGAAGCGTGTCGCGCTACGAGTAAACTGCGTAAGGTGAGTTAATAAATTATGGTATTGCTGTTGGCGTGGTTGTCGGCGGCGCTTCGGGCGTGGGGGTGAACGACGGGAAGGGGGGAGGCGTTGGGGTGAAGGTCATAACCACATCCGCTTCACTCTCTGGCAATCCCATCATCAACAACTGCCAGGCGATATCCACATCGTCCACGGCGATGACCGGGAAGGCAGGCAGGTTGCCCAGGGCAAAATCCAGCCGCATGATGATCTGATTCAACGCATCCACTTGATAAGGCGGGGCGTCAAGCGATAACTCAGCCAGAATATCGCGCGCGGCTTGCACATCGTCACGCGCCAGCCCGAAATTACTTTGCGAGAGGAACAGCCGCGCGCGCGCCACTGTCTCGATCGAACGGGTCAGCATCACTTCGCGTTTCAAGGCCGCCAGCATACTGTTATTTTGAATTGAAATTTCCGCTTCAAGCGCGGCTTGCATTTCCTCCAGCTTCGCCATGCCCGCGGTCTGCGCTTCGATTGTCGATTCGACGACTCCGAGGCGGGTATTCATTTCGTCAAGCTGCGCTCGTAAGGCGGCCACCTCGGTTTCCATCCGGCGGACTTGCGCCGCGTTGCGTTGAATGGGCGCGATCAAATTTTCATTAACAAAGATCATGCCGAAATAAACGGAGATTCCGATTCCGCCGATGATGATGATAAACGCGATCAAGCGGAACAAGGCGCGGATGAAGGTGAGGAAGGCCTGTCCCAGCCGCGACCAGAAGGAAGGCTTCTTCTCAACCGTTGACTCCTGCGCCGGCTGACTCTTCTCAATGGGGGCAGGCGGGGCTTCTTCTGCGACCTGAATCATGGCGCTGCCTTCTGACGGTTTTTCCTGCGCCTCAGCCGCGGACTGCAAGCGCGCGAACAGCGCCCTGCCCATGCCTTTTACTTTCAGGCAGTCATCCGCTGTTTCAAACGGACGCGCCGCGATGATGTTCTCTGCCAGTGACTGGTTGATGCCCTGCGTCCGGATCAATGTCTCAGCGCTGGCGCTGTTGAGAAAGTTAAGGAAGTCGTTCATAATGCCTCCTGCAGAACTGCGGCTTGAAAGCCGCGCTACGGTGTCATTTTACAACAAAATGTTTCGGCTGCGAATCTGCCGGCGAAACGGAAGCAACTGTCAGGTTAAGGATGACGCGTGATTCAGCCGCTGGGAACTTCCACGGGTTGGGCATCCCGTACTTTGAACTTAAGCCATGCAAACGCATAATGAGCCTGATTATACAGGTATAATCCGCGGCATGATTTACCTTGATTACGCCGCCACCACGCCGGTTGACAGCCGCGTTTTGGATGCGATGTTGCCTTATTTCCGCGAAAATTACGGCAACCCGTCTTCCGTCCACCGCTTTGGGCAAAAAGCCGAGACCGCCATCGAGTCAGCGCGGGAGCAGGTTGCTGCAATTTTGCATTGCCGCGCGGATGAGATCATCTTTACCTCCTGCGGTTCAGAATCGGATAACCTTGCC
>Ga0233425_10009089_pt1 | contig 12794 bp, 10 predicted proteins | sample Watercolumn_Towu_2_FD_181712 | JGI IMG/M metagenome (GOLD analysis project Ga0233425, IMG submission 181712) | Freshwater microbial communities from Lake Towuti, South Sulawesi, Indonesia - Watercolumn_Towuti2014_140_MG | ecosystem: Environmental > Aquatic > Freshwater > Lake | place...
ATCACCGCCCACTGCTCATCCGAGAGCCAGAACAGATCCGCCACCGCCGCCTCCGCGCTGCAAACGGCAGCCTCGAATCATAAAACTACAGCCCACGCAACACCTTGATGCGGTTTTGACCCTAGGCTCGGGCCACGACAATTCGCCGTTGGCGTCGGCGAGGCGGCCGGCAGCAAGGAACCGACTGCCGATCGGCGTCATCGCGTGATGGCACCGATCTTCGTCAAAGACCCAGCCGTGCAACCTCGATGCGAACATCCTCGAGGTAGGCCCTGAGACGGCCGATGCCGGAGGCGCTCGGCCCGACGATGCTGAAACCGATCAGTTCCTTGCGGGCATGCACCCTGCGGAGCAGGGCCTCGGCTTTCGCTGCGATCTCGCGCTCCGTCGGCGCGCGCAGAATGCACCCGGTCTGATGGGTCATGATCCGAATCTCGAAGAGGGGTGTCTCCGTCATGGCTGGATGATGAGACAGCAATTCTAAGGCGAAATCTTGTCCGCTAGATCGAGATCGATATTCGCACAAGTTAATTGCGCAATCAATGCTTCGTACCTGCGACCTCGGCTTGAGATCTACATCAACGGGATTAGAGATCTACCGAAAGGCGGCGGGCGCGTCCCGAGCCTTGTCCGGCCGATGCGGATTGCCCAGGCACGGCCTCGCATAGGCGGCCCAATCGTTCCCCGCCCCGAGCGGGTGAGGCTGTGTGCGGTCTTCCTCCACCTCGGCCCCGGACGGTTCAATGCCTTCAGGCCATGGGCGTCGCGCCCGAGCAGCGCCGGAAGGCCTGTGTGAAAGCCGAGGGCTCGGCGACGTCCAACACCCCAGAAATGGAGCGAGCGCTGCCGTCGTCACCACGCCTCGTCCCGCTCTCCAAGCCGCGAGGTTCGCGGACGGGGCCATCATCCGAATGCAGACCCTCGGGATGCAGCGCCGACATGAGCGGAGGATGGACCGACACGAACGGCGCATGGATCGGCGGGTAAATCGCCAGGACCGGCGGATGGATCGATTCGATCGGCGGATGGAACGGTGAAACGGAACGCGTGCGCGGGCCCGCGACGTCATCCAGACAAGGCAGCGCGCGGACGCCGCCGCATCCCGTCGCTCGCGCGTCGCGGGATCGTAAGGCGAAGCAGGGCTGTCCCGTCCGATCAAGCGGGGCGTACGGGAGCCGCCGATAGTGATCCCGGCAGCGCCTTCCGTGACGGTGCGGCCCCGGCGGCGCGCCCCATCCGGTCGCGCGGCTCCGCGAGCGCTCCTGAAGCGCCCCTGGAGCGTCCCTGGCGCAGCTCGGCTCCCTGATCGAACAGGAGGAGGCTCCGTGACGAGTGCGGCGATCGAGCGGCCTCCTTTTGCAGCCGCGGCCGGGCCGGGCCAGCACGAGATGTCCGAGCGCCTCGTCGCCACCGCGCGCACAGGCCCCTCTCCGGGTCGCGGCGGTTCATCCCTGCGACGAGGCCGTGCCCGGAATCGTCATCCCGGCCTTGGCCGTCGAAGCCGACCGCGTGGCGCTGCACGTCGTCCCGGTCCCGCCGCCCGCGCGATCACCTCCCTGTCCCCCGCTTCGTCCGCGGCCTCCCGGCACGCGGCGCGCGCCCTGCCGGGGGGCTAGGCGATGCGTCCGGCGCTGCTCGTCATCAACGCCGGCTCGTCGAGCCTGAAGTTCCAGGTCTTTGAAACCTGCGAGAACGGGCTCGCGCGAGACGAGGACCGGCCGGGGCGGGTCTTCCGCGGGCTGTTCGAGGGCCTGGGCGGAAGCCCGCACTTGGTGATCCGTGACCGCGACGGCCTGATCGTCGCCGAGGATCGCCCGGCCGTGACGCGTGGGTGCTACGGGCACGAGGAGGCGCTTCTCACCGTGGCCGAGTGGCTGCGGAGCCATCGCGGCGGATACCGGCTCGCCGCCGTGGGCCACCGCGTCGTGCATGGGGGTCTCGCCCACGCGGCGCCCGTGCGGGTGGACGAGACGGTGCTCGACGCCCTGGAACGGCTGGTGCCGCTGGCGCCGCTGCACCAGCCGCACAACCTGGAGCCGATCCGCATCGTCCGGCAGCAATTCCCCGACCTGCCGCAGGTCGCCTGCTTCGACACCGCCTTCCACCGCGCGCAGCCGGAGATCGCGCAGCTCTTCGCGATCCCGGGGGAGATGACCCGGCAGGGCGTGCGCCGCTACGGCTTCCACGGCCTGTCCTACGCCTACATCGCGTCGGTGCTCGGCGACTATGCGCGCGAGCTCGCCGGGGGCCGCGTCGTCGTGGCCCATCTCGGCAGCGGGGCGAGTCTGTGCGCCCTCCGGGCAGGTCGAAGCGTCGCGACGACGATGGGGTTCTCGGCCCTCGACGGCCTGCCCATGGGCACGCGCTGCGGCAGCCTCGATGCCGGCGTCGTCTTCTACATGCTGCGGGAGATGGGCCTCACCCCCGCGGAGGCCGAGCACATGCTCTACACCCGCTCGGGCCTGCTCGGGGTGTCCGGCCTGTCGAACGACATGCGCGCCTTGCGCGCCCAGGCAGGCTCGAACCAGGATGCCCGGACCGCGATCGATCTCTTCGTCTACCGCATCGGGCGGGAGCTGGGCTCCCTCATCGCCGCCCTCGGGGGCCTCGATGCCCTCGTGTTCACCGGCGGCATCGGCGAGAACGATGCGGCGACACGCGCCGAGGTCCTGCGCGCCGCCGCATGGGCCGGGTTCACCCTCGACGAGGCCGCCAATGCCGCGGGCGGTCCCCGCGTGACACGCGGTCCGGGTCCGAGCGCCTGGGTCATCCCGACCGACGAGGAGGCGATGGTCGCCCGCGGCACGCTCGCGGTGCTCGCCGCCATGCGCCAGCCGATGCTGTGAGGCCGATGCCGTGAGACGGAGCGACGACGATGGCGACGCCGAGCCCGCCCCCGGGCTCGGCCGTCGAGTTCTGGCGCGATCGCCTTCAGCCGGCCGGCTACGGCCTGCGCGCGACGATCATCGACGGGCCGCAGGGCGCATCCGATGAGCTCGCCTTCTTCACCTGGGAAGCGGCACGGGCCTCAGAAGCCCGATCTGCACAGGAGGTCTGCCATGGCAGTTCCCGAGACCGCGGAAGCCGGACGGCGCTTCGAGCCCTTCGCCCTCCTGTCGTTCCAGACCCGGATCGCCGAGGTCTACCAGAGCCGCCTCGCCGCGGCGTTCGACGACTACATCGCCGCCACGGAGGCTGCCAACCGCGCCTGGATTGACGCGGCCAAGCCTCTCACACCTGCCCAGGCCTGGGGCGAGGCGACCGGCTACTGGACCGATTTCGCCCAGCGCTCGCTCCTGTTCTGGGACACGCTCCGGCGGCGCGGCAACGACTGGCTCGCGCACGAGGCAGCGGGCAAGCCGCCGCTCATCGCCTTCGATTACGAGATCGTTGCCGATGCACGCCGCTACGCGCGCCCGGCGAACTACGCGCTCGTCCGCATCGTCGCGCCGTCGGGCGTGGCGGCCGATCCCGACAAGCGCCCCTACGTGATCATCGACCCCCGCGCCGGGCACGGACCCGGAATCGGCGGCTTCAAGACGGATTCCGAGGTCGGCGTCGCGCTGCGCGCAGGCCATCCGGTTTACATGGTGATCTTCTTCCCCGAGCCGGTCCCGGGCCAGACCCTCGCCGACGTGACCTTGGCCGAGGCCGAATTCCTGCGCGTCGTGCGCGCCCGCCACCCGACGCGCGGCAAGCCCGTGATCGTCGGCAATTGCCAGGGCGGATGGGCCGCCATCATGATGGGCGCACTTGAGCCCGACGGCGCCGGCCCCATCGTGATGAACGGCGCACCGATGTCGTACTGGGCCGGCAACGATGCCGAGAACCCGATGCGCTACGCCGGCGGCATGCTCGGCGGCAGCTGGACGGCGCTTCTGGCGAGCGATCTCGGCGGAGGACGGTTCGACGGCGCCCATCTGGTCGAGAATTTCGAGGCGCTCAATCCGGCCAACACCTATTTCGGCAAGGCCTACAACCTCTTCGCGAAAATCGATACCGAAGCGCCGCGCTACCTCGATTTCGAGCGCTGGTGGGGCGGCTACTTCCTGATGAACCGTGAGGAGATCGGCTGGATTGTCGACAACCTCTTCGTCGGCAACCGCCTCGCCTCCGGCCGCGCCGAATGGGCGCCCGGAAAGGCCTTCGACCTGCGGGCGCTCCGCTCGCCGATCATCCTGTTCGCCTCGCTGGGCGACAACATCACCCCACCGCAGCAGGCGTTCAACTGGGTCGCCGACCTCTATCCGACGACGGAGGATCTCAAGGCCAACGGGCAGGTGATCGTGGGCCTGATGCACGAGAGCGTCGGACATCTCGGGATCTTCGTCTCGGCAGGTGTCGCGCGCCGGGAACACACCCAGATCGTGGATCTGCTCGACTATATCGAGCACCTTCCGCCCGGCCTCTACGGCATGAAGGTGGAGGAGCAGCACGTGGACGGCGCCGTGCGCTACGATGCCGTCCTGCACGAGGTGCGGGTCGAAGACCTCCAGAAGCTCCAGAAATACGCGCGCAAGGACGAGATTCCGTTTGCCGCCGTCGAGCGCGTCTCCCGAGTCAACGCGGCGGCCTACGAGCGCTTCGCGCACCCGGTGGTCGAGGCGTTGGTCCGGCCCGAGGTGGCCCCGCTCCTGCGCGCGCTCCACCCGCTCCGCGCGCGGCGCTGGGCTCTCTCCGACCTCAACCCGTTCCTCGCCCCGCTCGGCGGCTGGGCGGATCTCGTCCGGTCGCACCGCGTGATGCGCGACGAGACCGGTCCCCTGGCCGCGGCCGAGCGTCGGGCTGCGGCCGGCATCATGGCCGGCTGGGACCTTTACCGCGACCTGCGCGACGCGGCGGCCGAGAACCTGTTCTTCACCGTCTACGGCACGATGAGCCTGACGAGCCCGGCCGCGTCGGCGGATAGGATCGCGACCGGTGCCGGCCGTCCGGACGTCGGCGAGCCCGCCAGCCGCATCGACGAGGGCGGTTTCACGGACGCCGCGGTTCGGGCCGGTCTGCTGGTGGCCCGGCTCGGCCGCAATCAGCGGCGCCTCTCGACCTTCAAGCGGATCCGCGCCCTCGTGGGCCGCGATGTCGGCCTGCTCGCCATGCCGACGGAGGCCGCGGCGCAGGTGGTGCGACGGCAGGCTGCCTTCGTGGAGCGCGAGCCGGAACAGGCCCTTGCCACGCTGCCGAACCTCGTACCGAGCGCGGAGGAGCGAGGCCGGCTCCTCGACATCCTGGGACGCCTGGCGAGCCATTCCGACCTTGAGCCGGAACAGCGGGCCCTGATGCAGCGCCTCCAAGAACTTCTGGGCCTCGAGAGACTTCCGGGATCCCGGCCCAATCCCGACGTGGCTGCCGGGCGTGAGCACGGGTCGGAGCCGGCCCGGCGCAAGGCGAGCTGACGGTCGATCAACGAGGAGGAGCCAGCCGATGACGCAGATTCCCGATGGCAACGCCCTGCGCGGCAAGCGCGCCCTGGTGCTCGGCGTGGCGAACGAGCACTCCATTGCCTACGGCTGCGCTCGGGTTTTCCGCCGCCTCGGGGCGGAGATCGCCCTGACCTACCTGAACGAGAAGGCCAAGCCCTACGTCGAGCCCCTGGCTCGCGAGCTCGACGCCCCGATCCTGCTGCCCTGCGACGTCCAGCACGGGGGCGATCTCGATGCGGTCTTCCGCCACTTGGCCGAGACCTGGGGCAGGCTCGACATCGCGCTCCACTCGATCGCCTTCGCGCCGAAGGCGGATCTCCAAGGACGGCTTATCGACAGCTCCGCGGCCGGGTTCGGCGTCGCGATGGACGTGTCCTGCCACTCCTTCATCCGCATGGCCCGGCTCGCCGCGCCGCTGATGACGGAGGGCGGCACGCTGCTGACCATGAGCTACCACGGTGCGGCCAAGGTCGTGCCGAACTACAACCTGATGGGCCCCGTGAAGGCGGCGCTCGAATGCGCGGTGCGCTACCTCGCCTACGAGCTCGGCCCGAGCGATATCCGCGTCCACGCGGTCTCGCCCGGCCCTCTCAAGACGCGCGCCGCCTCGGGGCTGAAGGATTTCGACATCCTGCTGAGCGAGGCGATCGAGCGATCGCCCATCGGCGAACTCGTCGACATCGACGATGTCGGGCTCACCGCGGCGTTCCTCACGACGCCCTACGCCGCCCGGCTGACCGGAATGACCGTCCATGTGGACGGTGGCCTCAGCATCATGGCCTGAGCGCCGGCCTGCACAGGGAGTTGCCGCCATGGCCCTTCTCTTCGCCGAACTCATTTCCCCCGAGCGCAGGATGTACGCGGGCGAAGTCCGATCCGTCGTCTTGCCGAGCGTGGAGGGCGACATGACGGTGCTGCCCGGGCACGCCCCCCTCGTGACCGCGCTGCATGCCGGCGTGATCTTCGCCACGGATGCGACGGGGGCCGGACGCCGCGCCTTCATCAGCGGCGGCTTCGCCGAGGTGAGGCCGACGCAGGTGACGATCCTGGCCGAGCGGGTCCGTCGAATCGAGGAGCTCACGCGCAAGCAGATCGACGAGGAGATCCTGCTCCTTCAGATGGAGCGCGACAGCTCGTCGAATCCGGAGCTGCGCGCTGAGCGGGACGTCTCCGTTGCCCGGCTCGAGTCCTTCAAGGCCAGCCTCAGCCTCTGACAGCGCGTCGATCGGGCCGCACGAAGCGTCGGCCCTCAGCGCGTCGTCGTCGGCCTCGGCCCCGGAGCGCCGGACAGCCTGCCTCCCGCGGTAGCCTGCTCCGTGTAAGGGATCAGGTGCAGAAGGTGCGCGATGCAGGTGAGGCACGCCCGCCACCTGTCGCCTGCTTGGAACCGTGCACCAGGGCGCCTCCTTCGAACGGTCGGCGGCCCCATCAGGCCACGGCCTGATCCAGATCAATGTGCCCCGTGACGTGATGAGCTTCCCTGTGCAAGCTGCTCTCTACGGTCGAACGGCGCCGTGCCGCACCGGATGATTGCCGGCGCAACTTGGATCGTCGTGAGACTCGCGAGCCGCTTGTTCGGATTTGCCCTCGACCCGTGCTTCGTTCCCCTGTGAATCGAGTATGAAAGATGTTGGCCGACTATCTCCCCAGCGCACTCGATCTCGCCCGAGCCCAATTCGCCTTCACGGTCGTCTGGCATTTCCTGTTCCCGGCTTTCACCATCGGGCTGGCCAGCTTTCTCGCCGTGCTGGAAGCATTCTGGCTCACCACGGGACGGGCCGTCTATCTCGATGCCTACCGCTACTGGCTGAAAGTCTTCGCCGTCGCGTTTGCCATGGGTGTCGTCTCCGGCCTCGTCATGAGTTACCAGTTCGGCACGAACTGGTCGGTCTTTTCCGACAAGACGGCTCCGGTTCTCGGCCCGCTTCTGGGCTACGAGGTTCTGACGGCCTTCTTCCTGGAGGCGGGCTTTCTCGGGGTCATGTTGTTCGGTCTGGAGCGCGTCGGCCCGCGCCTCCACTTCCTGGCCACCTGCCTCGTCGCGGTGGGCACGCTGATCTCGGCCTTCTGGATCCTGTCGGCCAATTCGTGGATGCAGACGCCCGCAGGCTACGTGATCGACGCCAACGGCCACTTCGCGCCGCAGGATTGGTGGGCGGTGATCTTCAACCCCTCGTTTCCCTTCCGTTTCGCCCACACCGTCACCGCCGCCTACCTGACCACCGCGATGATCGTGGGCGCGGTGGGGGCGTGGCACCTCTTGCGCGACCGGTCGAACCCGCGCGCCCGCCTGATGTTCTCGATGGCGATGTGGATGGCGGCGATCGTCGCCCCCGTGCAACTGGTCCTCGGCGACCTGCACGGGAGCAACACCTACCACTATCAGCCCGCCAAGGTCGCGGCGATGGAAGGCCATTTCGAGAGTGAGCGGCGCGCGCCCTCGATCCTGTTCGGCTGGCCGGACGCACAGGCCGAGACGACGCGTTGGGCGATCGGCATACCGGGGCTCGCGAGCCTGTATCTCGCCCATGACCTGAACGCCGAGGTGCGTGGGCTGAAGGCGATGCCGCGCGACACCTGGCCGACCAACCTGCCGCTGGTGTTCTGGGCGTTCCGGGTCATGGTCGGGATCGGCTTCCTGATGATCGCGCTGGGCGTGGCCTCCCTCTATCTGCGCTGGAACGACCGCCTCTACACCTCGCGGTGGCTGCACCGCTGCGCGGTCGCGATGGGTCCGTCCGGCCTCGTCGCCGTCACGGCGGGCTGGGTCGTGACGGAATCCGGGCGTCAGCCCTTCACGGTCTACGGGCTGCTGCGCACCGCCGACAGCGCCTCACCCATCGCCGCCCCCGCCGTCGCGGCCTCGCTCGCCGCCTTCGCCGTGGTCTACTTCGTCGTGTTCGGGGCCGGCATCTGGTACCTCCTGCACCTCTTCAATCAGCCGCCGCGACCGCACGAGGCGGGCCCGCCCACCGGCCAGCCGGTCCGCACCGCCGGCATCACCCCGGCCCCGGCGCTCGCTGCCGCCCCGAATGCCCAGCCGGCCGAGTGAAGGAAGCGACGGCGATGTCTCTCGACCTCACGCTGATATGGGCCTTCCTGATCGCCACGGCCGTGTTCCTCTACGTTGCGATGGACGGGTTCGATCTCGGTATCGGCATCCTGTTCCCGGCCGTATCCGCCAAGGCCGACCGGGACGTGATGGTGAACTCCGTCGCGCCCGTATGGGACGGCAACGAGACTTGGCTGATCCTCGGCGGCGGCGGCCTGTTCGCCGTCTTCCCGCTGGCCTACGCGACGATCCTGCCGGCGCTCTACATGCCGTTGATCCTGATGCTGCTCGCCCTCGTGTTTCGCGGCGTCGCCTTCGAGATGCGCTTCCGCATGGTGACAGCGCGGGGCCAGCTCTGGTGGGATCGGGCCTTCTCCTGGGGCAGCTACGTGGCGACCTTCTGCCAGGGCATCGCGCTCGGCGCCCTCGTTCAGGGCATTCGCATCGACGGCCGGGCCTATGCCGGCGGCTGGTGGGACTGGCTTACCCCGTTCTCCCTTCTGACCGGTGCGGCACTGGTCGTCGGCTACGGGCTGCTCGGAGCGTGCTGGCTCATCTGGAAGACGGGGGGAGAGCTGCAAATCCGCGCTTACCGCCTCGCCCGCCCGCTCGGCCTGGCGACTCTGCTCCTGATCGCGATCGTCTCGCTCACGATGCTTGTCCTCAGCATCCCCTTCCGCGAGCGATGGCTCTCCTTTCCCGGCATCCTCGTCGGGGCGCCGGTTCCCGTGCTCGTCGGCCTGCTGGCGCTGCGCTTCCAACGCGCGCTGGAGCGAAGGGAAGAGCTCATGCCCTTCCTCTGCGCGCTCGGCTTCTTCCTGCTGTCCTACATCGGCCTCGGCATCAGTCTCTGGCCGATGATCGTGCCGCCGGATATCACGATCTGGGCCGCGGCCACGCATCCGAGCAGCCAAGCCTTTCTACTCGCCGGTGCGGCGGTCCTGGTCCCGATGGTGCTCGGCTATACGGCCTACGTTTACTGGCTGTTCCGCGGCAAGGTCACGCCAGAATCCGGGTACCATTGACGGATGCCCGGCAGCCCAGCGTGGACCGCGACGCCGGCACCCCGGCCAACCTGCAGCTTGGCGCCTTCATCGACATCCTGCTCGAACAGGCCGCTGAACTCCCGCCCACTTATAGCGCGCCTGGTGCCTGCGGAATTCTTCAAGATTGGACCCAAACCACATCTCAGCGACCGACTGTGCGCCGCTGATCCCCGGCTCGCGCCGCCTTCGAAGACACTGAGACACCGAGCCAATTCGCACATTACAAGCAAATTGCGAGTCGCACAAAAAAACATCTTGTGGTAGAAGTAAGCCGCCGCGGCACTTATTCATCCAGTCGAACATCAAATGACAATGGAGGATACGTCATGCCAAATGCCGCCATCTTCGCAATTTTTACTGCAACGCTGATGGGAGTGAATATCTACTCAGCGGCTCCTGCGATAAGCAGGCCCGGACAGATCATGACGACCCGCGACATGAGCATTGAATGTCATGGTAACGGTTGGGTCGGACGTGGCCCCGCCGCCTGCTGCAGCGGCCGCTGCAAGGTGCTCAAATCCAAGCGCTGCCGGTGTATCGGCAACAAGCCCTCATTTTAGAGCGCATTCCGACGAAGCAGCTGCCGATTCGTCGAAAGAGTGCACGTCAGAACAATGACCTAGAGCCGTATCCGGCCTAACGAAATCAGACCGGATACGGCTCTAGGACATCCCGCCACGCTCAGGCTGACACATGAGATGGCGGGTGCAACGGCAGCCCGCCCGGAGCGGCGGCCGAAGACCCGATCCGCATCACCCTTCGGGATGGCGGATCCGGGCCTTGCTCAGGCACTGCGAAACCGGATCAGGACGGTCTCCGCTTCGATCAGGCGGCTCTCGTCTCAGTTGGTCTTCGGGTCGATGACCGTGAAGGCGAGCGTCGCACCGTAGCTATCCGCATCGGCGAGGGCCGGGGTCTGCGAGGGGGTGACGCGGTGGCTGACACCAAGCACCTGCGGGCCGGCGCGGCGCAGCGGCACCACCGCCACGCCCGAGCCGTCCGTCGTCGCTCGGGCCTGATCCGCCTCGCTCTTGAAGCTCACCCCGTCGGTGGCGACCACGCTGGCACCGTCGAGCGGACGGCCCTCGAACAGCACCCGCACCCGGATCTGGCCCGAGGCCGAGCTCGGCGCCTCCAGCGGAACGATCTCCAGCGTCTGGCCGACCACCGTCCCCCACGGCGCCGCCGGGCCGGACACCGCCTTGGCGAACTTCACCGACCACAGGCTCTTGTCGGCCTGCGGCAGCATCCGCTTGCTGGCATTGCGGTAGCTGCCGTCGGGCAGGCGCACCCAGTAGCCGTTGTCGTAAGCAGCCGCGAACAGCGCGTCGCCGCGATGGACGGCGCTCAGGGTCGGGGCCGGGCCGGCCTCCAGCCTGGCCTTCAGCACCACCGCGCCGGCGGGCTCGTAGGCGCTCAGGCTCATCAGCTTGCCCGCGCTCGGCAGTTCCGGCTCGTGGGGATGCCCGTAGAGCACCTGCACGCCGCTGCCGGTCGGGTCGAGCCAGAGGTCGTGGGCGGCGGCCGGGGCGGTGAGCGCGAGAAGGGCGGCGAGGAGGGCGGTCGGTTTCATCGGGGCGGTGCTCCTGTTGCAAAGCCGTAGGTGAGCCCGGCCAGCAGCGTCAGGCGCGGCTGAGGGCTGGTGAAGATCTCGGCGGCCACGGCGGAGACCGGCGAGCCGAAGTTGAAGATGCTCTCGCTGGTGCGATCGCCGGGATACCAAGTGGCCTGCCCGTAGGTCGTCCAGCCGCTCGGGTGGACGTAGGCGATCCGGCCGCTGAGCCGCGGATAGGGCGAGGACCGCAAGCCACCATCTTCGGTCAACGGCTTGGCGCCGATGAAGGACAGGTAGGCGGCTCCTGTCAGGCGCCCGCCGGGCGCCAGGGCAGCCGGTGCTCCGATGTCGAATTCGGCGCCGACCGTTGCGAGGTAGGCCGGTACGTTCGGAATGAAGACCGACGGCACGCCGTTGAGCAGTCGCGCGGACACGCCCGAGTAATTGGCGAACAGCGCTACGCGGTCGAGACCTTCACGATAGGCCAGCATTCTCGCCTCGATCTCGAAGCCGTCGCGGCGGGACTTGCCCAGATTCTGTACGGGCAGCCCGGGTGCGGGCTGAAACACCTCGTTGGCGATGTCGGTGAAGAACACCGTGCCGAGGAGGCTGAACCGCTCGAACACGAGCCGGCCGCCGCCTTCCGTGCTCTCGATCGTCAGCGGGACCAGGCGGGGATTGCCCGTCAATTCGCTCGATGCGGACGGACTGCGGAAGCCTTGGCCGAAATTGGCGAACAGCTCCAGCCAGTCGACGGGCGTGAGCGCCGCGCCACCTTTGGGGGAGACCACGTTGGGGCTGACCTTGGGCGAGAGCGCTGGGTCGAGGTTGTTGCGGACGTCGTAGAAGAACTGGTCGAAGCGGGCGCCGCCGGTCAGCTTGAGCCAGGGCACCGGCTTGACCTGGACCTGTGCATAGGTGGCGAGGTTGTGCTGCAGGATATCGAGGTCGAGACTGCGCGCAGTGAAGCTGCGCGCGACCGTGGGGCCGGTGTTCACATCGAGCGCGTCCGTGCGCCAATCACCGCCGACGAGGATTTGGGTCGGTAGGGCGTCGAACAGACGCGTCGTCCAGACCTTTCGGATGCGCCCGCCGACGGTCTCCCGCTCCTCGACCTGCCCGCGCTGGCCGGCACCGAAATCCGAGAAGCGGCTGAACACGTCGTGGCTGGCGTAGAGAAGCGCCGACAGCTCGTCGTCGGGCGGCCCGTTGACGTAGTTGGCTACGAAGGTCTGCAGGGTCTTGCCGCCGCCATCGGTGACGTTGGTCGCGGCGCGCGGTGAGACGAGGCCGGCGCGGACGAGGGCGCGCTCCAGGTAGCCGGGCTGCCCGAAGCGCGTGCCGTAGGCCTGCACCCTCAGCGACAGACTGGAGCCGAGATCGAGCGGGATGGTGATCTTGTTGAAGGCGTTGTAGCGTCCGAGGTCGCCGTTCTCGCGATAGCCGCCGGTGCCGTAGCCTTCGTAGGCGAGGAAGGGCTGGATCCCCGGCCCGAGCTGACTGAAGGTGGCGAGACCCCGAACCGTATCGAACGAGCCGCCCGAGACACCGAGGGTCGAGAAGGGCTCGGCTTGCTTGGTCTCGATGAAGATCGAGCCGCCGAGATTGGCGTCGCCCGCCTCGACGGAGAACGGGCCGCGCACAATGCTGATCGAGCGGATGGTCTCCGGGATCAGAGGATTGAGATCGACGTAGTTCGGGGTGTGGATCGAGGAGACCTC
>Ga0233425_10009090_pt1 | contig 12794 bp, 13 predicted proteins | sample Watercolumn_Towu_2_FD_181712 | JGI IMG/M metagenome (GOLD analysis project Ga0233425, IMG submission 181712) | Freshwater microbial communities from Lake Towuti, South Sulawesi, Indonesia - Watercolumn_Towuti2014_140_MG | ecosystem: Environmental > Aquatic > Freshwater > Lake | place...
CCGGTCTGCCTGTTCGGTCACACGCACGTGCCGATCGTCATCGACGCCAGCAGCTCGGACCTCGCAGTCACGCAGTTCACGTCAGCCGAACCGCTCCGACTCGCCGCGGAACGCATGTACGTCAACCCCGGGAGTGTCGGCCAGCCCAGGGACGGCGACCCTCGCGCAAGCTATGCGATCGTCGAGCCGGACACGTCGACCATCGAGTTTCGCCGTGTGGCCTATGACATCGCCACCACCCAGGCCCGCATGCGTCGCGCACGCCTTCCCGGGCCACTCATCAACCGGCTCGCCTTCGGCCGCTAGTCCGCAGCTATAATCCGCTCTCCGTTCGCGGGCAGGCGTTGAAGCCGGTGCCCCTCGAGCGAATCGAAGTCGTTCCGAACGAAGCCGTTCCGGAGGAGAGCATGCCAGTCATCCATGTATTCCTGTACGAGGGCCGCACGAAGGAGCAGAAGGCCGAGCTGGCCCAGGCGATGACCGACGACGTCGTGAAGATCATGAAGACGACGCCCGAGGCCACCCACATCGTCTATCACGACACCCGCCGCTCCGACTGGGCGATCGCAGGCAAGCTGGCCGGCTAGCAGCCGGCCTTCGCAGCACTCCGCCGGCGTCTCTCGATGATCATCGACTCGCACTGTCACGCCTGGGCCTACTGGCCGTACGTTCCGGGCGTGCCGTTCCCGGAGACTCACGGCGCAGTCGAGCAACTGCTCTGGCGAATGGAGCACAACGGCGTCGACCAGGCGGCCATCGTGTGCGCGGCGATCTGGCACAACCGGGACAACAACGATTACGTCGCCGCCGCGGTCAGGGCCAACCCGGGCCGGTTGCACCAGTTTGCCGATATCGACTCGTACTGGGGCGACAGCTATCACACGCCGAAGGCGGCCGGGAGGCTGGAGGCCTCGGCGAAGAAGTGGCCGATGAAAGGCTTCACCCAGTACCAGTCCAGGGAAGACGATGGGTCGTGGTTCGACTCACCCGACGGCCGTGACTTCCTCGGGGTCGCACGTGACCTGAAGCTGATCGCGAGCATCGCCTGCGGGCCGGGGCATGTCCCTGCAATCGTCAGGGCTGCTGAGCGGTTTCCGTCAGTCCCCTTCTTGCTTCACCACATGGCCGGCCTGAAGGCGTCGGAAGCGCCGCCGAGGCAGAACTTCCAGACGGTGATGGCGGCCTCCCGCCTGCCAAACGTGTACCTCAAGCTCTCCGGATTCGCCTACCTCACGTCGACAACCTGGGACTTCCCTTACGCCGACACCCGCTGGGTCTACGAGGGCGCCTACGAGAGGTTCGGCACCCGGATGTGCTGGGGCTCCGACTTCCCGCCGGTCGAGAACTACATGACCCACCAGCAATCGCTCGAGGCGTTCCGGACGCATTGTGGATTCGTGAGCCCGGCCGATCGCGAAGCGATCCTCGGGGGAACGCTCAGGCACTTATTTGACAGCGCGCGAGACGTGCTTCGCTGAGGAGCCCCCGCCGGGTGATATCACCGGTGACATCAAAACCCTGGTCTGACATCACCTGTGACGTCACTTTGCGGGGACCTTCTCGGCAGGCAAGGCACCGAGCCCGGCCCCCCTGCCCGCCGCGCGCCCACCTCTAACCCCTGCCTACCGCCGCAGCTTCGCCCGCACCTCGGGGTTCACGACTCGGTTCGGCCATTTGCCGGCCAGCACCGCCGCAGCCTGGTAGCTGGCGATGATGCCGGCATCGTTCTGCGATCGAGTCGATTCGCCTGCCGCGTGCGGCGACGAGATCACGTTGTCCATGTGAAGGAGCGGGTTGTCCTTCGGGGTCGGCTCCTTCTCGAACACATCCAGCCCGGCCCCGGCAATCTTCTTCGACTTGAGCGCCTCGGTCAGCGCCAGCTCGTCGGCGACTCCACCCCGGCAGCAGTTCACGAAGAACGCCGACGGCTTCATCGCCGCGAACTGCTTCCTGCCCATCATGTGATGGGTCTCATCGTTGTGCGGGACCTGGATCGACACGTAGTCGGAGCGGGCGAGCATCTGCTCCAGCTCGGGCACGACCTCGACCGCGTACTCTCGCGACACCCACATCTCGACGTACGGGTCGTAGCCGATCACGTGCAGGCCGAACGCCTGCAGTCGCCGGGCCAGCGATCGCCCGATCGCACCGAGGCCGATCAGCCCTGCCACCTCACCGTCGAGCGGCCCGATCGGACGCCCGGCTGGCCTGTCCCAGACGCCCGCTCGCATCTGCCGGTCGTAGAACCCCAGCTTGCGATTGAGCGACAGGATCATCGCGGCCGCGTGGTTGGCGACCTCCTGGTTGCACATCATGGCGGCGTTGGTGACCATGATCCCGGCGTTCGTCGCGGCCGTCACGTCGACGCTCTCGAAGCCGTGCGACATCAGGCAGATCGCCTTCGCCCGGTCCATCGCGCCGATCACCTCGTCGTCGATCCCGACCGCCGCAAGTACGACGTCGGCACCTCGGACCGCCTCGATGATCTCCCCCTTGCTCTTGCACTGCGCACGGTCGATCTGGACGTCAAGCCCCTCGAACGCCTCGTCATAGACGCCCTTTACGAACCCGCGCGCCGCGGGCGAAACGAACGCAAGCCTCTGCCTTGGCACTCTACTTACCTCTCCACTCCACGTCCGACGCGGGCACCCCTTCCGCCCGGACCATCTTCCTCGCTATCGCGGGCTACCTGTCCTGGACCGAACCGTCGAAGCCGAGCGGCGTATCCAGCACCTTGTCCTTGACCGGGAACTTCTTGATCGCCTGCTCGTTCAGCTCGATTCCCAGCCCCGGCCCATCGGGCACGACGAGGTAGCCCCGTTCGAGCTTCAGCGGCTTTACGAGCAACTCGTTCTTCGGCGGCTCCGACTCCCCCGTGTACTCCTGCAAAGCGAAGTTGGGTATGCAGGCGTCGAGCTGTACGCATGCGGCCGTCGACACCGGCGAGAGCGGGTTGTGGGGAATGACCTTCACGTGGTACGCCTCGGCCATCGCGGCGACCTTCTTGCATCCGGTCAGTCCGGCACAGAGGCACAGGTCAGGCCTCACGTATGCGCAGCCCCGGTTTTCGAGCAGGTCCTGGAACTGGAAGATCGAGGTGAACCGTTCCCCGGTCGCGATCGGCAGCCCGCACTGCTGCTGAACGTCCCCCATGATCGCCGGGCTGTCCGGCAGCATCGGGTCTTCGTAGAAGTACGGGTGGAACTGCTCAAGGCGCCTGCCCAGGGCGATCGACTCTGCCGGGTTCATCTGTCTGTGGATCTCGACGCACACGTCGGTGTCGTTGCCGACCGCCTCCCGGACCGCGCCCACTCGCCGCACAGCCTCGCTCGCCCACTCCTCGTATGACTTGTGCAAGTAGTAGTTCGGATCGAAGGCGCTGAACCGCACGGCCGTGAACCCGGTCTTCTTCTTGGCGATTGCATCCTTGACCAGCTCGTCGATGGTGTCGCCATGGACGTGCATGTAGCAACGGACACGGTCGCGGGTCTTACCCCCCATGAGGTCGTAGATCGGGACGCCGAGCCGCTTGCCCTTGATGTCCCAGAGGGCGATGTCGACGGCGGAAATAGCACCGGAGACGACCGAGCCCATGAAGTGCGAGCTTCGCTGCAGAAACTGGTCGTGGTGCTCGATCTTGCTCGGGTCCTGGCCGACCAGGTACGGCGCCATCACCTTGACCATCGTCTCGGTCGGCCGCTGCCAGCCGTGGACACCGCCTTCGCCTATGCCTACCGTCCCGTCCTCACAGTGGATCCTGACCAGGCACCAGCGGTCCCACAGGATCGTTTCGACACTTGCGATCTTGGTTGGCTTCATGCGCTTCTCCTGCGGCGCAGACAGTATCCTTACGAACCTCTTGGCGCAAGTGCGAGGAAAGCTGCGATGCCATCCGCCTCGGGTATCCGGTCGGTCGTCGTCACGGGAGGTTCCGGCAAAGCAGGGAGACCGGTCGTTCGACGGCTGGTCGAAGCCGGCTACCGCGTCCTGAACGTCGACCTGACACCTTCGAAGGAAGCCGTTTCGAGGTTCCTGTGCGCCGATCTCACCGAGCTCGGCCAGGCTATCGACGCCCTCAAGGGGTCAGATGCCGTCGTGCACCTCGCCGCGATCCCGGCGCCTCGGCTGCATACGGACGAAGTCACCTTCCGGACTAACGTCACCTCCACGCACAACGTGTTCGCCGCTGCAACCACGCTCGGCCTCAAGCGGGTCGTGTGGGCGTCGAGCGAGACTGTCCTGGGCCTGCCGTTCGACCGGGTGCAGCCCGACTACGCGCCGATCGACGAGGAGAGCCCACTCTACCCGGAAACGCTCTACGCGCTGTCGAAGGTCCTCGGCGAGGAGATGGCCCGCCAGTTTTCACGCTGGAGCGGCATCCCGTTCGTCGCCCTGCGATTCTCGAATGTCATCGAGCCGGACGACTACGACCGCTTCACCGGATTCTGGGGCGACGCCACCTCTCGCAAGTGGAACCTGTGGGGCTACGTGGACGCCCGCGACGTTGCCCAGGCCTGCCAGCGGGCGCTGGAGGCCGACATCAACGGCGCGGAAGCTTTCATCATCGCGGCCGCCGACACGGTCATGAACCGGCCCAGCAAGGACCTGATGCGCGAGGTGTTCCCGAAGGTCCCCGTGCGGGGGGTGTCAGAGCACGGGACGCTGCTATCGATCGAGAAGGCGAAGCGCTTGCTGGGCTACGCGCCCGAGCACTCCTGGCGCAGTTACGTCACGTAGCGCCGCGGCGCGGGTCGGGTCAGAGCCCGACTGCAGGCATCAGCAGCCCTTCACTCGGGACGAGGCGCCGACCCGCGGGTTCAACCGCAAGCAGGGCGGCCTCCAGCGTGTACGCCCCGATGAGGACGGGATCGCCCTCATCTCCGAAGAGCACGATCGTTCGAACAATGTGACCGTCGAGATCCACAAGTGTCTCGCCAGCGTCGCGCTCAACCAGCCGGCCGTCGGCCAGTCGCAGTCGGACCTTTCGGGCCCTGGAGACCCCAAGCTGATCGAGGACTCCGGCCGGGATGAGAGTGAATGTCGCTCCCGTGTCGACGAGTCCCTGGAGTTCGGTGGGCCGATTTCCGCGTGGGTCCATCACGCGGATTTGGTGGCTGAACGTCCCCATGCGGGCACCTCGGCAGCATTGTCGCGTATTACTTGCCAGTCTCCGATGGGCGAGTGGCACCACTCCGGATAAAACCTCCGTCCGGTTGTCACGCCCAGAACCATGGGGGACAATCGCAGATGGCCCGCTAGCTCAATTGGCAGAGCAACTGACTCTTAATCAGTAGGTTCGGGGTTCGATTCCCCGGCGGGTCACCAGCCGAACCTGACCTCGAATGTGCGTTGTAACGCGCCAGTGATGGACAACCGCGTGTGGCTGGAGCATCGAACACCCGTGGTCGAGACAACCCGATCAACATGGCCGTAGCTACATCCGTATTGGCTGACAACGCGGCCCAGCTGCGCCGCCTTGAGGCCGTCGTCGCCAGGCTCGGTCCCCGTGACCGGGATCTCGGTTCCGGCTGGACGGCCGGTGTCGCACTCGCGCACCTCGCCTTCTGGGACCGCCGGGCCGCTCTGTTCCTCGACTACTGGCAAAGGCACGGCACCGGCCCGAACGAACGCCACGACGCGGACATCCTCAACGCCGCGCTGCTCGATGAATGGCGTCTGCTCTCGGTGCGGGAGTCCGGTCGGCTCGCGGTATCGGCGGCGAACTCGGTGAATACCGCGGTCGAAGCGCTGGACGACACGACCGCGGACGCGATCATTGCCGGAGGTCACGACCGGCTGTTGCATCGTGCGCGCCACCGGCGCGAACACATCGACCAGATTGAGAGCGCTCTCGAATAGGTGACGTCATACGACCGCGCACACTGGACGCTCGCTCGACGCGGGTTGCGGTCACGGAGCGGAGACGATCTGGTTGGCAGCTCGCGGATGGGAGGTCACGGCGGTAGATTTCTCAGCGAGCGCCTTGGCGCACGCTCGGAAGACGGCGGACGCGTTGGGACCGCAGGTCGCAGGACGAATCACGTGGGTCGAGGGCGACCTGGCGGTGTGGGCACGGCCGCGCAACCACTTCGACCTGGCCGTGTGCCTGAATGTCCATGTCGTGGGATCGATGGACGGGATGGTCCGGCGCATGGCCAACGGGGTCGCGCCTGGCGGGAATTTGTCGGTGATGGGTCACCGTCCGATCGATCCGACTACCGGGAAGGCGACGGCTGGGCGGGTCAGGAGCGTCCACAGACAACGCTCCATGGACAAGGGCACAGATATCCGGATATCCTGTGGACATGGCTAAGATCCTCGTCTCGCTGGATGAACAGCTCCTGGCACGGGTCGACCGCGCAGCGCGCTCGCGCGGGCTCACGCGCAGCGCGTACCTGGCCGGGATCGCTTCCGGTGAACTTGGAGCGGCGCCTGGGCTAGGGAAGGCGCCATCGGTCCGCCGCGCGCTGAGGGCGCTTGACCGCCTGTTCCAATCGAACATAACCCAGGAGGACTCAGTCAGGTACATCCGTGAGGAGAGGGACAGTCACTGACCGAGGTCGTGCTCGATGCATCTGTAGTGCTTGACTGGTTCGTCCCGGGAGCCGGACCGGCGCGCAGAAGGTCCCGTCTTCTCAGGCGACGGTACGAAACAGGAGCGATCACCGTGGTCGTGCCGGCGCTCTGTTACCTCGAGATACTCAACGTGGCTGCCAGGCGGTGGCGATGGGACGGCAGTTCGCTGTTGGGCCTATCGGCAGAGCTAGAGCGGCTCGACTTTGAGGTCGCCGATCCACCGCTCGCAGCCATCGCCAGGTGGGCGGGAGAGGGCCTGACCGCCTACGATGCTTGTTACGTAGCTCTCGCGGAAATCCGCGGGGTCCCGTTAGTCACGAACGACCAGACCGTCATCTCCCTGGCACCAGACATAGCACAGCCACGGGTCTGATTCGGCATATGATGCCGCGACACAGGCGGGATCGTGCCCGGATCGTGATCGTTGGCGCCGGCATCGTTGGATGCAGCGCTGCCTATCACCTCGCTCGGCTGGGCGTGACGGACGTCGTCGTCATCGACCAGGGCCCGCTCTTCGAAACGGGCGGTTCCACCTCGCACGCCCCCGGCGGAGTCTTCCAGGTCAACTTCGCCCAGGTGATGACCCGCTTCGCCTCCTACACCGTCCGGCTCTACGGGGGGCTGAGACCGCCGACAGGACCGGCGTGGTACGGCGTCGGCGGCCTGGAGGTCGCCTGGACACCTGAACGGATGCACGACCTGCGCCGCAAGATCGGGGTGGCCAGGTCGTGGGGAGTTGAAGCGGAGCTCCTGTCGCCGGCCGAGGCCCGCCGCCTCAATCCGCTCCTCTCGCCCCGTATCCTCGGCGCCTTTCACGTCCCGTCCGACGGGATCGCTCGAGCGGTTCGAGCAGCCGAGGCGATGGCGGCAGATGCAGGGGCGCGTGGAGTCGAGTTCAACGGCCACGGCGAGGTCACCGGCTTCGACATCGCGAACGGGAGGGTGACAGGCGTCCGGACCGCGAAGGGACGCATCGACTGCGAAATGGCGTTGATTGCGACCGGCATTTGGGCGCCTCGTACTGGCGCCCTCGCCGGGATCAACATCCCTCTCGTGCCGATGCAGCACCAGTACGCGATCACCGGACCGCTTCCGGAGCTCCTGGGCGAGACCGCAGAGGTCCGGCATCCGGTGATGCGACACCAGGACCGCTCGATGTATTTTCGGCAGGAGCGCGACGCCTACGGGATCGGGTCGTATCGCCACGAACCCCTACCGGTCGACCCCGCCACGCTTGCATCTCGGCCGCGAAACGGTCGAGCGCCCGCGATCCGCGAATTCCTGCCGGGCCTGTTCGCCGAGCCGCTCGAGCACGCCCGCGAACTGATGCCGGCGCTTCGCGGCGTCGAGCCGGTCCACTCGATCAACGGGATCTTCTCGTTCACGCCCGATGGCATGCCGCTCCTCGGCGAGTCGCCCCAGGTCCGCGGCCTGTGGGTGGCCGCGGCCGTCTGGATCACGCATGCCGGCGGCGTTGGCAAGACGATGGCCGAGTGGATGACGTTAGGGGCGCCCGAATGGGACATGCGCGAGTGCGACATCGCGAGGTTCCATGCGCACGCGCTCGAACCGAGTTACGTGCTGGCGAGGTCGTCGCAGCAATATCGCGAGGTCTACGACATCTTCCATCCGAAGCAGCAACCTTCCGTGGCGCGCAACGTACGGGTTTCGCCGTTCCATCCCCGGGAGACCGAGTTGAAGGCTCGCTTCGGGGACTCCGGAGGCTGGGAGCGACCGCTTTGGTACGAGGTGAACCGGCGAGCAACTGGCGGCGGTCCGGCGTTCAGTGGTTGGGAGGCGTTGGAGTGGTCGCCCGCGATCGCGGCCGAACACCTGGCTACTCGCGAACGTGCTGCCGTGTTCGATATGACACCCCTGACCCGGATCGCGGTTGAAGGGCCAGCCGCGTTGGAACTCCTTCAACGTCTCACCGCAAACCAAGTCGACCGCCCGCCCGGCCGCGCGATCTACACATCGATGCTTACGCCCACAGGAGGAATCCGCTGCGACCTGACGGTCCTCAGGAGGTCGGTCGACAGGTTCCTGGTTGTCACCGGCGGTTCGACTGGTGCATACGATCTGGACTGGATTCGCAGGCACGCCGTGGGACGACGAGACGTCCACATCCAGGACGTCACTGCTGAGACGTGCTGCCTCGGGCTGTGGGGGCCTCGATCCAGGGAGGTGCTGCGCTCGATCAGCGGCGACGACCTGACCAACGAGGCGTTCCCGTATCTCGGGGTCAGGGAGATTCAAGTCGGAGATGTCCCTGCGATGGCCGTCCGCATCTCCTACCTGGGCGAGCTGGGCTGGGAGCTTTACACCGCGGTGGAATCGGGGCTCCAACTCTGGGACGCGGTGTGGTCGGCGGGCCGACGCTGGGACGTGGTCGCGGCCGGCACGCAGGCACAGGACTCGATGCGCCTGGAGAAGGGCTATCTGCTCTGGGGCGCGGACATCCACACCGACTACAACCCGCTCGAGGCCGGGCTCGGATTCGCCGTCAAGATGGACAAGGGCTCGTTCAACGGGCGCGAGGCGCTGCTGAATGCCCGTCGGGACGGCATAATGCGCAGGCTCTGCTGCCTCGTTCTCGACGATCCAGGCGCCGTTGTGATGGGCAAGGAGCCGATCCTGATCGACGGGTCGGTGGCGGGCTTCGTGACCAGTGCCGGGTACGGCTACTCGATCGGCCGGTGCATCGCCCTCGGATACCTGCCGGTTGTTTCAGCGGGCCCGGGGACGAGGGTGGAGATCGAGTACTTCGGCCGCCGGTCGCCTGCCACCGTGCGCAAGGCGCCGCTTTTCGATCCGGGCAATGTGCGGCTGCGGGGCTGAGACGCCGGGGGGCATATCGGTGAAAGGCAGTGCGAAGGGCAACGTGAAAGGCAAGGGGATACTCGACAGGCTGGCAGGTGGAGTCGTGCTTGGCGACGGCGGCTACATCGTCGAACTCGAACAGCGCGGGTGGGTCGTGACCGGGGCCTTTACCCCTGAGGTCGCGCTCGAACACCCGGGCGCGATCCGCGAGCTTTACAGCGAGATGAAGAACGCCGGCGCCGAGGTCCTCCAGGTGATGGCGTTCTACGGGAGCCGGGCAAAACTCGACACGGTCGGCAAGGGCGACAAGACCCGCGAGATCAACGAGATGGCTACGAAGGTCGCCCGAAAGATCGCCGGTGGCGATGTGCTGGTCGCCGGCGACCTGAGCACGACCTGGAGCTGGCGCGAAGGAGACGCCGACTCCCACCAGCTCACCGCGCGCATGCTGGACGAGCAGATCGAGGCGCAGGTGGGCGTCGACTTCTTCATCGGAGAGACGTTCCATCACCTGGGCGAGGCGAAGCTCTGCCTCGAGCGGATCAAGAAGGTGTCGGGGCTGCCAGCCATGATCACGATGTCGTTCCGCGAGAAGACCACGTCCCGCGATGGGTTCACCGCCGGCGAATGCGCGGCCAGGCTCGCCGACGCGGGCGCGGACATCGTCGGTGCCAACTGCATGCGCGACCCCGAGCGCACGTATCCGATCATCGAGGAGATGCGGGCGGCCACCGACGCGTACCTGGCCGCCCAGCCGGTCGCGTACCGGTGTTCCGAAGAGACGCCGTGGTTCACGGGCACATCCGCGTTCCCGGACCGGCTGGAGCCGCCTCGCCTGACGCGCTATGACATGGCCGACTTCGCGAAGCGAGCGAGAGACATGGGCGTCAACTACATCGGCGGCTGCTGTGGAACCGGCGCCGTGCATTTGCGCGAGATGGCGCGGGCGCTCGGGAAGTACCGGGAGCGGCCGGGCTGGAAGGCCAACCCGGATGCGCCGATGAGCGACACCGAGTGGAACTGGCGCCGGGTCCATCGGCAACCGACGCCAGGCAAGCGAGCGGGCCGAAAGAACCAGCGATGAAGATTTCGAACGTCCGGGTCTACGTCATCGACGCCCAGATCGAGCGAGGCGGGCGATATCCACGCCAGTGGATATTCGTTCGGATCGACACCGACGAAGGGATCACGGGCTGGGGCGAGGCCAGCAGCTACCCTCACAACGGCTCGTTCATGGCCGGCCTCGGCGTACTCTCGCAGCGGGACTGGCTGATCGGCCAGGACCCGTCGCAGATCGAACCGATCTGGCACCGGATGTTCCGGCGCTTCACCTCCGTGGGCGCAAAGGGCATCGCGAGCGCCGCCGTAAGCGGGGTCGACATCGCTCTCTGGGACATCCGCGGGAAGGCCCTGGGGCTGCCCGTGTACGAACTCCTCGGTGGCAAGTTCCGGGACCACATCGACCTCTACGCGAACGGGTGGTTCCCGAACTGCGAGACGCCGGAGGACTACGCACGCGCCGCACGCGAGCGAGTCCTGCCGGCCGGCCACACCGCCCTGAAGTTCGACCCCTACAAGGAGTTCGAACTCGGCTACACAGTCGGCGGCCTGTCGGAGAAGGAGGCCGCAATCTCCACGGACCGGGTCGTTGCGGTGCGAGAGGCGGTCGGCCCGCACCACGAGGTCCTCATCGACGGACATGGCCGCTTCAACGTCCCGCGCGCCGTCGAGCTCGCCAACCAGCTGTACGACGCGGCGCGGATCGGCTGGTTCGAGGAGCCGGTCCCGGCCGAGAGCTACTCGGCGCTGGCGCAGGTCCGCCCGCACATCAGGGCGAGGATCAGCGTTGGCGAGCGCTTGTTCACGAGGTTCGACTTCGCCCCGATCCTCGAAGCGGGCCTGACCGACTACGTGATGCCCGACATCTGCCTGGCCGGCGGGATCTCAGAGATGCGGCGCATCGCCAACCTCGCCGAAACCTATCACGTGCCGTTCAGCCCGCACAACGCGCAGGGACCCATCCAGATCGTCGCCGGCGCCCAGGTGTGCATGTCGATACCAAACTTCTACCGGCTCGAGCACGCGATGGACGCCATCCCGGCCTACAACCGGTACCTCACGGAACCTCTCAACTTCCACGACGGCCAGGTGACGATTCCGGCCAGGCCAGGGCTGGGAGTGGAGGTCAACGCCGAGCGCGTCGAGGCCGAGGCGATCCACCCGGACTGGTCGAAGCGGCTGTAAGGGCTTTCCGGTCACGGCCCGTCGCGCACATGTCGAGGAGCGGGCATCGATCACACGCGGGCGCAGACTTCCGGCAGATGTGTTTGGCGTGGGCGTCCAGGAGGGCGTGGAACTCGTTGTAGAGCTCCCTGTCAGGCTTCAAACGGCTGTGGAAATACGTTTGGACGTCCCGATATGAGCTCGCCGACGAAATCCAGCCGAGCCGGCTGAGCACCCTGATCGTGTAGGCGTCCACCACGAACGTTGGAAGCCCACCGGCGTAAAGGAGGATCGCGTCGGCGGTTTCGGGGCCGACGCCATGCACGCCCAGCCATTCGCGTCGCAGCTCTGGCAGCGGTTTCGAGCGAAACAGCCGGTCGAGGTCATCGCCGTACATCCCCAGGTACTCGCCTATTGCCTTGAGCTTTCGCGCCTTTGCGTTGAAGTAGCCGGCGGGCCGCAGCAGCTCGGCGAGTTCAGCCAGCGACTCTTGCCTCAATGCGGCTGCGGAAAGCCTGCCGGATGCCTTCAGGTTGTCAATCGCTCGGCTGGCATTGGCCCAGGTCGTGTTCTGAGTCAGCACCGCCCCGACGATCACCTCGAACGGTGACTCTGCAGGCCACCAACGCTGCGGCCCATGGACGGCCAGCAGGCGATCGAAGACCTCGAGCAATGGACCTGAGCGTAGAGGCATGCCGCGCCTGAGTGTACGTATCTGAGTGCATCCCGTGTGCGCGGCTCGGAACAATCCACCCGTCACGTGACGGACAGGTGCAACCGATGAGCCCCGCGCCGAATCCCGATTCCGCCGGACGCGCAGACCAGGCGCGCCCGACCCGCGTCCTCGTGGTCGACGACCATCCCCTCACGCGCACCGGGATCTCCGCCATGCTGCGGCAACACGCCGACCTGGAGGTGGTCGCTGAAGCGGCGACGGCCGATTCCGCGCTCGCGGCAGTCAAGGACGAGCTGGTAGATGTTGTAGTGCTGGACCTGAGGCTGGGACGGACCAAACGCGACGGGGCAGAACTGGCGGGCGCAATCTGGGAGGCACGGCCGGAAACCCGCGTGGTCCTGTATTCGAACTACGTGGCTGACGAGACGGCGATGGTGCTTGAGGGCGCCAACGTCTTCGGAGTCGTGCTAAAGACCGATCACCCGAGGACGCTCGTTGC
>Ga0233425_10009091_pt1 | contig 12792 bp, 12 predicted proteins | sample Watercolumn_Towu_2_FD_181712 | JGI IMG/M metagenome (GOLD analysis project Ga0233425, IMG submission 181712) | Freshwater microbial communities from Lake Towuti, South Sulawesi, Indonesia - Watercolumn_Towuti2014_140_MG | ecosystem: Environmental > Aquatic > Freshwater > Lake | place...
AAGAGAAGCCTGCTGTTCTTGATGCTGATGCTTTCCCCATTGATATTGAAGAACTTGAGCCTTTTGTTCCTGAACCTATTGGAAAAGGCGACAGTGGCCTTCAACGACTCAAAAACTGGTTGTCTTCCCTCTTTTTTTGAACAGAAAGCTATTTAAATCTCGATAGTTTGATTTCCTTATGCAAGAGGTGCATACGCGAACTGTTCTTATTGTTACTCTTGGATTATTAGTGCTCTCTTTTTTCTCTTATAGCACAGGTTTTGGAACAGGGCATGTTACTGCGTCTGGTCAAGATGTTTACAACTGCCATGACTATCGTGTTGCTATGAACTATTTTTTACATGATGAATACCGAGCCATTTACGATGTTGTTGATGCCCAAGGCAATCCCGGCAAAGATCGTGTGATTGGACCAACTGATTTAGCTTGGATCAATGAACAAGCTACACGACGAGACTGCCCAGAAGCCGATGAATGCACACCAGAAGGACGAAAATACTGCACTGCGCAGGGCATTAATGAATGCGTGAAAGATGAGTTTGGTGTTTTACGATCGATAGAACAGACGTGTCCTTCAGGTTATCGTTGCCGATCTATTCAACAGAGCGGATATCGTGGACCTGGAGCAGCCAATCCTTTTGAACGAGGAATTCTTAACCGAGATGCAGAATGCGTGCCTGCCAAAGGTAATTTCCCTGACGAGATGGCTTAATTCTTTCTTATGTAGCGAAGAATAACATACTTCATTTCGCCAACTGATACAGTCCATTCTTTTTGCAAAGAGAAGGTGGATGGCGTTGCTTTGACTATTTCCGGTTTGTTCGTGATGATAACTATTGATTTCTTTACTGCAAAATCTGCCTGATGAAAGAGTTCTTTGATGTTTTTTTCCGGTTCTTCATCGTGCTTTGAAATGAGGAGATTCGTGATGAGATGAGTGATTGATTGTTTCTTGAAGAGCGTGTCAAGCCAGGTTAATTCGTAACACTGGGGCGTGATGGTTGTTTTTGCATACTTGCAATTAATAACAGCATTTCTTACATTATTCTTCAGAGGATCGATTGCTGAGATCTCCTTTATTCCTTGTTTTGCTGCCTCCAAAGGAATGATAGCATCTTTACAGCAAGGATCGAGAATGCTTTCCGTTTTCTTGACTTCTGCTATTTTGATTAAGGCTGCTGCGATGCAAGCATTGATACTTTTGTTGTTGTGCCTGATACGGTGTTGACGTTTTGCAAGATCTTTGTGTAGCAGCAAACCAAAAAGAATGTTGTTGTCGATGATATCAATAATAATTGTTTGTTGCGGTTCTTTATAATCGATAGTGTATCCTTGATCTCGGAAAACTCTTCCCACTTCCTTTGCTACATCTACACCTTTGAATGCATGTGTTCCTTCTCTGATGGGCAGGATATCATACTTGATTGTTTTTTTCAGTTTCTTTGATACTGGTTCAGCTTTTTTTGCTATGTCTTCGATGGAGGAGAAGGTGATCTTATCGAGCAACTCATAAATCATCGTTACTGTTCTTGGATCTTTTACTTCTTTGGCGTACTCGATGGTTTGGGGCAGAATTATTTTTCCTTTTACTTCTGCTGCAGTGATATCTTCGATACCTTTGATTGTTTTTGCAATAAAGCTCATTCTGACATGAAGAACAATGAGGACGCTATATAAAGATTATTAAAAAAAGAAAAAGAGTCTACTTTGCACGTTCGTAGACTGCTTTGAAGGACACAATCACTGCAGCAACACCAATAACCACAATAAAGTTGGCAAGTGATGCTTGGACAAATGTACCTACTTTTGGAATAACCTTGTCAATTGCTGTTAAGTTAGCAACTGCGGTTGCCAAAATCAGGGCGATTGTTCCTGTCAGGAAACCTGAGGCCTCGGATGTCGAGACGTTCTTGAATCCAATGAGTAATCCGACGATAATCAAGAGAAAGACAAAGAATGGACTGCTTGCCCAGCTCGCTTCCATAGCTGCGCCGATACCCAAAATAATTGAGAGAACAACACCAATACTAAGGATAAATTGTCCCATGCCCACGCTAGATTTTTTAGCCACTTGTACACCTCCTTTAGAACTTAAAGGATTAACCTTTCTTATAAGGTTTTCTGTTTATTTTACCTGCTCTGCAAGGCAGATGTTGTTTTTAACGTCTGTTATTTTGATGTTTACTTTGTCATTTATTGATGCGTTGCACTTGTTAATGGTAATACACCTGTTTTTGTAGGAGGAGATACATTGATCTTTCATCCATCCCTGTGCAAGAACACGAACATTTACACGTTCGCCTGACTTTACTGGTTGGTCGATGCTTGGCGCACGTTCTACATTGAGGCTTGGACCGTTGTAGACTAATCGGATATCGAATTCTTTCTCCCATTTCTTTAATTGTTGGTAGAATTTGTAGAAGTTTTGGAGTTTTATTTCTTTCATCTTTCTGCTGTACTTATATTCTTCGTATTTTTGAATGGCAATTTTACACTTGAGTTCTTTTGCGAATTTGATGATACCGGGCATGTCGTTGTCATTGACACCTGGAAGATAGACGGGAGCTAAGAGCAGTTCTATTTTGGAATTGTTGATCCAACGGGCGACTTGTTTGATGTGTTCGATGTCATAGATGTTTGCACCTGCTAATTTCTTTGCTAAATCTTGGGAAATGGCGTGAATGGAAAGGTTTATTCTTTTGAGGCCTGCTTGTTCCAATTCTTTTATCTTTTCTTCAGTAAGCAAAGTTCCATTTGTCTGCATGGACATGAATTTTATTTCTGGTATTTTGCTTAAGGCAGTAATGAACTTTACCAAGTCAGGATAGGTGGTTGGCTCACCTACGGAATCGATGTTGACATGCAGTGTTTTTTTGATGGGAATCAGTTCTTTGATTGCCTCTACTAGATATGATGGTTCGACGATGAAATGTGTTTTATGGGTTGTAGAAAAAGGTCCTCCATCTGTAGAACAGAACGGACAACTAATGTTACATATGGTTGTTGGACGCACCTGAATTAAGTTAGATCCACCGCGGGCTACGATGCCGAAGGCTAAGTGACCTATTAATGGAATTCCAGATTCTTTTGTAACATTTACTAATGCCATATCTATATACTCAAGAATATATGTTATAAATCTTTGGGCATGGAAGGATAAGTATTTCGTTCCATAAAGACCGCATCGGTGATAGCTGCTAATCCTTTGTCGTTTTTCATCAGATCGGATGCTGACGTGGTTGCTGTTGCAAGACAGATGAGCTCATCTTTCAACGTCATGATGGCAACAGTTTCTCCTTTTTGGATGGTTGATGATAACTCTGCAATACCTGGAATTCCCAAGGAAGATCCGTGACATAGGGTGTTGACTGCTGAATCATGCACCCATATCTTCGGAATGTTGATGAGAGCAGATTCCACAGGAACAATGATCTTTCTTAATTCCTCTTCCTTTCCTTGGTTTGCAAATTCGACTGCATCCTTGACGTCCTGCAGAGAATGCCAAGAATGATAGGTAAATGGACCTGTTTTCGTTCTCACTAGTTGTGTCATGTGCGCCCCTGTTCCTAGTCGTATCCCTATGTTGTGAATAAGTGTTCTGATGTAGGTACCTGCTTGACAAGACACTCGAAAGAGCACATCCTGATCATGTATTTCTAAAATTTGGAATTCGTGAATAGTGCGTTGGCGCTCTTGACGCTTGACCGCGCTCTTTCGTGGAGGCGTTTGCTTTATTTTTCCTGTGAACTCCTCTATTACTTTTCGTATTTGCTGTTCTGTTACCTTCTTGTGGATGTGCATCAAGGCAACGTATTCTTTGTTGGATTTGAGAAGAATGTTAACAATGCGCGTCGCTTTTGCCAGTGCTATGGGCAAGACTCCCGTGACATTTGGATCTAAGGTACCAGAATGGCCTGCCTTGTCGACGTTGAATATCTTTTTGATATAATCAGCCACCTGGTGGGATGTCGGACCTTGAGGCTTATTGAGATTGATGATGCCGTATTCCTTTATCTGTTTCAACGATCTTTTTTCAGGTGAGCAGCCCCTGGTAGGGTCTGTTTTGGATGCTTTTTTTATCCAGCGTTCCATCTTTGTTTCCTTTTCTTCTTGGTTTAAATGAGTTACCGTCACGTTTATATACTTCCAAGCCTCTTTTTCCTTTATGATTCTTCGACGACCACTTGAACGACCAAAAAGAAGACCTTTCATGAGTTTAGACTCTCTTCTTTATCATCCTGCTTTTGTTGAAGTGGCAAAGATGCTTGCACGCTTGCCTGAACATCAAGGACATAAGGTTTCCTGCCCTTCCTTCAATTCTGCTGAACGACGCGACCTAGCTCCTCGACCAGATGAGTTTGAACGACTGGCTTTCCAACAGATCGCGCAGGTTGAGATACCTTCTTTGGCAGTTGCTGTTCCTCCTGCTCAACCAGAAGAAACTCACTCATTACGATCGTCTCATTTTGTTGCGGGTGACTTAGGATTATATGGGGCTGGAAAGAACACACCCATGACGTGCACGTGCGGACAAGATATTCGATTACCTACGCTTGCTGCAGGTTATACCTTTGCATCGGCTTCAGAAACACGTTCTTATACACCCTTTGTTTCTTCAGTTTCGTATACTCCTTCCGAGCGTTCTTTCAAACCAACCTACTCTTCTTTTTAGACTGCAGAACCTTTAAATAATCCTTTACCTGCCTTTAGAGGTCAAAAAGAGGGTTATGCATGCAGCGTGCTTCACGTCAACATCGGGAAGATCCCTTTATTTTTGTGCTGATTGGACTTCTCCTGTTGTTTGTTCTTGTTGTTCCTTTCACCGGTCTTGACGACTTTCTAGGACACGCCTTTAAACCTCCCGGCTCCACTTCTACCGGAACGACTGGGACGACGATGGGTGGTAGTTCGCAAGCAGGCGTGCAACAACAAGAGCTTCCTCCTCGTGCGGATGATATACCTCCTTGGAAACCTGTTACACCGGGATCTTTGTATAGTCTTGGTTTTTTCAGCACCTTCGCTGCTAAAGATTCTCTTCTTGCACTCGGAAATACTCATGTCAAGATTGAGTTCTCACAACCTGTTTCCACCCAGCACCTCTATTCCAAAGATTTTTACCACAACAAGGCCCTTCGTCTTCTTCATAATTATGTGTATGTTGACACCCAGGACATTCGCTTTCAACATCTTGACGGCGTTCCGGTGACTCTTACCTTCTATCATGTTGATTATTTCCCTGGAAAGAGCAAGATCGTTCATTACACTTCACCCACTACTTTTGAACCCTGCACTACGTGTAAACTTCTTTCTTCCAATGAAAATGAGATTCGTTTTTCTGCACCAGAAGGACTTAGCGGATACGGCATACAAAATCCTAGTCCCCCTCAACAACAAGAAGTTATTCTTTCAGCAACAACGCCTTATTATACCACGACAGATACCTTGACGTGCACCGCTGTCGGTCTTTCTGACCCAGACAGCACTGTTATTCCCATCTACCGCTTTAGTGTTAATAGCGCACCTTATGAATTTTTGATGCACGCTTTTGAGGTGAACAGCAGCGCACTTCTTACTCCTCTCGTCTTTGATTTCAGTCCTATTGGCATTCACGGTATCTTAGGAGATGGAAAACCTGGAACAGCACCCCAGTGGGTTTCCTTGGAGCAAGCTTCTGTTGGCGGAGCTTATTACTTTGACGGCGTTGACGATGTCATTAATTTATTCATTAATAACTTTCCTCTTCTTCCCACCCTTACGTTTGAAGGATGGGTTAATCTTAGTTCTAATTCAAAATACAGCGTTTTGTTTGGGGCGGGAACTTCTGAGGCAGGATATTCCTTGGGCACTAACGATGGACAAGGCAATGTTTATTTTGCCCTGCGCATGAGCGAAGCTCCTGAAGATTTTTTCATTGCTACTGCGCCTGCTTCTCTTTTGACCCTGAATGAGATGCATTATATTGCAGGGGTCTATGCCGGAGAGGTTAGAACCCTTTCGCTTTATGTGGATGGCGTTTTAGTGAATGTTACTGAAGCATCTCCCTTTGCTCCTCATCCTGTTGTCGGTGTATCGATGGGCGCTGACTATGGTGGAGATGTTCTTGGACTAGGCAATCCTGGTTACCTTCATGGCGTCGTTGACCAGATGTATATTTATCTTCGCGCATTGAGTGCTGAGCAGATTGCAGAGTATGCACAGAAACATTACAATGTTATTGTTCCTCAAGAAACAAATATTGGAGAACTCTGGAGATGCTCTTCCTTGCCTACTGACGGATATTATGCTATTGGGGCGAATGTTAGTACTACCTATACCATTACTTCCAACCAAATACCTGTTGTTGATAAGACTATTCTCAATTCTAGCAGCGGATTGAATATTACGACTGATGATTACACCTGTCTGTTAGAAGGTACGGATCATGAGGAACAACCGCTTTTACCTTTTGTTCACTTTGACATCAATGATAATCTGACGAATGTTCTTTATCTTCCTTTTGAGACAGGCACTAATTCTTCATTGGTACCTGATTTTGGGAGTTATCATTTCCCTGTAAGCGGGTTTGGCGTCACTTCTTACGAGGATGGTGGATTGCATGACGGAGCGTATTACTTTGACGATGCTGATTACGTGGTTGTTCCTGATGATGCTACTCTTGACTTTTCTCAAGACTTTACTCTTGACATGTGGGTCGGACTTACATCAATGGAAGATATGACTATTCTTTCGAAGGGCGATGTCGGTTCTGGACCAGGCTATGGGTTGTTTGTTGATGGACAAGACTCGCGCGTTGTGTTTACCTTGAGTGATGCAGATAGCAGCTTGGACCTTTCTTCACCTGTTGATTCTTTGGTGCTTGATGTCTACACCCATATCGTCGTGACTGTTGATCGAGACGGAGTTGCTTCTCTTTACTTGAATGGACAACTTGCCGCTTCGAAACCTGTCCTTGATGGCGGTGGGCAGATGTTAGGAAGCAGCGCGAACAACCAGCCTTTGTTCATTGGCAAGGATAGCTCTTCCACTTTCTATCATGGTTTCCTTGACGAACTTTTGTTATATAATTACGTCCTCACCCCAGAACAAGTAAGTGCACATACCCAACTTAATTACGCTCTTTTAGATGACACTCATGTCCAAAAGGGAGATGTCCTCTCTTGCGTGGGCTCTGTTCACGACGGTTTCATGACCAGCCCTGACTCTTCACCTGCTTATTTGACTGTTTTAAATTCCCTGCCTACCCAAGTTGCACCTACTTTACTCACACCTGCTGTTGCAGGCAATGAAACGTTCAAATGCCTCGCACAAAATGTTCAGGATCTTGATGGGGATACCGTTACTAAACTCTATTCGTATTATATCAACGAACAGCAGCTTGATCTTTTGTATTTACCTTTTGAAATGCAGTACGATGCAGACACGTCAACGCTTGACCTCAGCCTGCTTAGCGACGCTTCTGTTTTTGGAGCTAGCCTTTCTCCCGATGGAAAGATTGGAAGTGCCTATCACTTTGATGGCGTTGATGATTATATCTCTGTCTCTTCCGATGTCATTGAGACGACGGAATTAGACCTTGACTTTTGGGCATCTTTTGATTCTTCCTCGCCTTACCAATCCCTTGCTTACGGCGGCAGCCTTAATCCTGCGGATGACTTACTTTATTATGGATTATACACGGGAGATTCTCTTTCCACGCTTGAGTTTGCCTTTATGACTAATCAAGCCAACACGTCGCTTTATGTTGTTGAGGATGTTAATCTTACGGTGGGAGCATATGCACACTTTGCTGTTCTGAAGCGCACTGATGAGGAGCCCATGATTTTCGTTAATGGGGAGCTTTTGATTGGGGAATGTGTTGAGGGAGACTGTACTGACGACCCTTACTTAACTGGAGAGCCACTTTATCTCGGCAAAGGATTGCATGAAGGGAATATCACCTTCTTCAAAGGATATCTGGATGAGTTCCGCGTTGCTTCTTATTATTTGACTCCCGGTCAGATCGCTCTTCGTGCGGCTGGCGATTATACTTCCCTCTCTACGGAACTCACGTATCCTGATGACACTATTGTTTGTGCTGTTTCCTTGAATGACGATGAGGAATATGGTGAAACCATGTACTCTACTTCTTATACTATTCCGAGCGATGGAGACTATAGCCAAGAAGATTCTTCTGGCTCAAGCTTTATTTGGAATGTGAATGAAGAAGACACGGTGACGTACACGATGATCAATAGCGAAGAACTTGTGATTGTGAACCTTACTAATAAAGTGAAATACCTTGTTACGTTAGCAACGGTTGATCATTATGAATCAAAGAGTACGATTGATATTTACCCCAACGTTGGCGCCGTTATTGTCAAGAATGACACCTCTTTTGTTGATGTTGATTTGGACAATGATTATGACATCAGCATTTATGGAGAGGACTTTGCGTACGAACTTGCAACCCTTACCTTCTCTTTATTCTCGAACACTACCTCTACTTATACGTATGCTGACACCCAGACGAATTACACCCTTCCTGGACTTCCTGGCACTACCACTGTTACTTCCACTGGTGGGCCGCCTGTGTATCCTTATCTGGAAGAACCTAGGTCCCTGCCTGCACCCTCGTCACAAGAAACGCTTAATATTCCCCACAAAGGACTCATTGTTGGGACTTTACTCACGCTCATTGCTGTAACGATGTTTGTTCTCTTTAGACGCGTTAAAGGAACTCCCAAGAAAAAGAAGGAAGAAGACGAATACTAATTATTTTTTCTTTTCGTGGGTCGGTTTTTGTGTTTTAGAATAGACGCTCTTTTTGTGTTCACGCTCACCAGCTTTTTTGCCTCGAGGAGCACCTTCTTCAGGTTCCTTGACTTCTTTCTTTTGTTCTGGTGGGTGTTTTAATGTTTCTTTCTTTACTTCCTCTTGTTTTTCGTGTTTGACTTCTTCCACTTCTGCTTTTTTACCTGTTAAGGTTTCTTTGACTTTGTCTGCTATGCCCTTCTTCTTTTCACTTACTTCCTCTTTCATTTGAGGAGCATCGATCATATCAGCAACCCATTTGTCTTTGAATTTGTAGACTTTTACTTTTACTTTGGTAGGCGGGTTTTGTTGACCGTTCTTGTGTATTTCGTTGTTTAAGGCTTGACCGATAAGGACTGCTTTTTCCTTGGTGTGTCTGATTAATTGTTCTTTGGCAGCCCGAATTGCTTTTGTTGCTCGTGCATAGCGAGGTACCTTCAAGATTTCTTTTCGCAAGGATAACGTAAGTGTTTTTTCTTCGGTTGCCATGTTTATACCTTCGTTCGTGTTCGTTTCCAGGATCGTTTCACCATGGTATGGCGTCCAGGGTGGACTCTTTTACCTTGACCGTAGATCTTTGGAACAGTCCAGAAGGGTGCCCACTTGGTTTGCCTACCACGTTTTGCCAAACGCTTCTTTTTTGCCGGTGATTTGATCTTTGCCATGTTTATCGTTTGAGTGTGAATTGTTTTTTTGGTTGTTGTATCTGCATGAGGATGGATTTGAATTCCTCATCGGATAACTTGTGTGTTATTTGTTTTGCTTCCATTAATTGAGCGAGGATCAGTAATGCCTGCATCGCCTTGTCGGGATGTCCAGCTTTTAATGTTCCGTAACGCGTTATTGCCTCCCGTGATAACTGTTGTTTTACTTTTTGCTCCAGTATTTCAATTTGCTTGAGGAGTTGCTTCTGCTCGTCCTGATTTTCGTGATTCATTTTTCTTCACAACTTTGTCCATGAAGCTCTTTCCTTTAGGCGTAATGATACGACCCATGTGAGCTCCTTTCTTTTCATGTTTGATATATCCTGTTTTTTCCAATTGTTGTAAGATGGAACGGATGATTTTTCCTGATCCTTTTCTGAATTGTTCTTTCGCGTGACCACGATTCTTTTTAGTACCGTATTTCATTCGCAATTTGTTGGTTCCGATAGGACCGAAGCGGTAGACTTTTCTTAAGATGGAAGCTGCTCTCTTGTAATACCATTCTGGATCTTCAGGTGGGCGTTCTTTTCCTGAGGATGTTTTCACAAAGGTAGCCCAATCTGGCATTTTGATGTCTTTTTTGAGCTGTTCAGCTGCTTTGTTTATCGCTTCCTGCGGATGAATATCATATACAGATACCATTTTTATGGGGTCGGGCAGTGGCTTTAAAAAGATATCGGGGGGGTTGTTATTGGTGTTTATTGCTTCTTGAGACGGAATCCACTTTCTTGATCTTCGACGATATAACCCTTTGATTCTATGTGTTTCCTTACCTCGTCTGCTTTCTGGAAGTTCTTTTCTTTTCTGTATTTGAGACGTAGATTAGCTAGGTCTTGTATTTCTTTTGGGATAGATAGCTTTTCTTTTTTGAGGAGATCTAGAGCGAAGATGGTATCAACGTCTTTTACTAGGGAGAGGATATCTTTGGAAGAGAGGTTATCTTCTTTGAGAACACCCCATAAGACTGCTAATGCCTCCGGCATGTTGAGATCGTCATTGATGGATGATAGGAATTGTTCCTTGTATTTCTTTACTAAGGATGGATTAGGTTTAGTTCCTTTTGTGTTTATTTCATTTAATTTTTCTTTCATTCTGAGACGAGCGTTTTGTGCTGCTTCGAGTGCTTCCCATGAAAACTTTAGTTGTTTTCGATAGTGTGTATTTAGGCAGAAGTAACGGTAATCTAGAGGCGAGAATCCGTGCTCTTCTACGACGGAGAGGGTAAGAATGTTCCCTTTGGATTTGGACATCTTTTCTTCTTCTAGGATTAAGAATTCTCCGTGGAGCCAGTAGTTTACCCACTTCTTTTTCGTGAGTGCTTCTGTTTGTGCTATTTCGTTCGTGTGATGAATAGGGATATGATCTACACCACCACAGTGGATATCGAATTGTTTTCCTAAGTATTTCGTAGCCATGACTGAACATTCGATGTGCCATCCTGGGAAGCCTTTACCCCAAGGGGAATTCCATTCCATCTGTCTTTTTTCTTCTGGTGAGGAGAATTTCCATAAGGCGAAATCGGTTGGACTTTTCTTATCGCCCATGGCGACTCTCTTTCCTGCTTGGAGTTGTTGTTTTTCAAGGAGAGCGAGTTTGCCGTAATCTTTGAACTTTGAGGTGTTGAAGTAGATGCCGTCTGCTGTTTTGTAGGTGTAGCCAGCTTTTTCTAAGTCTTGGACCCATTTTATTTGTTCTTTGATATGGTCTGTTGCTTTACACCAGACAGAAGGAGGGAGAAGGTTGAGTTTCTTCATGTCGTCCTTGAACGCTTTGGTGTAGAATTCTGCTATTTGCCATGCAGTTTTGTGTTCTTTTTTTGAGGCTGCTTCTATCTTATCTTCTCCTGTGTCTGCATCTGAGGTAAGATGACCAACGTCGGTGATATTCATCACGTGCTTGATCTTGTTTTTATTATACAGAAGAACACGCTTGAGGAGATCTTCGAAGATGTAGGTTCGTAGATTTCCGATGTGAGCAAAGTTGTAGACGGTTGGTCCACAGGTGTATAGAGAGACTTCGTTTTTCTTGAGGGACTTGAATTCCTCTTTTTTTCTGGTTAAGGTGTTATAGAGTGCCAGCATAGGTGTTTATCTCTCTCCCTAGTTTATAATTGTTTAGAATTATTTCAATGCGACTTGGAAGATGACTGGTTCGGATTCTGATTGAGGAGGCGTACAATCTAGGCAGTTGAGCGTGATACGCATCTTGTAGGTTCCCAAAGGCAAGCTTTGTGTTTTGATGACAATGAAATCCCTGAATCCTTCGCCAGAATTTAAATTAATGATACTCGTTGTCCATAGGAGGTTTTGCTTGACCATTTCCGGGCTAATGCCTCCCGGGGCGTTTTCAATGGTAAGATCATATTTGAATTGATGTGTTTCTGGATATTTGTTCTTTGCTTCCATACGCAACTCGTATTCTTCACCTTTTTCGATTCCTTCGATGACGCTTGCTGGAATGTTGATTGCTTTATCACTGCCACCGAGAATATCCGTGATTTGGTCTTTGGTTAAACGCTCTAATTCTTGACGTTCGGTTTCTAAACCGCCAAAAATACCATAAATCCAACGCAAGCCTAGAGTAAGAATGGTTATACCAATAACAACAATGATGATCGTGGTCATGGATAATTCCACGGCACCTTTCTTCGACCTCTTTCCCGGATGGGTTTTCATTTAAGAAAAGAAAGAGATATTTCGTTAATAAAGGTTTCTACAGACATCACAACAGACCTCTATAATAGGTACTTTTATAAGCATCTCTCAGAAAGCAATTTTATGGTTCAACAAACAAAAAAACTTGTCAGTATTGTTATTCCGGCGTATAATGAAGAAACGACTATTGGCCTTGTTCTTCGCGACCTTTTGCAACAAACAAAGAAACTTTCTTCTTCCTATAGGTTTGAAATCATTGTTTCTTACGATGAAGGAACAGATAAAACTAAAGATGTTATCCTTCAGTTTCCTGTTATTCTTTCCGAAAATACGCTCTCCGGCTCAAAAGGTGGGGCAATGCGCCATGGGTTTGCTCAATGCAAGGGAGAATGGATTATCATGCTTGATGCCGATTACTCACATCGCCTTGAGGATCTCCCTAAATTTTTGGATGCTTTAGAGAAAGGGGCAATGCTTGTTGTTGGTTCTCGTAAGACAGGTGGAAGCGATGAGTATACTGGTGTTCGTGGTATTGGAAACGAACTTCTCACTGGTGTTTTCAGAGTTCTTTGGGGACTTCCGATGACCGATGTGTTGAATGGGTATAAAGCATTTCGTCGATGCGTGATTGGATTACCTCTTCA
>Ga0233425_10009092_pt1 | contig 12790 bp, 7 predicted proteins | sample Watercolumn_Towu_2_FD_181712 | JGI IMG/M metagenome (GOLD analysis project Ga0233425, IMG submission 181712) | Freshwater microbial communities from Lake Towuti, South Sulawesi, Indonesia - Watercolumn_Towuti2014_140_MG | ecosystem: Environmental > Aquatic > Freshwater > Lake | place: Indonesia...
CACCCCCAGCGCGACCTCCCCGGACGTCTCGTACGTCGAGCCCGGCACACCCGCGTTCGCCGCCCACACGGAGAACCGGAACTCGTTGCCGGGCTGCAGGTGGAAGGTCTTCGGCCAGGCTTCGGGGTCGTGGCAGGCAAGGTACAGCCCCTCTTGCCCCTGGTTCAGCGTCAGCATCTGCATCGGCCAGACGGCCGAAGGGTAGGAGCCGCCCTCGGCACCCTGGAGCTTCCCGTAAAGGACGCCCCAGTTCGACCGCGGGACTGCCGCGTCGCACTGCCCCGGCTCGCCGAGGCCCGCGATCACCGGGAACTGCGCCTCGAAGATGCCGTACCGCTTGCTTCGGTTGGCGGTGGCGAGGCGCCAGTAGCTGACCTCGCTGCCCTCGGGCACGCGGACCGTCGCCGTCACATCGACCGCCTCCGGTTCGCCGGGGAGGTCGACGTTCCGCCATGTCAGGCTCGCGGAGGTCGCGTCGGCGACGACCTCACACGGGCCCAGCTCCTCGCTGGAGAGCGTGATCGGCTGCACCTCCGGCCCGTGGAGCGTCAGCCGCCACATCCGCGCCCCATCCGGGGGCTGCCCGGTGATGAAGCCCTGCTCCGCGCCGGTGCGCTGAACCTGCCCGAGGCCGACGCTCCCGTTGGCGTTCCGCGCGAAGGTCAGGCGCAGGTGCTCGTTCTGCACAGTCGCCGCAGTGTCGATGGCGGTCACCTCCGGCGTCTCGGCCTCCCGCACGCTCACGGTGATGTCGGGCCTCGTCAGGAGGGCCTCGCGGATGCGCTCGGGCGTGCGCGCGGGCCCCAGGTAGAGGTCGGCATGGTAGTCGCGGCGGGCGCCCTCCCACGAGTCGACGCGCTGCAGGTAGGTCACGTATTCGCTCGTCCCGTCCCAGAACGTCAGGCCGCCCTCGATCGCCATGCCCAGCGCATCTAGCCCGCTGTACAGCACGCCCCAGCGCCCGAGGCCCTGCCCGAAGGACTGCGGCCCCAGCGTGCTCTGGATCAGCGGATCGCCACCGGCCCACCGGGGGAAGCGCGCGTCAGCTCGCGAGATCTGCAGGAAGTGCAGCTCCGGCCAGGTGAAGTCGAGGTCGCTGTCGCGCGTGAGACTCCCATCGACCCCGACGATGGGCGAATGGGCGGTGAAGGTCCACCGGTACGTCCCCCGCGCCCCGCCGGGGTTCTGCTCCCCCTGCATGAAGCGGAAGCGCTGCTCCACAACCACGCGCAACGGGCCCCGCTCGACCACCTCCGCCCGCGCCTCCGGGTCGTTCTGTGGCGAGAAGAACCCCCGTTGCTTGTCATACAGGCGGTCGTAGAAGAGAAAGCCGGTCTCCCGCGTACCGGAGACGGTGAAGCGGACCTCGTTCGGAAAGCCGCCCGCGCCGCCACCGAAGGTCATGCCGAGGTACGAGTTGTCGATCTCTACCCGCGGCGGGCTGTCGTCAAAGGTCATGTCGGCGAGCGGCACAGCACGCTGGCCAGCCGAGTGCAGACGCAGGCGCTTGGTCTCGCCGGAGAGCCATAGCCCCTCCACGAGGAGCAGCAACCGCCCGTTGCCCAGGTCTTGGGCTACGACTTGCTCGCCCTCAGGAGTCGTGACGATGGGACCGCGCCCGGGGTCGCTCGCAGCCGTCAGACCGACCTCGACCACCTGCTGGAACAGCTCGGGGCCGTTGTTCGTGAGGTCGATCAGCGTCGCGGCGTGGGCCGCACTGACGAGGAGCAGGGCAGGCAGCAGGAGCGGGGCGCGCATGGCGACTCACCTCCCGCGCCCCTTCGGCGCTGGAGCCCGCTGAACCTGCGACGGGCCGCTGCCCTACTCGCCGCAGAAGAGGTGAATGATCCAGATGGTCACCTTGGTCTGGTCACAGCTCTAGGAGACCAAGGTGACCAAGAGGACCATGGAGTACGATAGCAGAGAGGGGGCGACGCGGCCTCCTCCCACGCGTAGGATGGGCTTCCCGCCCGTCACTGCCGGCCCGCCGCCCGGCCCAGTTGGGCGCAGTCTCAGCAGAACCTGCGAGGGACCGGGCAGCGGGCGGTTACCGCACGCGGACGACCTTGACGGATTGGGTCAGAAGGTCCCACTGGGCGGCGGCGTCGCGGACGGTCACGGTGCGCTCGCCGCGGAAGCGGCCCTGCTCGTCGACGAGGAGCAGCGCGTTGCTCGCCTGGAACTCGAGCGCCTGCTTCGCCCAGTGCTCCTCCGGGATGTCGGCGAGGCTGACGGGCGCCCGCCCCGCGACGGGCTCGGCGCGCACCTCGATCTGCACATCCCCCAGGTTGCGTTCCTTCAGCACGCGCCAGCCGTAGTCGGGCCGGGAGACCCACTCGAGCACCGAGGCGAGGGCCGAGGAGAACTGGTAGAGGCTCGTGGGGGAGCTGGGGCCGAAGGTGCCGTCCGGGTAGCCGCCGAGGAGGCCGGCCGTGAGGACGTACTCCACGAAGGGCGCCCCCGGGTGCTCCGAGGGCACATCTCGCGGCAGGACCTTGGGGCGCTCCCCGGGGTTGGCGACCTGCTCCTTCACCTGCCCAAACAGCGCATCCCAGTCGGTCAGCCGCTGCTCCGCGCCGACCTCCCCCTGGGCGGCCGCGGCGATGAGGTCGGCCGTCTGCTGGTGGAGCTGTTGCACGAGGGCGGCCATGAACCAGCGCGGGACGACGTCGGCGTCGGTCCAAACGTCGATCGGCCGCGCTTGCCGCAGGGCGTACAGCGTCCCGTCGTAAGAGGCGATCAGTAGCGTGTCCCCGACCACCACCGGCGACGCGTGCACGTAGCTGCGGGTCTGGTAGGTCCAGATCGGCTGCGTCTGCTTCATCGCACGGTCGAAGGCGTACACGCGGCCGTCCCGGCAGCCGACGACGACGACATCGCCCCAGATCGTGGGCGACGAGTAGACTGCGTCGGGGGTCTGGAACTGCCCGCGGACTTCGCCGGTCCGGCGGTCGACCCAGCTGAACGTCGGCGTCTCGTCCCGGCGGATGTCCACCGTGCCCACGAAGGCCTGGGTGTCATCCACGGCCGGCGACGAATGGACCCAGCCGCCCAGCTTGCAGCGCCACTCGATCGCGCCGTCGGCCAGGGCGATCCGATAGAGGTAGCCATCGAAGGAGCCCACATAGACGGACTCGCCGGCAATGGTGGGTGAGGAGTCCACCGCGCCGCCGGTGGCCGCGATCCAGCGGACCTCACCGCTCGCCGCGTCGAGAGCGTAGACGTTGCGGTCGCCCGAACCGATGAGCACCAAGCCCCCGACGACCGCCGGAGAGCTGCTGATCTCGCCCCCGGTCTGGAACTCCCAAAGCCGGTCGCCCGTGGCGGCGTCAAGGGCGTAGGCCGCTCCGTTCCGGGAGCCCACGTACAGGGCGCCGTCGGCAATGGTGGGCGAGGAGGTCACGAAGCCGTTCAGCTCATGGCGCCACCGCTTCTCCACCCTCAGCGCGTGGATGGCGGTCACGACGCCCTCCCCGGAGATCACGTACACGTACTCCCCGGCAACCGCCGGGGAGGTCCACCAGGAGCCTCCCGCCGCCAGGGACCCCAGCTGGGCGCCATCGGCGAGGCCCAGGACCTGCAGCCCGCGGTCGTCGGTCATGGCATAGACGCGTTCCTGACTGACGGCCGGCGAGGCGAAGGTGCGACCGATGGACTGACGCCAGGCGAGGTAGGCGTAGCCGAGGGTATCCGGCAGTTGGTCGGCCGCCGCCTCGCGGCGCGGTGTCCGCCGGAAGGCAGGCCAGGCGCGCGGGTCGGCGGGAAGGGCAAGGGCGCTGCTCGCCTGACGGGCAACTGGGACGACCTTCTCGGGCAGATGCTGCACGATCCAATCGTACAGCTGGGGCTCCTCCCCCGGCGCGCGCGCGGCGAGGAGGGACCGGTCCGGGCCGATCAGGTAGGTCCACGAGGTCGTCAAGCCGCCGTCGTCGTAGGCTGCTGCTCCCGGCCGGAAGGTCCGGTAGAGCCCCGGCCGCGGGAAAGTGGGCTCCCAGTACACCGTCGGCTCGCCCCACGGCCGGGTCTCGCTCGCCTCCAGCACCGCGAGCGTGTCGGCGCGCCCCTTCTCGCCCAGCGGCACGACGGGCACAACGGTGCACGGGTATGGCGCGCCGTGGGCGGCCTTCTGTAGCGCCGAGAGCTCCTCGAGGAGGAAGGACCCGAATGGCTGACCGCGTGCCGCGCGGGGGGAGCAGAAGTGCACGATGGTCACGCCATTGCTCAGGAGCAGACGCTCCAGTGAGAACGGCGCCCCCTGGCCCGAGCCCTCATACCCGGGGCGCCCGCCCAAGGCCACGAGAGGGATCTTGCCGCAATCGGGGAGGAGATCGCCGGGCTTGAGGTCCTGCGCGCCCGACCATGTACCGACGGAGACCATCAGTGCCAGCACGACCGCGAACCCACGCATCACTCAGCCTCCCGCGCGGGAATCGGGGCTCCGGTCAAGGACAACGCCCCCCCGCGCCGCGTCGACTTCGGCCCGCTCACACGGGGTTTCGTTGCCAGAGCGGCCACGACCTGCTGGGCGGACGCGCCGAGCGGGGACCAGGGAGGCGCGGGCTGTCTGGGCAGCGAAGGGGGGCCGAACCCCGTAGCTCAGGGAGGGCGGCGATGGTCGTGTGCCTGATGGCGGCATGGGTCGCGGCGGCGCAGACGAAGCTGCCCGAGGGGGTGCGGCACTACTGGGGCTGCGACAAGTGGGGCGGCAGCGGATGGCGGGACGAGGTGTGGGACAAGGGCGGCTCGGGGCGGATCCACTTCGACCCGCGGGTGAAGCGGCATGGCGCGGCGTCCCTGCGGCTCGACGGCCAGGCCGGGGCGAGCGTGGCGGCGTTGTCGCTGGAGCAGCCGGCGGAAGTGACCACCGAGAGGCAGTACGTGCTCCAGGTCTGGGCCAAGACCGCCGGGGTGCAGGGCAGCGCGCAAGTTCGGGCACTGGCCCACGGACCGCAGCCGGGCGAGACGTACCACCCGCTCGGCTGGGTCAGGCTGAGCGACCAGACTCACCTTGTGCTGCCCCCTGACCAGGACTGGACGCAGTACCGCGTGCCCATCGACACGCTCCCCGGCGGCTCGACGCGAGTCTTCTTCTACCTCTACCTCGAAGGGGAAGGGACGGTGTGGTTCGACGAGTTCGCGTTCGCCGAGACGGGGGTCGAGGTGCCGCTGGGCGGGCAGGGGCCGCTGAGGGACGAGGACTACGCCGGGCAGCGGTTCAGCGACGCAGACCTGCCGACGAACCTGCTGACGAACGGGGGCTTCGAGGAGGGGCTCGCGAGCTGGGAGCTGCTGCCGGGGGACTACAGCGCACAGGTGGATGAGACCGCGGCGCACACGGGGAAGGCGTCCTTCCGCTTCGACGCGCGGGAGTTCACGGGCGGATACCTCTGGCAGCGGGCGCCGATCGATCCACGCCGCGAGTACCGCATCTCGCTCTGGGCCAGGACCGAGGGACTCGTCGGGTACTTCTACACCCACCTGCTGCCCTTCAACCGCCATGGCGTGCCTATTGGCTGGCACGGGACGAACCATGCGAGCGAGCATCACTACGTGACGGGCAAGACGGACGGCTGGGAGGAGCGCGTGCTGGTGACGCGATTCGCGCCCGAGGTCGCGTCGGTGGTGATCTACCCGCGGGTCGACGACACGATCGGGACGGTGTGGATCGACGATGTCGAGATCCGTCCGCTACCGCTGAAGTAGCGCCGCCCGACGGGTCAGTACCCGGCCAGCGGATCGAGGGAGAAGGGCAGCTCCGGCAGAGAGCCTACCGTGCCGACCAGGCGGCGGTCCCGCGCCAGCGCGTTCAGCAGAGGGGTCAGCGCTTCCAGCGAGCCGTCCTCCCCGTTGTGCAGCAGCACCAGCCCGCCGTTCGTCAGCTCGGCCATGAACTTCTCGGCGGTCGCCTCCGGCGTCCAACCCGGGCAGTTGCCGATGTTCGAGGTCCAGAAGACCGTCGTGTAGCCTGTCTCCGCCGCCGCGTCCCGCACGTCCTGGTCGTAGTTCCCGCCCGGAGGCCGGAAGAGCGCCACCGTGCGGCCGGTCGCCCGCCGGATAGCCGCCCGACTCTTCACCAGCTCCCGCTCGACGTAGACCTTGGGGAAGCGTCGCAGGTTCGAGTGGCTGTAGGAGTGCGAGCCGACCTCGTGCCCGCGGGCGACGACCTCGGCGGCCAGCTGGGGGTAGAGCTCGACCTGCTTGCCGACCAGGAAGAACGTGGCCTTCACGCTGTACTGGTCGAGGAGGTCGAGCACGCGCGGCGTGATGAGAGGATGCGGGCCGTCGTCGAAGGTCAGGCAGACCTGCTGCCCACCGGTCGCGGTGTGGATCTCGCGGCTCGCGGCCCCGACCTGCAGGCCCTGGTCGCGGTAGGCCGTCAGCAGGTCGGCGCGGACGCCCGGCGCCGTGGGCTGCGCGCAGAACGCCTCCTCAAACGCCTGCACCGCCTCATCCAGCCGCCCCAACTCCCGCAGCGCGTGACCGAGCAGCTGGCTGCGTCCCCCGGCCGGCGCCCGCACCACCAGCAGGCGTTCGAGCTGCACCCCCACCGAGCGGCGCGCCGCCTGCTCTTCGTAGGAGAGCGTCCGCTCGCGGGACGCCCCGACGGTGACCAGCACGGCGGCGGTGCCAACACGCTCGCCGGAAGGCCCGTAACCGTCAACGCGGATCTGATGCGGTCCGGGGGCCAAGCGGTCGGCGTCCATCGACAGGCGGAAGGGCGCCGCGTTCGTCATCGAGCGGAACTCGTCGTCGACGAGCAGAGCGACGTAGGCGATGGCGAGGTCCTCCAGACCCTCGAGCACCACCGAGGTCGTGCCCTCCACGACTGTCCCCGGGCGGGGCCGGGCGATCGCGAAGCCCTCCGCCACCGTCTCCGGCAGATCGGGGACCGCGGGCCCGGCGTCCATCTCCTCGCCGATCGGCGGCAGCATTGCGGCGCCGCTCGCCGCGCCCCGGCCGAGAAAGGCCAGCCGCTCCTCATCCCTGAGCCGCCGGGTCACGAAGTAGTGCGCTCTCGGCGAGAACAGAGGTGAGGGAGCCGTCAGCGCTGAACGCGGGAGGGGTTGGTCGTCCACGCCGGGCAGCGCCTGCTCTTGCAGCAGCGCCACGGCCTTCGTCGCATCGCCCCGCGCCAACCAGGCCGCCCCGGCCACGATGCGCGCCAGTTCGCAGGCCGGGTCCTCCTGGACCGCCAGGGACGCCTCAGCCTCGGCCGCCTCGTACAGGCCCAGCAGGCAGGCCGACTCCGCCGCCGCCGCGCGCACCGCCGATCGCTCGGAGCACTCGAAGGCCAGGCAGTAGCGGTACTGCGGCAGGGCCTGATCGTACAGCCCGTCCAGGAACAGGGCCGACGCGACCCCCAGCCGGGCCGGGCGCGAGGTCTTGTTGAGCTCCAAGGCCTGATTGAAGCACTCCAGGGCCTGAGTCGTCCGGCCCAGGTGCAGGTGCGCCGCGCCCAGGCCCACCCGGGCCTCCGCACACTCGGGGTCCTCCTCGACCGCCGCCGTGAACTCGCGCAGCGCCGCTTGCGGCCGGGCCTGGGTCAGCAACTGCGCCCCGCGAACCAGCGGCGACACGTCCGCCGACGCCGCGGCCGCCGCAATGAGAAGGGCCGGCACATGTACCAGGGAGAGGGAGCTTCGGGGCATCAGTCGACGACCGGCCGGGCCACTGGGAGTCGTGCGCAGTTCGCGCACCGATTATAGCACAGATTCCACTCGCCGCGTCTACCCCGACGCCACCGGGCGAGACTCGCCTGCCCGGAGGGTGATGAGCGCCACCTCGGGGGGGCAGTTGAACCGCACCGGGAGCACCGCCATGCCGACGCCGCGGTTGGTGTAGACCGCGGTCCCCTCGAAGCGGTTGAGGCCCGCGACGTAGCGGCGGCCGTAGCGGGAGTTCGGCACCGGCGCTCCGAACCCGGGGATGACGATCTGGCCGCCGTGGGTGTGGCCGGCCAGGAGGAGGGCCACCTTCCGGTGCGCCGCCTCCTCGATGATGTCCGGCATGTGGGCCAGGAGCACTACGGGGATGTCCGCCGCGATCCCGTGTAGCGCGGCGTCGAAGTCATGGTTCAGGGTCACCGGATCGTCGAGGCCGGCAATAGCCAGGGCTGCGGCGCCGCTGAAGATGAGGATCGGGCGGTTCTTCAGCACCTGAAGCCCGGCCGTCTCCTCCAGCTCGCGGGTGACCTCCGCGGCGTTCGTCCAGTAGTCGTGATTGCCCAGCACCGCGAGCCGACCGTAGGGCGCCTCCAGCTCCCGCAGCGACTCCGCACAGGAACGCATGAACTCGGTGCTGCGGGTGATGTAGTCACCGGTGAGGACCACGAGATCCGGCCGCGCCGCATTGGCCGCCGCGACCGCCTTGTCGAGGAACGCCGCCGAGATGTAGACGCCCCGGTGCAGGTCGGTCAAGTGTGCGATGGTGAAGCCGTCGAGCTCCCGGCCCAGGCCCTCGATCGGCACCTCGACCCGTGAGGTCTTCAGGTCAAACCGGTCGTCGCACGCGACGCCGCCCGCGGCTCCCGCCGCCAGTAGGCCCCCGCCGCCCACCAGCAACCTCCGCCGAGTCAGCGTGCGGCCCGCCGGCGCGGCCTTGTCCTCAGACATGCGTCGCTCCGTCCTGCGTTCTGCCCGTGCGAAACACCCCTATAGCCCCAAACGTCCTTGAGGCAGGAAGTGTTGCGCCAACGGACTCGCCGGCGCGGGCGACAGAACGGTTGTAGAACCCCATGTAGGGTTCCGGCGCGCCGCATCGACAGAGGGGTACGGGACACGTCACAGGCGAGGTGCCATTGTGGAGTCAAGGGACGAGGAACTCGTGGCCAGTGTGCTTGCCGGTAGCCGGGACGCCTTCTCTCCGCTCGTGCGCCGCCACCAGGACGCCGTGTACTCCGTCTGCTGTCACTTCCTGGGATCGGGCGAGGAGGCGAAGGACGCCGCACAGGAGGCCTTCGTGCGCGCCTACGGCAGTCTCAGTCGGCTACACGATCCTCGTGCCTTCGGCTCGTGGCTGCGCGGCATCGCAGCCCACGTGGCTCTCGATCTCGCTCGCCAACGCCAAAGGCTCCTCGCGCGTCCCGTGATCGATGCGAGCGAGATCGGGGCCTACCCCGACCCCTCTGCCGACCCCGAGCGGTCGGTGGCCCGCCGGGAGACGTTGCGGGAGGTGCGCGAGGCCATCGAGGCCCTCCCGGAGGCTTACCGCCTCGTCTCGGTGCTGCGGTTCGGGCTGGAGATGAAGTACTCGGAGATCGCGCAAGCCCTCGGGCTGACCGAGGGCGCGGTCGAGGTGCGACTGGTCCGGGCCCGGCGGCTGCTGCGGGAGAAGCTCTCCCCCAAGCTCGCTGGGGCGCCTGAAGGAGCGGTGTGAAATGAGCTGCCGCGTGTTCCGCAGTCGAGTCGTCGCCTTCGCCGACGGGGAGCTGCCGCCGGACGAGGCGCAGTTCATGGCCCAGCACGCCCGGTCGTGTGCCGAGTGTGCCGCGGAGCTGGCTGCGGCCGAGCGCGAGACGGCGCTGTACACCGCCGCGCTGCGCTCGGAGGCGGCCCCGGCCGATCTGGCGGAGAGCGTCCTGGGCGCGCTGGAGGGGCTGCACCGCCTTCCGGGGCCGGCTGCACCCCCGGTGCGCTACGGAGTCCCCGTGAAGTGGGTGCTCAGCACCGCCGTGGCGGCGGCCGTGTTGCTCTTCGGTCTGCTCGGCGGAATGGGGGCCGCGCTCAACTCCCGCCGCCCGCCGGCTTCCGCCGCCGCAGGTTGGACCGTCGTGCCGGCCTACGAGACCCTGACTGCGGAGGAGTACCGCCGGAGGGTCGAGGGCGGGCCCGTGCAGGCAGAGGGCTTCGCGGTGTCCCCGACCGGTGGGCCGGTCTACTCCAACTCCCCGGCGCGCGCCAATGAAGCGCCGCGCGCTCAGCCCGCGAACCCCTTCCGCCTCGTTTCCTCGGACGGCCGTCCGCTCCAGCACGCCGCGCCCGAGTTCCAGGTGCAGGAGTATCGCGAGGCCGGCGATGCGCAGGCCATGAACAAGGCGCTAACGCGCCCACAGGCGGTGACGTCGGCCGACCAGCAGCGACTCAACGCCCCGAGCGCCGCGGCGGCAGAAGGCCCGCTGTCCGGGCCGTCCGCTAGCGGCGCCGTGACCCGGACGGCGCGGGAGCCGGCCGGCGTCGCGCTTCCGGGGATGCCGGCGGACGGGCGGACGGCCTCCCCCGTGACCGTGGACTCCACCGATGCGCAAGTGGTGCTCACGGTTGGCTATGAGGATGAAGGCGACCGCTACATCACAGTGTACGATGCAGACTTCTCCGCCGACTACGTGGTCCGTGCGCCCGATACCCAGGGGCGGAAGGCCCTCATCGTCCTCACCTTCCCCTTCCCCAACGACTGCTCGACCGTGAGCGGCTCGCGGCTCCTGGTGGACGAGAAGTCGGACGATGAGCATACGGCCTACAGCATCGCGGGTATCCGCTGGAGCTGCTGGTTCAAGCCCAAGGAGACCAAGACGCTCTCCATCGCCTACAAGGCCCGGGGACAGGGGAACTACCGGTATGTGCTGGACAAGGTGAACCTCACCCAGCGTCTGCGCTTCCTCATGCGCATCGACGGCCTCGAGTCGGGCCGGGAGATCGAGATTCCGCCCGACTCACTGCCGCCGGGGCGCCCGGGGAGCACGGTGAGCGGCCGCTGGGACTACCTGTGGGACTACACGCGCCTGCTGACGACCAAGGACATCGCGGTGAACTTCCCGACCCGCGAGTCCCCCTCAGTGGCCGCCGGGCGCGTCATGCAGACCGTGGGGCAGTACCTCTTCGTGGCGCGGCTGGCCCCGATCTTCCTCGTAGTGTTCCTCGCCGCCCTCGGGCTCGGCGGCCTCTGGAACCGCGCCCATGTCCTGAAGGTAGAGGAGCTCGGCCTACTGGGGATTGCTTTCCTGCTCTTCTACCCGCTCTTCCTCTTCGGGGCGGCGTACCTGGGGCGCGACGCGGCGCTCTGGGGCGCGGTGGTGATCGTCTCGGTGCTCAGCGCCCTCTACCTGGCCCGCTCCCATGGGACGGCCCTGGCCGGGCGCGCGGTGCTGCTGGAGGTCATCCTGCTGGGGGCCTTCACCTACGCGCTGTTCGACCGGGCGCTGACCGGGCTGATCTTCACGGGCGGCGCGACCGTGCTGCTCGCGTGGTTCATGCTCCTGCACGGTCGCCGCGCCGCCGAGCTGGCCCAAGGCAGTCCAGCCCGCGTCGCTCGCGCCGAGCCCCCGCACCCGCCCGACGCGCCGGTCGAAGACGGACGCGAGGCGTAGCAGGCGCTGCCGGAAAGACCAGAGACAGGCACCGATCTCCGCCCGGTCGTGGCGGAGGCTGGTGCCTGTCCTTGGTCTGCCCGGCCGTTGCTGTCTTGGCTCCCGAATCCTGAATCCCGGCCGTCACACCTCCACCGGCATCCCGGTCCGCACCGACTCGTCGATGGCGCAGATGACTTTGGTGGCGGCGAGGCCGTCGGCGCCGCCGACGAGCGGCTGCCGATCCTCGATGCAGCAGTCCACGAAGTGCCGGATCGACTCGACCGCGAAGCCGACCGCCCGCCCGTGGACGTTCGGGGCGCCGATGACATCCGGATAGGTCCCGCCCTCGAGTGTGTACTTCTGCAGCATCCGGTTGCCGGAGAGGTCGGCCATCACGTGGCCCTTGCTGCCGATCAGCTCGACCTTGAACTCGAACACGGTGGGGAAGCTCTCGGAGAGGATCCAGCAGTTCTCCACGTGCGCGACGGCTCCGCGTGAGAACTCGAGGATCGTGTGGAAGAAGTCCGGCGTGTCGATGCCCATCGCCTTCAGCACGTGCGAGCGCGCGACCGAGTAGACGCGGACGACCTCGTCCTGGAAGAACCACCGGAGCAGATCGACCGAGTGGCTGCCGATGAACCAGGCGACCGTCGAGTTCGCCGCCCAGCTGAGCATCTGCGTGGGCACGAAGATGGTGTCGCTCAGCCGCAGCGAGGCCATCTGCAGCTCGCCCAGCTCCCCGGCCTCGATCGCGAGCTTGGTCTGCGTGAACGGGGTATTGAAGCGATTGTGGAAGTCCACCATCAGCTTCACCCCGGCCGCCTCGACCGCTGCATTGATGGCCTCACACTCCTCCACGGTCGTGGCCATCGGCTTCTCGAGCAGGATGTGCTTCCCCGCCTCGGCCGCGGCGACCGCGATCTCCCGGTGCAGGAAGTCGGGCGTGACCACAGCGACCGCCTGCACATCGTCCCGCGCCAGCAGCTCGCGGTAGTCGGTCGTGCAGCTCCTCGCGCCATACTCCGCCGCCCGCGCTGACAGCAGCTCCTCGTTGATGTCGCAGACACATGCCAGGTTCACGCGGGGATCGGTTGAGTACAGCTTCAGATGCGTCTCCCCCCACGTCCCCACGCCAATGAGCCCCATCCCGAGCTTGTCCATGGTAAGCCTCCGTAACACGACGGGTCAGCGCGTCCGGTACCCCCCATTCACCGCCAGCCTGGGACTGCCCTCCACAAGGCGCACCCAGCCCTTGCCCACGGCGAGCAGGAATCGAGGCGACGCCCGGCCAATCCACGGGCGTGCTACCCCGTCGCCCGGAGGCTGCAACCGTGGACGACCACGAGTTGGAGAGCCTGCTGAAGAGCCTGGAGCTAGACCGGGTTGAGCGCAAGGAGTCGGCTCACTCCAAGGACCGGATTCGCGAGGCAATCTGCGCGTTCGCCAACGATCTCCCCAACCACCGGAAGCCGGGGGTCGTGTTCGTGGGTGCGACCGACGACGGTC
>Ga0233425_10009093_pt1 | contig 12789 bp, 16 predicted proteins | sample Watercolumn_Towu_2_FD_181712 | JGI IMG/M metagenome (GOLD analysis project Ga0233425, IMG submission 181712) | Freshwater microbial communities from Lake Towuti, South Sulawesi, Indonesia - Watercolumn_Towuti2014_140_MG | ecosystem: Environmental > Aquatic > Freshwater > Lake | place...
TGAAGGATGGATGGCGCTGCTTTCGAAAGTTTATAATCGTGGTTTTTGGCAAGGAGGATATTATTTAGGCAAGACGTTAGGAGAGTGGAGCGGAAGCTATGGATCTAAAGCAACTACTGAAAAAATGCAGGTTGGTATTGTTCTTAATTATTTTAATAAAGTTAATGTTGCTGAAGTTTCTTTGATGGCAGGAGGACTTAAGATAGGAGATTCGCTTCTTATTATCGGTCCTACGACGGGCGTTGCAGAAGGTGTTGTGCAGAGTATCTTTATGGATGATGTTCTGGTTAATGAGGCGGTAAAAGGAAGTTGCGTTACGATTGCTTTTCCTTCTAAAGTTAGAGTTCAGGATAAAGTCTATGTTATAATGGAGCGCAAAGAATAAATGCCAACGATCATTCATTTAAGGGATAAATGTATCGGGTGTAATTCGTGTGTGGAACACGACCCTTCTTTATGGAATATTTCAGCTGAGGATGGGAAGTCTTGCTTGAAAGGCGCTTTGGAAAAAAAAGGTGTTTTTGTGTTGAAAGTTAATTCTATTGAAGCGCAAAAGAACAAGAAAGCAGCAGAAGATTGTCCGGTTCGCATTATTAAAATTCAAGAGTAGAAAAGAGGGGATGTTTTTAACTGAAACTAGTTTCAACGGTATTTTATTAAGGTGTTTCTTATTTTATGATTTATAGGTCAAATCTTAGGATAGGAGGGTTGATAATGAAATTTAAAATTGGAAAATACATTGGAAAGAAAGGGCTTTTCTTGGTTGTTATTGCGCTATTTATGATGCTCTTGCTGGTTGTTGCAGGGTGCAGTAAAAGGACACCTGCTAATGTTGACCCTAATTATCAAATTAAGCTCTATAAGTCAGAGCAGTGTGGCTGCTGCGGTCTTTATGGACAATATTTGGAAAAGAAGGATTATGCAATAGAGGTTGTTGAAATGGAGAATATTGATCCTATTAAAGATAAATTTGGCGTTCCTAAAGAATTATGGAGTTGTCATACTGCAGAAATAGGAGGCTATTTTGTTGAAGGTCATATCCCTACTGAAGCTATTGAAAAGCTGATGAAAGAAAAGCCCGATATTGCTGGAATTGCGATGCCAGGAATGCCTTCAGGAAGTCCTGGGATGCCAGGAGCCAAAAATGGAGACTTTGTGATCTTTACTGTTGCTAGGGATGGGAGTGTTAGTGAGTTTATGAGGATTTAGAGGGAAGGATTATGAAATTCACTCCAAAAATACTTTTTTTTGTACCATTCTTGCTCTCATTGTTGGTTTTTTTTTCACAAAGTGTTTCAGCGCATTGTCCGCTGTGCACGATGGGTGCTATGGCTGCAGCAGGAGGCGCGATGTGGCTTGGGGTGAATACGATTGTTGTTGGTGTATTTATCGGCGCTTTTGCGGTCTCTATGGGATGGTGGGTTTCACGGTTGGTCAAGAAAGATTATTTTAAAGGACAGAGGATAGCTCTTATTGTGTTCTCATTTGTGCTTACGATTGTTCCGATGATGCCGCTTATTGAAGATATTACTCCTGTGCCAATATTATGGTTTGGCGGTTATGGAACGCTGTTTAATCGTACATACTTACTCAATAATTTCTTTTTGGGAAGCTTGCTTGGAGGCGTTGTTGTGTGCATTACCCCGTGGATGAGCTCGAAGATTAGCTCTTTACGTAAAGGTAAGATAGTACCATTTCAGGGAGTTATATTAACTTTGGGGTTGTTGATAGTTCTTGGGACTTTAATTCAATTGATGGTGATGAAGTAGATGATTAGCTTATTTTCTATTTTTTTGGGAATGGTTCTGTTGTTTTTTCTGTTATTGATATTCAAGAATATTTTTTTGAAAAAATGGAAAAAAGAATTGTGCGTGTTGTGTGTTACGGTCATTTTAAGTTGGATCTTTTTATTGGTGCTTTATTTCTTGGAACGATTTGATGATATTGTTATTATTGCGTTATTGATGGGTGGTTCAATTGTGGGACTATTTTATCTCATTGAGAGGAAAGTTAAAGAGGAAATGACGTTGTTTCGGCTTCCTTTTTATCTAACGCTCGTTTTTTTAGGATATGGGTTGGTTAACTTTTCTGTTGGATTGTTAAGAATATTCTTTTTTTTAATTGGTTTGTGGGTGTTATTTTTAGTTCTTTATCTTTATCGAACTATGCCTGTATTGAAAACAAAGGTGCAAAAGATGATTGAGTGTTGCAAAAGATGGTGAATGTGAAGGTTGTTTTGAGAAGTAGTCTTTAAAAAAGATATCTTAATATAAATGATAAATATTCTTTTACAAAGAGGTGATAGTGATGGTTAAACAGAATTTAGGGATGTTAGATAGGATTTTTAGATTTGTGTTGGCAATATGGTGGCTCAGTCCTTTTGCACCACAATTTTCTTTAGAAGGAGGGTTTTTAACCACTTGGCTTAATCTTATGATTGCTATAAATTGGCTTGTCATTATTGTGGCATGGATTGCTTTAGTTGAGAGCTTTACTGGCTGGTGCTGGTTGCATACTCTGTTTAATATCAATAATAAAAATCAATAATAAAATGTCAAAAGGTGAAATAATGAAAAAAATAATGGGAGTATTTGGATTGATGATGTTGTTTCTTTCAACAGTTTCATTTGTAATTGCAGCTCAGGAAGATGAATTTGCAGAAGCAAAGGAGCTAATTGCAGGAAAAACAAGCTGCAATGTGTTAAGTGACGAACAACTTGATGAGATCGGTGATTATTATATGGAGCAGATGCATCCAAAAGAAGCTCATACTTTGATGGAAGAAATGATGGGTGGCGAGGGTTCTGCGCAATTAAAACAAATGCACACGCTTATGGCAAAAAGATTGTATTGCAAGGAGAATGTAAATATGATGGGTTCTGGCATGATGGGGTTTGGTATGATATCAGGTGGAATGATGGGAGGTACAAAAATGATGGGTTATGGAACAGGGATGATGGGCAGTTCAGGATGGTTTGGCTTTACATACATCTTGTATGTTTTGTTGTTATTAGGATTAGTTATTGTCGTCTATCTATGGATAGTTAAGTTGTGGAAGAGCTTGAATGAGAAGAAACGATAAGAGGCTCTGGGAAGGGTTAATTTATTTTTTATTTTTCTAATTTTTTTTAATTTCATTTTTTAATTGGTTTATGTATAGATTAAAGGGGAGTGATACTTCTTTCCAGTCTTGTTCTTTTAGGAGGAGATTATTTTTTATTATTGTCTCTTGTTTGAGTGATATTTTTTGAAAGAAATCCCAATTGAGTTCTAATTCGGGATGTTTTAGACAAAGATATGTGAATAAACAATAATCGTTTTTTATTCTTATTTTATCAAATTCGAGAAAAGCGTCTGTTAATTGCTGTAAGATGTTATAATAAGAGTTATATACTACTTCCCATCTTTTTTTTGAGAGGTGGTCTTTGACGTTTTTTAACTCTTCTTCGATTAAACGTAATGTTGACTTTATTCTATCTGAATCAATCTCCTTAGTGGGGGTGATATATCCCTGCGTAAGACAGATATCGTAGGCTTCTTCGATAGTTCTAAATTGCTGCATAGTTTAAGACCTCTTGTGGGACTGTGTATTTTGGGTTTGTATTTTCAATTCTGTTGTGCAGGAGTGTGATCCTCTCTTTTTAAGATCTTCTTTATTATGTATGAGAATTTTTCAGTTCTGTTCGCAAAACTTTGTTAGATTTCGATGTTAAGTTCAATTCGGTTCCGGGCACTCTTAAGACGATAAAAACAACTGATGTAGGACTAAAACATAAAATGTAAAACTAAATGTAGGCTCTCTCTTTAATGAAAAAGTAAAATTTTATAGAGGCAATCTAAATAGAATTATCGTCACCACTTTGAGACCCCATAAACTTTATAAATATACTTGCATCACCACTCTAAAAATGCAACAAGATGCCTTTGTTTTGGAACCTGCACATACAACTGCTCATACAAAAGCATACTCTGGAGATTTAAGACAGCTTGTTTCTCATAGTGATGGCGGTAAAATATACCAACCATACGATTTTGTTGACACTCAAAAATTAAGACGATTTCTAGTGGGAGAGGGTGTTATCAATGGAGAAGAATATCCTCTTTATGGTGGAACAAATGGAACGAGTTTTTGGCAATTTCATCCAGATTTCGCAGAACATATAAAAATAATTGAAGAAGGAACAAAAAGCAGTTCTATTGATGGAAGACTCTTCATTTACAATCCTGATAATCCAATGAATCAGAGTGGTGATGAATGCAGTCTTGTTACTGATGCATTTGTTGCAACACCAAAATCTAATGAGCGTTCTTCTCGGATCTGGTATGATTCTACAAGCCCAGCAGGGTTCACTCCAGAAAGTGTACTTTGTGTATCAGCCAGGTTACAAACTATGCCACATTTATTCCGCAATTATGCTGGGGGAAGATATACAACAGAGGATGGAAACAAGCAAGTAAATGCAGTATTAACTGACTTAAGAAATAAATTATATGAAAAAGAAGATACCAGTACAGACCTTCATGTTAGTTTTGGATATGGTATTTGGATGGGAAGTCAGGGTGTTACTCTGAGAACTGATTTTCGTGATGATTATGCTTGGGCTCAAGCACACATGATTCCTGCCATCAAAAAAATCTTGGACAACTCTGATTTTGGAGATGCTGTCGTAATAAGACAAGAATTAGCAAGAATTCCTTTGCCATCATCTTCACACACAGATGATCGTATGAGAAAGCTTGTGCTTGATGCTCGTAGAGAATCTGGTCAAAGAATTATTGATGATATCATTACTAATTACTATAACTTTGCTGTTGAAAAAGCATTACAAGAATTACAAAAAGATGCAGATGTTGTACGAGCATTAAAATTAATGTAAATTATTTTTTTTGAATTTAGATTACCCCTTTCTTCTTAAACTAATAACGAGAGAGCCTTTAACTATCCATAGGACTGAGAATGTTTTGCCCTTAACTGAATGTGGTAAAACTATGAACGTGCCCTACACCGAACTTGCTCCGCTTCGCTCCTAACTTAAACAACTTCACATAATCCCTGTGTTATACTCAATTAAGATATCCGGCCACTGGAGATCTCTACTTGTTGTTTTGCAGCTGTATATCTTTCACTACGAACAGGCTTGCCAAAGTATGCAAATGGCTCTAATAATCTTCTAAGTCCGGTATGCCTTGAATTATGTTCTTCCACAATTTGTTGGGCTTCTTCTGGATGCAAAGCAAAGTACATCTCAAACAATTTTCTAAACCCCTGAGAATTGACAAATGTCATAATCATATCTGATTCACTTCTTGGGTTGTCATACCGTGCAAAGATTCTCTTGTAAGCTTCATCTACTGCTTCCCTGCCAGTGAAACCTCCATATTCTGCTTGTTCAATCCTTTGTTGAAGATTTGAATCCATTTTATTCTACCTCCATAAAGAAAATTTTTTAGTTAATTCAGAAATCTTATCCCAATCACCAAATACACAAATTCCAAAATACTCTAAATCTTCTTCCTTAGTCTTTTGAGTATTTTTGTGCTGTTCAACATAAGTCTCACCAATCATGGTATCTATAAAATCAGTAAACTGAAAATCATTTTCAATAGCTGTTCTTCTTAAATTCCTAATCTGACCAGAGCTTCCTCTAAGAACAATAAATGGAATATCAGAGATCTTTGGGTGCTTTCCTCCATCAGCATCAGCATAATCTCGTAATCTTAATTCTTCTCTATTTGCTGCGCTTCCACCAAGCCCTAAAGCCATATGTGCTAGAGAATTCATTGCTCTACCATTCTCAATTTTCTTGTTCAGCACAGCTACTAGCTTATTTCTAAATGGTATGAATTCCATAAGATATGGATAGACTCACTTCTATATTAAATTACTGTAGACTATAGTCTACTCCTATTTGGACAGAAAATCGCCTATAATTTTGTTTTCTGCTTTTCGTAGATGTGACAAGAAAACTGTTTTTGGCATATTTACCATTTTACAAATTTCTGTTACTGATTTTTTTCTCGGCCATTCATAATATCCAAAATGTTTTGCGTAATTGAGAACTTCTCTCTGCTTTTTTGTGAGCGCATTCTTGATCTTTTCTTCCTTGAGATAGTTTATTTTCACAGGGTGCTTTTTTTTCAAAACATTAAAAACATCAGCAATATTTTTCTTTACTGCTGTTCCCAAAGTCCAGACCTCATACTTACCTTCAAATCTTGTCGGCACAACAGGAAAACAATCATGATTAAAGAATAAATCAGAAAATTGAGAAGTATATTTATCTTTTCTTGTCAACACCCTAAGATAGAGGCTCTGGTCATCCTCGCTAAGATGTTCAACTTTTAGCACATCTTTTCGTCTTTTTAGATATTCAATAATTTTCTTAAATTTCGAAGAATCTCCCCTCACCAATAAAATATGAACAACCTGATTTTCTATCCATCTGCAATCTACTGAAGAAAATTGGTGATTGGGAAATTTTACATTTATTTCTGAACCCCAACAGGTCTTATGATAGATATTTAATTCTACTTTGTGCATACTTTGGCAATTATATTAAAATATATAAAAGCATTGGCCCGGATATCTTAACTTCTTTGTGGCTTCGCTCCGTGCCACGCTGCGCTCTCACTCCACTTCGTTCCGTTCGGGGAGCATAACAGGAACTTTAGTTAGTTGCGATTTGCCCGCTCGCTAATTCGAATAAAAAGAAGTGCCCACCTTACTCTGATTACTCTTAATCATCAATCTGTTACTTTATCGCACAATTCTCTCGCATTAAATGATGGATCTTTGTTGAATCTGAAAACATACCATTCTTTAACTAATCTTGTCCAGCGAGATGGACCAAGATGTTTATTCCTGATTTCCTCTATTCTCTGTTTATATCGCTCATCTATTTTTTTCTTTTCTTCTTTATTTATTTCTTCTATTCTTTTAATAACCAGATCTAGGTTTAACCCTTTTCGAGATAAATATTCTAATGTTCTGCAAGTAGCTTCTCTTAAATTAGAAGCACATTCGTTATAACCTGATTCCCTAGAATATGCTCCTACAAGAGCAGTAGCATCAGAAACATCTCCCTGAGTACTTTGCAATACTTCTAATGTTCTGCAAGTAGCTTCTCTTAAATCAGAAGCACATTCATTATAACCTGATTCCCTAGAATATGCTCCTACAAGAGCAGTAATAAATGGTATTCCAATTCCTGTTCTTTTAGACATATCAAAAGTTAGATTTGCATCTCGAGTAAGTTGGTTATCATTTTCTCTGTAACCTGAATTTATTCTATAAACATCTACTAAATTTTCTAAATCAACAGTCGCACTTTCCATAAAAAATAAAAACACATTTTTTATATAAAGCTTTCTTCATAACTACTGTAAAGTTTATAATGAATGATTGCGGGCACTTCCTAAAAATATAGTCTGTTTCGCAGAAATTGATAATAAACGCTTGGGGGCAAACTTTGATTTTTTGCCTTCGGCATCGTTGCACTGAATTTTAGGTCTTCCCTTTGGTCAGACGAAACTAACAGGAATTTAACGTTTGGCAAAAATGAACCTCTTGGCCAACAACTTAATACGTACTTTATAGTTGTCCAACAATATATCAAGTTGCTTTGCTCGTGACTTTCCACAATGGAAAGAATTGGTATTTTGTGTTGGACGATGAATAGTAAACCAACCAATTAGAAACCTAATTATTTAGTTGGTTTACTATATTTTTTTGCATAAACTGAGAAAATTTCTCAAAACAATCTTTCCATTATTATTTGATACTTCTGGATGAAATTGAACGCCGAAAATGGGTTTTATTTTGTGTTTCATGGCTTCATTTTTACAGGATTTAGAGATTGCAAGTGCATGAAAATCTTCTGGTAAATTGATGAATTCAGAATGTTCTTCTTTGAATTGTGATTGATTTTTGATGTTTGAGAATAATGTCTCTTTTGTGATTATCTCTATTTTTTCTAATTTATTGATTAATTTGCCCCTTTGAATTTCAGCGCCGTAGAGCAATCCGATTATTTGGTGGCCAAGGCAAATACCAAGAAGAGGGAGGTTAATTGTTTTGATGAATTCAAATGGTTTTAGATATTCTTGTTGATTGATTTGTGTTAAGAGGGTAGGAGCACCAGTGATAATTATTCCTGAGAATGATTGAAAATTGGTTTTATTGATATTTTCTAAATCGACTATTTCATAAGAGTATCCTAACTCTTCTACATTATTTTTTATTTCTTCAAGATAGCTGGTGCCACAATTGATTATGCAGATCATACTTTTAATCACGCTTTACTAATCTCATACCCCTCTCTCGTATCACCAATGATGTAACCTAATTGCTTTATTTTTTCTCGTAACTCATCGGATTTTTTCCAGTCTTTGCTTAACCGTGCAACACGGCGTTCTTCTGCCAATTTGATGATGGGGGAGGGTATTTTTTCTTTTTTGACTTTTTTGAGATCTAATCCGAAGATTTGATCAAATTTGATTAACAGCGTGTATTTATCTTTGTTTGAGAGGGAGTTGTCTTTGAGCATATCCCACATTGTTGCGAGTGCTTGAGGGGTATTGAGGTCATCATTGATTCCATCGGTGAATTGCTTTAGATAGGGTTCTTGTTTTTTTAGGTTGGTTTTCTCTTTACTGGATTTTAATTCGAGCACTTTGTCGTTTAATCTTTTTCTGCTTATTTTGGCTGATTCTAAAGCATCATCGCTGAAAGTGAGAGGAGTTCGATAGTGCGTTCCGAGGCAAAAGTAACGATAATCTAAAGGATGAAAACCTTTTTCTGTTAAGCTGTTTAATGTGAGGAAATTATCGCCTGATTTTGCCATCTTTTCGCCTTGGCTTAATATGAGAAATTCGTTATGCAGCCAATATTTGACCCACGGTTTTTTACCTAAGGCGGCTTCTGACTGCGCTATTTCATTGGTGTGATGCACTGGAATGTGATCAATACCTCCACAGTGGATATCAAATTGTTCTCCTAAATACTTTGTTGCCATGGCGGAGCATTCGATGTGCCAGCCGGGATATCCCGTGCCCCAGGGTGATAGCCATTTCATCTCTTGCTCTTGAAATTTAGATTTTGTGAACCAGAGGACGAAGTCATGCGAATTTCTCTTATTTGTGTCTTGTTCGACACGGGCTTTTGTTTCTGCACTTAAATTGAGTTGAGCTATTTTACCGTAGTCATCAAGCTTGGAGGTGTCAAAATAAATGTTGCCTTCTGCTTGATAGGTAAAGCCTTTTTTTTCGAGCTTCTCTATCATTTCAATTTGTTCTTTGATGTGATCAGTTGCTTTGCACCAGACATCTGGTTTTTGGAGATTTAAGTTGATGTAGTCTTGCTGAAATGCTTGGGTATAGAATTCTGCAATCTGCCAGACTGTTTTGTTTTCTCTTTTGGCACCTTTGAGCATTTTATCTTCGCCGGTGTCGGCGTCAGAGGTTAAATGGCCTACGTCAGTAATGTTCATGACATGTTTGACTTTGAATTTGTTCCAGATAAGAGTTCGTTTTAAGATGTCTTCAAATAAGAAAGAGCGGAGATTGCCTATGTGCATGTAGTGATAGACCGTAGGACCGCAGGTGTAGAGTCTAACTTCATTCTTTTTTAGTGGAAAGAAAAGTTCTTTTTTTCGTGTTAGGGTGTTGTAGAGGTAGAGCGGCATTTTATAGTATTTCTTTAATCTGCTTTAAAAATTCTTCGACATCGGGGATGATCATTTTACTGATTACTTCAAAAACTTGGATATCATCGATATACCCATATTCATGAACGATGATATTTCTCATTCCTTTCGCTTTATGAAACTTTTCTGTGAGTTCTGGTGTCAAAATAGCTTTGTTCATGAGTATATAAAAGAGAGTCGTATCATCAGAGGGCTGTTCTAATTTTTTAAATTTTATAACCATAAAAGACAAATCAACAACTGCCTCTATTATTTTTTCAAAATATCTTTCACACGCTGCCTTGATCACAAGATTATGAGCATATTCTGAAAAAGAGGAAGGAATTATTCCTGAAAATTGATTTAAATAGAGATTTATTTCTTTTATTTTATCTTCAATTCTGCTTTTCATCTCTAAACTCCAAGAGCAGCCATTTTTCTTTTGTTTTCAAAGAATAATTTTTGGTTGATGAGATTAAAATTAAATTCATTAAATTCTTTGTCCTTGAAAAGTATTTTATGGTTGTCACTAATTGATTTCTTTAGTTTAATGGGAAGAATATTAAATACTTGTAAATCGACAATAGGTGGTAATTTTCCTAATACTTTTATTCTGAAAGCGGTTGCATCACGTAATGTAACCTCATTTTTAAAAAGAACACAAATATCAATATCTGAGCGCTTTGTTGCTGTTTTATCAGCATGTGACCCAAATAATAAGATTGCTTTAATCTTTTTTCCTTTATTTTCTGTTAAGATCAAATTGACTGCTTTCTTAATAATAACAGATACATTTATTTTATTTTCAATTGATTTACTCATTTAATTTTAAATGGGGAGAGATTATAAAAAAGTTTCTATGTAATATTGCTCCATTTTTACCTTTCCCATTCTTTAAAGCGGCGAAAAATCAAGTTGATAATCAGGAATACCTAAGGTAAGGCCGTATTTGGTGGCATTGTTATGCACGAAAATGTCGCGGGTTTAAAACACCACCCTTTAGGGCGACATTTTCGGCATGCTAAAAATGCGGCAGTTACAGGCTTGCGATGAAACTCCAACTTTTAAGTTGGGGTGCGAGCCTGCGCCGCATTTTTATCATATTGTTGTGGTTTAGAGCGATTAATTTTGAATACTTTTTTGCGAAAAATAATGTAATGAAACAGATTATTTTTGAAATCGGCGTACCAGTTATGTTGAGAATCTAATGATTCACTTAATTCTTCTGCAATGACATCTGCCTGTTCATCTGGAATTTCAACGGTGTGCAACGTCCAGTGTTTAATCCATGATGTTTGATGTTCTGCGGTTACTTTTTCTATTTTTGTTGAAATTATATTCGTCCAACAAAATAAACCAGAGTATACCGTTGGACGACTAATAGTAAACCAACAATTTTGATGCCGAATTACTTAGTTTGTTTACTATATTTTTAGTTTTTTGAGAATTCCTTTTCTTTCGAGTGAGTCATTGATGATGATACCAAAAAGAGTCATTTTGATATTAAGCTTCACCAAATAATTTTCTTAATTCTGATATATTTTTATTATACCATCGATCAAATTCTTTTTTTGAGATTCTGTCATTATTTATTTTTTGATAGACAAAGATATTGCCCCCATGAATTTCTACTAGTTTTAAACCGACCAAATCGAGAAAAGGCGCATATTCCATGCATCTCCCCACCGTATCTGCATACTGAATTGAATAGCCATCTTTTTTTGTGATGTTAGCAAAACAGGCAAATAATTCAAAAGCGCAATATTTACTGCTGTGGTTGCCATATTCCATGCCGCTTCCAAGGCTAATGACTCGGCTGCTCAATGAGAAGTCAACTTTCTTGGGAAAGAATTTTTTGTACGACTCTAATGTTACGCGTTCATGGTCATGAACTGTTTGATGCCCTTGTGGTTCGTGTCTTATATATTCTCCCCAGAGTTTGGTGTTCCAATCTTTTTTATAAGTAAACCATGCTCCTACATCTTTTCCTTCGTGATCATACTTCATTAAACTGTAAAAATTAGTGGTGTACCAGCCACCACCAAGTTCCGCTACGCTGATACCGGTTAACAAACTGGTTTTAAGAATAATCGTCAGGATTTTGTTATGAGTAATAATATTTTTTTTAGGATAATCACTACTCATGTAATTAGCAAATTCTGTTATCAGAAAACGGATTATTTTTGCATTGTAACCTCTTTCTCTGAGGCGAAGAAGGATTACTAGTAATGCCGTACAGTTTGATTTTTCAGGGCAAATCTTCGTAATGTCGACGTGTTCATCTTCTGGCACGGCGGTCCATCTTTCCTTCATCGTCTCAGCAAGATCTATAAGATCTCCAAAATAGCCAACATTTTGCCAGAAAATATCCACTATTAACGTACGCGGATCGTCTTGGGGAAGGGCATAATATTCTAGAACACCATTACCATGTCCTGCCTTCCCCCGTGATTTTGGTATAATTTGCCAGGGTAAGCATTGTAATATTATTCTGATGATAAATGCAGATACAATCGAATGGTATATTTCCTCGGGAAAGTCATAGTGTGTATATCTCTCAAAAAACAGCTCGTCCCAGCGCTTTTCATAGTGCTGCAATGCTTCTGCGTTCTCATCACTCTGCAAAATAGCGACCTCCAAGCGTTTAGCTGTTTCTGGATCAAACACTGATTTTGACTTCATTTCATCCAAGATCTTCCCTATCGACATACCATGTACTTCATAAAATTCGCGCCCCAGTTTTTGGGCATTGGCAAGATCGGCGCTTAGCGCGGCGAGCCATTTTTCTGTGTCTTCAATTATTTGGAAAAGTTCCATCAACGCCGCGTGCGCTTTTTCAATTTCGTGTTCTTTCACTTCTTCTTTAAGACAGAATAAATAATCTCTAATTTTTCCTTCATAGAACGATGTCGTTTTGATTAGATTTGCCGCTTCTGCATAAAGCTGATCGTGCAGCTGTTCTGCACCGGCGACCTTCTTTTTTAATTCATCCAAAAAATCTTCAACCACTTTTTCGTTGTGATTGAGCCTGCGCTCAGATTTTCCAAGATAGCGAAAGTCTTTCAATGCTTTTTTAATGTCTTTAACTTGATCTTTTTTTTTTCTT
>Ga0233425_10009094_pt1 | contig 12789 bp, 13 predicted proteins | sample Watercolumn_Towu_2_FD_181712 | JGI IMG/M metagenome (GOLD analysis project Ga0233425, IMG submission 181712) | Freshwater microbial communities from Lake Towuti, South Sulawesi, Indonesia - Watercolumn_Towuti2014_140_MG | ecosystem: Environmental > Aquatic > Freshwater > Lake | place...
CACGGTGGTGATGGCTTACCTTGCCCTTCATCCTACGGAAATACAAAATGCAAAAGACATTAACTTGCATACTCATATTGCCCTGCCCACGGTTTCTAAGATCTTAAAACTATTAGCAAAAGCGAACCTGGTGATTTCCCACCGAGGGGTAAATGGGGGGTATAGTTTGGCAGAATCCCCCGACAAAATTTTCATTACCCAAATCATCGAAGCCATTGAGGGTACCATGGGGCTCACCGCCTGCGCCCACTTAAAAGGGGAATGCCAAATCGAATCTTACTGTGCCATTCGAGGCAATTGGCGAAGTATTAGTGAGATGATTTTAAATGCCCTACAAGAAGTGCGCCTCACAGAATTAATGAATACACCTACCCAACATGAAGTTTCTTTCAAACCTTTTTTAACGAAATCCCCAAGATCCCAGGAGGGAAGACGCCATGAATAATGAAATTAAGTCACTGAATAAATTATTAAAAACTGAATATCAACATGGATTCGTCACTTCCATTGATAGCGACACTCTTCCTGTGGGTCTTAATGAACAGACCATTCGTGAAATTTCAAAAAGAAAAAATGAGCCTCCCTTCATGTTAGAATGGCGATTAAAAGCCTATGCTCATTGGCTCACCTTAGAAGAACCCCATTGGTCCACGGTACAACATCCCCCCATTGATTACCAAACCATTAGTTATTATTCCGCCCCAAAAAATAAATCCGATGGGCCTAAAAGTTTAGAGGACGTGGATCCAGAACTATTAAAAACTTATGAAAAATTAGGGATCCCCTTAAAAGAACAAGCACTCCTGGCCGGGGTGGCTGTGGATGCAGTGTTTGATAGCGTTTCCGTGGCAACCACTTTTAAAGGCAAATTAAAAGAAGTGGGCATTATTTTCTGTTCCTTTTCAGAGGCAGTACAAGAACATCCTGAATTAGTAAAAGCTTATTTAGGCTCGGTGGTTCCCTACACGGATAATTTCTTCGCTGCCTTAAATGCTGCTGTGTTTAGCGACGGTTCTTTTTGTTATATTCCAAAAGGCGTTCGTTGCCCCATGGAGTTATCCACTTATTTTCGAATCAATGCTGTATCCACGGGACAATTTGAAAGAACTCTCATTATTGCGGATGAAGGAAGTTATGTGAGTTATTTAGAAGGTTGCACCGCACCCATGCGAGATGAAAATCAACTCCATGCGGCCGTGGTGGAATTAATTGCCCTAGAAAAAGCAACCATCAAATATTCCACAGTTCAAAATTGGTATCCTGGGGATGAAGACGGAAAAGGTGGCATTTATAATTTCGTCACTAAACGGGGACACTGCCGAGGTGCCCGCAGTAAAATTTCTTGGACCCAAGTGGAAACAGGATCCGCCATCACGTGGAAATATCCCAGTGTAATTTTAGAAGGAGATGATTCTGTGGGAGAATTCTATTCCATTGCCTTAACCAATCATCATCAACAAGCGGACACAGGTACTAAGATGATTCATATTGGCAAAAATACAAAAAGCACGATTATTGCGAAAGGCATTGCAGCAGGCTTTGCTCAAAATGCTTATCGCGGTTTGGTTCGTGTGGGAAAACAAGCGGAAAATGCAAGGAATTACACTCAATGTGATTCTCTTCTCATGGGCTCCCAATGTGGCGCTCATACCTTTCCTTACATTGAAGTAAAAAATCCCACTGCCAAAGTGGAGCATGAAGCCACCACTTCAAAACTCAGCGAGGATCAATTGTTTTATTTACAACAACGAGGCATTGAATCCGATGATGCAGTTTCCATGGTGGTGAATGGATTTTGCAAAGCCGTCATGAAACAACTTCCCATGGAATTCGCCGTGGAAGCACAAAAATTATTGGGCCTTCGTCTTGAAGGCAGTATTGGATAAGCGAGGTACTCATGTTAGACATTCATAACTTACACGTCACTGTTGAGGGAAAACCCATTTTAAATGGCATTTCTCTTTCTATTAAACCCGGAGAAATCCATGCCATTATGGGGCCCAATGGCTCAGGAAAAAGTACACTTTCCAATGTGCTCACAGGACGCAGTGGTTATGAAGTGGTGGAAGGACAAGTCACTTATGAAGGCGTTGACTTATTAGATCAATCTCCAGAAGCTCGAGCCCAGCAAGGAATTTTCTTAGCCTTTCAATACCCCGTTGAAATTCCAGGAGTGAATAATATTTATCTTTTAAAAGCCGCTTACAATGCAAGACGAAAAGCACAAGGGTTAAAAGAAATTGATGCTTATGAATTTTTAGAATGGGTGAAAGCCCGTCTTCAATGGCTTCATATGGATGAACAATTTCTTTATCGAGATGTGAATGCAGGATTTTCCGGCGGCGAGAAAAAACGAAATGAAATTTTGCAAATGTTAGTGTTAGAACCCCAGCTAGCTATTTTAGATGAAACGGATTCAGGTCTTGATATTGATGCTTTAAAAGTAGTGGCGGAAGGAGTAAATCGATTGCGAGATTCTCATCGCTCTTTTATCGTCATCACTCACTATCAACGACTATTAGATTACATCATTCCTGATTACGTCCATGTGCTTTCCGAGGGGAGAATCATTAAATCAGGAGGCAGTGAACTGGCTCATGAATTAGAAAAAACGGGTTATGGTTGGATTACAAATACGGAAGTAACGTCATGAAATTACCTTTAAACGCACCACATTATGGAAAACAATTTTTGGAAGCTCAAGCCACTTCCTCCATGGATGCTGCCTTTAAAGAACAACAAAAGAATTCTTTTCAAATATTATTAGAACAAGGATTCCCCAGTGTGCGGGAGGAGGCTTGGAAATACACGGATTTAACCCCCATTACGGTGCCTTTATGGAATCTTAGCAAACCCACAGAATCTGCTTCTGCTAGTGTTTCTATTCCAGAGGAACCTAATACCTTAGTGTTTATCAATGGTTATTTTTCAAAAGCTTTATCTTCTAAACATTTTGATGAAGCCCTTGAAATCCTTCCTCTTAAAAATTTTCAAGAATCCCTGGATGCCACCTTCGCTCCTACGGATCATTTAAATGCTGCTTTTCTAACAGACGGTGTTGTGATTACAGTAAAAGCTCACCAAGAAGTACAACATCCCATTCACTTATACCATCTTCACGAAGAAGATAAGGCCATGCATCATGTACGCCATCTTCTTATTGCAGAAGAAGGGAGTAAGGCTATTTTCATTGAACATCACGAGGGAACTTCAGAGGCTTCTTATTTCGCCACTACCCTTTCTCATATTCACTGTGGAAAACAAGCGGAAATTACTTATTACGAATTACAAGATCATGGATTGAAGGCCTATGCCTTATCTCACACTGTGGCTCTCATTTCCCAACAAGGAACCTTCAAACATTTTAAATCGGATTTAGGGGGACGTCTTGTGCGAAGTGATTTGGAAGTACAATTAAAAGAACCTCTCGCCCATTGTGAATTATCGGGACTTTATTTTTCAAGACAACAGCAGCACATGGACAATCACACCTTCATTCATCATGAAGCCACTCAAACCACTAGCCATGAGTTTTATGAAGGAATTTTGCAGGATCGATCTCGTGCCGTATTCCATGGAAAAATTCTCGTGCAAAAAGACGCACAAAAAATCGAATCCAATCAAACGAATCACAATTTACTATTATCTAAACATGCAGAAATTGATACCAAACCTCAATTAGAAATTTACGCCGATGATGTAAAATGCAGTCACGGTGCCACCGTGGGACAATTAGACGAAGATTCTTTGTTTTATTTGCAATCTCGAGGCATTGCACTAGAAGTGGCAAAAAATATTTTAATTTTCGGATTTGCAAAAAATGCATTACACGCTATTCATCACGAACCCACTCGTCGCCATTTAGAAAAAAAAGTATTGGCTCTATTGAAGCACTCTTAAGAGGATACCATGATGTTAAAAGAATCTAATATTTCTACTACAAAAAATACTTTAGACGTGGAACGTATTAGAAAAGATTTTCCTATTTTAGAACGAATCGTGCATGAAAATCCTCTTGTATATTTCGACAATGCCGCCACCAGTCAAAAACCTCGGGTAGTGATTGAATCCCTTCAACATTATTATGAAACCATGAATGCCAATGTGCATCGTGGAGTCCACGCTTTAAGTGAAGAAGCCACCCACGCTTATGAAACCGCTCGAGAAAAAGTACAAAAATTTTTAAATGCCGCTTCTCCTAAAGAAATTGTTTTTGTTCGAGGCACTACTGAAGCCATTAATTTAGTAGCAAACACTTATGGACGTCTTCATTTTAAGCCTGGCGATGAAATTATCCTCTCAGAAATGGAACACCATGCTAATATCGTTCCTTGGCAATTACTGTGCGAACAAACGGGTGCTCTACTTAAAGTGATCCCCATGGATGACAAGGGAGAATTACAATTAGATGTGTATGAAAAATTATTTAATGACCGCACCAAATTAGTCACTGTTACTCATGTATCTAATGCCTTAGGCACCATTAATCCCGTGGAATGGATGATCAAAATCGCCCACGCACAAGGAGTTCCTGTTTTATTAGATGGCGCCCAAGCCGCTCCCCATCTTGCCATTGATGTACAAGCCTTAGATTGTGATTTCTACACGCTTTCCAGCCACAAAATGTATGGTCCCATGGGAGTGGGCGCTTTATATGTGAAAGAAAGCATTTTAAAAACCCTTCCTCCTTATCAAGGAGGTGGTGAAATGATTCAGTGGGTCACTTTCGAAAAAACCACTTTTCATGACATTCCTTTTCGTTTTGAAGCGGGCACCATGCCCATTGGAGATGCCATTGCATTTGGAGTTGCTATTGATTACCTCACTCATCTTGATCTCTCTCTCATTGAAGAACGAGAACAAGCTCTCTTACACTATGCAGAAGAACAAGCAAAAGCATTTAAAGGGTTTAGGATCATTGGCACAGCGCATCACAAAGCAAGTATTTTATCTTTCTTATTAGATAACATTCATCCTCATGATATTGGAACTATTTTGGATCACAAAGGTATTGCCATTCGCACAGGACACCATTGTGCCATGCCTGTGATGCAACATTTTAATGTGCCTGCTACCGCAAGAGCTTCCTTTGCTTTTTACAATACCTTTGAAGAAATCGATCATTTCTTTAAAGCCTTACATGATGTTCAGGAGGTATTTTCCTAATGAGTGATTTACGGGAACTTTATCAAGAATTAATTATCGATCATAACCGACGCCCCAGAAATTTTTATGTCATGGAAGACGCCACTCAACACATGAATGGCTTCAATCCGTTGTGTGGGGATAAAATGACGGTTTATTTAAAAGTAAAAAACAACACCGTAGAAAAAGCCAGTTTTCAAGGAACCGGTTGTGCGATTTCCATGGCTTCCGCTTCTTTAATGACGGAAAGCCTCATTGGAAAAACCGTGGAAGAAGCAGAAACTATTTTCCAAACATTTCACACTCTCATGACGGGCGCTTGTGATACTTCTTCCCATAATCATTTAGGAAAATTAAATGTATTAAGCGGGGTTCGAGATTATCCCGCTCGAGTGAAATGCGCCACCTTAGCATGGCATGCCATGCATGCAGCTTTATCCAATGAACATCCCGATTCAGTCACCACGGAGTCTCTCAATGAATGAAGTATCAGACAAAGAACGTTTAAAAGAAGCCATCGTTCAACAATTGAAAGATGTATACGATCCAGAAATCCCAGTGAATATTTATGATTTAGGCCTCATTTACGATATTTTTGTGGAAGATAATTTTGAAGTGGTGATTCAAATGACTTTAACAGCACCGGGATGCCCCGTTGCCCAAACTTTCCCTTTAATGGTGGCGGATAAAGTGCGAGAAGTGGAAGGAGTGGTGGATGCTCACGTACAAATGGTATGGGATCCCCCTTGGTCCTCAGAACGAATGAGTGAAGCCGCTAAATTACAATTAGGTATTTTTGATTAAGGACTTAAAAATGTCAGATTGGATCCGTCTTGCAGCCACAGAGGAAATTCCTCTCAACGATTGGAAAGTATGTGACTTAGAAGGACAACGAGTGCTAGTGGTTCACCTAGAAACTTTTTTTTACGTGCTAGAAGATGTGTGCAGTCACGATGGCGCCAGCTTAGATGGAGGTTTCCTCGAAGGAGATGAAATCGTATGCCCCAGACACGGGGCACGATTTTGCGCTCGCAATGGAGAAGTGACGTGCCCCCCTGCCTATGAAGATATCCATTCTTTTCCCTCAAAGATAGAGAACGGTTACATTTACGCTCGAGATGATCGTTGGGATTAACTTATCGTCGGTAAGTACTTATACCAAGGATAGTACCACCCACATTAATGTAACAAGGGCTTCCGGGGATGTAACCTCCTTGATAAAGAACACCTTGATACGTGACTTGACATGGATAAACGGGCGCAGCGCTGTTTTGACTTGATCCCACTGTGGTGGCGGCAGTGGCGGTGGCGTCGCTTGTAGTAGCGGTGGGAACACTCCAACCCCAATAATGGTAATATCCTGCGGGATAATAACGGCCACCATACCAACCTGCGTTATACCAATGTTTACTACCATGGTGTACACCTCCACCATGCCAGCGGCCCGCACCACCACCATGCCAATAGCCACCTCTACTATGCCAATGACTACTACCACCATGATGTCTTTCACCTGCCTGGTGCCATGCGTTGTTAGTAAGAGCATACATGGCGTGCCTATCTAACGTGGTGGGGATCATGGAAGAAATTTCCTGCCCAAAAGCAGATCCTGTGAAAGTGCTTCCTAACAGCCCTAAGATTGCAAGGGTTAATCCAGGATGTAGAGAAAACCACAGATGATATTTTTGAAAATGAGAGCACGTTTTGCTTGAGAGAAACTTAGAAGTTCCTACTGAAGAAACTTTTAAATGGTGGGAAGGAGTCCTCCGAGGGAACTCCTTTGTGGAATGCTTCATGATCCAATTCCTTCCCACCACACACTCTCTAAGATTCACTTATCGTCGGTAAGTACTTATACCAACGGTGCTACCACCTATGTTAATGTAGCAAGGGCCTCCTGGGCGGTAACTTCCTTGATAAATGTAGCCATGATAAGTGGCTTGACATGCGTAAACAGGTTCACTGTTTTGGCTTGATATCACTGCGGCCGTGGTGGCTGCTGCCACGGGAATGGTCCAGCCCCAATTGTAATATCCCGCAGGATAGTAACGACCACCATACCAACCAGCACCATACCAATGATTGCCGCCATGCCAACCGCCGCCGCCATGCCAACCGCCACCACCATGCCAGCCTCCGCCGCCATGCCAGCCACCACCACCACCGTGCCAGCCACCACCGCCGTGATGTCCGCCACCGCCGCCGTGATGCCAACCACCGCCAGCATACATAGCATGTCTATCTAAAGTAGTAGGAACCGAAAAAGTTTCACTGCCTAAGGCAGATACGGTTAAAGCACTTCCGAGAATTCCAAAGGTTATAAGAGCTAATACAGGACGTTTCATGATTGAATTCCTCCCCATGATTTCCTGCCATAAAGTATAGGCTTCCGGTTTTTTTAAAAAGATGAAGGAATTCTTAAGAAAAAGAAGATAAAAGGGCCAGAGCTTCTTGAATGTGTTCTACACCAGTGACTTGCAAGTCAGAAATTTTTTTCTTAGGAGCATTGGCTTTTGGAACAATAGCATGGGTAAACCCATGTTTTGCCGCTTCTTGCAATCGTTCCTGGCCACTTTGAACGGGGCGCACTTCCCCCCCTAAACCCACTTCTCCAAATACCATGAGTTGTTGGGGCAAGGATTTATTTTTCATACTGGAAACAATGGCGAAAGCGATGGAAAGATCCGCGGCGGTTTCTGTGACTTTCACACCCCCCACCACATTCACAAACACATCTTGATTGTAAGTCACCACGCCGCCATGACGATGTAGCACCGCCAACAACATGGAAAGACGATTATGTTCTAAACCCACGGTGACTCGTCGTGGATTCGCTAAGTAACTATCATCCACCAAGGCTTGCACTTCCACTAATAGAGGACGAGTGCCTTCCCATGTCACCAGCACGCAACTGCCAGGAACGGGATTGGGATTTCGTGCGAGGAAAATAGCGGAGGGATTAGAAACGGTTTTTAATCCCGTATCGGTCATGGCGAAAATTCCCAATTCATTCATGGCGCCAAAACGATTTTTAATAGCACGCACCATGCGATATCGATGATCTTTTTCTCCTTCAAAATATAATACCGTATCCACCATGTGTTCTAATACTCGAGGACCTGCTAAGGATCCTTCTTTCGTAACATGGCCTACGAGGAATAAAGCAGTTCCCGTGTGTTTTGCAAACCGTACTAATTGAGCAGCGCTTTCTCGCACTTGCCCCACACTGCCTGGTGCTGAAGGAAGTAATTCTGTGTAAATGGTTTGGATGGAGTCCACCACCATCACTTGAGGGCGAAGACTTTCTCCGTGGGCTAACATGCGTTCCACTTGGGTTTCTGCCAACAATAATAAATCTTCTTGGGGCAAATTAAGTCGATGGGCTCGCATGGCCACTTGTTGAAGGGATTCTTCTCCGGTGACATAGAGGGCTTTTTGTTGTTGAGACATGAGACAAAGGGCTTGTAATAATAAGGTGGATTTTCCAATGCCGGGATCACCTCCCATGAGTACCACAGCGCCTTCCACGAGGCCTCCTCCCAGTACTCTATCTAATTCACTCAATCCTGTACTTTGACGAAGGGTTTGAGTAAAGCCCACTTGGGATAAGGAGATCACATCACTCGCCACTTCTCCTGCATAACCACCAAAAAGATTTTTAGGTTTTACAGCCGCGTTTAATTCTTCCGTTAAACGATTCCATGCACCGCAGGCGGCGCACTGCCCATTCCACTTAGAATGTTGGGCACCACAATCCATGCAATTGTAAATAACTTTTGTTTTCATCCTCATCCTTGTGAAGGGAATTCAGAAGTTCCAGGAGAAACCTCTGAAGGGAATTTAACAGGGATCCCTATTTGGAACCCCTGCCTAAAAATTTAAATTATGTATTCACTACTTTCCAAGCACCGGAAGCATCCCGACATGCTTTACCGTAAATTTGTTGGGTTCGTCCACCAATCAATGCGGTGGTGGTAAATTCACGACAGGGTTGTCCAGATGCCACCTTCACCGTACGAGTCGGTGTGACTGTGTATTGATTGTGAGTGTCTGGATTCACCCAGGTCACTGCATGGCCTGTGGGAGAAACTTCTAAGGCTTGATTCATATTCATTCTATCTTGCTGATCCATGCCTCGACCCATGGCGCCTCCAATCATGGCACCAATGAGAGTTCCCCCTGCAGCGGCTGCCACTCGTCCTGTGCCACCTCCGAATTGGCTTCCCACCAATCCACCAATCACACCTCCTGTCATGGTTCCTAAATTTTCGTTGGTGGTTTCACAAGCCGCCAACCCAAAAGCTAAAGAACCCACTATCATTAAATTTACTAATTTATTCATTAAGTTACCTCACTATATCTTATATTGCTTTCTTTAAGCACAAGGCATTATAGTCCTAAAAATCCATGGTGTTAATAGGTGCCTTTACCTTCGATTCCCCATAAAAGCTTCATTTTTGATCTTTTTTCCGGTACACTGTCGGACTTTGAAACAAAAATAACCACAGTTCTGAGTTTTTAAGCCACTGAATCAAGCAGTTAGCCTAAGTTCAAGGCAAAATCGAAAAAAAAGCGCAGTACTAGCCAGCTAATACGAGCATTTTTTTTCGATTTTAACGCAGAAATTAGGCTAAATGCGCCGTATTCAGTGGCTTAAAAACTCAGAACTGTGGTTATCAATACACAACTATGAGGTTATTATGAAACGAATTATTTTTCCCATGTTCATGGGGGCGCTTCTTGCTTTGAACCCTTTATGGGCCACTGCATCCACCCCCTCCAACAAACATCAGCAATTCATTAAAAAACTCGTTGCTGATGCTAATGATACGAATGGAACCATTCTCCAACAACGACAACACTTACTCTCCTTAGAAAAAAAAGAGAAAAAAGGAAACAGTCTTTCTTCCTCAGATAAAACATGGGTCTTACATTTAGCGGCACAATACAAAGTGCGCTCCATCAAGATTAATCAACCCACCTCTTGGAACCCCTTATTAAAACGAGTGGATGTGATCCCACCCTCTTTATTAGTGGCTCAAGCAGTGAATGAATCCGGTTGGGGAACTTCTCACGTGGCCAAAGTGGCCCATAATTATTTCGGGCAAACTTGTTATAGCCCCCGTTGCGGCACTCGAGTGGCTCATTCTCGTCACCAAGCCCCTGCTATGAAAGCATTCCATAGCCAAAAAGAATCCGTGAATTCTTACATCAATAATTTAAATACCAATCAAGCCTACGCCTCCATGCGAGAAATTCGCTGGCACGCAAGAACTGCAAAACAATCCGTGAAAGGCTTAACCTTGGCAGAAGGATTAACCCGTTACTCTGAACGAGGCCACGCCTACATTTCCACCATTAAAACCATCATCCGAAATTACCATCTCTCCAATTTGGATGATAGTTTAGACGTGGATAGCGCTTAAAAAATGGAAATATAAAAACCATTGAACTACCGAGTATTCCTCGGTAGTTCAATCTTTAGTTCAGCGCCACAGACCAAACCACTCCCCAGAAATTATCCTTATCAAGAATTTAGCCAGACATTGTTTGATCAATGAATGTAAAGGCATCTCCCTTGATTTTAATGGAATTTTTTTCTTTGATGGGGAATTTCCATATTAAAACTCTCTTCACTTTTTTTGTAAAAAATACTGTCTGACAAAAAAGATTACAAATTTGTTGTTTGAAATGATCTTTTTTGGTACACTCCGTTTTCTTTAAAAGGTGAAATAAATGACAGATACGGTTGTAAATAAATCAAATGAAGGCCCGCAGCAAGCAGCGACATTGTCTGAGGGTATTTGGTTTAAAACTTTAAACCCTCTTGGAAAGGAGTCTTCCATTGATCTTTATAAGGAGAATACTAGACGCCGTACCGATCGAACCTTGCAAGCCCAATTTCCCTATTGGCTTCAACAAAACCTCAACCCCATAGAAGGTTGGGTGGATGCCACTTTTGAAATATTGTTTGGAACCCACTTCCAGACTGGTAATCCCCATGGGTTTTCTAAAGGCGTCTTAGACTTATTCATTCTTCCCCTCATTTCTCGCTTATGGTTTTCTCGTCAGGAGTTTCAAAATACGCTACCAACACAAAAAACCCCCATTCTTAATGCGCTCAGTGTCATCGCCGCTTACCTCATTGAAATGCTTCGGGGGACCCTTGGAATTTCCCTTTGGATTAGTCTCTTCCCCGTGGTGATGGCATTTCACATGGTGAAGGATGTGGTGGATGTCCTTCGTTATACAGAGTGGAGAGATTTAAAAGCCTTATTACCTTGGGAAAAAACACCTCTGCGTTCTAATCCAGAAGCTGAAGATTGGAAAGATACGTTTGTTATGGATGAGATCCCAAAACTTTTTTGGGATAAGAACCATAGTTTTCTTGATGCAGTGAAAACCACTTTTTACTTATTAAATGGTTATAAACTTTCTCAAACCCAAGGATTGCGAGCTAAAGGTTTATTGGATTGGCTCTTCATTTTTCGCATCGGACAAAAACTATTAGCGGATATTAAAGAAGAACAGCGATCCCATACCTGGTTTTTTAACTTCTTTGCTTACATTGTAGGAAACACTTTGAAGGCAATTCAATATGCTTTATCCGGCGTGCTGACGGCTCTTTCCATCCCTTTTATTTTCCTTGTGCGTTTAGTGAAAGAAATTCTTGTGGTGTGTGACACTGAGTTTACTCCTTTCTTTTCTTCCGTGACCTTTGATGGAAATTTATTAAATGCTGGTGCCTTAGAAGATGAGTTCCTCAATTGCTTTAAAATTCTCTATGGTTCTTCTTCTGAAACCTCTCAATACTTAGGGGTTGTGCATTTTCTTCTTTTAGGCTTTCCCTTAATTTCTGATTTTCTTAAAAAGCGTTTTATAGAAAGTAATGCACGAGGGATTGCTACTCCCATATTAACTGTATTTTATCACTGCGGAATCATTCCCATTGAAATTCCTCGGTGGATTGCGGCAGTTTCACTTTTTGTGGTGAGTATCCCTATGGTGATATTGGCTCGTCTCATTAAAGAAATTTACACGATTTATAAAAATGGTATGGATGCAAATACCTTCCCCTCCTTCTTTATCACTGAAAAAGGCAGTAAAAATGTTATCGACGTTTTTCTAAATTTTATTACGAAGGATTGGACTAATTTTTGTAAATTATTTAATTTGTTAGTGGGAACTCATTACGACAAAGACTCTTACACTAAAGGCCCCAGAGCCCAAGGGCTCCTGGATTTCTTACTCCTTGGACTTCCTCTTTTATCGCAAAAACTAATTCGCGATACGTATAAAGATGAACGAAGCAACACTTCCCTCCTCAATATCGCCGCTTGGACTTTAGCCCTTCCCATCGAAATAATCCGATTTACCGTGGGAGCTTCCCTGACGGTGGCAAGTTATATTCCCATACTTGTCCTCACGTTTTTTATCGGAGGTGCTGTGGGCCTTGGAATGGAGATAGCAACTTGTTGCGCGGAGCCTGAAGATGAAGAAGTTTGTCATTCCCCAACCTTAGGAAGCAGTTAAGGGATATCTTACGTAGAAAAGATAAGGCTTTTTTATCTTTAACCAACTGATTAATCACTCAATCCCTTCAATGTTTTTTGAGTCCATGTATTTTTAACCTTACTCATCGTA
>Ga0233425_10009095_pt1 | contig 12784 bp, 9 predicted proteins | sample Watercolumn_Towu_2_FD_181712 | JGI IMG/M metagenome (GOLD analysis project Ga0233425, IMG submission 181712) | Freshwater microbial communities from Lake Towuti, South Sulawesi, Indonesia - Watercolumn_Towuti2014_140_MG | ecosystem: Environmental > Aquatic > Freshwater > Lake | place: Indonesia...
GACCGTCCTCCCCGACGGCCGGGTCGTCGTGTGCGACCGCGAGAACTTCCGAATCCAGGTCTTCACCGAAGATGGCAGGTTCGTCGAGCAGTGGCACATGCACCGACCCATGTCGATTGCCAGCGATGCCAGCTACATCTACGTCGGAGAGGGCGGAGCTCCGCCGGTCCAGAAGGGCGTACCGAACCTCGGCCAGAGGGTCGTCGTGCTCGACCACTCGGGCCGCCAGGTAACGAGGTTCGGGAGTCCGAACGCAGGCGAGGGGCCGGACCAGTTCCTCGCCCCGCACGGCATAGCGGTCGACTCGCGCGGCGACGTATACGTTGCCGAGGTGTCCTACACGGCCTTCGGCTCGCAGCAGACCCCGCCACGCGAGGTCGTCAGCCTGCGCAAGTGGCGGCGAACGTAGGCAGGCAGCAAGTCGGCAGCGCCGGCACGGGCCCGACCGGGGCCGGGCAAGCATGAGATTCGAGCCGATCCCGCAATGGGCGACGCTTCCGCCCGGGCGGAGCTTCAAAGAGTGCGCCGCGGTGGCGGTCGACTCGCAAGACCGCGTTCACGTGTTCACGCGCGGTGCCGACCCGGTGATGGTCTTCGACTCGTCCGGGCGGTTCCTGCGCTCCTGGGGCCACGGCCTGTTCCGAGGTCCACACAGCCTTCGGATCGACGGCGACGGCCATCTCTGGACGGTGGACTACCTCGACCATTGCGTTCGCAAGTACCCGATTGACGGAGGCGAACCTCTGCTCACACTCGGTACGCCTGGAAAGCCTGCGCCACAGGAAAGCGGCGGAATCTTCAACCGGCCAACCGATGTCGCAACGTCGCCTCGGAGCGGCGATCTCTTCGTGACCGACGGCTACGGCAACTCACGGGTCCACCGGTTCCGTCCGGACGGGCGGCACGTCCTCTCATGGGGCGAGGCCGGCGCCGGTCCAGGGGAGTTCAGCCTTCCCCACAACCTGGTCGTCCTCGACGACGGCCGCGTGGTCGTCTGCGACATGGAAAACCATCGGCTTCAGGTCTTCTCAGAGGATGGCAGATTTCTGCGTGAGCTCCATCTCCACCGGCCGATGGCCATCATCAGGATGCCGGGGCCGGACGCCTACGTCCTGGTCACGGAATTGGGGCCCTCAGGGCCGCGCGCCGAAGTTCCGAACCTGGGCCGGCACGTGGTCGTGCTCGACCGCGATCTGAAGGAAGTCGCCCGGTTTGGAGGACGGTTGCCGGGCGAAGGGCCCGATCAGTTCATCGCACCGCACGGAATCGCGGTCGACCGGCACGGAGGCGTTTACGTCGCCGAGGTCTCCTGGACCGTGTACGGCCAGCACCTCCAGCCGCCGCGTGAGGTAGTCAGCCTCAGGAAGTGGAAGCGGACCGGATAGCCTCGGCCGGCGGCGCTACCTCGCCCGTACGGTCCTGCGTGGCCTTGCCGTCCCAAGCTGCCCGGCCACGGCTCCGATCGCTCCGCCGAGCGCGTCGACCAGCTCGTCGACCTCGTCCCTGGTGATGCAGAGCGCCGGCCCAACCCAGAACGTCCCGGACCCGGGCCTCAGCACGACCCGGCGCTTCTCGAACTCGGCCGTGAGCCGCTCGCCGATCTTCGTTTCGGCCCCGTACGGCTCCTTGGTCGCCCGGTCCTTGACCAGTTCGATCCCGAGCAGCAGGCCGAGCCCTCGCACGTCGCCGATGATCGTGTGCCGGTCCTTGAGCTCACGCAGCTTCGCAAGGAAGTACTCGCCCATGGACTTCGCGTTGGCGACCAGGCCCTCTTCTTCGAGTATCTCGATGTTCTTCAGCGCCGCCGCGGCCGGGACCGGGTGCCCACCGTACGTGAGGATGTGCTGGAGATAGCGGTTCTTGCCAGCGCCCGAGAAGGCCTCGGCAACCGGTCCGCGCGCGATGGTGGCACCAAGCGGCAGGTAGGCGCTCACGATTCCCTTTGCCACCGACATGATGTCGGGCACGAAGTCCCAGTGCTCGCAGGCGAACATCCGGCCGGTGCGGCCAAAACCGGTAATCACCTCGTCGGCGATCAGCAAGACGCCGTACCTGTCGCAGATCTCGCGGACCAGCGGCCAGTAGGGGTCGGGTGGGACGGCGACGCCGGGTGGGACAGCGATCGGTTCGCCGATGAAGGCGGCAACCGTGTCCGGGCCATTGAAGCGGATCAGGTCCTCGACCGCGCGGGCGCACCGCACGGCGGCCTCCTCCGGGGTCCGCCCGTACCGTTCGAACCGATAGGGATTCGGCTGTGGTGCGTAGATCAGGCCGGGCGGCGGCGGCTCATAGTCGTTTCGTGGACGGCTCGCCATGCCGCCGAGCCACATCGTGACCCCGAGTGCCCCGTGGAAAGAGTCTTCGCGGCTGATGATGCGGTACCTGGTCGGCTCGCCAGCCCGCTTGTGGAACGCCCGGGCAATCTTTACCGCGCCCTCGTTGGCCTCCGACCCGCCACTGCAGAAAAACGTGCGGGAAAGGTCGCCCGGCGTGATCTCCGCCAGCTTCTGCGCAAGCTTTGCGACGGGCTCGGTGGTCGAACCACCCGGGAAGTAGGCAAGCCGCCGCATCTGCTCGTATGCCGCGTCGGCTATCTCCGTGCGCCCGTAGCCGACATTCACGCAGACGTAACCCGCGTTGGCGTCGAGCCACCAGTGGCCATCGGCGTCTCTGACGCGGACACCACGTCCCTCGGTCGCGACGAGCGGCCCGCCCTGTTCGGCCAGGTCCACCCAGCCACGGTTGTGCATCCACAGGTGTTCGACAGCCGCCCGGCGTACGTGGATCGGCTTCTGAGGCATGGCGGATATTATTGAGGGTTTTCCCGCGCCGGCAATAGACGCTGCCATGTCGATAAGTACACGCGAGCGGGCGCGGAAAATGTAGCCAATGTCCTCCGCCGCCCACTCCGACCTCGACCCGGTGCTCCGACGCGCATTCATGGCGCCGGCGATCGCGGAATGGACAAGAGGTCTGGGCCGGCCGCTGATCGTGTCGACGATCGAAGACGACGACACGGCTGCCGCAAACTGCGCGGTCGAGGTCGTGCTTGCGGTTGATGGCGCCGTGCGTGGGAAGGTGACGTACACCCTGCCTGCCCAGAGCGCCCTGGCGATATCCGAGGCGAGCGACCTGACCGATATAGCGCCCGGAGACCCCCTGCCGGCTGTCACCGCCTTCTTCAGGCCGATCGCGACGCAGGCCCGCGACATGCTTCACTCCTCGGGCCTGCACTGCGTCGTGTCGGTCGGCTCTGTGAAGGACGTCCGCGGCGGCTCGTATCTCCCGCCCGCAGGCGGCTCCAGCTCCGTCCATATGGTCGCCCAGCCATCGGCGACAACTTCCACCACCCCACAGCCCGTCAGCCTGTGGTTCGACCTCACGGTCGTCTCGGCGCCTGCCGGGTTGGTGCAGGCCGCGAGGGCTGGCCAAGACGAGGCAATCGCGCCCGCACCGTCGGCACGGGAACGGCATCAGGCAGAGTCCACGGGCCAGTCCGCACCGGCAGCGGCGGCCGGTTCTACTGCCGGCACTGCCGGCGGGTAAGTCCGGACCGGACGGCAGGGACGCGGGGCGTGGCCCCGGCTTCACACCAGTCGTCAGGACAGCGCGGCTGGAGATCGTCGACGAGTCGGGCACGGCCCGGGCGGTGGTGAGCACGCTCGCCGACGGGTCGCCGCACATCGTGTTCGCCGACCGCGACGGCCGGATCCGGGCGGCCATCTCGCTCGCCCGGGACGGTCAGCCGCGCATCATGTTCCTCGACGAGATGGGACGCCGCATCCTGGACCTTCCGCCGGCGGGCTCCACGGCTCAGCCTGCCCCTTCCCCGGCCCGCAGGCCGGCGCCTCCCGCACCGCCCCAGCCCGCACCCCGCTCCGGTGCGCCTTCTACGTGCGGCACGACCCAACCAGGCTCGGCAGGCGGCGCTCCGCCGCCCGGCACGCCTCGCCGCGCCGGCGGCCCGCAGGCGCCACGGCGCGCCTGAATTCAATTTTTATCGGCCCTGCTAGACTGGGCCGATGGCGGGACCCTCGCTTCCGGCCACTCTCGGCGAACTCAAGCGCTCCGGCTACGTGCCGGGTTCGGTCCGGGCCGAGGTCCGGCGGAACCTCGTCCGCAAGATGCAGGCCGGCGAGCCGCTGTTTCCCGGCATCGTCGGCTACGACGACACAGTCGTCCCTGAAGTCGTCCACGCCCTGCTCGCCGGCCAGGACCTGATCGTCCTCGGCGAGCGCGGGCAGGCCAAATCCCGCATGCTCCGCAGCCTGACGTCGTTGCTCGACCCAGAGGTCCCCGTGATGCCGTCATGCGACATCAACGACGACCCCTGCGCGCCCGTGTGCCGCACCTGCCGGGAGCGCGTCACGGCGGGCGGCGACGACACCGAGATCGCCTGGATGGCCCCCGACGCCCGCTACGGTGAAAAGCTTGCCACTCCTGACGTTTCCATGGCTGACCTCATCGGCGACATCGACCCGATCAAGGTCGCCGAGGGCCGCTACCTGTCCGACGTTACGACCATCAACTACGGGATCGTCCCGCGCACCAACCGCGGCATCTTCTGCATCAACGAGCTGCCCGACCTCTCGGAACGGATCCAGGTCGGTCTGTTCAACCTGATGGAGGAGCGGGACACCCAGATCCGCGGGCATCGAGTGCGGCTGGTGCTCGATGTGTTGATCGTGGCGACCGCCAACCCCGAGGACTACACGAACCGGGGTCGCATCATCACGCCGCTCAAGGACAGGTACGGCGCGCAGGTACGCACACACTATCCACGCTCGATCGAGGACGAAATCCGAATCGTCGAGCAGGAAAGGACGCAGTTTCCCGAGGACCAAATCAGGGTGGTCGTGCCCGACTACATGTCAGAGGTCGCCGGCGAGTTGAGCGCACTCGCTCGCAAGAGCGGCGAGATCAATCAGCGTTCGGGCGTCAGCGTCAGGCTAACGATCGCCAACTACGAGACTCTGTACGCAGCGGCAATGGCACGGGCCTTGCAGACGAAGGAAAAGGTGGCCTCGCCGAGGATCACCGACCTCCCGGCGGTCCTCGCATCGACGCGAGGCAAGATCGAGCTCGAGTCGGTCGAGGAGGGCAGGGAGGAGAAGGTCATCGAAGAGCTGGTCAAGAAGGCGGTTGCGGGCGTGTATGCGCGCCGGATGCGGGGCGCGGAGCTCGATCCCTTGCTGAGCAGCTTCGAGGAGGGCCTGTCCGTCCGTGCCGGGGCCACACTCTCGTCGGCCGACTACGTGAAGGTGCTCAAGGCGGTCAAGCCGCTTCAGGCCGCGGTCCATCACCTCGGACTGGGCGCCGGCACGTCACCCGCGGAAATCGCGTCTGCGGTCGAGTTCGTGCTCGAAGGCCTCCACCTGGCGCGCCGGCTGAACCGGCAGCGCGACGGGGGAGCGTGGTCGTACGGGTGGGGCGAGGTCCAGCAGGCCCAGCCGCCGGGCGAGCGACCGAGGCGTCCCGGCGGGCCTGACGCGCCGGGGCGGTCGAGCGGGCCAGGGCGGCCGCAGGGCTAGTCCCTCGATGGTGCAGTTCCGCTACTCGAAGTGGGACGGCACACAGGAGCCGCTCGCGCCAGACTCCGACGGCCTGCTATCGCAGCTATCCGAGGGACTGTTCGAGCACGGCGACCTCGAACGGGCCCTCCGAGACCTGTTGCGTCGGGGTCCACGCATGCAAACCGGGATGCGCAGCCCGGGCCTGCAGGACCTCATGGAGCGGCTTCGGCAGCGCCGCAACGAGCAGCTGAAGCGCTACGACCTCGACTCGTTGATGAACGAGCTCCGCGAGCGGCTCGACAGAGTCGTCGATCTCGAGCGGAAGGGCGCCGAGCGTAGCGTGGACGAGGCGCAGAAGAAGCTTGACGCATCGGAAGCAGGGCAGAAGGAGCAGCTCCAGCGCCTGATGGACATGGTCCGCAAGCGGGCCGACGATGCCCGCCGCACGCTCGAGACGCTGCCGCCGGGCCTGGGCGGCGCGGTGAAGGAGCTGAGCTCCCACGACTTCATCGACCCCGAGGCGCAGCGTGAGTTCAAGGAGTTGATGGACCTCCTGCGCGAGAAGATGCTCCAAAACGTCGTCCAGCAGACCAAGGACACTTTCAAGGGGATGACCTTTGACCAGCAGCGGGCGGTCCGCGAGATGCTCGAGGCGCTGAACAAGACGCTCCGCGGCCGCCTGAACGGGGTCGAGCCCGATTTCAAGTCGTTCATGGACCGCTTCGGGCAGATGTTCGGCAACGATCCTCCGCAGTCACTCGACGAGCTGCTTGACCGGCTGCAGTCGCAGATGGCCCAGATGCAGTCGCTGTTCAACAGCATGTCTCCCGAGCAGCGCCAGGAGCTCGCCGACCTCATGGCGTCGTCGATGGACCCGGGCATGATGCAGGAGATGGCCGAGCTCGGCGCGCTGATGCAGCAACTCCGGCCGCCGGACGAGCTGGCCCGCAACTACCCGTTCATGGGGCAGGAGTCCATCACGCTCGATCAGGCCATGCAGCTGATGGAGCAGCTGCAGGACCTCGACAGCCTGGAGCGCCAGCTGTTCGAGGCGGCATACACGGGCGACCTGGACCGCGTGTCCAAGGAAGAGCTTGAGCGGCTACTCGGACCCGAGGCACGTGAGGCGACTGAGAACCTGCGGGAGATCTCACGGAAGCTCGAGGAGGCCGGGTACGCGCGGCGGGTCGGCGACCGTTGGGAGCTCACTCCCAGGACGATCAGGAAGCTCGGCGAGAGGGCTCTGGGCGAGGTGTTCGGCCGGCTCGCAAAGACGAGGATCGGCGGACATCGGATGACGCAGTCCGGTGGCTACGGAGAACAGACCGGCGAGACCAGGCAGCTCGAATACGGGGACCCCTTCGACATCAACCTGAGCCGAACGCTGATCAACTCTGCCGTTCGATCAGGAGGCGGCGTCCCCCTCGCCATCGAGGTCGAGGACTTCGAGGTCAATCGACTCGAGTACATGACGAGCGCTGCGACCGTGCTTCTACTCGACCAGAGCAGCTCCACGCTTCATTACGGGCGCTGGGCCGCCGCCAAGAAGGTCGCAATGGCGCTGCAGGCGCTGATCCAGGGCCAGTTTCCGCGTGACCGGCTCTACCTGATAGGGTTCTCGGACTGCGCGAGCGAGATACAGTTCCGGCAGCTGCCGACCACCCAGCCGAACGACATGGTCCAGGGCACCAACATGCATCACGCGCTGATGCTCGCGAGGAAGCTGCTCTCGAAGGAGCCGGCCGGTACACGCCAGATCATCATGGTCACCGACGGCGAGCCGACCGCCCACCTCGAAAGCGGCTACTCATACTTCCAGTACCCGCCCAGCCAGCGGACCATCGTCGAGACGCTACGGGAAGTTCAGCGGTGCACGCGGGCCGGCATCGTCATCAACACCTTCATGCTCGCCCGCACGAGCTACCTGACCGCGTTCATCGACTACGTGACCAAGATCAACCGTGGCCGGGCCTTCTACACCGAGCCTGCCCATCTCGGCGACTACGTTCTCGTCGACTACGTCGCCAACCGCCGGAAACGTGTGGCGTAGGTCGGCAAGCATGGCTCGCCAGGCTCGTTCAACCTGCAGGAGCTGCTTGTAGCCCAGAGCTGGTCCTTCCCGCGCGTTGGCGAACCCAGACTTGGTGCGTCGTGAACTAACACCATCCGTAGCTGCGGGCCGTAGTTTTACCAGCTGTGCCACTCTCTTCAGAGCGTTGGTGCAGCTGCGCGTATGTTCGACCCCCGAGGCGAGCGAACCGAAGCTTGAATAAGTCGCTTTCGTCTGTTCGTTCGAACACCGCGGCATAGGGAGACCGACCCAGGCTACCGTTCGCCAAACGGGGTTGCAAACCTCGCGCGACCTCGGGAATGCCGTTGTTCATGTGGAGCCGCCACATGTGGTTTTCCTGATATTTCATGCGGAGGGGCACGATCTGGCCGTTCTTCCTGGGAGACGTCGTACTGGCGGGGTAGACGTCTCACACCTCGTCGACAAAGCTCTGTCGGTTCGAGCCGCCGTAGTCCGGTAGTACCATTCGCCCCGCCGTTCGAGCATATCTGGAGGGGCTCAATGCGACCCGGCTTCGGCCAGTTTAGAGACGCGACTCCTGAGTACTTCAGGTTCGCCGCGCAGTTCGGCGCGACCGACGTCCTGCTCAACAACGCGAATCTACCGGGTGGCGAGCGGTGGGAGCTCCAGGACCTCGTCAAGCTCCGCATATCCGCCGAACAGCACGGGCTCAAGCTGACTGCGCTGGAAAACGTGCCGACCCGCTTCTACGACAACATCATGCTCGGCGGACCAAAGCGGGACCAGCAGATCGAGAACATGATTTACACGGTCCGCAACATCGCCCGCGCCGGTATTCCAATATTCGGCTACAACTGGATGCCGTCCAACGTATGGCGCACTCCCCCGGCCCTGATCCGTGGCGGGGCGGTGGCGACCGCCTTCGACTACTCGCTAGCTAAGAAGTACCCGCTCACGCACGACCGTGTCTACTCGGAAGAGGAGATGTGGAAGTACCTCGAGTACTGGATCAAGATCATCACCCCGATCGCCGAAAAGGAAGGCATCCGGCTGGGCATCCACCCGTGCGACCCGCCGGTGCCGGTGCTGGGAGGCATCCCGCAGCTGCTGCGGAGCTTCGAAGCGTACCGGCGCCTGATCGAGATCTACCCGTCCGACTCGAACGCCATCGAGTTCTGCCAGGGCACGTTTTCGGAGATGACCGACGACATCTACGACCAGATCCGCTACTTCGGGTCACGCCACAAGATCCTGTACGTCCACTTCCGCAATGTGTCGGGACCGGTACCGAAGTTCCGTGAGGAGTTCATCAACACGGGCTACGTGGACATGTTCAAGGCGATGAACATCTACTACGAGGTCGGCTTCGACAGCTTCTTCATCGACGACCACGTGCCGCACACGCACCAGGACACCGCCTGGGGACACCGGGGCCGGGCGTTCGCCAACGGCTACATCCAGGCGATGATCGAGGCGGTGAAGAAGCAGAAGCAGGCGGCTGGCGAGAAGCCCGGCACTATCAAGAACTGGACGCCGCCGTATCTGCAGAAGAACGGCCGATCAGCCGCGGCGAAGTCGGTCAGCAGATCGGCACGACGTTAGTGTTCGCTCGCTTCGGTTACGAGTCCGAGGTGCCACCAGAGCCCGACGCTGGCACAGGCCTGGGTACAGGAACCTGCTCCGGCTCTTGAAGGTCGGCGGGTACACGGCCGGAGAAGGCGAACAGTGAGAGGGCGCCACCCACGGCGGTAACGCCCGCCGCCACCGCGAAGACCAATCTCACAGCCCGCGTGATCGCGGCCCGCGTGTCGGCGAGTACGATTTCGTACGCCTCGATGCCCAGCACCGGGTCCTGCGAGAACTCGTCCCTGATCTCCGACAGGCGGTCGGCGTTCACGATCACCTCAGGTTTGGCCAGCTCGGCGGAGGGGGATCCCTCGGGAAACGCAGGGAGGGCTGCCGTCACCTGGATCAGGAGCAGGGCGCCAAACACCGCGCTCCCCGTGGCCATGCCGAGCACCCGTGCGAACTGCAGGTTCGTTGTGACCACGCCAAGGAACTTCGCCGGCATCGCGTTTTGCACCGGGACGGTGTACGCCGTGAAACCGCACGACACACTCAGGCCCAGCACGAAGGAGATGGCGGTCACGACCACGAAGCTCATGTCCGGTCCGATCCGGGAAAGATAGAGCAGGGCAGCGGTGCCGCCCGTGAATCCGACCACCGCGATCTCGCGTACCCGGCCGACCCTTGACATGATCTGACCAGCGATATTCGAGCCGACGGCGACTCCGAACGTCATACCGATCAAGGGAATGGCCGCGATCGTGGCTGGCTTGCCGAGCACGCCCTGGATGAACAGCGGCATGAAGATGCTCACGACAACAAACGACGAGGTGATGGTCACCGAAGCGACCATGCCGAGGCGGAAGATGCGGGCGCGGAACAGCGGGAGAGGAACCATCGGGTCGGCGGCGCGGCGCTCCGCGGCGATGAACCCGATCACCCCGGCGATGGCAAGAACCACCAGGCCGAGGGTCACCGGCGAGGTCCAGCCGAACGCCTCGCCCGACCAGTTCAGAGCCAGGAGACCGGCGGTCGAAGCTATCCCGAACGCCACCGCCCCGGCGTAGTCGAACTGGCGAGTCGGGCCATGCCGCCCCGACGCCGGCATCCAGATACCAAGCAGAGCCAGCGCTCCGGCGCCGACGGGCAGTCCCAGGTAGAAGATCCACCGCCAGTGCAGCTCCTCGGAGACGACGCCTCCGACAACGGGTCCCAGCACGCCCGACAGTGTGAACCCGGCGGCGGTGACGCCCATCCACTTCGCCCGGTCCTGGGGCGCCCACAGCGCGGCCATGATGATCCAGACGCTCCCCATCACGCCCGAGAAACCGATGCCCTGGAGACCTCTGGCCAGGACGAGCTGGGTCATCGACATGGCAGCGCCGCAAGCGGCCGTTGCAGCCAGGAACAGGACCAGCGACCACATGATCACGGTCTTGCGACCGAGGTTGTCGGAGAGCTTGCCAACGATCGGCACCGCCACGGCTGAGGTCAGCGCGAAACCTGCGAACAGCCACGTGAACTGCTCGAAGCCGCCGATGTCGGCAACGATGTTCTGGGCGGCGGTGGCAACGATGCCCTGGTTGATGGTCGCCACGAAGAGCGAGACGCACAGCGCGGCGACGATCAGGACCTTGCTGCGATAGGGAAGCGCCACCAGTTGCACGCTGGTCGTGCCGCGGCTGGCAGACGCGCTCGCAGGCGCGTCGGAACCCATGGACACGGTAGACACGACGGAAGCTGGCGCGGACGCGCCATCCTGGGCAGGCATACAGAAGAGGCTACACCCGCGGGCATCGGCTAGAATCCCGGCTCGATGCGCAAATCGATCACGGTCGAAACGGGCCTGGAGAAGGCGCTCGACTCGGTGACACTGGTCGCAGCCGGCGATCACCTGTTCACATCGGGGATAGCGCCGGATCGGCCCGGCAGCCTGGAGAGCCAGGCGAGGCAGGTCTTCCAGCGGGTCGCCGGCCTGTTGCATGACGCCGGTTCCTCGCTGGACGACGCCGTACGCACGAGAGCGTTCTTCACGGAACGTGGCGGCGAGGCGGCGATTCGGGCGGTCCATGCCGGCGTTTTCGGCAACCGCGGGCCGGCGTTGAGCACGATCCGAATGACGTGCCTGCCGCGCGGAGTAGGCGTCGTCGTCGAGGTCGAGGCCGTGAAGGGCGCGGGAAAGGCGGCGACCCGGCACCGGCCGAAGCCGGAGTGGGGCACATGCCAAGCGGTCAAGGCCGGACGCGAGATATTCGTGTCCGGGATGACCGTGGAGTGGCTGCAGGGCACGGGCGACGACCGGCGGGCCTCGGCGGGGGAGTCGCCGACGGGACGGTCGGCGGCGGCGCGGCCTGCAGGTCGGACGGCGCAGGCAACGCCGCCTGCGCACGAGCGGCAGGTGGCGCAAGTCTGCGACGCGGTCACGGCAGCCTGCCGCGACCTGGGAGCGTCGCTGGCTGACGTACTTGCGACCCGTCACTTCGACCCCGTCGACGTCCATCGGCACAGCTTTCAGGGACCCGCCCTCGAGGAGTTCCGCACGCCGGGTGAGCCTACCTCGGCCGGGATCACTGTCGAGGGCGTCGGCGAGGGCATGACCTTCATGCTCGAGATCGATGCGGTCGCAGGGTCGGCCTCGGAGAGGCGCAACCTGCGCACCGGCCGCACGTTCGAGGTCGAGCACCACTACTCCCGGTCCGTACGTGTGGGCGACATCGTTTACGTGGCGGGTTCGACCTCGCTGGTCCCCGGTGAGATCGTCCGCCACCCTGGCGAAGTCGCGGGCCAGGTCGTCGACACGCTCGAGACGATCCGGAAGACGATCGAGTCGCAGGGACTGGCGTGGTCGGACCTGGTGAGGACGCGAAGCTACATCGTGGGCGGGCCATCGAAGCTGGACGAGGCAACCGCCGCCCTGAAGAGCGTCATCGGGGGCATGGGCACCGTCGCAACCGTCACCGGGGTACCGGTGCTTGGCAGGCCTGAGGTCGTAGTCGAGATCGAGGCGACTGCGGTCAAGTCCACCTAGCCGGAGCGCCAGCCCCGCTTCGTCCGTTCGATCCACAGCCGGACCGCCGTTGCGTGTTCCTGATGATGGAACACGCTGAACGTATCGATACGATCCCGCCATTCCGAGCCGGCGACGAACGCCGAGTCCGGCGCGGCCTGCAGGGCTTCTCGCAGGGTCCGCCGGGCCTCCTCCAGCTCCGTTAGCACCTCGGCGACGGTCCGCTTCGCCCGCCTCGCAGCCTGCTGCCGATTGAACGTGTCGACCTGCCTCTGCGAGAGGTCGACGCCTACGTCGCGGGAGTTGAGCAGACGCGCCAGGGCGATGTCCCACGCCGCAACGTGGCCGACCACGTCCTTGATCGACCAGTCGCCCGTGACGGCGGCGACTTCCAAGTCGGTCGTCGTCAGCCGCTCGAAGGAGTCGCGAAACGACCGCCAGGTGTCCTCGACCGCTGCGATGACCTCTGCCTTGCTCACCGTTCGCCCTGCCGCTCCCGAGCCCCTGATCGGTCTTCAGCCACATCGTAGCGCCGCCGGTTCCTGGCTCCGCTCCTGCTCCTGGCGACGAGACCCCATGGGTGGTGTATCAATTTGATCGCTCAAGCAGCGTGACCAAGTCAGCGACCGTCCAGACATGATCGGTCAGTCCTGCCGCCATCGCCGG
>Ga0233425_10009096_pt1 | contig 12783 bp, 11 predicted proteins | sample Watercolumn_Towu_2_FD_181712 | JGI IMG/M metagenome (GOLD analysis project Ga0233425, IMG submission 181712) | Freshwater microbial communities from Lake Towuti, South Sulawesi, Indonesia - Watercolumn_Towuti2014_140_MG | ecosystem: Environmental > Aquatic > Freshwater > Lake | place...
GGTGGGACAGGGCCAAGCGACGGAGCGGGCGCTCAGCCCCGCCCTGAGCCCCTACAGCAAGGTCGACGGGATCTCCGGCACGCTGGCCTGCATCGGCACCGACACGTTGAGCCAGGTGATGACCTTGTGGGCCGAGGGGTTCGCCCGGCAATACCAGAACGCCAAGATCCTTGTGGAGGGCAAAGGCAACCTTGCGGCCATCGCCGCCCTGCTTGACGGCACGGCGCAGCTCGCGCCCCTGTCACGCATGCTCGACGAGAGCGAGATCGCGAAGTTCGAGGCGAAGTACGGCTATCGGCCGACCCCCTACGCGATCGCCGTGGACGCCTTGGTGGTCTATGTGAACAAGGACAATCCGATCGAAGGGCTTACCCTGGATCAGGTAGACTCCGTCTTTTCCAAGACCCCTCGCTACAGCTACAGGAACTTTACCAAGTGGGGCCAGCTTGACCTGTCCGGGGATTGGGCCGAGGCACCGATCACCCTCTATGGCCGTAGCGCTGCCTCCGCCACTTATCAATTCTTCAAGGAACACGCCCTCCATAAGGATGATTTCAAGACGGGGCTGAAAGAGCAACCCGACTCCCAGTCCGTGGTCCAACGGGTCGCCGAGGACCGGTTCGGAATCGGGTTCAGCGGGATCGCCTTCGCCACGCCGGGCGTGCGCATGCTCCCGCTCGCGAACGATGAATTCTCGCCGTTCGTCGATCCATCCTTTGAAAACGTGAAGAATCGCCGGTACCTCCTCCGTCGCTACCTCTACCTCTATGTGAACCAGGCGCCGCGCAAGATCCTGCCCGGCAACAAACCGCTTTCCCCTCTGGTCCGGGAGTTCCTCCGGTACGTGCACAGCCAGGAAGGGCAAGCTGATGTGGTGAAGGGCGGGTATTTCCCCGTCGAGGATTGGATCGTGACCCATGCCCTCGGCAAAATAAAGTAGCGGCCAGCGCGCAGCGTGAGAAGACAGCCCGTGCCAGCTAGACGTCGGACAAGGTAAGGGACTCCGCTCCCATCTCCATTTTTTGTATCTCCTCTGATAGACCCTTTATCCTTCTGGATATCGACGTGACCGTACGCCGGTTCCTCCCCTGCGATTCCCGCCCATCCGTCCCCACCGCGACATAAAAGCAATTTCAATCACTTACACATGAAACCTGGTCGGTCATGATAGGCCCACGGCTTTGGTATCGCCTTTGCTCTACTCCATGACCAAGCGGACAAGCTCTTCCACGATCCGCGGGAGAAGAGAGGAGGCTAGAGATGATCATCGTGATTTTCGCAGCGCTGCTGAGCTGGGCCCTCTTCCTCTGGATCGGCGCTCTTTTCGGCACCCTGGTGCCAGGAGTCTTAGAGAGCCGGCACCGCAACCGACGGAGCGACGACTGAGGACCCTCTTTCTTAGGGAGACACGGCCGTGGCCTGGGGAATCGTCATCAGTTGTATGACGTTATTCGGAACGTTGGCGCTCGTACTGGCTGACACGACGACAGAACCCGATCCCACCGACTGTTCCAGAGAGATGCGGGAGACCAGGCAGGACATCGAGGGAGAGGACATCAGGAAAGCCGCGTAAGGGTCCCTGGGGACGCGTAGCCCTGGAGACTCGGAAAGGGTCGCAAGGAGATCGATCATGCCGTGGCTGGTGGTCTACATCGGGCTGCTGCTTCCGATCATGCTGTTCTTGGTCGTGTTGGCGATGGACTGGCACGACAACCGTCTGAACGACAGGAGGCAGCGGGCCTTCCCAGATCCCGGACGGTCGCCCAAGGCGAAACTCGTTTAAATGCCACCAGCCTGATCACAGACAGGGCTCGTGGAGGGAGGCTTCCCCGGCCTTCCTGGGACAGACCTGTGCCGCCTGTCCCGCTGAGTGGGGGCTCCGGTTCCTCCTGAGCCCCCACCCGCCACTGGCGACGGGACGGCGCTGATCGCGCACTCCTCTGAGGCGGGCTTACCGATGGAAGACCTCTTGTGCCCACAATGTCAGCGAGCGCCTCTCCACCCGACCGGGGCCTTCTGGATCTGTACCGACTGCGGCTTCGCCATCACGGAGCAGGCGCTCAGGCTGGAACAGGCCCCAGTCGCCGATGAAGGACCCCGGAGGAAAACCCTACAAGCAACGAACGATACCGCTTCAGACGGTCGGCCCACCTGATGTGATAAGGCGTTAAGAAGGGTCACGCAGGCGCACGGAGAGGACCGGGAGGTTCGCTGTCACTCCCCGGTTCAGCGGCTTTGGCTTTTCTCCGCCAACCGCTTGGCCATCTGGTAATGCAAGGGGTCTTCGATCAGACCCTGGACCGCCTCCGGCTCCGCCAACCGACTCTGTTCCACCGGCTCGATGCCGAAATGGCGGCAGACGTTCACGGCCAGACTGAAGCAGAGGGAGAATTTCCCGGGGAGGGTGAGCGTGTAGTTGCCCCGGTCGATGATGTGGTACAGGTAGTTTCTGATGAACGACGAGGAGGACACTTCGGTCTTGTACCCGAAGAACAGATCGGTGCTCTTGGCATCGAAGTCGCCGAAGACCCGCCTGGCCATCCCGAGCATGCCGCTCCGGACCCGCTCCAGCACCTCCCCGGTCCCCTGTCGGGCATCGTGATAGACGGCGTTCCCGATCAACGAATATTCCAGCCCGTTGTTGCGGTGGCAAATATGGTTGATTGTCTCTTCCATATGCGGTGACATCCGCACGAAATTGAGGTCGGTGAGCGCCGGGTAGACGACCAGCAGGGGGCTGATGAAGACCTTGGTGTTGGTCTCGAACGAGGTCGTGTCCTTCCCCGTGGCCAGGATGGTATGTCGCGCCGGAATCCGAACGGGAGCCTCCCCCGTCGACCCTTTGGCGAGCACCGAGCCTTTCTCCAACTCCAGGACCTTGGTCTGCGTCTGCACGAGGCCCCCGTTGGCGAGAAAGGACCGCAACAGGTCCTCCGCGATCAGCTTCGTGTTCATCGCGCGATCCCGGGACTTGAGCGCATAGGCGACGTGATCGAGGTTGATCCCCAAGGTTGAGCGGTGCACTACGTACTGGAGGGGCTTGGCCCCGAACCCCAGTTGGTGGCTCAGGCTTCTGGAGGCGTCCAGGGTTTCGAACCAGGACATGCGCCGCTTGGCTCGATAGAGAGCCACGGCCCAAGGCAGCTTCCATTTCCAACTGACCCCTTGGCAGCTCGTGTAGACGTAGAAGTTGGTCCGGTTCGCAAACCACCCCTCCCGGTTGGTGGTATAGATGTGCTTGTCCACACGCAGGTTCATGTTGGGGAACCATCTGTAATAATCCACCAGGTCGTCGAGGTTCCCCACCATCGTGCGGCAGAAGAAGTTGTTCGGGAGGGCGGTATAGAGGGCGCCGGTGTGGAACCAGCCCTGCTGCTCGGCTGAGGCTTCGGAGCAGAGCGTCTTGTTCTTCTCCAGCAAGACCACCGAGGCTCCGGACCGCTGCAGCATCTCCGCAACGGCCAGCCCCGCGATCCCTCCTCCGACGACTGCGAAATCCTTCATGTCCGCCTCGTGCGTTCGGTCCGACCGGATCAGGCCAGGTGCTTGACGAGCATCTCCCCGACGAACCGGGCTTCGTCCTCCGTCATCCCGGAGGTGAGCGGAGGGCAGAGGTGATTCGGGCACCAACGGTCCGCGCCAGGGTAGGTCTCTCCGGCGCAGATTCCCTCAAAGACCGGCTGCTTGTGGCAGGGCAGTTCGTACACGCCGCCGCCTACGATGACCCCCTCGGCGCCCAGAGCCTTCTTGATGGCCTCCAACTGACGCCCGGCGGGCACGTGGACAATCAGCTTGTACTGGCTGGCCGCGTCCATGTGCGCGGTGGACACATAGTCCAGGCCGGCTGCATCCAGTTTCTTCGTGATGGTGTCGTAGGCCGTCTGCCGCTTTCTCATCATCTGAGGAAGCTTCTTGAGCTGGATGAGCCCGAGCAGGGCGCCGAGCTCCGTGATCCGGCTGCTGTTCCCGAAATCATGGTGCAGCCCGCCGTAGTTCATACCCCGCTTGCCCTGGTTCCGGAACGAACGCGCCAGGTAATCTTCCTCCTCGTGGTTGGTCGTGATCATGCCCCCCTCGCAGGTCGTCATGACCTTGGTGGGGAAGAAGGAGAAGGCCGCGGCGTCGGCCAAGTTCCCGGACTTCACGCCTTTGAGCTGGCTGCCGTGGGCATGGGCCGCATCCTCCAGGATGAACAGCTTGTTCTTGCGGCAGTAGCTCACCGCCTCAGGGAACTCCGGCGAGATCACGCCGCCGATATGGACCCAGAGCAGGCCCGCGACAGGCGCTCCCTCCTTCCGGCTCCCCTGTCGTTCGACCGCCTCCCGGACCATGGCCAGCGTCGGGGCGAACGTGTTCTTGTCCATGTCGAGGTACCGGACCTCGCCGCCGGCCCTCAGGACAGCCGCGACAGTCGCGAAATTGGTGTTGGTCGGCACCAGGACCGTCTTCTTCTCGACCTTCTTCAGACGCAGCAGGATTTCCAGAGCCGTCGATCCGGTGTTGCAGGAGATGGCGTGCTTGCCCCCGATATAGTCCGCGAACGCCTGCTCGAAGCGGGTTGTGTACTCCCCCAGGATCAACGTGGCTGATTTCAGGATCTTCGCCGATTCCTGCTGGAAGTAGGCAATCTCCTCGTCCGTGATGTCGAAAAAGAACGGCTTCACCTGCCGCATGGATGGGTTTCCTTGGGTCATCGCCGACTTCCTCTCTCGTCTACGGATGCGACGTGGGCTCCCCGCTCACCGTCACCAAAACCACCCCCACGATCACGAGCACGATTCCGGCCCACCGGACCGGCGGCACGACTTCCTGCAGGAGCGTGATCGCCAGGATTGCCGCGAAGGCATATTCCATGGCCGTGAACGGCACGGCCACCGTGACGTCCGCCCAGGAGAGGGAGGCGATCAGGAGAAAATAAAAGATGCCGTTGAGGACCGTGCCGAAGATCACGTAGGGATTGGACAGGGCCTGACCGAAATAGGACAGGAGCGCCAGCGGCGCGTAGGTCTCCAGCGATCCCACGTCCTGCATGCCCTTCCGGATCAGGATTTGCCCGGCCGCCGTGGCGGCGGAGGCGAAGATCATCGCGATGACGACTCGCAACATAGTCAATCTCCTCGTCAGAGTGGATTCGTTGGTCGATTTCGATGCATGGGGCTGAGACATGACGCTCATGAGCGCGCTTCCCTCGGCACCAGCCGCCCGTTGCGGGTCAGGACGAATTCGGCTCCCCGCCAGATGACCGTCCGTTGCGTGAAGGCCAGGCCCCAGGAGACAAGGCCGAGGAGATCCCTCAGCGGAAGCAGCCACAGGCTCCGGAGCCCTTCCCGGTCGCGAAAGGTCCCCAGAACGACGGCCACTGTGAGAAGCCGCACCGAGAGGGCGCTGGCCAGGACCATGATCCCGACCGGGTCCATCAGGCGCAGCAGCGCATAGGCCAGGGCAAAGGGGACGGACCGCGTGAACACCGTCGCAAAGAACCCGCCGGGCCTGGCCGCGCGCGTATTCTGGTCCCAATAGACCTGATGGCCCCACCAGTGGGACAAGGACTTGAGGTCCACCACCGCTTCGATGAAGTAGGGCACGATTGCCATCTTTCTCCCGGACTCCCAAATGCGGCGGCCGATTTCATAGTCCTCCACCAAATAGTCGGCCAGGCTCTCCAACCCGCCGATGGCCTCCAGGGTCGCGCGACGCATCGCGATGGACTGTCCCATGCAGAAGTTGGACGCGCCGGTCACGTGGGCGAAGACCACGCTTGGCATGAAGTCGGCGTTCATGGTCAAGAGCTCCAGCTTCTCATACCATCGGTCCGCGCGGACGGCTTTGAACAGAGGATTGACGGCCCCCACCTTCGGATCGGCCAGCGGGGCCACCACGGTCCTGAGGTAATCCGGCTGGAGCAGGATGTCGCTGTCGCTGATGACGAGGATCTCGTGTCTGGCTTCGGTGAGGGCGCCGAGCAGGTTGTTCACCTTCCCGTTCAGGCCGGCCTGGATGTTTGTGACGACCACCGATACCCGCTCAGGCCTGAACTCCTGCTGCAGCTCGTACAGGAGCGGAATCGCCGGATCGTCCACCCGCTGCGCGGAGAAGATGACCTGGTAGCCCGGATAATCCTGCAGGCAGATGGACCGTAGATTGCCCTTGAGATCCTTCTCGAGCCCGTGCACCGGCTTCAGCACGGTCACCGGCGGCCACGCTCCATCGGCGAATGGGGATTCCGCCTGAGCAGGCCGGGACGGGATCACCGCTCGTGGACGGCAGAACCTCCGCACGGCCGGCACGCAGAGCAGTCCGTACACCGAACCCCCAACGACGGGGATCAGGCAAAGCCATTGCATGAGTTCGATCAGCATCGAGGCGTCGCCCTTCCCGCTCTATTCCACGTACATCGCCAACTCCAGCCCGATCAAGATCAGGCCGAGCGGAACCAGGTACAGCTTCGGCTTCCAGGACAGCCGCTCCAGCGAATCCGCGAGCCAGCCAGCGGCAATGAAGATGGCCGTCATCGCCATGATGTTGTGCTGCTTGACGATCAGCGCCATGTCCATCCCGGGGCTGTGCTCGTGCTCATGGTAAAGGAGCGCGATCCCGCCAAGAGCCAGCACGGCGGCCATGGCATAGCCGGCAGAGGGACTCGGCTTCTCCCGGCGAGCGACCAGCATCACGTACAAGCCGATAGCCATCGGAATCAACGACAGGACCTTGTGTTGCAGCCATTCGCTCGAGCCGGGCCGATTGTAGCTCTCCATGAACGACGCGGCCAGTGGCCAGTCGGTCGGGTCCGCGTTCAACAGGATATGGACGCCCATCAGCAGCCAGATGACCCCCATGCCTTTCCGGATCACGCCATAGCGCCGCTGTGTCAGCCGGTCGACCAGGACCAAGAGTCCCAGCCCGATCAGCGCGATCCCGCACGAGCGGTGCATGAAGAGCGAATAGGCCCTCTCTTCCGCGCGCGTGACGCCGCCCCGGACGAACGTGGCCGACTCATCGATGTTCTGCGCCCCGTGGCCGGCGTGGCCGTCATGACCATCGCTGGGTGAGGCCGCCTGGTGCGCCGAATGGTCCACCGGGGCCGCCTCCTGCGCTCCCTGTCGCTTGTCAGGCTGGGTTCCGGACGTAGCGCTGGCCTGCTCACTGCCTTGAGCCTGGTCCGCCCGGACAGCCCAGGCCCAACCCAGCATCACGGCCAGACACGTGGACAGGGCCAAGGCAAGCCGGTACGCGCCGACGTTGGTTCGCGATGCAGAAGGCGTCATGCAGGACGGGCCGTCATGTGTTTCTTGGGCGTTGCCGGGAACATTTTTCGGATGTCAAGGCTCCCTCCTCCACGGGTCTTGGGAGCGGGAGGAGGGAGAAAAAAGACGGGGCCGCTTACGCGCTGACTTCTCCGGCCCTCCAGAAGCGGTGGCGCTTGGCGCGTGTCGCAAAATAGTCCTTCGCCTCCTCGAGGAGCCGCGCCCGCTCGTAGGAGTCGGCGGCCATGCGGCGGAGAAACCGCCAGATGACCTTGGGGCGGAAATAGTAGCGGTCGTAGAACCGTTCGACCATCTCGACCATGTACCGGCGATCCAGCCCCGGATACTGGATGTTCGGCAGTTGGTGCCCCAGTTCGTCCGCCATGTCGTCGTTGGTCAGGTACCCGTACTTCTTCACATAGCTGTCGAACTCGGTGCCCGGATAGGGATGCGACATCGAGACCTGGATCGTCTCCGGGTCCAACTGCATGGCAAACTGGATCGTCTTCTCGATGGTCTCGGGCGTCTCTCCCGGAAGCCCGATCTGGAAATCCCCGTGTACGGTGAGGCCTACTTTCTTGACGTTTCTCATGAACTCGATCGCGTCCGTGGTCGTGGCCCCCTTCTTGATGTTCTTGAGGATCCCGTCATCACCCGACTCAAAACCCACGACCATGAGGCGGCAGCCGGCCTCCTTCATCGCCTTCAGGGTCTCATAGTCGGTGTGGACCCGCGAATTGCAGGACCAGGTGAACTTCAACGGCTTGAGGGCCTCGCACATTTCCAGCACGTGGGCCTTCGCCCAGGGGAAGGTATCGTCGTCGAAGAATATCTCCTTCGCCTCGGGGAACAGCTTGAGCGCGCCCTTCACCTCCGCGACCACGTTGGCGGCGCTGCGCGTCCGCCAGGGATGACCGCTCATCGTCTGCGGCCAGAGGCAGAAGGTGCAGAGGGCCGGACACCCGCGCGAGGCGTAGAACGACACGTAGGGGTGCAGGAGGTAGGGGATGTTGTACTTCTTGTAATCCAGGTCCCGCGCGTAGATCTCCGTGGCAAAGGGCAGGGCGTCCAAGTCCTCGATCTGCGGCCGGTCCGGATTATGGACGATCTTGCCGTCCTTCACGTAACTGGCCCCGGCGATGGTCTCCAGCTTCTGCCCCCAGGCATACTCGGCGACCGTGTAGTCGAACTCCCGCCGCGCGACAAAATCGATCGCCCGGGAGGCTCTGAGACTCTCCTCCGGCTGCACCGTCACGTGCGGACCGACAAAGGCGATCTTGAGGCCGGGCTTGTTGGCTTTCATCGCCTCGGCCAGCCGGATATCGCTCTTGAACCCCGCCGTGCTGGTGAAGAGCACGACGAACTCGTAATCACCTGAAATCTTGACCGTTTCCTCAGGAGTCACGCCCTGGGCCGGCCCATCCAGGAGCCGGCTGTCCTTGATCAACCCGGCGGGATAGGCCAGCCAGACCGGATACCAGAAGGAGCGCACTTCGCGTGTAGCCTGGTATCTGGCGCCGGCCCCACCGTCGAATTTCTCGAAGGAGGGGGGATTCAGCAACAGCGTCTTCATGGGTCTCGTCTCCTCGCTTGTGAGCCTACCACCCGAATCTACCTGGGCGGCAAGCCTGTCTTTATACCGCATATGGGGGCCATTTGGAAAGGGAAAAATCGTTTTTCTCCATAAAGCGGGCGCTCTTGTCTTCCGCAACCCGATTGTCTACAATTAGCCTGCATTATTCATGACGGTTTGTCGCGAAACCGGGGAGTCGCGTCGCGAGACGGGCAAGCGCAGCCGTGAGGGACCGAGGCGTCCTTGAACAGGACGTTGAGAGACTGAGTGGCGAGCACGCCCGCCGATAGGCTGGGACCCATTGCAATCTTGGAGCAATGGGTGCCCAGCAGCGAATCCCCGGTTGCAGCAGAAGCGCTCATGAGTAATGCGGGCGATGCCTCGCTCAGGCAAGCACGCGACAGGAAAGAGGAATCGGGGGCTACGTGAAGGGGTTGCGGTTCGAACGGCTCGGGAACGGTCACTACTACAAGGTCGTCTTGCACATCGGCAGCACCTACGTGCCCGTCAGCGACGAGGTCCTTGAGGACCTGAAGAAGCAGAGTCTCCTGCCGGCCGAGCGGTTCCTCGAGTTGCTGGTCGACAAGGTCGGCTATTCCTCCTACCTCAAAGAGCAGATCCGGGCTGAATTGAAAAGCGCCGGGGACCCCATCACCCAAGTGACCGTACTCCAGGGCGTCATCCGCACCCTGTAACGGCGCGCCTCTTCGCGCCGGCTTCCTCGGATCAGCGCTCCAGCGCTTCGTCCTTGCGCCCGCAGTTGCTGACTTCCTACCTCTCCCCTCACTCAAGAAGCCAGCGTGGCGAGCCGATACTGCCAAGGGGTCCTGTATATCGCGGCAAGACTCATCCGGCTGTCTCAAGGCATTGTCATCCTAATGAAAACCCAGTTGCTACATCCCAACGGAGATGCGGTCGAGGACATGACCGGTCCCAGGATTCTCGACACCCTGACGGTCAAATTGATCGACAACGACCTGCCGATTCTTCGCAAGACCGCGGCTCGCATCGTCACCCTGGCCAGCACGACGCGAAGCGATATCGGTCTCATCGCCCAGATCATCCTCCAGGACCAGCCGTTCACCGCCCGCGTGCTCAGGATGGCCAACAGCGCCTACTACGGCCGGCCGGTCAAAGGCAAAGTCACCTCCGTCACCCGCGCCATCATGCTCCTGGGGTTCAGCACGATCCGCGACATGGCCGTGGCCGCAGAGTATGCCGACTTCGCCCAGTCGCGGATCCCCCTTTCCATCGACATCCAGCGGTTAATCGCCAAGGCCTTTCTGACCGCGAAGCAGGCGGTGCTCTTGGCCCGCACCCTGGGTCTGCCCAACGCCGATGAAATCTTCATCCGGTCGCTCTTCCACAGCATCGGCGAACTGACGATGGCCTACTACCTCCCGCAGGTCTATACGGAGATTCAGCATCGGATGGTTTCGACACCGCAGACGTACGAAGAGGCGCACCTGGCTGTCGTGGGCATCCCCTGCCAGGACATCACCAAAGCGCTCACGCTGCGCTACGGCATTCCGTCGCAACTGGTCCGCTCTTCCCCCTTCCCTACCGATCCGTCCGGATGGACGGAGGAAGATCGCCGCGACTTCACCATCAAGATCGCGGGAGACTTATCGGATAGCCTCTTTGCCCCCGCCAGCGAGCAGAACGATGTTCACTTTGACGCGATCGCATCGAAATGCGCCCAGGCTCTGGATCTCAGAGCCTCGGCCGTCACCGCGACGGTGAAAACCGCCTTTCACCAAGCCCGCGATTTGGGTGACCTGCTGAATCTGGACCCGAGCAAGTTCGAGTTGTCGACAGCGGGCGACGAGTCCACGGCCGTGACCTCGCGCGAGGATCTGGTCCGGGCATGCAACGTCAACGTGAAGGTGATCGGTCTCCCCGACGCTCCCGGCACTACGGGGGACCGCGAGGAGGCGCCGCTGCCCGCGCAATCGGCCCCGCCAACACCCCAAGAGCCGATGATGGGACCTCCCGTGCAACAGGTGCCACCGTTTGCCCCCGAAGATGATGCCGTGGCCGACGCTGCGGCCGATGCCCCGGTCGCGCCGGCGGAGAGCGTGCCGCCCTACCTTCCATTCCTGATGGAATTGAGCACCCATGTCCTCGACAAACCGGACTTCAACACCATCGTGACCTATCTGCTGGAAGGACTCCATCGAGGCTGCGGGTTCTCCCACGTCTTTCTGCTCATTCCCAACCTTTCGACCAAGACGCTCATGGCTCGCTTCGGCGTGGGCCCCAGCGTGGACGACCGGCTGCCCACCTTCACGAGCCCGGCGGACGCGGAGACCAACCTCTTGATGCGCGTCATGCTCCAGCGGACGCCGGTCCGCCTCAACGTCTCGGAACCGCAAGAAGTGCCCCTCCCCCCAACCCTTGCCGACTCGTGCGGGGCGCCCGGCGTTGCGCTTGGCCCCCTTTACAGCGGGAGCCGCTCTATCGGGTTGATTTGGGCCGATCACGAGCAGGAGGTGGGCGCCTCCATGTGGAGCGCGTTCCAGCTCTTTATCCTACAGGCCAACGTCGCGCTGGCGCGGCTGGCACGATAGGACGCTCACACGTCCCACGTGTTTCCCTCGCGGAAGAGGTCGTTCATGATCTGGCTCTTCCTCTGGGGGTCCTTCTCGAACTTCAGAGCCTGGGCATAGTTCTCCATCGCCATCTGCTGCTTCCCTCTCAGCAGGTAGACCCGAGCAACGCCGAGGTACGCTCGCGCATCCTCCGGGTTTGCCCGGAGCGCCCGGCCAAATGACTCCATCGCTTCCTCGCGCCACCCCTTGTTCAGGCGAATCCACCCGATGGCGGTCTCCGCCGGACCGAAGTTCGGGTCCGCCTTGAGCGTTTCCTCATACTCTTTCAGGGCCAGGTCCAGCCGCCCTTTGGTCTCGTACAGACCGCCGAGCGCGAAGCGCACCTCTGCGTCGTGTGGACTCAGCCGGAGGGCTTCCTTGTATTCCTGGATGGCCGGCTCAACCCTTCCCTGCTCCGCCAGCGCGCAGGCCAGGTTGGCATGAGCCACCGGGTCGTTGGGGGTCAGCTTGAGCACCTCGCGATACTGGGGAATCGCCATCTCAAACTGGCCCTGCTCCTGATAGGCGACGCCTAAGTTCGTCCTGGCCGGCGCATAGGCGGGGTCCAGCTTCACCGCCTCCCGGTACTCCTTGATGGCCAGCTCCGGCCGACCGGCCCGCTCATGGATCTGTCCGAGAAAATAATGGGGGTAGGCAGCCCGAGGGTCCAGCCTGATCGCTTCCTTGTACCGGTTGATCGACTGCTCCGATTGACCGGACTGCGACAGGAAGAGACCGGCCACGAGCTGGACGTTCGCGTTCTCCGGCTGCTCCTTCAGCAGAGCGTCGGTCCAGGTCCGCACCAGTTCAATATCTTCGGCCTCTTGCAGCGCCTCAGCATGCGTCTTCCAGGCTTCCTTAAACTCTCCCTTCAGGAGGTACCCCACATTCAACGCGAACTGAGCGCGCGGGTCCCTGCGCGCCCCTGCCTCCAACTCCTTGGCCCAGGCCGACGCTTCCATCTGGACGGAAGACCAATCGCCCCGCATCAACGCGTCCCGGATAGTTGTCAGGTGATCCATGAAAAAAGGGAAGGGATTCAGGAGTGTTTTTTGCCCTTGTGTTTGCCGTGGGACTCGTCTGAAGCCGGCGCCGGCAACTCCACCCCCACGTGATGCCGGTAGACCAGCTCGCCTCCGTACCAGCCTTGCAGGCCGACGAGCCCTGCCCCGATCACGTTGACGATGACCGGCATGGCCGCGGAGACCCCGGCCGGCATCTCGCCGCCGTTGCGCAGGGCCAGGTTCAACCCCTGGACCACCAGCAGGCCGACCCCGAAAACCAAGTGAGACGTGGCCACACGCTGCGCCCCCTTGGGATCATGGAGCTCGTGCCCTTCCTGCCGTTCCTTCATCACCGCCAGGAAGTCCGGCAG
>Ga0233425_10009097_pt1 | contig 12782 bp, 14 predicted proteins | sample Watercolumn_Towu_2_FD_181712 | JGI IMG/M metagenome (GOLD analysis project Ga0233425, IMG submission 181712) | Freshwater microbial communities from Lake Towuti, South Sulawesi, Indonesia - Watercolumn_Towuti2014_140_MG | ecosystem: Environmental > Aquatic > Freshwater > Lake | place...
CTGAAAAGCTGGGCTCACCGCCTCGAACACTTGATCACCTCGATCGGCCAGGCAGGGAGCGCCCGTCTTCACCGCACGAGTGCTCGACCCATCGCTGGCTTCGCTCGGGAGCTCGAGCAGTCCCCGCCACACCACGCACACCCAGACCACCTCGGCCCCAGGCCGAGACCAGCGCCCTGCCCTGAGCCCCGAGCCCGACCACCCATGGCCTCCGTCCCCTCGTCCCCGCGAGCCCCAGGGCCAGCTCCACCGTGGGGCCCGGGGTACCGGCCGCCTGCAGGCGGGCCCAAAGCAGGCCGAAGCGGGCGTCCAGCGCGGTGGCCAGCCCCACGACCAGGACGTCGAGCTCCCAGGCCGAGAGCCCGTAGCGCTCGGCCGCCAGCACGAAGGGTCGATGGTGCAGCGGCGTGCCGGCGTGCTCGGCGCGCAGGGCCTCCACCAGGGCCTCGGCCTCGGGGCCGGCCGCGCGCCGGGCCGCGAGCGCGGCGGCCAGGTCGAGGAGCCGGGCGAGGGGGCCTCCGGAGAGGGGAGCGCTCATGCCACGCTTCCGGGCAGGAGGGCGGCGTAGCCCGCGGCCGTCCCCGTCATCCAGTGCAGCGTGTCTGCGTCCACCACCTGCCAGGGGTAGGCCACGAAGGCGAAGGGGCAGCCGGTCTCGAAGTCGTAGGCGACCCCACCGGTCTGCGCGATGGCGTTGGTCTGGTTGAGCGCCATGATGGTCTCGCCGGTGGGGGGCGCGCGGCGAGCCGGGTCAGGCCAGGCCGTGGCGGCGATCAGGGCACCCCGGACGGACAGCTCGACCCGTGCGCGGGCGCCCTGCAGAGGCAGGTCCACAGGGACGACCCAGCCCCCCTGCTCCCGGGGTCGCAGCGGCAACCCGCGGGCAGCGAGCTGCCGAGCCAGGCCGTCGAGCACCGCGGGTCCGGGCGCCGCCTCCGGGTAGAAGGGCGGGAACCCGGCCTGCATCATGCCGACGGCGTCCGACAGGACCAGGAGGGCGGTGGGCAGCACCGTCACGGCGGGGGTGGTTGGCGCGAAGACGCCGACGCCAGCGTCCCAGCGGCGGGCCCAGGGGTCGTAGTAGATCCTCCCGTACCGCCAGTGGGCGGTCCAGGCGATGCGGTCGGAGAGGAGCTGGGCGTCCACGGCCGGGTCGAGCACTCCCAGGGCCACCACGCGCAGGATCCTGGGCTCCAGCGAGACGGAGACCTCCAGGAGCGGGCGCCCGGAGCACTGGTAGGCCAGCCGCGCCTCCCCGGAGCCAGGCTCGGCCCAGCGGAAACTCAGCTCGGCGGCGCGCAGGACGCGCTCCAGCTCATCGCGTCGGGTCATGGGGGGCTCCTCTGCGCCGAGACCACCGCGTCACTCCCGGCGGTGGGGTGCCACCCGCATAGAAGGCGGCGATCAACCGTCTTTGACCTCTTCGGTGACGGTCTCTTGGGGTTCATCGCGGGGCGCGGAGGTCTGGCGCTCGGCGAGACCGAGCCGGATCAGGTAGTCCCGCCGGCTGCGGGGTGCCACCCACATGGTCGGATGGCGGAGCGCAGATGGCGGTCGCTATGGCTCCGTCCCCCATCTCCCCGTGGCCCAGGACCCGAACAGAACGACAGTGTGCGGGTGGAACGCGGCGACAAGCCGGGCGACGATCTCGTCGAGGTGCGGGGCCTTCTCCGGCGTGATAGCCGCATCCATGATGTGGATTATCGGGTCCAGGCCGACCGTGTGCAAGACCGCGTCGGGCGCGCCCCGGGGCGATCGAGCTCAACCGTAAGCGCCCCCTCCGTCGTCACACGCTCCACCAAGGACGATGCAGCACGACAGGGTCAAGGCGATCAGGATGTGCCCGCAGAGCGCCGTGAGCACCGTGACGGCGGCAGGATCCCGGAGCAGGCCGAGGGCGCGGACCACCTGGGTCCCAGCCCGTGGTGTCAAGGCAGTATTGGCCACAAACACCATGGGCTTCGGGGTGATGGGATGAGGAATTCGACACCTCACGGATGACCAGGCTCCTGGACGTCCTGCTGTGTGCAAGCGCTCTCGGCCGATCGCTTCCGAGCATCCTCTCGGGCGACTTCCCCGGCCTTGCGGAAGAACTCCAAGACCTCCTCCTCATCCTTCCCCGCGAGAATCGCAGCCTGCTCGTCACGAATGCGGCGCACCATCTCGAGGGCCTGGATCTCAGTCTTCTCCATGACCAGATACCTCACGCGGCGAGTAAATGGCGAGGGGGGTGTACCCCAGCTCGAGATTGACCGCACCGAAGAGCCGGATCTTGTCGAACCGCACGATGAGTCGGAAGTTCCAGCTCACCAGCACATCAACGCCTGCGACGGTCGCGAGCGCGATGTGGAGCATGTCGTTCTGGCAGCGCAAGGAGCTCCGCGTGGAGGTCACGCACCGCGCTCGGCGCCGGTATCACCTCGGCCGCGGTGACCTCCGAGAGAACCGGCCTGAACCGCCCGACGCGGAAATCCTTTACCAGACTGGTCGACCACAGAGCGAACTCCGGGTCGAAGCACCCTCCGAGAACCGATGTATCGATATAGATCCGCTGCTTCTTCATGCCAATGCTCGTCAGTGTCCGGCGTGTCCCGTGGAACCGATCAGGCCCTCCCCCACCGAGGGAGCGGATTGCACATTGATCGGTCCCCGATCCAACTCGATGGAGGACAAGGCTCGAGCTCCTGAAAGTAATGATACCAGCGGATAAGATGTATCAAGTCCGCTTCAACCGCCCCTTGTGACAGTCGGTGTGCTCCGCGATCCCCTGACGCCCCCCATCGCCAGACCTACGAGCGTCCCTCTACAGCCATAGGGCGGCGATCGCAGGTGCGACGCCGACCGCAGGCCACTGCTGACCGGGTCTCTACTTGGAAGAGGTGGTGAGCTACCTGCAGTCGATGGTGAGGTCGTCCACGACGACCTGCTGCACTGGCCTGGTGTTCCCGCCCGCCTTCACGTGCGTCTTGACCTTCATGGGTTCCCCTTTCGTTCGCTGGGGCCGTTTCCCCGTGTGCCCTGATACGGCGGCGGCTCTCGGGTCTTCCCAGGGGAGCCCCCGGCCGTCTCGAACGGGGAGGACGGTGGCGCATCGCGTCGCCCGAGTCAAGAGAAAAGTGAATGGCACCTCATTCCTTCTCCTGGACTGCAAACGAGCTTGCGTGCCTCGAAGAGCTCAGCCACACGCGGAAGACCACCCGTGATGTCCTGCACCTTTGTCGTGTCGCGCGGGGCATCTTAGGAAATCCAAACCCCTCTACAGCCATGGGGCGGCTCCCGGCACGGGGCGCGGCCATGGACCCGGGTCCGCTGCCGTCGTCCCCCGGGCCCGTCCGAGAACCGCGCCGGCCTGGGCAGGCCAGACCCGGCTTCGCAGGCGGAGCTCCCGAACCACCTGATCAGCTCGCGCCACGGTTCTGGTCCGGAGTCGTGCCTTCAGGCTGCACAGCGTGCCGCCACATTCGGTGGCCGCACGTCGGGCAGTCGCTGCTGTTGTCGAGCAGCTTGACGATCCACCCCCACGTGAAACGCCCCCCCGAGCACAGGATCTTCCAGAGCAGGGATTCGGTACACCGCTCACAGTGCGGACAGTGGCCTCTTGACATGTCGATGGGTCCTCCCGGGACCTCTCGTCGATTGTAGTGCCGCGCGCCACGGCGTCAATCGAGTAGCTGCGGGATCTTCAACGACCTCACCGCGCACCTCGCGAGCTTCGAGCTCAAGTACCGGGCCGAGCCCGACTGCTACACGGCCTCGCCGCCCATGTGGACCGCTGATTATCCATATCAAGTCCAATTCGACCGCTCCTTGTGACCGTCGGTGTGCTCCGCGATCCCCTGACGCCTCCCATCGCCCGACCTGCGAGCGCCCCTCTACAGCCATGGGGCGGCGTGTGCGACCCGGAGTAGCTGAACCGAAAGGCGGGGAATGACCGGTCCCCGAAAGACTTATCCAGCAGGCAGCGATCACGCTGCGTAGCGGACGACCTCGAGCTCGGTCCTACCTTCCACCCTCGCCAAGATCTCATCGACTCTCCGAAGGACATCGTCGTCCATCAGGTACTCGGGGCACCTGGCACACTGAACGACCGGAATTCCCTTGAGGATCACAATGGTCGTGTCGCTGACCTTGAAGGGTAGGTCCGTCGTCGTTGTCTCGAGCTCTCCACCGCACACTGTGCATTTCATTGCTTGGGTCTCCTGGTCTTCAAGTCTCGCTGCCATTCACAAGCGTCGGGGCGGTATGCAGTCACGACACGTATGTTATCGCCTTCCACGTCCACCGCGACCAGCACGTGCAACGACTCGCCGCCGGCTCGGCCGAGGACGAGGTAGCTCGGGAGGTACTTGTCGTCGGGATACGCTTCCACAAGCTCGAGGGTTTCAACGCAACCGAGGATGTGCCCTCTGGGGATGAAGCGGCCCGCGAGGCGGATGTTGACATGGTATGTCCACAAGACACGCCCGCGCCTCAAGCAGCTCTGAATGAACTGGATTGGATTGCCGGGTAGCTTCCGATCACGTGTCATCGAGATGTCTCCGTGGCAAGCAATCCTCCATTTTCCTATCGCTCAGCATCAGCAGCGGCACCCTCAGCGTCTTCGCCGCGACATTCACTCCTCCAACTCGACCAGTTGTAGGAAGTCCGACTCACGCAGGATACGAATCGCGTGACCTTTCTCTATGAGGTTCTCTGCTTTACGGTGCTTGGAGCTCTTCTCATGACCCGAGAGCCGCGTGGCGTCCTGATCGCCGACCACGAGCAAGGTCGTCTTTTTCGTGACGACGTCCGCCACTTCACAACCGATACCTGCAGCCTTCTCGGCCGCCTCGCGTCGAGGGATGTGCAGCGAGCCCGTGAATACGATGATCTCACCAACCAGAGGTCCATCGGGATTGCCCTCCTGAGCGTATGACTCCTTGCGCCACCCGCCGGACCTCTTACGAGGCTCCCCACTGATGGACTGCTCGACGCGCACGAGCCAATCATCGACGGAGAGTCCAGTGGCTTTGCATGCCGCCAGCAAGACCTCTCCGGCAGCCTTCGCGTCTTCAAGTGCGTCATGGTGTTGGAAGTCGTAGCCGATCATCGAACAGACGGTCGCCAGGCCGTAGCCACGGTGCGCGCACTCCGCCCATGCACGTCGAGCAACGCGTGCGGTGTCGAGCCAGGTCAACGCAGGCAGTTCCAGAGCGTGCTTGGTGAATGCTTGGTGAAGTGCGACCCGGTCGAACGGCGTGTGGCATGCGACCACCGTCCCACCTATCATCTGAAGAAGCTGGTTGGCGATGGCTGGGAACAGAGGAGCGCCTGCCACTACCGGGGCGTCGATGCCGTGAACGGCAACGTTCATGGGGGCGAAACAGTCTTGCGGATCGACATAGGACACCCACTCGAACGACACGGCCCCGTCACTGAAGCCGGCCACCCCGACCTGGCAGATGGACGCCATACTTGGGTTGGCGGTTTCGATATCGACTGCCACGAAGTCCATGCTCATCCCGAGACTCCTGTCACCACCGGGGTCTTCATTTCACTGACTCCACAGTACGACCACATTTCATTCCTCCCCCGGATATTCATCTTCCTCGCCATGAATCATCTGGCTCATGCACTTCGTCTCCCAGCAGCACCAGGGCGTCGAGATCGCTCTCTGGTTCGGCCTCTCCTCTGGCCTCCGATCCAAAGAGGGCTGATAGGCCGCACAAACCTCCCGCCCTTCGCGCAGCGCGAGCGCGACGGTGTGGGAGAGCCATTGTCCGTATCGCGCCACCTCGGCTGGGGTGTGCACGAAGACATCGACCGGCACCGCAAGGCCGCGCAGCGCCCGCTGCGCCCGCGCCATGCGCACGTGCACGGGCTCGTCCGATTCGGCCACTACGAGCAGGTCCACGTCGGAGTCCGGGGTCGCCCTGCGCGTGGCCCAGGACCCGAACAGAACGACAGTGTGCGGGTGGAACACGGCGACAAGCCGGGCGACGATCTCGTCGAGGTGCGGGGCCTTCTCCGGCGTGATAGCCGCATCCATGATGTGGATTATCGGGTCCAGGCCGACCGTGTGCAAGACCGCGTCGGGCGCGCCCCAGGGCGATCGAGCTCTACCGTATGCGTCCGCCTCCGTCGCCGCACGCTCCGGCAAGGACACTACAGAACACCAGGGCCAAGGCGATCAGGATGTGCCAGCGATCAGCGGCCATCTCACCCCCTTCGAGATCCGCGCCTTCGTGATCTCCAGGTTCATCCTGCTTGATCTCCAGCGCCTCCGCGCCTCGTTTATAAAGACCCCGCGCCCCGCAGCAGCTCCAGCGCGGCTCGGGCGTCGGCCGCGAGGTCGGAGTCAGGATCGCCGGCGGCGAGCTCCAGCGCGGGCCGTGCCCTGGAGTCGCCGATCGCGCCCAGCGCCCGGGCCGCGGCGTCGCGGTCCGGATGGCGTGGGTCGGAGAGGATCGCCACGAGCCGGTCCACGGCGGCCGCGAGCCGGAGCTCACCGCACAGGGCGATGGCCAGGGCACGGGGCTCGCGGCGCCTCGATCCGAGCCAGCGGTCCAGCTCGCGCGCGCCGGCCGGGTCGTCCAGGGCGCACAGCGCCGCCGCTGCCGCCGCCCGGATCGGCGCGGCGACCAGCATGCGCCCGCAGAGCGCCGTGAGCACCGGGACGGCGGCAGGATCCCGGAGCAGGCCGAGGGCGCGGACCACCTGGGGCGCCGCGTCGGCGTCGTCGAGGGCCTCGAGCAGGATGGGCGTCGCCGCTCTGTCCCCCCGCTCCGCGAGCGCGAGCGCGGCCTCGATCCTGACCTCGGGCTCGTCGTCGTCGAGCCGGGAGCGCATCACGGGCGCGGCCCGCTCCCCGGCCGTGTCGGCCAGCGCCGCGAGCGCGTTCGCGCGGACCTCGGGGTCGGGATCGCCAGCGGCGCGCTCGAGGTGCTCGAACGCCTCGGCCGGGGCGAGGCGGGCCACGGCGATCACCGCCTGGAACCTGATGTCCGCGCGCTCGGAGCGCAGGGCGGCGAGCAGGGGGTCGAAGGCCCTGCGGTCGCCGGACTCGCCGAGCGCGATCACCGCGGCCTGCGCGACACGCGAGTCCTCCGCCCCGGCCAGCGCGATCAGCCGTCCGACCGCGGGAGCCGCGCCGATCTCGGCCAGGGCCAGGGCGGCGGCGGCCCTGACGTCGGGTGATGGGTCTTCGAGCGCCGCGACGAGTGCCTCGCGCGCCCGCTCCAGGGACTGAGTTGGGGCCTCGGCCAGCGCTTCGATCGCGTCGAGCCGCGTCTTCGGGTCCGCGCTGCGGATGTCGCGGAACGCGGTCTCGGGCGCCGGGCGGTGCCGGACCGGCCAGTCAGGCATGGGCGGGGTTCCGTGTGATGGGGCCACTCCAACGTGAGCGTGAGCGTGAGCGTGAGCGTGAGCGAAACATCGTGAAAGCCCGTGTCATGGTCCCTCCACACTGCCCCACAGATCGGAGCTCGACGGCTGGAGCTACCTCGAGGAAACCGAGAGATGCCCCCACCGTCTGCCGCTCACGCTCACGCTCACGCTCACGAGCTTCATGGCTCGTTGCTCCCATTCTCGGGAACCGAACTCGTCAGGCATCGGGGCCCTTGTCCGGCGGGTCCTGGACCGGAGAGGGGGGGCGCGGAACAGGCTGGACCTCGTCGGCCGTGACGACCTTCGACGACCCGTCCTCGAGCTGGACCCTCACGAGCCGCTGCAGCACGTCCACGTCCCGGATGCGCCCGGACTCGCCGCTGGTGAGCAGGACGCGCTTGCCGACCTTCGGGAGGCCCTTGCGCAGGGCCTCGTAGCCCTTCTGCTCGTAGGTGAGGCAGCACATCAGCCGGCCACACACGCCCGAGACCTTCTGCGGGTTGAGGACCAGGTTCTGGTCCTTGGCCATCCGGATCGACACCGGAGCGAACTTCGAAAGGAACGAGGCGCAGCAGAGGCACTTGCCGCAGGGGCCGACCCCGCCGATGAAGCGGGACGCGTCGCGGACGCCGACCTGCCGCATCTCGATCCGGGTGTGGAGCCGCGAGGCGAGGTCCCGGACGAGCAGCCTGAAGTCGATGCGCCCTTCGGCAGAGAAGTAGAACACGGCCCGGTTCCCCCCGTGGAGGTACTCGACCGTGATGAGCTTCAGCGGCAGGCCGTACTTCCGGGTCAGCTCCTGGCAGAGCTTCCAGGCGTGCTCTTCCTTGTCCCGGTTGCGCCTGTCCTGCCGGTCGTCGCTGTCGTTCACGCCCCGGATGACGCGGGGGAGGCGCTCCGTCCTTCGCATGACGAGCCGGCTGCTCGTGGACACGACGCCGAGCTGGAGGCCCTTGTCCGTCTCGATGATGACGTTCTCGCCGCGGTCGTAGATGTCGTCGCCGGCGTCGAAGTCCTCGACCCTGCCGCCGTGCGAGAACCGGACTCCGACGACGTTCCACAGCTTCTCCTTGTCGGACCAGCCGTAGTCCGGCTCGTCGTCCTCGAGCTGCCGCGGGTCGTCGCGGGCCGGGACCAGGAAGACGGCGTGCTCGGGGCTCGCCAGGGCGGCGGGCTCGAGATCGAGCGTTTCCTCGGCTTCGACGGGCTGCGACGGGGTGTCGGCCTCGCCCCGCGGCTCGGGAGATGTGCTCTCGACGATCGGACCCACGCGACGCTTCCGGCGGCGGGATCGCTTGTGCCTGGCGTCCGGCGAGCCGGGTTGCGCCGGGAGATCGGGCGGAAGATCGCCCCGCGCAGGAGGTGCGGCCTCCGTCGAGCTCGCCGCCACGTCCGGCTGCTGGCGACCGCCGCCTCGCCGTCTCCTGCCGCGGACCCTCCGCCTCGCGCCCGCGCGCTGCTGGTCGGCCGACTCGCTCCCGCCTCCCATGTCTGCCGCGGGCGTGCCCGCTGCGGCGGTCGACCGGTCACCCGACCCGGGGCCGCGCCGGCGGGGCCGCCGCTTGCGCCTCCGCTTGCCATCGCCCGGCGGGCCGGCTGATGCCTGCCGTTCGCCCTGTCCCCTGTCGCTGTCCTGGCTCACGAGAGCATCCTGAGCAACATGGCTTCCGTCGTCAACCTCGGGCTCGCGTTCCGCGTCTGGACGGCATCGATCGCAGCGAGCGTGGCGGCGAGGTGCTCGCTCGCTCGACCCAGGCCGAGCTGGCCGGCGCGGCGGACCACCTCGTCGCGCCGGTGCTGATAGGCCAGCGAGAGGCCGGCATCGCCCTCGCCGCCCGCCGCGGCGGCGGCGAGCATGAGGTCGCGGAACCACAGGGCCACGAGCTGGAGCGCGGTGACGAGCTGTCCGCGGTCCGAGTCGCGCGTCATGTCCTCCGCGAGCCCGAGCAGGTCCGGGACCGCGCCGCGCTCGAGCGCCCGATCGAGCGCCTCGACGTGGTCGCAGAGCCGGTCGAGGTCCGAGCCGGCGAGCGCGAGGGCCGCCGTCACGCTGCCGCCGGACAGGCTCGCCGCGAGGCTCGCGTGGGCCGGATCGACGTCGGGCAACGCGCGCCGGAGCAGCTCGAGGACGACGGATGGCGGAAGAGGAGTGAGCTGGAGCTCGGAGCACCTGGACCGGACCGTCGGAAGCAGTCGCGCTGGTTGCGAGGTCGTGAGCAGGAGGTAGTTGCGGTCCGTCGGCTCCTCGAGCGTCTTGAGCAGCGCGTTCTGGGCCTCGATGGTCATGAGGTCGGCCCGCTCGAAGAGGATCACCCTGGCCCGGGACATGTGCGGCGGGTAGTCCAGCATGGTCCGCAGTTCGCGGACCTGGCTCACGGCGATCAGCTTCTTGCCCTCCTCGAGGGTGACCACGATGAAATCCGGGTGCGTGGATCGGTCGATCAACCCGCATGGCCTGCACGCGCCGCACGCGTCCTGCCCGTCGGTGGGCGAGTCGCACAGCAGGAGCCTGGCGAGCTCGCGTGCGACGAGCGTCTTGCCCACGCCGCTCGGGCCGGTGAGGAGCCAGGCGTGGTGCAGCTTGCCGCTGGCCCTGGCTCGCTGCAGGGTCCGTACGCTCTGGTCCTGGCTCCGCACGTCACGCAGGGGCATCGCGACTACCTGACGGCGATATACCTGCCTCGAAGGTGAAAAGGAACACCCTTACTCGGCTTCGACGACCCTGGTGTTCCAGGTCGTCATGTAGTCGAGGTAGCCCGGGTCGTCGCGGTAGGGCCACGCGTCATCGGGGTAGGGGTAGGACGTCATGCCGTGGAAGGGCAAGGGCTGGTTGGTCTCGGTGAGCAGCGCCGTGGTCGAATACTTGATGCTGTAGAACACGTCGGCGAAGAGGAACGCGTGGCGCGAGGTCCCGGGCACTGGCGGCGGCGCGGGGAACGCGAGCTCGAGCTCGTCGCCGTGGGCCATCAGCACGAAACGGTCGTCGGTCTCGCCGAGCAACGGCAACACGTCGCCGTACCTCGTGTAGTCGCCCGAGAGGACCGCGTCGCGAATCAGCGGCTCGACCGTGTCGTCGGCCGAGATCCGGTGGTCCGGACCCGAGTACTCGAAGCGCGTCGCGCCGCCGTACCGCAGCTCCGCCAGCGAGGGCTCGACCCGGCGCACGGTGACCGGCACCTGGACCGAGTCGTCGAGCAGCACCTGGTCGAGGACGTCGAGGCCGATGGGCTGGTGAGCCAGGGTGATCCGCACGCGGGTATCGCCTGCCGTCACGAGGCCGCCGATGTCGATGACCCAGGTGTGGCTGTCGCCCGGGTTCTTGCCCGCGACCAGCCGGACGACCCACCTGCCTTCCGAGTCGAGAGTCTCGATGGTCGTCCCGGCCGAGAAGGGCGGCCGCTGGCGCGCGCTCAGGTCGGCGTAGAAGCTCCAGGCCGTGACGATCAGCCGCGCCTGGTCGGGCCGCGAGATCGTGCCGAAGTCCACGACGACCTGGCTCATCCCGTCGAGGCTCACGGGCACGGGCCGGCCGTCGCGCTCGCCGACCTCGTCGAGCACGTCGCGGCCCTCGGCGTCGATGGCCGAGACCGGCGGGCGCGGGTCTCGTACCGTGAAGAAGCGTGTGGGCGAGGTCCGCTCGAGCTGCGAGGTGAAGCTCCACTCGTTGTAGACCTCGTAACCCTCGGGGGCGTCGACCAGCACGAGCTCGGCCTCGTCGAAGAAGTCCGCCTCGTAGATCGTCTCGCGGACGCGCATCCGGTACACCGCTTCGACGGGCTCGATGTCTCCGAGCCAGTAGAATCCGCCGGCGTAGTACTGGGGCCGGAAGATCGGCAGGCCCGCGCCGAGGACCGAGCCGGCGAGGTCGGTGTGATACGTCCACCCGGCGCCGTCGAAGAGGTACAGGAACGGGCAGCTCATCCAGCGGCCGCCGATGCAGTTGATCTCGTTCGGGCCGACGTCGTTGCACGGACCGGGGGAGCAGGTCGCGGCCATGCAGGCGCAGGTCCGGTCCGTCTCGCACCCCGCGACGATGGGACGGCACTCGTAACGGTCGATCATCATCGACGTGACGTGGACGCAGACCTGGGTCGCGGTGTCGCACTCGACCGGGCCGCACGGCGTGCCCCCACCGTCGGACAGGTCGGTGTCCGCGTCGTCGACATCGCCGTCAGCATCGACATCGCCATCGGTGTCGAGATCGCCGTCGGTGTCGATATCGCCGTCGGCATCGCCGTCGCCGTCGCCGTCGCTCTCCACATCGCTGTCCGCGTCGCCGTCGCCATCCTCGTCGCCGCCGGCCGGGGCGCGGCAACCGGCCAGGGGTCCCGCGAGCAGCAGGAACGGCAGCACTATCTTTGAAAAAGTCATCGTCATGTTATCGCGTGCTTCAGTATCAAGATGCCACGAGGATCTGGAAATGGGGAGTGGATCGAATGCACCGGATCGAATGCACCGGTGGAAACCGCCCGGGGGGGTGGTGTATGGTCCCTTCGCAATGGGCGGGCCTCTGCTCTACGGCAAGTATCAGCTCCTCGAGAAGATCGCGCAGGGGGGGATGGCCGAGGTGTACAAGGCCAAGAGCCACGGCGTCGAGGGGTTCGAGAAGCTGGTGGTGATCAAGCGGATCCTCCCGGACATCGGGGCGAACGACAGGTTCGTGGAGCTGTTCGTCCACGAGGCCAAGATCGCGGTCACCCTGAGCCACGCCAACATCGTCCAGGTGTTCGACCTCGGTCGCGCCGACGGCTCGTATTTCATCGCCATGGAGTACGTCCACGGCCTCGACCTGGCGACGGTCCTCGCGTGGGCCAGGGAGCGCGGCGAGAAGGTCCCCGTCGCGATCGCCGCGTACCTCGGCGGCGAGATCGCCAAGGGGCTCGACTACGCCCACCGGCGCCGCGACCAGAACATGAACCCCCTGGGCATCGTCCACCGCGACCTCAGCCCGCACAACATCCTGATCTCGTTCGAAGGCGAGGTGAAGATCACGGACTTCGGCATCGCCCGTGCGCTCGGCGCGCCGGGTGTCGGCGAGGAACGGCTCGAGGGGAAGATCCCGTACATGGCCCCCGAGCAAGCGCGGGGCGAGGCCGTGGACCAGCAGGCCGACATCTTCTCGCTCGGCGTCGTGTTGTACGAGGTCCTCGCCGGCGAGAGCCCGTGGGACGCGGCGCGGGGGACGCCCGTGGCCGACCAGGTTCGCGACGGGCTCCACCCTCCCCTGTGCGAGGTCGCCGCCGCGGTGCCGGACGAGCTCTGCCACATCGTCGAGAGGGCCATGGCGCCGGCGCCGGCCGACCGATACGAGAACGCCGGGCGCATGTACGAGGAGCTCGTCGCGTTCCTCTACACGACGGGGCAGCGTGTCGGCGCTCACGACGTGGCGCAGCTCCTGGTCGAGCTGAACCTCGCGG
>Ga0233425_10009099_pt1 | contig 12780 bp, 11 predicted proteins | sample Watercolumn_Towu_2_FD_181712 | JGI IMG/M metagenome (GOLD analysis project Ga0233425, IMG submission 181712) | Freshwater microbial communities from Lake Towuti, South Sulawesi, Indonesia - Watercolumn_Towuti2014_140_MG | ecosystem: Environmental > Aquatic > Freshwater > Lake | place...
TTATGAAAGCGGCCGCATCGCGCCGTTCGTGGCGGCTCCTGGAACAACAACGCCAGGAGGGTGCGCTCCGCCTACCGCAACAGGAACGAGCCCGGCAATACCGACAACAACCTGGGCTTCCGCCTGTCCCTGAGCTCGATGATTGCCGGGGCATGGACGTGTCCCGGCTTATGGACCAGATCCCGCCTCCCGTCTGCCGTGGCGTTCGCCCCGGCGGCAAACTGCAAGGCCCCCGGAGTGCCGGTAGGTTCGGTTGCGGATGCGCCGTGCCGACAGCTTTCCGGGAAGCCGTTTGTGCTTCCGCGCGGCCCCCGTCGCCATGACCGATTCCTCCCGATACCCTGCCCGGTTCCCACCGCCTTTCGCCAACGCCTGGGGCGACGATCCCTTCGGCCTGTGGGCCGAGTTTGTGCTGCCCTCGATCGATGGAACGCAATCGGTCATCCAGCGCATGCGCTGGATCGAGCCGGGATCTTTTCAAATGGGATCGCCCGACGATGAGCCGGGGCGTGACGACGACGAAGGTCCTCGGCATCGGGTCAAGCTGAACGCAGGTTATTGGCTGGCGGACACACCTTGCACCCTGGCCTTGTGGCAAGCGGTGATGGGCGAGAATCCCAGTTACTTCCAGACCCCGGACCGGCCGGTGGAGCAGGTGAGCTGGGACAAGGTGCAGGAGTTTCTGCGCAAACTGGAAAACTTGCTGCCGGGAGTGAAGGCCGACCTGCCCACGGAGGCGGAATGGGAATACGCCTGCCGGGCCGGGACGGACGCGGCGCTCTACTCGGGGGCCATCGAGATTCTGGGATCAAACAACGCACCTGCACTGGACCCGATCGCCTGGTACGGCGGCAACAGCGGGGTCGGATTCGACGGACCGAACGGCTACGATTCCACCGGTTGGCCGGAAAAGCAGTACCCCGATTCCCCCTCCGGCACCCACCCGGTGGGCCGTAAGCAGCCCAACGCCTGGGGGTTGCACGATATGCTGGGCAATGTCTGGGAGTGGTGTGGCGACGGTTTCCGGGACTACACGGCGGAGCCGGTGGAAGACCCGGTGGGTGCGGTCACCGAAGAGCGGCCGCTTCGCGCCGTTCGTGGCGGCTCCTGGGACAGCGACGCCGGGTGGGTGCGCTCCGCCTGCCGCCTCAGGTTCGGGCCCGGCGGTTCCGTCAGCAACCTGGGCTTCCGCCTGTCCCTGAGGTCCATCAAGCCCGGCCAGGAGCCTTCCGGCGGGACGCCGGAACGGACGGGCGGCCGCCGGGGATGAAGCGGAGCGGAATCCCGGCTGGCCGCCGGTCTGGCCGAAGTGTCATGAAGTCAGAACCTCCCGTGTTTGTGCGAGGACAATCCAAAAACGGACTGACCGATTTTTCTTGCCCGGCCAGTTCTGGGTAGGAGCCGTCGGGCTCGATGGATTCGGTGTGTTTTATCCCCGTCGTCCTGCCGGTCTTGAAGGCCCATGGACTGAACCGATGCCCAAGACACCGATTTGAGGAAACTGAGGCGATAGGCAGAGGCTTCCCATCGCGGGCCGCCGCCGCTATAATGCGGCGCTCTGAAACACAGGCGCGTAGCTCAGTTGGTTAGAGCACCACCTTGACATGGTGGGGGTCGTTGGTTCGAGTCCAATCGTGCCTACCAAAGACTTGACTAGAAAAAGCATCGCTGGGCGATGCTTTTTTGTTTGATGGCGGTTTCATTAGCAGGATCGGTTCGTCAGCTATGCCAGCGATAACACTGCCCGACGGGAGTGTACGGGAGTTCGAGCGTGCGGTGACGCTCCATGACGTGGCCCAGGCGATCGGGGCCGGGCTGGCGCGTGCGGCGGTGGCGGCCAAGGTGGACGGCCGGCTGGTGGATTTGTCGCATCGGCTCGAGAGCGACGCCCAGGTGGCCATCGTCACCGGCCGCGATCCGGAAGGTCTCGAAGTCATCCGCCATTCCACCGCCCATCTGCTGGCGCAAGCGGTGAAGAGTCTGTTCCCCTCGGCCCAGGTCACCATCGGGCCGGTGGTGGAGGATGGCTTCTATTATGACTTCGCCTTCGAGCGGCCTTTCCGTCCGGAAGACCTGGAAGCGATCGAGAGCAAGATGGCCGAATTGGCCGGGCAGGCGCTGACGGTTTGCCGCAGCGAGATGCCGCGGGACGAGGCGGTCGGTTTTTTCCGCGGCTTGGGGGAGGATTACAAGGCAGAGATCATCGCTGGAATTCCCTCCGCCGAGCCGATCTCGCTATATTCGCAGGGCGATTTCGTCGACCTGTGCCGGGGGCCGCACGTACCCGACACCGGCAAGCTGCAGGCCTTCAAGCTGACCAAGATCGCCGGCGCCTACTGGCGCGGTGATTCCAACAACGAGATGCTGCAGCGCATCTACGGTACGGCCTGGGCCGACAAGAAGGATCTGAAGGACTATCTGACCCGCATCGAAGAGGCGGAGAAGCGGGATCACCGCAAGCTCGGCAAGGCGCTCGGCCTGTTTCATCTGCAGGAGGAGGCGCCCGGCATGGTGTTCTGGCATCCGGCCGGCTGGGCCCTGTGGCAGACCGTCGAGCAGTACATGCGTCAGGTTTTCCGCGACAATGGCTACCAGGAAATCCGAACCCCCACCGTGGTCGGCCGCGGCCTGTGGGAGAAATCCGGCCACTGGGAGACGTTCCAGGACCAGATGTTCACCACCATGGCGGAGGAGCGGGATTTCGCCATCAAGCCGATGAACTGCCCCTGCCATATCCAGGTGTACAACCAGGGTCTGAAGAGTTACCGGGAGCTGCCGTTGCGGCTGGCGGAGTTCGGTTCCTGCCACCGCAACGAATTGTCCGGCGTGCTGCACGGGATCATGCGGGTGCGCGGATTCACCCAGGACGATGCCCACATTTTCTGCACCGAAGAGCAGATCCAGGACGAGGTGAGCCGTTTCATCGATCTGCTGCAAAAGGTGTATGGCGACTTCGGCTTCACCGAGATCCTGCTCAAACTGTCCACCCGGCCGGCCAAGCGGGTCGGCAGCGACGAAGTCTGGGACAAGGCCGAACGGGCGCTGCAGGTCGCCCTCGACGGCAAGGGTCTGCCCTGGCAGCTGCAGCCGGGAGAAGGAGCGTTTTACGGACCGAAGATCGAATTTTCCTTGCGCGACTGCCTGAATCGCGTCTGGCAGTGCGGGACGATTCAGGTGGATTTCTCCATGCCGGAACGGCTGGGAGCGGTGTACGTCGCGGAGGACAGCTCCAAGCGCACGCCGGTCATGCTGCACCGCGCCATCCTGGGCTCCATGGAGCGATTCATCGGCATTCTGATCGAGCATTACGCCGGAACCTTTCCATTTTGGCTGGCGCCGATGCAAGTTGCGGTGCTCACGATCACCGACCGCCAGGGCGATTATGCACAGGGGGTCGCTAACGAGTTGAAACAACGGGGATTCCGTGCCGCATCCGACTTGAGAAATGAGAAGATCGGCTTTAAAATCCGCGAACACTCGAAGCAACGGGTTCCCTATCTGCTCATCGTGGGGGATAAGGAAGCCGAGTCCGGCACCGTGACGGTCAGAACCCAGAAGGGCGACGATCTCGGGGCATTTCCCCTGACGGCGATTTGCGATCGGTTCGCGCGCGAGGCCGCGACGCGCTCGGCTGTTGCTTGAATTTTGACCCGGGAGGACCAGCGTATCACTGCGAACGACAAAAAAGAGCCGCGCCTGAACGACGAGATCACCTATCCTCAGGTCCGGCTGATCGGTGCCGACGGCCAGCAAATCGGCATCGTCTCCAGTCGGGAAGCCAAGCAGATCGCCTTCGATTCCGACCTGGATCTGGTGGAGATCTCACCGACGGCGGAACCTCCCGTCTGCCGGGTGATGGATTACGGGAAATACCGCTTCGAATTGAGCAAGAAGCAGCAGGCGGCCAAGAAGAAGCAGAAGCTGATTCACATCAAGGAGATCAAGTTCCGTCCGGGAACCGACGAAGGGGATTACCAGGTCAAGCTGCGGAGTCTGGTGCGCTTTCTCACGGAAGGTGACAAGGCCAAGATCACCGTGCGCTTCCGCGGCCGCGAACTGTCCCACCGGGAGTTGGGCATGGACCTGCTCAAGCGGGTGGAAACCGACCTGACCGAACATGCCGTGGTCGAGCAGTTCCCGAAGATGGAAGGCAAGCAGCTGAGCATGACCCTGGCGCCCAAGAAGAAGAAGTGATTGACCGATTAAATTTTGGAGTACACGATGCCAAAGATGAAGACCAACCGCGGTGCCGCGAAGCGATTCCGCAAGACTGCTTCCGGCGGGTTCAAGTGCAGCCACTCGCACCGCCGCCACATCCTGACCAAGAAGAGCACCAAGCGGAAGCGCCAGCTGCGCGCGACCGGCGCCCTCCACGCGTCGGACGTGAAGAGCGCGACGCGGCTGCTGCCCTACGTCTAACGAGGACGGCGCCGAATTTCGTCCAGGTTACCTCGGCGCCGGCCGCGCTGTCGGTCCCGAGGGGTTCCGGTGGCATTTCGCCGCCCAGCTTAAGGCGGTGCCTTCCCGCACCGCGGCAAGTGCCCAAGTAGTCGGTGCTTGCCTACCGCTTCGATCATTTGTTGTAAGGGGAATAGTTTCATGCCCAGAGTCAAACGCGGTGTCACGGCGCACGCCCGGCACAAGAAGATCCTCAAGCTTGCCAAGGGCTACTACGGTGCCCGCAGCCGGGTGTTCCGGGTTGCCAAGCAGGCCGTCATCAAGGCCGGACAGTATGCCTACCGCGACCGCCGCCAGCGCAAGCGCCAGTTCCGCGCCCTGTGGATCGCCCGCATCAATGCGGCGGCACGGGAATGCGGGATATCCTACAGCCGCTTCATGGACGGTTTGAAGAAGGCGTCCATCAATCTCGATCGGAAGGTCCTCGCCGACATCGCCGTCTACGACAAGGCAGCCTTCGCCGAGTTGGCGAAACTGGCCAACCCGGTGGCGTAACGAGGTCTGCCGGTGGCGCTTCGGGCGCATCCCGCGTCCCCGCCCGTGGCTTCTCATTCCGAATCCAGCGTGAGCGAAGGAATTGACCGCCGACCCTGACGAAATCCTGGCGCTCGCCCTGGCTGGCATCGAAGGTTGCCTTGATCTCGCCCAACTCGATCAGATCCGGGTCGAGCATGTCGGCAAGAAGGGCGCCTTCACAGAACTGATGAAAGCCCTCGGCGCGCTGGCGCCGGAGCAGCGGCGCGAGGCGGGGGCAGTGGTCAATTCCGCCCGCGACCGCTTTCAACTGGCCCTGGACGGACGCAGGCGCGAACTGGAAGCCCAAGCCCTGGATCGGCGCCTGGCCAGCGAGACCATCGACGTCAGCCTGCCGGGCCGTGGTGCGGGAGGCGGCGGCCTGCACCCCGCCACCTTGACCCTGCGGCGCATTGGCCGGCTGTTCCGGAGTGCCGGCTTCGACATCGTGGAAGGCCCGGAAGTCGAAGACGACTATCACAATTTCGAGGCCCTCAACATCCCGGCGTCCCATCCGGCGCGGGCCATGCACGACACCTTTTATTTCGATGCCCACAGCCTGCTGCGGACCCACACCTCGCCGGTGCAGGTCCGGGTGATGCAGGCCGGTGCGCCGCCGTTTCGCGTCATCGCGCCGGGGCGAGTCTATCGTTGCGATTCGGACCTGACTCATACGCCGATGTTTCACCAAGTGGAGGGTTTCCTGGTGGACGAGGGGGTCAGCTTCGCCGATCTGCGCGGCATTCTGTACGATTTCCTGCGGCAATTCTTCGAGCAGGACATCGAGGTGCGGTTTCGGCCTTCCTATTTTCCTTTTACCGAGCCGTCGGCCGAGGTCGACATCGAATGCGTGATGTGTTCGGGGGCGGGCTGCCGCGTCTGCGGGAACAGAGGCTGGCTGGAGGTGATGGGCTGCGGCATGATCCATCCGCGCGTGTTCCAGTTCGTCGACGTGGATAGCGAGCGCTACACTGGTTTCGCCTTTGGCATGGGGGTCGAGCGCCTGGCGATGCTACGGTATGGAATCAACGATTTGCGGCTCTTCTTCGAAAACGACTTGCGGTTCTTGCAGCAATTCCGGGCCGCCTGAACCCAGTTGAGGATCCATGCGTTTTAGCGAAGCCTGGCTGAGAACCTGCGTCAACCCCGAAATCGGGACGGCGCAATTGGTCCAGCAACTGACCATGGCCGGTCTCGAGGTCGATAGCGTCGAGGCGGTCGCCGCCGCCTTCAGCGGCGTCGTCGTCGCCCAAATCGTGGAGGTCGCCCCCCATCCCAATGCCGACCGCTTGCGGGTATGCCGGGTGGATGCCGGGCGCGGCGAGACCTTGACCATCGTCTGCGGGGCACCCAATGTCGCGGCCGGCATGAAGGCGCCGTTGGCGGTGGAAGGTGCGGTGCTGCCCGCTGGGCTGACCATCCGCAGCTCCGAATTGCGCGGCGTGCGCTCCTTCGGGATGCTTTGCTCGGCCAAGGAACTGGGCTTCGAGGAAGCGCCAGGCGGACTGCTGCAGCTGCCCGAGGAAGCGCCGGTGGGGGTGGACCTGCGGGAGTACCTGCAGCTCGATGACGTCGCCATCGAAGTCGATTTGACCCCCAACCGTGCGGACTGTCTTAGTGTCCATGGGATTGCCCGGGAGGTGGCGCTGCTGAACGGGATTGGCTGGCAGGTTCCGCAGCCGGCACCGGTGGTGGAGGGTATGTCCGAGCGCTTCCCGGTGACGGTCGAGGCTCCGGCAGCCTGTCCCCGCTACTTGGGGCGGCTGCTGAAGGGCTTTCTTCCCGACGCGGTCACACCGCCCTGGATGGTGGAACGGTTGCGGCGCTCCGGCCTGCGTTCCCTGGGGCCCCTGGTCGACGTCACCAACTATGTCCTGCTGGAAATGGGCCAGCCCTTGCATGCCTTCGACGCCGAACGCCTCAGCGGCTGCGTGCGGGTGCGCTGGGGCCGGCCCGGCGAGAAGCTGGCGCTGCTCAACGATCAAGTCCTCGAATTGCAGGAGGACCTGCTGGTCATTGCCGATGATGCCCAGCCCCTGGCCCTGGCCGGCGTGATGGGCGGCAGGGATTCGGCGGTGAGCGCGGAAACCCGCAGCGTGTTTCTGGAATGCGCCTTCTTCGCGCCGGAAGCCATCGGCGGACGCGCCCGGCGTCTTGGTCTCGCGACCGACTCGTCGCACCGTTTCGAGCGGGGCGTCGACGCGGATCTGCAGTGGCGGGCGCTGGCACGCGCCACCGAGTTGTTGCTGGAGATCGCCGGCGGCGTCGCCGGCCCGGTGGTGGAAGTCTGCGATCCGGAGCGACTGCCGCCACGCCGGCCGATCCCATTGCGCGCGGCACGGGTCGCCACCTATCTGGGGTTGGAAATCGGCACCGACCGCATTCGGGGCGTTCTCGAGAGTCTCGGCATGGCCGTGGCCGATGCGGCCGATGGCTGGGTGGTCACGCCGCCCGGGTACCGCTTCGACCAGGCCTTGGAAGTCGACCTGATCGAAGAGATCGGTCGCGTCCATGGCTACAACAACCTGCCAAAGCGCAACCCGCTGGTGCCCATGTGCCTGCAGGCGGAAGCGGAAACGCGGGTCGACCCGGAGCGGCTCAAGGACATTCTGGTGGATCGCGGCTACCAGGAAGTCATCACTTACAGCTTCGTGGACGCTGCGGTCCAGCGGATGGTGGAACCGGATCACGAGGGGCTGGCTCTCCTGAATCCGATTTCGGCCGACCTCGCGGTCATGCGGACCGGGCTGTGGTGCGGGCTGATCGGCGCGGCGCTGAAAAACCTCAACCGCCAGCAGAGCCGCATCCGTTTCTTCGAAACCGGCCTGCGCTTCCGCCGCGACGCGGGCACGCTGCGCCAGGAGAAATGCCTGGCCGGGCTGGCATTGGGTCCGGTGCTGCCGGAACAGTGGGGAAGTCCGAAGCGAGCCCTGGATTTTTTCGACGTGAAGGCGGACCTGGAGGCTCTGTTGCGCCATTGCGGACTAGAAGAGCAAGTCCGCTTCCGAGCCGCCCGGCACCCGGCGCTCCACCCCGGGCAGTCGGCGCAGCTGGATTTGGCGGGCCGCCCGATCGGCTGGCTGGGGATGCTGCATCCGCGTCTAGAAGCGGAGTTGGGCTTGGAGGCGCGGGTGTTTCTGTTCGAATTGGAGCAGGAGCCGCTCCTGCAGCGGGCGGTGGCGTCGTTCCGGGGACTGTCGAAGTTTCCCCAGGTCCGGCGCGACATCGCCGTGGTGGTCGCGGAAAGCGTCTGCTGCGCGGACCTGGTGGCCTGCGTACGGCGCCAGTCCGGTGAATTGCTGCGGGACGTGATCGTTTTTGATGTTTTTCAGGGCGAAGCCATCGGTGCAGGCTGCAAGAGCGTCGCGCTCGGTCTGATACTGCAGGACGCCGCCGAGACCCTGACGGACGGTCGGGTCGACGGCGTCGTGCAGGCCGTGGTTGTTGCGTTGGCCAATGACTTTCAAGCGAAACTGAGAGATTGAACATGGCATTGACGAAAGCGGATCTAGTCGAAAAGCTCTTGGAGGATCTCGGCATCAACAAGCGGGATGCCAAGGAATTGGTCGACCAGTTTTTCGACGAAATCAAGACGGCGCTGGAAAATGGGGGTGCGGTCAAGTTGTCGGGATTCGGAAATTTCGATCTGCGCGACAAGAAGGAAAGGCCCGGCCGCAATCCTAAGACCGGCGAAGAGATCCCCATCACCGCGCGGCGCGTGGTGACCTTCAAGCCGGGGCAAAAACTGAAGGCCAAAGTCGAGACCTTCGCCGGCAGCAGCTAAAGGAGCGCGGATCGATTCGGGGGTTTCCGCGCTACGCAAGATGCACCGCCATGATCGCCGGCCGGCAGCCGCCCGCTGCGGGCGTCGCGAGGCCGGGAAATTTCTCGACGGTCGAGACCGTGTATCTTCGGGCCGAAAGCTACGGTTTCTATCGTGATTGAAGCAGGCATCGTCGGGGGTACCGGTTACACCGGGGTGGAGTTGCTGCGCATTCTGGCGCGCCACCCAGAGGTGCACATCGCCGCCGTGACGTCCCGCGGCGACGCCGGCCGCAGGGTGGACGAGCTCTACCCCAGTCTGCGCGGCCACGTGGAGGGCCGCTTCCGGGAACCGCTGGCGGAAAACCTGGCAGGATGCGACGTCGTCTTCTTTGCGACCCCCAACGGGACCGCCATGCGCATGGCTCCCGCGCTGCTCGCCGCGGGCGTGCGGGTCATCGACCTGGCCGCCGATTTCCGCTTGCAGGACGCCGCGTTGTGGCAGCAGTGGTATGGCGAACCCCATGCCTGTCCGGAGCTGCTGGCGGAGGCGGTATATGGTCTGCCGGAGAGGAATCGCGGGTGTATTGCCGCGGCCCGGCTCATCGCCTGCCCCGGATGCTACCCCACCGCGGTACAGCTTGGTTTTCTGCCGCTGCTGGAAGCGGATCTGGTGGACGCCGGCCGCCTCATCGCCGACGCCAAGTCCGGCACCAGTGGGGCCGGCCGCCGCGCCGAGATTCCGATGCTGCTGAGCGAAACCGGGGAAAGCTTCAAGGCTTACGCGGTATCCGGCCATCGCCATTTGCCGGAAATCCGTCAGGGCCTGGAGCGGGTTGCGGGAAATCCGGTCGGTCTGACCTTCGTTCCCCATCTGGTACCGATGATCCGCGGTATCCATGCCACGCTGTACGCCCCATGGAAGGGGGGAGAGGCGGATCTCCAGGATTTGTTCGAAAGCCGCTACCGCAACGAAGCCTTCGTCGACGTGCTCCCCGCCGGCAGCCATCCCGACACCCGCAATGTGCGGGGGTCCAATCGCTGCCAGCTCGCCGTGCAGCGCCCGGCCGGCGGTGACACCGTGGTGGTGCTGGCGGTCATCGACAACCTGGTGAAAGGCGCGGCCGGCCAGGCGGTGCAGAACATGAACCTGATGTTCGGGCTGGCGGAAAGCGCCGGGCTCGAATCCATCGCGCTCTACCCCTGATCGCCCTGCTGCCGGATTTCCGTGTCTAACTCCCCTCCGCTCACCGCGACGCTGTCCACCATCGGCGATTACATCCGCTGGGGCGCGAGCCGCTTCAACGAAGCCGGGCTGTGCTTCGGTCACGGCACCGCCAATGCCATCGACGAGGCGGCGCATCTGGTGCTCCACGCCATCCACCAGCCCGCCAGCCTGCCCAACGGCTTTTTCGCCTGCTCCCTGGCGCCGGAGGAACGGCTGGCGGTGCTGGATCTGATCGGGCGGCGGCTGCGGGAGCGGATTCCTGCCGCCTATCTGACCGGCGAGGCGTGGTTTTGCGGCCTGTCTTTCTACGTGGACGAGCGCGTGCTGGTGCCGCGCTCGCCCATCGCCGAGCTGATCGAGCGCCAGTTCTCGCCCTGGCTGGAGGATCGCGGGCCGGTTCTGGACATCCTCGATCTGTGCAGCGGCAGCGGCTGCATCGCCATCGCTTGCGGGCTGGCCTTTCCCGAGGCGCGGGTCGACGCGGTGGAGATCTCTGCCGCCGCCCTCGAAGTGGCGCGCATCAACGTCGCCCGGCACGGCGTCGACGATCAAGTGCATCTGGTGGAAGGGGATTTGTATGACGCCCTGGGGGATCGCCGCTACGACCTCATCGTCAGCAACCCGCCCTATGTGAATTCGGCCGAATGGCAGGCACTGCCGGCGGAATTCCACGCCGAACCCCGGCTCGGGCTGGAATCGGGGGCGGACGGACTCGATTGCCTGCGCCGCATCCTGCGGGGGGCGGAGGCCCACCTCAAGCCCGGCGGCGTCCTCGTGGTCGAGGTGGGCAGTAGCGCCGAGGCGCTGGAGCAGGCCTATCCGGACCTGCCGTTGTGCTGGCTGGAATTCGAGCGCGGCGGCGACGGGGTGTTCCTGCTCAGCGTCGAACAGCTGGCGGCACACCGGGGGTCTTTGGCTTAGCCGCCGCATCCGTATTCCGGATGCTTCTGGATTTCCTGGCGCGCCTTTCCTGGATTTCGCTTTGCTCCATCCAGGCTACATTGGTTCTGTTTCCTTGCGGGTAGTGAGATGTCGGGCAATACCATCGGCAAACTGTTTACGGTCACCACCTTTGGTGAGAGTCACGGCGCCGCCCTTGGCGGCATCGTCGACGGTTGCCCGCCGGGGCTGGAGCTGAGCGAGGCGGATATCCAGGTGGATCTGGACCGCCGCAAGCCGGGGACGTCGCGCCACACCACGCAGCGGCGCGAGGCCGACGCGGTCCGCATCCTGTCCGGCGTGTTCGAGGGCCGCACCACCGGTACCCCCATCGGGCTGCTGATCGAGAACACCGACCAGCGATCGAAGGACTACGCCGACATTGCCGGGAAATTCCGGCCGGGACACGCCGATTACACCTACCACATGAAATACGGCTTCCGTGATTACCGAGGCGGGGGCCGTTCCTCGGCGCGGGAAACCGCGGTGCGGGTGGCGGCCGGCGCCATCGCCAAGAAATGGCTGGCCGGGCAAGGAGTGCGGGTGCGCGGCTATCTGGCGCAGCTGGGGCCGATCCGGCTGGATCTGGTGGATTGGGAGGCGGTCGGCGGCAATCCGTTCTTCTGCCCGGACCCGGCGCGGGTGGAGGAGTTGGAAGCCTTCATGGACCGTTTGCGCAAGGACGGGGATTCCGTCGGTGCCCGCGTCACCGTCGTTGCCACCGGTGTGCCCCCCGGCTTGGGCGAGCCGATCTTCGACCGTCTCGACGCCGACCTGGCGCAGGCACTGATGAGCATCAATGCGGTGAAGGGAGTGGAGATCGGTGACGGCTTCGGCTGTGTGGAGGCGCGCGGCACCGCCTTTCGCGACGAAATGACGCCGCAGGGCTTTCTCAGCAATCACGCCGGCGGCATCCTCGGGGGCATCTCCAGTGGCCAGAGCATCGTCGCCAGCATCGCCCTCAAGCCCACCTCCAGCCTGCGCCTGCCCGGGCGCACCGTCGATGTCGACGGCGCCGCCACCGAGGTGATCACCACCGGCCGCCACGATCCCTGCGTCGGCATCCGCTCCACCCCCATCGCCGAGGCCATGGTGGCGCTGGTGCTGATGGATCACTGGCTGCGCCAGCGCGCCCAGAACGGTGACGTGCGGGTGGCGCTGGCGCCGCTCCCGCCCGGCGCGGGATGACCGCCGCGGGCGCCGGCCAGCTGCCGTACTGGCGCCTCTCCGGATTCTATTTCTTCTACTTCGCGGCACTGGGGGCCTTTCTCCCCTTCTGGCCTTGGTTCCTGCAGGCAGCAGGCTATGATCACGTCCGCATCGGACTGCTGATGGCCGCGCTGCCCGCCACCAAGCTGGTGTCGCCGTCCCTGTGGGGCTGGCTGGCGGACCGGGGCGACCGCAGCATCCGGCTGGTGCGGCTGTCGGCCTGGCTTACGGCGCTGAGCTTCGCGCCGCTCCTGTGGGTGTCGCAGTTCGAAGGGATGCTGGCGGCCACCCTGCTCATGACTTTCTTCTGGAACGCGCCGCTGCCCCTGTTCGAAGCCGTCACCCTCGCCTACCTGCCAGGCCGGCCGCAGCGTTACAGCCGCATCCGATTGTGGGGATCGGTCGGCTTCATCGCCGCGGTTTCCGGGCTCGGCTGGGGGCTGGACCGGTACCTCGCCATCGATTGCCTGCCACAGGTGATCCTGGCGCTGCTGCTGCTGCTGGGACTGATGACGCTGACGGTGGGCGAGCGCTCGGTGCGGATCCAGGGGGCGGTGGCGGGAAAGTGGTGGGCGATTCTCGGGCGTGGCCCCGTGCTGGCGGTGTTCGCCGTGTTCATGCTGGTGTCGGTGGCGCACGGACCGTATTACACGTTTTTCTCGCTGTATCTC
>Ga0233425_10009100_pt1 | contig 12778 bp, 9 predicted proteins | sample Watercolumn_Towu_2_FD_181712 | JGI IMG/M metagenome (GOLD analysis project Ga0233425, IMG submission 181712) | Freshwater microbial communities from Lake Towuti, South Sulawesi, Indonesia - Watercolumn_Towuti2014_140_MG | ecosystem: Environmental > Aquatic > Freshwater > Lake | place: Indonesia...
CCGAATCTGGAACATCTGGCCGAACGAGGCCCAATTCTCGGCCCCGCTGATCCGGCTGGGCGTGCTCGTCACTTACGTTCCCTTGCTAGCACTGGGAATCTATGGCGCGGCGCGAACGATCCGCCGCAGCTGGCCGTACATCCTCTGCTGGCTGCCCGCGGTCTACATCACCGCGCTGCACGTGATATTCGTCAGTTCCATCCGCTACCGTGAGCCGGCGATGCTCGGCCTGCTCGTGCTGGCCGCGGGCGCGGCGGCGGGAAGGAAAAAGGGGGAAGGCGGAGGGCGGAGGGCGGAAGGACACGATTTATGATTTCAGATCTATGATTTCAGATTTGTTGTGCTGAGCCAGTGCCTTCAATCTGAAATCATAAATCATCAATCTGAAATAGCGACACGAACCACTAACCACTAACTACCACCCACTAACCACCCCCACTACCCACTGGACCATAGCCATTTCCAAGCGCGCGACTGAGTTCTGCTGGTTCTGCCTCAAGTGGGGCCTGGTGCTGGGGGCACTGGTGGCCGCGGTCGCGGCGGTTCCGTACTTCTACCGCCGCGTCGACGAGGAGATCCGCTGCCAGGTCGAGACGCGGCTGGCGCAACATTACAGCGGCCTGCAAGTGAAAGTGGGCTCGGCCGAGTTCATCGACGGCGAGGGGATCAAGGTCCGCAACCTGGTAATCACCGACCCGGCCGCCGACGGGCCGCGGCCCGAATTGCTGCACGTCGAGGAGTTGCTGCTGGCGTGCCGGGCCGACCGGCGGGAATTGCTCCACGGCGAGCCGCAGATCACGCAGGTCACGGTCCGCCATCCGACGATCCGCATGACGCGGCGGCCCGACGGCTCGTGGAGCGCGGCCAAGCTGCTGCCGACGCCCAAGTCGGGCGGGCAGCCGGTCGAGACGTACATCGAAGGCGGCGTGATCGAAATCTGCGACCCGCTCCGCGATCCGGCCGCCACGTTCACATTGCGCGACATCAATGTGACGCTCGCGCCGCTGGACGCAGCGGCCGGCGAGCCGCTCACGCCCGACACCCGCAAGGTCCACGGCTCGCTGGCCGGCGATCATCTCCGCCGCGTGGAAGTCGACGGGCTGCTCGATTCGCAGCGCGACACATGGACGATCAGCGGCCAGGTTGAAGGGCTCGATCTGTCGGGCGACCTTTACGACACGGTACCCGAGCCGCTGGCCGCGAAAATCGCCGGCCTCCGCGGGTTGCGGGGGCAGGCCGCGGCCAGTTTCCGCGTCGCGCACGATCCGTCGGCCGCCGCGCCGTGGCAGTACGAGGTTGCCTGGCGCATCGCCCGCGGCCGCATCGACGACCCGCGCCTGCCGCATCCCGTCACCGACATGACGGCCGCCGGCAGGCTCGACAACCAGGGCCTGTCGGTCGAGGAACTCGCGGCGCAGAGCAATCAAGCCAAGCTGAAGCTGTCGTACCGGCAGGCGGGCTTTTCGCCGTCGGCCCCCAAAACCATCGAGGCCGAAATCCGCCACCTGGAACTCGACCGCCGACTGCTGGCCTGTCTGCCGGAGTCGCTGCAAGAGCAATGGCACAAGTATCGGCCGGGCGGCTTCATCGACGCCGACGCGAAGTTCGTCTACGACGGACGGCGATGGACACCCGACCTCGCCGTGCGCTGCCTGAACGTCTCGTTTACCTACTACAAGTTCCCGTACCGGCTGGAAGAAGGCAGCGGACGCGTGACGCTCAAAGACGACGTGCTGCAAGTGAACCTGATGGCCTGCAGCGGTACGCAGTCGGTCCGCCTCGACGGCCGTTGGGAGCGGGCGACCGCGCCGGTACCCGTCGGCTCGTTCGAGGCCCATGCCGAGGAACTGCAACTCGACACAAAGTTGATCTCGGCGTTGCCCGACCAATCGCGCGCGGTCGTGCAGTCGCTTCGCCCCGAGGGGACGGTCAAGGTCTACCTTCGCTCGTGGCGCGACGCCCCGGAGCAGCCCGTGCATCAACACCTGGTCCTCAACGCCAAGGGTTGCGCGATCCAGTACGAGAAGTTCCCCTATCCGCTGCGGAACATCCGCGGCACGCTGGAGATGTACGACGGGAGCTGGACGTTCCGCGATCTGGAGGGCTACAACAATACGGGTCGCGTGCGCGGCGAAGGGCACCTGGCCCCCACGCTGCAAGGCAACGAGTTGTTCCTCCGCCTGACGGGCAACGATGTGGCGCTCGACGAACAACTCCGCGACGCGCTGCGGCACAACGAACGGCAGGTGTGGCAGGTGCTGCGTCCGCGAGGCGCGGCAGACCTCGTGGCCGAGATCCGCTACCTCTGCGAGCCGAAGCAACTCAGCGTGAGCGTCGACGCCCGGACGAATCCCGAGAACACGTCGATCGAGCCGGTCCACTTCCCGTACCGGCTGGAGAAGCTCGACAGCTTGCTGCACTACCGCGACGGCCGCGTGACCATCGCCCGCCTGAAGGCCGAGCATGGCCCGGTGCGGCTGGCCACGGGTGGATACTGCGAGTTCCCGCCCGGCGGACGCTGGCACTTGCGCCTCGAAGGGCTGGCGGCCGACCGGGTGCGGCTCGACCGCGACCTGATGCAGGCCCTGCCCGAGCAACTGAAGAAGTCGCTGGCCGCCTTGAAGCCCAGCGGGGCGATCAACATCCGCGGCAGCTTCGACCTGGAGCCGGGCGAATATCTGGCCGATCCGGCGCGGTCGGCCTGGAACGTGCGTCTCGGGCTGAGCCAGGCGAGTCTCGATTGCGGCGTGAAACTCGAAAACATCCACGGCACCGTACATCTGGCCGGTTCCAGCGACGGCAAGCGGTTCCAATCGCGCGGCGAACTGACGCTCGATTCACTGCACTACAAGGACTACCAATTCACACAGGTGATGGGGCCGCTGTGGATCGACCAACGGCAAGTGCTGCTGGGCTCCTGGGTGGCGCGGCGGTTGAACGAGGCGCCGGGCGGTGGCGTCGAGCACGCACAGGAACAGCCGCGGCCCGTGACCGCGCGGATCTTCGGCGGCATTCTCGAAGGCGATGCCTGGGTGACCCTGGGCGACGAACCGCGATACGGCCTGCGGGGCTCGCTGGCCGGCGCCGATCTGGCCCGCTGCGCCGCCGAAATCGCCCCCGGCCAGCAACGCCTCCGCGGCAAGATCGCGGCCGCCGTCGAAGTGACCGGCAGCGGGCGGAGCACCAATGCGCTCAGCGGCCGCGGCACCATCCGCCTCCGCGACGCCGACGTCTACGAACTGCCGGTGATGATCTCGCTCTTGAAGCTGCTCAGCGTCCGCGCCCCCGACCAGAACGCCTTCAGCAGCAGCGACATCGAATTCCGCATCGGCGGCGAACACCTGTACTTCGACCGCATCGACTTCAGCGGCGACGCCATCAGCCTGCGGGGCAAAGGAGAAATGGACTTCCAGCAGGCGATCCGCATGACCTTCTACACCGTGGTCGGCCGCGGCGACCTGAACCTGCCCGTGCTCAAGGAAGTCTTCAAAGGCGCGAGCCAACAGATTCTACAGATTCACGTGGACGGCACCTTGCGAAACCCAGAAGTAAAAAAAGACCCGTTCCCCGGCGTCAATCAGGCGTTGCAGCAACTCGGCGGCGATCCGCCGCAGCCGGAATCGCCGCTGGGCGCGCTGCCGCAGCGCGGAGTGAGGTGAGGAAGTATGAAGTATGAAGGATGAAGGATGAAGGATGAAGGATGAAGTAGGGGCGAACGAGGCGGTTCTCCTTTCATCCTTCATACTTCATCCTTCATCCTTCATCCTTCCGTTAAGCTATACTTGAGGCACTTGAGGCAACCCTTGTCGTGGGAGTCTCCTCATGAGCATCGGATCCTTGGGAGGCGTGGCGGCCAGCGTGGCTGGTTCCCCTTTGGCCCAGGCCAAGGGCTCGGAAACGGAACGCGCGGAACAGGACGTCGGCGCCCAGCAACGCAAAGTGCAGTCCGATCAGAAGGCCGAGGCGGCTGCCGGCATCGGCGAGACCGACGGCGAGAATCACGAGCCGGCCGAACGCGACGCCGACGGCCGGCGTCCCTGGGAGTTCCCCGCGCGGAAGAATCCCGAAGCGGGATCCGCCGCCCAATCGCCGCGGCCCAGCAAAGACACCAGCGGCCAAAGCGGCAACCTGCTCGACCTGAGCGGGTGAGAGCTACTGCCCCCTTCCGTAGGACGCAGTTTCACTGCGTCCATATCCATCTTCGTAGGACCGAGTACCGCTCCGTCTTCTCCGGGACGGAGTGAAACGCCGTCCTACGTTCGCAGGCAATGCATCCTACCGTTCCAAAATCGCTTCGGCCTCGGCGCGATAAGCGTCGGCCGCGCAGGGAATGCCGGTCACTTCGGCACACGAGCGGGTGAGGCTCGCAAGGCTGCTGCGCCCGATGCCAGCCACATTGAAACAGCGGGCGGCGGCCATAATCCGCCGCAGGCCGTCGGCCAACCGCTGCACGCGGGCCAGTACGCTCACCGCCGCCATCGGCACGCCACCCATCTCCCGAGAACCCACCAACTCGGCGACTTTCTCCCGACAACCGTAGAATGCGTCGAGCTGTTCGCCGAAGCGGTTGTTCAATTCGGGGTGCGCCGCGATGCGCGATGAACTGGACGAAGGGCAAACGCCCGAGCCGATCCCCTCCATCTGCACGGCCCGTACGAACGGCGCGCCGAGGGCCAGGGCCTTGAAGAGGTCTTCTTCACTGTGGAAGCTGCCGGCCAACGCCAGGTCGGGCACGCGCTCGCCCTTGGCGGCCAAGCGCGCGGCGAACTGCGCGGCCGCCGCGTGAAGATGCAGATCGGGCGATGGCGAATTGAACGGCAGAAAGATGGGGTACGGCTCGGGGACTCTCCCCGTTCCTTCGAGCGTCACCAGGTCGATCCGCGCCCGGCTGCTCCATTTCAGGATCAACGCCAACTCCCGCAGTCCGCCGACGCCGGCCCGCAATGCGATCCGCCGGAAGCCCAGCCCGCGCAGCCGCTCGCACGTCGCCAAGAAACCCTGTTCGTCCAGCAGTCCCAGCCGGCCGTGACGCTCGAACCCGGCCAGCAGACCGTCCGCAAAGCACTCCTGCACGATCGGGTTGGACGGGTCGGGCACGACCGTGTAGCCCTGTTGCTGGCACGCCAGCGCCTCTTCGAGCGAGCCGATGCGGAGCGGGTCGCCGTTGTCGCCGGCGTCTCGCCCCCAGGTCAATTCGATCGTCCGCAGCCGGTGCTTCTGGATCAGATACTCCGGCACGCCGCGCCGCACGTCGTCGTCGCCGACCTGCACGAGCAACTCGCCCCGCGCGCGGCCGTAGCGATCGAACGCCTCGACAATCCGTGCCACTGGCATCGTGCCAGTGTCGGGCGCCACCGGCAACCCGCGCCAGACCTCCGGCCGGCAAGAGACCGACACGCCGGCCAGCGCCGCGCCGATGGCGACGTGCTCCCAGCGTTGCGTCTCATCGGCGTCTTGCCGGCGCCTTCTGCCGGACGCTGTCGCGTCAGCCGTGGCGCCCAACTCGATCAGGATGGGCATGGCCAGCGCGGTCTTCTCGTCCCAACCGTATTGCGTTTCGACGTCGGCGGTCGGGGATACGTGGGCGTCCGTCCGGTTCTCGCGCGCGGACCAGCCGTGGATGCTCAATTGCGAGTAATCGACCTGGCCGTCCCAGAAATCGCCGTCTCCGGTCGTCGGCCCCGATTGTGGCCGCCCGCACTGCGACCGCGCAGGATCGTCGGCATTGGGTCGCGAAGGGCTCATGGCAGATTCCCAGACGCATCCTGCAAACCAGTATTCCCGGCCGCTGAGCGTCAGCGGCCCGCACAATGGAGTTCATTGTATCGGGTGAATTAGTATTAGAGATTCGATTTGTTGCTAATACATAGTATTCTATCGTCTAATACACAGACCGCCTGGGTCGCCTGGGTCGGTTTCGGCTATAATCGGACGTTGGCGGCAAAGCCGCCCATCGTCGCACGCATTCGCCGGAGAAGCCCGTGAAGACCGACTCGCATCGCTGCCGCCGTCATTTCCTCAAGACCTCGCTCTTCGGCGGGTTGGCCGCCGCGGCCGCCGCGCACTTGCCGACCGTCGGACACAAGCCGGCTGCAACGCGCGCGGCCGACGAAGCAACGCCCCCGGCCGCGAAGCCCGCGACGCGCGTCGCCGTCAGCCACGGCAACGACCGCGTCGATAACGCCGTGAAGGCGCTGCGGCCGTTTGCCGACGAGATCGCCCGGGCGATCGGCGACCGCCGCGTGGTCGTCAAGCCGAACAACGTCTCGATCCAGATTCCGCTGTGCGCCACGCACGGCGAGTGCATCGAAGGGATATTGGAGTTCCTCAAGTCGATCGGCAAAGTCGGACAGACCGTGATCGCCGAGTCGTCGGCCGACGGCCCGACGCTGGACGGCTTCGAGAACTACCGCTACACGGCCCTGGCGAAGAAGTACGGCGTGAAGCTCATCGACCTGGACGCCACGCCGGTCGATATCGTGCAGGTCTTCGACGAGAAGGATTTCCGGCCGCACGCGGTCCGCATGGCAAAGCTGCTCCTGGACCCGCAGACGTTCGTCATCTCGGCGGCGAAGATGAAGACGCACGACCGCGTGGTGGCCACGTTGTCGCTGAAGAACATCATCTTCGGCACGGCGGTCAAGGATCTGGGCTTCGGCTGGGCGAAGGCGGCCAAGCCGGGCACGAAGTCGGACAAGCCGATCGCCCACGGCAGCGGCTTCCGCGGCATCAACTACAATCTCTTCGCCCTGGCGCAGCGGCTGCACCCGCACCTGGCGGTGATCGACGGGCACGAGGGGATGGAAGGGAACGGGCCGACGCGCGGCACGGCCGTCGACCATCGCGTGTGCGTGGCCTCGCCCGACTGGCTGGCCGCCGACCGCGTGGCCGTCGAACTGATGGGCATCGACTTCGCCAAGATCGGCTACCTGAACTTCTGCGCCGACGCCAGGCTGGGCGTGGCCGATCTGAAGCAGATCGAAGTCCTCGGCGAGCCGCTCGAAAAGCACGTCAAGAAGTACAAGCTGGCCGATAGCATCGACAAGCAACTCATCTGGATGCAACCGCTGGCCGCTGCCCGGCACGCCGACCAAAGCTGGCACGATTGCCAGTATGCGGTGTGATGGGGGCGGGAGCGCAGGCGGATCACGAAAGCGCGAAAGCACGAAAGACACAAGGTACGTTGACTTCCGCCTGGACGAAAAGGAGGCCGTCGCATGGTGCATCCTGTGTTACGTACAATCGCGTATTGCGTACGGATGGCACCGCTCGTACTGGCGGTTCTGCCGGCAACTTGCCTGATCTCCCTCGGCTGCGCTGAAGACGACCTTCTGGAGCGGACTATTAAATGGCCCGCTAAGGAGTTGGATGTGGCGTCTTTGGGAGCGAGCGGCGTCTCGATATTCGCGGTTTCCAAGAACCCGAAGTCACTGGAGGTCTGGCAATGGTCCGACAAGACCATCGCGAAGCGCTACCAGACAGCGGTTGCCGAAGAGACGCTTTCGGTCGCAATCGCGGGCGATAATACGTGGATTTCCCACCTCTGGGATCGGAAGACTGAGCAAGCGGACTTGAGCGTCGGCGATCTGAGGACCGGAAGGACCAGCGGCCGTTGGCGGTTGTCGCGAGACTGGTATACGCCGCTGGGCCAGACGAGTGCGAACGGAAAACATGTGGCCGTTTGGGCAACACCGGAATCCAATTCCCCGCTGCAACCCGAAGATGGGGCAATCGCTCGCATCGGATTGGTTTCTGCCAAGGCCGAAACCGTGGAGTGGGCTGCTCTTCTGACCAGCAAGCGAACGGGACCGGAGGCAATGATACGCCGTGTGGTTCCGTCAGACGATGGATCGCACGTTGCCGTGGCAGGCTGGGAGAATGGTGTCGCGATGGTCGATACGCGTAAGAAGCGCGTTGCGTGGATAATCAAACCGCGCGGCGAGAGGGCAGTCAAGGGTGTTGCCTTCACGCCCGACAGCAAGATGATTTATGCGGGCGGTGCCACCGGCGCGCTCTACGGAATGAAGGCGGAGACCGGTGAACTCGTCAGTACGTGGTGGGCGAACCCGTCCGGGGATGATTCCGAGTATTGGCACGAAATCACGACCGTTTCCGTTAGCCCCGACGGTCGGTTCGTGGCGGTCGGAACGGTGCCGGATGGATTGGTGTTCGTGTACTCAACGAAGGACACACGGCGTCGTCTTTTGCATCCTTGCGGACCCAAGGGTGGTCTGGTAGATTTCCTCAGTTTCTCGCCAGATTCGAATCGCTTGGCTACTCAGGCCGACAGGCAGCTCAAGGTATGGAATCTGTCCGAGAAGACCGCCGGCCGATAACGAGGGCGAAAGTAGACGGCGTCAGGTGGCCTCACATCTGCTTTCGTGCTTTCGCGTTCTCGTGATTCCGGCCCTCTTTGTGTTCGCCCGTATTCAACAGGCTACTCCTTCTGTAGCCTCACCCACCGCAAGTTGACCGGTTTCCAGCTCTGGGCGTCGCGGGGGGCGATCTTGAGGGTGTGGTCGCCGGGCTGCTTGAAGTCGATGGTGCCGAGGTCGACTTCGACGGACTTCTCCCACGCGCCGGTAGAGGAGAGATTCCCTTCGAGCTTCGCGCCGGCCGCCTCGACGACGAACTGGGACGCGGGGTGCGTGGTGGCGCAACTGGCGGCTACCTTGTACTTGCCGGGCTGCGGCACGGAAATCCCGCGCTACGCGAGTTCGACTGTTTCTTGATACTCCGGCACCATCACGTTCCAGCCCTTGTCGTTACCGATTTGCGTGGCCAGGGCGAGGGCCTGTTCGGCTTCGCCGTGCGTGAGGAAGAGTTGCCGCGGCGGTTTCTGGAATGCGCCCAGCCAAGCCAACAAGCCCGCGCGGTCGGCGTGGCCCGAGAAGCCGTGAATTTGCGCGATGCGCGCCCGCACCATGAGGTTGCGGCCGTGGATGCGGACTTCGTTGCTGCCGTCGACGATCTGCCGGCCGAGCGTGCCGTTGGCCTGGTAGCCGACGAAGAGGATCGTCGATTCGGGCCGCCAGATGTTGTGCGCCAGGTGGTGCTTGATGCGGCCGGCCGTACACATGCCCGAGGTGGCCATGATGACCGCCGGCTCCTTGCGGTGGTTGATGGCCATCGACTGCTCTTGCGTGCGGACGATCTGCAAGCCGGGGAAGCCCAGCGGCGACTCGCCGGCGGCGATCAGTCCCAGAGTCTCTTCGTCGAAGTAGTCGCGGTGGCGGCGGAAGATCTCGGTCACTTCGGCGGCCATCGGGCTGTCGAGGAAGACGGGCAGCGACGGCAACCGGCCGCTGCGCTGCATGCGGCTCATGTGGAAGATCAACTCCTGCGCCCGCTCGATGGCGAAAGTCGGGATGACGACGTTTCCGCCGGCCTTGACCGTGCTGCGGATTACTTCTTCCAACTGCGACTCCACGTCGCCGTTCTCGCCGTGGTCGCGGTCGCCGTAGGTCGATTCCATGACGACGTAATCGGCCTCGCTGAAGACGCTCGGATCGCGGAGAATGGGGCGGTCGCGCTGGCCGATGTCGCCGGAGAAGATCAGTCGCCGCGCGCGGCCGTTGGCACGCACGTTGATCTCGATCATCGCCGAGCCGAGGATGTGTCCGGCGTCGTGAAACACGGCCGACACGCCGTCCTTGACGTGGATCGAGTCGTTGTAGGGCACGCCTTCCAAGAGCGGCAGCGTGCGGTCCACGTCCTTGATCGTGTACAGCGGTTTGATGGGGTGCTTCCCCTCGCGGCCCTCCTTGCGGTGCCGCTTCTGCTTGAAGGCCGCGTCTTCGGCTTGAATGTGAGCCGAATCGCGGAGCACGACGGCGGCCAACTCGGCCGAGGCCCAGGTGGCGTAGATCGGACAGCGGAGCCCTTCCTGCACGAGTTTCGGCACCAGGCCGCAGTGGTCGATGTGCGCGTGCGTCAGCAGCACGGCGTCGATCTCGCGCGGCCGCACGGGGCTCGTGTCCCAGTTGCGGGCCAGGAAATCCCGTTCCTGGTACATCCCGCAATCGACCAGCAGCTTCGCGCCGTCGGCCTGGACGTAATACTGCGAACCGGTGACCTGCCGAGCCGCCCCGAGGAATTGGAGCTTCACTGTGCGTTGTCCTTTCGGCGCGTTCCGTCGGTGAACGGGGTGCCATGGGTAAGCGGAGCTCACCCGTGCATGTGTCGTGCCGGAGCGCAAATCACGGGTAAGCTCCGCTTACCCATGGCACTCGACGTTGCCGCTACGACAGTTTGACTTTCGGGTTGGTGAACCGCAGGCCGTCGCCGTCGTGGAACGTGGCGTACTCGGTGACCAGCGCGCCCTCGGGCCCGGCGACCATGAAGTGCCACGCCTCGCGGCGGTTCAGGTCGGCCAGCTCGTCAATCGCCAGCGGCGTGCAGTGTTGCGACTTGATCAGCTTGCGCTGGCTCTCGGGCACTTTGACCAGCAGGCCCGGCGTCGGTTCGCCCTCCCCGAAAGTATAGATCATGCCCCGCCGCGGCTGCCAGGATTCCATCTTGGCCGGCCCCTTGTCGGTGGCCACGTGCTTGTGCTCGGGGATCATCTGGCCGGGCAACAGGTAGATTTCGTGGCCGAAGTAGTTGTAGTCCTGGCGATTGACCCAGAAGATGCCGGCCATGCCCACGTGCGCGAAATCGCCCAGGGCGAAATCGGCAATCCACATGTCCTTGCGGAGCTTGTCACTGATCGGATAGTGGAAGCGGGCGAACATGTCAAAATACGCCTCGCGGGCCTTCTCGACCAGGAACTTGCCCTGCTTGTCGTAGAAGTCGGCGTTCGTGTAGGTCTTCACCTTGGCCGGCGCGGCGGATTTCTCGGCCGCGGCCGCCTCGCCGCCCCACTGTGCCGCAATTGCCGCCCCGGCGGCTGCCGCCGTGCCTGCGATCATCGAACGGCGGGTGACGTTACGTTGCTTGGATGTCATGAATCGGTTCCTTGTCGTTTGGTCGAAAAAGACGTACTGCTGTCTGATTGTGGACACGTTCTGCCAATTCTAGCAGGATGGGCCGGGAGTTTCCACTTTGGAGTGCGGCGATTCATCGCCGCTTTGGCATCTCGCTCCGAAGCTCCAGTTCAATGGCGAGCCCGGGGATGGCGTTCCCCGTTGCGCGAACCATCCCCCGGCTGACGCCCGGGGCTCGCCTCGAAAAGCGGCGCGACCATGCGAGCATGGTGCCCGCGTTGCACTCCAAAGGCGCTACGGCAACTTGTGATCCGCCGGCTTGAGGCCCTTCTTGTGGCCGCCGAAGCCGATGGGCGTGGGCTTATACTGGCCTACCAGATCGACCTTCGCCCGCTCGGGAATCTTGTCTTCCATGTCCATCGCCCAGAAACAGGCGTTGACCAGCAGGCGGCGGAAGCCCTCGCTCTCGAGGTCGCCGGCGTGGCCCATCGTGGTCGTGAAGATCCGCGACGCCTTGCCCGCCGTGCCGGTGTACGACTTGGTCCAGGCCACGGGCACGAGTTCCTTCTTCTCGTTCGGCTTGTCGGTCGGATTCATGCCCTCGAGCACCTGGCCCATGATGACCGGCTGGCAATCGCCGTGCAGCTTTGTCAGGCCGTAGACGTCGGAAGGCCCCCAAATGTCCTCGCAGCCCTTGACCAGCGGGCTCTTTTCCATGCCCTTAGCCACGAGCCCGCGAGTGCTTTCCTTCTGGTGATGGCCGTAGTGGCTGATCCACGTTTCGCCCAGCACTTGCCGGCCGTAGCCGCCCTCCGAGCCTTTCTGGCGGCAATTGAAGCTCCACTTGGCATACGGGCTGTCTTTGTGCTTCACGTAGTTGAACGGATGCGTCGAGGTCCGCAAGGCCACGATCGGCTTGCCCGCGTTCGTGTAGTCCATAATCATCTTCATCTGCTCGTCGGGCAGTTCGCGGAACCGCAGGGCCATGACCATCAGGTCGGCCGATTGCAGGGCTTCGAGGCCGGGGATGTTGTCGAGCGTCTTGGGATCGATCTCGCCGGTCTCCTTGTTGACGGCGAACAACACCGTACACTTGAAGCCCTGATGCACGGCCAGGATCTTGGCCAACTGCGGCAGGGCTTCTTCGGAGCGATACTCCTCATCGCCGGTGACGAAGACGATGTGTTTCCCTTTGCCCGGGCCGTCCTTCCCCTCGAACACGATCCAGCGGTCGTCGGCCGCGGCGCGGTTGGCTGCGAGGCCGCCGAGTGCGAGCAGTGCGAGGGACGCGAAACGGAACGGGCGGAGCGACTTCAACATGGGCGGGATCCTTTCGTCGAGGTGTGTTCGCAAGGTACGGTGTTCTATGCTACCGCGGGCGGCTCCGGGATGCAACTTGTTGGTCAGACTGCAAACGCCTCCGCCGACGCAAGGTCGGCGGTGGCCGTGTTGTTACAAACTCGTTACGCCGCTTGGGCCATTGCAGCGGTAGAATGGACCGCGTGGAATCGGGCTGGTACGCCCGGGGTGGAGGTGGTAGATTGCTGTGGGGGTGTTGAGTCGTTTGGGTGGCAAACTGTTGGAGTGGCAGACTGTTGGGGCGGCAGTTGCACTGCCGCCCCTGGTACGCAACAACCGCACGGGGCGGCAGTGCAACTGCCACCCCAACAACGCGCGAAAGGACGGACAGATGAGAGCCAGAATCGCGACAACCGTGTTCGTGGTGGCGGCCCTGCTCGTGGGGCTGTGGGCGACGGATTGGGCCGCGGGCAACGGCGGGCCCTTCGTGGTCAAGGCCCCCAACGGCGACCCGGCCGCCAAGGGCGTGCTGGCGCGGCTCGACCCGACGCTCA
>Ga0233425_10009101_pt1 | contig 12775 bp, 7 predicted proteins | sample Watercolumn_Towu_2_FD_181712 | JGI IMG/M metagenome (GOLD analysis project Ga0233425, IMG submission 181712) | Freshwater microbial communities from Lake Towuti, South Sulawesi, Indonesia - Watercolumn_Towuti2014_140_MG | ecosystem: Environmental > Aquatic > Freshwater > Lake | place: Indonesia...
GTTGTAAGATATGGGACAAGCCCAGGTTCGAATGGAGAGGAATGCATCTGGATGTGTCGAGGCATTTCTTCCCGCTTGAATTCATTAAAAGATATATTGACCTGCTGGCGATGCATAAAATGAATAAATTTCACTGGCACCTGACCGATGACAATGGCTGGCGGATCGAAATAAAGAAATATCCATTGTTGACGGAAATTGCCGGCTGGCATGTGGACAGGGAGAACATACCCTGGCGGGAGGTGACTCCTCCGAAACCAGATGAAAAAGCAACTTATGGTGGATTTTACACACAGGACGAAATCAGGGAAATCATACAATATGCAGGCGAAAGGTACATCACCATCATTCCGGAAATCGAAATGCCGGGTCACACGAGTGAAGTGTTTGCAGCCTATCCCGAATTGTCCTGCACGGGCGAAAAGCTTTACGTCCAGCCGGGAAGCTACTGGCCTAATTCTGATATTTTGTGTGCCGGCAAAGAAGAGACATTCTCCTTTCTCGAAAATGTTCTCGACGAGGTTATTGAACTGTTCCCATCGGAATATATTCACATCGGCGGGGATGAGGCAGATAAAACACAATGGAAAAAATGCCTGCTTTGTCAGAATAGGATCAAAAACGAAGGACTGAAGGATGAAAATGAGCTTCAAAGTTATTTCGTGAAGCGGATCGAGAAATACCTGACCAGCAAAGGGAAAAAACTGATCGGCTGGGATGAGATCCTGGAAGGCGGGCTTGCGCCGGAAGCTACTGTGATGTCGTGGCGGGGATTTAAAGGAGGCAGGGAAGCGGCTGAACAAAATCATGATGTCATCATGTGCCCGACATCGTTTTGTTATTTCGATTATTATCAGGCAAATCCGGCATTCGAACCGGAAGCGATTGGCGGTTTTGTCAGCCTGAAAAAAGTGTATTCTTTCGAACCGGTTCCCGAAGGATTGCCGGCAGACAAGGCGGATTTCATCCTTGGAGCGCAGGGCAATGTCTGGACGGAATTTATCAAAACACCCGGACATGCTGAATATATGGCTGTGCCAAGGATGACGGCATTGGCGGAAGTTGTATGGACTCTGAAGGACCAGCGGAACTGGGACGATTTCAGGGAAAGGCTAAATACTCAGTTCAAACGGTTCGATGCTATGAGGGTGAATTACTCCAGAGGTTCCTGGAAAGTGGATATTCAGCCGGTTATGGAAAACGGCATTTATAAAATCAGCCTGATTTCTGAACAGCCCGAAGTTCCAATCCATTATACTACCGACGGAACAGATCCCGAAATGAATTCAAAAGTTTACGGGGAGCCTTTTGAAATTTCGGGTTCTTCGGTAATCAAAGCCGGTTTATTCCAGGATGGCAATCTGAAAGAAACGTGGTCTGAGAAGAACATCATTTTCCATGATGCCCTTGGGATTCAGGGAAAATTAAAAGAGCTACCGTCCCAAAATTATTTTGCGAATGGAGCTGCATCACTCACAGATGGATTGATGGGTTCCGACAATTTCAGGGATGGTTGCTGGCTTGGTTTCGAAGGTTGCGATATGGATTTTGAAGTAGACCTTCAAAAAGAAATTGAAGTCAATTCGTTAGATGCATCATTCTTCCAGCAAACCGGAGCCTGGATTTTTCTGCCGGAGAAAGTAGTATTTCAGCTATTTGACAAAGACCATCATATCGTTGCAGAATCTGAGAAAGAACCGGCCACTCGCCTGGAAGAAGCAGGTCCATTGATTGAACAGTTCACCGGACATTTCGAACAAGCCAAAGCAAGATTTATCAGGATTCTGGCTGTCAGTATAAAAAACTGTCCCGACTGGCATGTAGGCAAAGGCAGCAAAGCATGGGTTTTTGCGGATGAGGTGGTAGTGAACTCGTCTGATGACTTTAAGTCGTCAGACGAGTGACAGCCTGTTCCTGTGTTAATTCAGATTTTATCATCAATAACCTGAGCTAACTTTATAATCGGGTGTGCTGGCTTTGATCCTGTACGAAACCATTACGTACAAGCTGTGAGCAGTGCATAAGGAATAACGCAGTTCAAAATTGAATTTTCTGTAGTATAATCCTAATCCCGCATCAAAACCGAAAGCAGGTGCCACACCTCTGTAATAATGTGTGCTTTCCTGGTCCCAAAAGTAGGTAACCTTGTACGAATCATAATTCCACGAAAAAGGAGCCGACAAGGTAAAACCTGCATTAATATAGGGTCGGTAATTCTTAAACAATGGCTGATACCTGGGCATCACAGCGAACTTTAACGAATGCATTATAAGCTCAGTGTGATAATAATGATCCAGGTGCAATCGCTCCTCAATATGATAATTAAAGGTGTATTTATCAACATGATAAAGTGATTCAAAATAAAGTGAAAATCGTTGCAATTTACGGGGTAACATCATGTTCAACCCTATACCTCCTATAAACCAGGTGAAACTTGGGTTCGGATCGGAATCGATGAGTTTTCCATCACCTTCTGATATAGAATTATTAAGGGTGTAATAGGAATACGCCAAACCGGTAAGAACATGAAATGAAAAAATTCCTTTGGTCCTCGACTTATTTACCCGGCAATATCCCGACTCGCAACCGGATTTTTTATTGTATTCATCAACAAGCTTGATCAGATCGGTTGTTTTGTACCTCACATTATTTACCTTTTCAATAAAACCCGGAACTTCACTGGTATAGTGGATCAGGACTCCCCGATACATATTGTTTTCAGCCACATTGGTACGGCTTTCCACCAGGGTATTTCTTTCCTGAGCAAGAAGATATCGTCTGTAAATAAGTTCTTTAATCGGTGTGTCATTCTTCCTTATAAAAAAATGCTCTTTGGCATTTTCATCTCTCAAATAAAAAAGACTTAAAGTCCCTTCAACGAGTACAGTCAGGAAGACAGTATCAATTACCGGAACGGCTTTATTTTCGGTAGTTAGGTCTTCGGTAAGATAGGGCGATTGATCAATTTCATAGATTCCCCCAAGGTAATGGTCCTCATTTACTACGAACGCATGTATTTCAAGAGGCGAGAAATTTACCGGTTCAGTCACTGAATCTGTTCTAAACCTTATGGTCTTCGGATTTCGATCCCATTGCATGTAATCTATCAAACCGATGATTGTATCACCTGCTTCTGAAATAATATAGCCCTTCTGAAAATTGGACTGGGCGATAATTTCAAAGGCAAACAGTGAAAGAAAGTTCACGAAGAACAGGGATAAGAACTTTTTCATATTTGACAAACTTGTGGTTATCTCGAGACGAAGTTAAAAATTTATTCATCTCAGCAAAATCTCATCGCAAAAAATCCACGCCGGAGAACTGTATCCCGGATGCCAAGGCGGACAGGTTCCTATATTTTTAGCAACGACTTTAATATACCGGTCTTTTATGGGTTCAAAGTCAGCTTTAAAATCCTCAATGACCACTCCCTGCTGATGCCCTGAAATTTTGGCGTGAAGAGAATGGATTAAGGTAAATTTGATATTGTCGTTCGAACCGAAATAGCTTACCTCCACCGGCATGAAGACCCACGACTGAATGTCCTGAAGGAAAGAAGTTTGGATACTCCGGATATCTTTGGGCTCGCCCAAATCCACAATGGCAATCATGTCTGGTCCTTCGAAGCCCAGCCAGTTAAAATGATAATCATTAACGCCTTTCAAGCCATCGGTCAGCGCTTTATTTCCCCCGACCGGATATTTTTCGCTGAACTCTGTGGTCAGCATAACCGGCTTTCCCAGAGCCATGTTTTGCTGTGTGCTGCGGTTCACGTAATTCAGAACCATTTCCCTGTATTTGTCGGGTTCATTTCCATGCTCCCAATATCGCTTTATCCCAGCAGCCTTAGCCTCTATGGTAAACTTGTCGAGAAGGTTCAACATTTCCGATCTGATAATAAACCTGTCTCCCTCCTTGTTGAAGAAAGTAAGATCGTTATTTACATTCCGCAGCGAAATATCGAGGATGGCAAACTCAAGTGGAAGCCTTGCCACCTTTACTCTTTCAAGGAAATCTGGTTGTTCCTTTACTGCCTGCTCTGCCTGGTTGAATAATTGACTGTAAGTTTTGATCAGCTCCGGAGTAAGATAGGTGTGAATCCCGTCGTAAGGATAGCCGTAGATACCAAGTTGTCCGCCCGAAGCAGTGAGAGCATCGTGCATCCGGTCGATGTAATCCTTGATGTAAACCGAAGCCGGACCGTAATATCCGCCAAGGAAGTCATTCATGAGGGCATCCACATCTGCATCAGGATTCCAGAGAAGCTTTGCAATCAGATACTGCCTGAGTTCATAAAACTCGCTGATATTTCCCCCGGTTCCCTGCTGGAACATCATTTTAATCCCTTTATCTCTGAAATACTGAATATTCCGCTGTAAGACCCTGAGGTTCGGAAAGGGGCTCACCATATTCCGGAATTGAACGACATAATCCCACATGAAAATATTGTTCGTCAGAGCACACCAATCCTCGCAATCCTTCCGAAAGGATGAGCTCAGGGTATCTTCGGCAATCGGCCGGCTGCGGTTGCACTCAATAGAGCAGAACATGATATTGACGTTTTCTACCGGCTTGATATTTTTCGGAGCAGACCGGGTATACTGGTAAGCCAGCGTCGAGATAATTTTGTCAGGAAAGACTGCAGCAACCTGGTTTACAAACCGGATCATCGCTCCCGAGTATCCGCCATATTGGTCGTACAACTTTTTACATTCCTCGCATTCACACGCTTTGTAAGTATCATTCTGCGAAACCGACCAGTACTTAGCCTCCGGCTTTTCTCTCATCCTTTCCCGAAGTCCTTCAATGACAATTTTCAGAACATCGGAATTTGACAGGCACAACTGCCCGTCAGGAATCCGCTGCACATTGAGCCAGGAAAAGTATTCCGGGTGATCTTTGAAGTATTTTTCAGGCGGAACCAATGTCTGAAATGTATGGACAAATAAACCCCATTCATCCTTTCCTTCTTTCACATCCAGCCTATGCCAGTTGCGGTAATCCTCATCCCGAATAGGATCAGGGAAATGGAGTTCGCGGTAATTGAAAGCCGGGTTTTGGGTGACATTCACCGGATCGAGAACAATGTTTTCTCTCGTTGAAACCAACGCTGCAGCCGCGCTGTACTTGCGGCAGCCAATATAATCTTCGAGAAAGGTATAAACACCATAAAGCGTTCCTTTGTCTGCTCCACCGGCGATGACAAGCTTTTTTTCTAATGTTCTAATTATAAATCCATCTTCCCCGATATTTGCCATTTCTTTAGGAAGTACTGTTCCATCCAGCCTGTTGCATTTCCCGAGGATGATCTCGTTTTCAGAGACAGGTGAACTATCTGTAACTATCGGCAACAACACGTGTGATACCTGCTCGAAGTACTTTTGAAATTCTTCGGCTGCTTTTTGATCCTGCTTATCAGCCTGGGATGAGATAACGATGATATAGGGAGATTTTCCCTTATCTGCAAGGGTCAAATTGTCTCCATCGGAACATGAAAATAATACAGGGACAAAAAGAATAAGAAGGAGCCGGGTAATAAATCTAACAGCCATTATTCTATGAAAAGAATTGTCCCTGGAATTTGCTCTCTTTCCTGACCTGGAGCTTTATAATAAACCTTCAGATCATCCTGCCCGCCTTTTTCAAAGAAGGTGACCCTTATTTTGTGAAAACCCCTGGCAAGGGCGATGGCTCCGCTTGCCAGCTGTATTCCATGAAGGTAATCGTTATTGACAACAGAATTTCCATCAATAAACAGCCGGCTTCCGTCATCGGAATCTGTTGCGAATTCATAGATCCCTTCTTCAGACACCTTTATAAATCCTTCGAATGAAAACCCATAATAATCCCCTTTGATCTTTTCCGAAAGACTGAAATTACTTACTGCTCCGGTCTTCACTGCGGTCAGTTTCGAAAAATCAGGTAGCGAGTCCCAATCACCTTCATAATAGCTATAAATAATTCCTGGTTTCAAATCGCCAGTCTTGACTGCAGGCATCGGTTTTACTTTTGTAAAAACCTTACAAACGCTGTCACTTGTCGGTTTCCCGTTCCTGAAGCACCTTGCAGCAAGCTTTGTAGTTTCAGTGAAAGTGACTTTGTCCGTAAAAACAGGGGATTCCATTGATGGCATGCTGCCGTCGGTCGTATACCTGATTTCGAAACTGCTGTTCGAAGAGGTTACCGCTGGCTCAATCCGGTCAATGAAAATCGTGTAATCCGACCTGATTACGGGTGGAAAACTGATGTCGGGCTTTCCTTTGATGTCAAGAACCACAACCGTATTAATACTGTCAGGAGCAGTTGCGGGAACTGTAACCCAGAGCGCGTCTTCATTTCTTTGAACCGGAAGAGGATTACCAGGTTCAGCCATCAAATAGGCAGTTTCGGGCTCATTAAAAATGCCAGGAACTTTCAGGATACCATCTGCCGGCGATTCGAAAACATGAAGATAAAGCCGCGTCTTATCTCCCATCGGTTTTTGGGTACATCTTCCCCACGCCAGGTCCTGAAACGGGCTTGCCTGGGTTTCGTAAATGGCTTCGCCGTTTACTGTCATCCACTCTCCGATTTCTTTCAGCCGTTTGATACTTTCATCCGGAAAAGTTCCATCTGATTTCGGACCGACATTCAGCAGGAAATTTCCGCCCTTCGAAGCGATGTCCGCAAGCTTCCGGATAAGATCCTTTGTCGATTTCCAGTTGTTGTCGTATTTATTGAATCCCCAGTGATCATTCATGGTCATGCAGGTTTCCCAGTCAGTCCCGGGCATTCCGGTTGAAGGGATTTCCTGTTCCGGGGTTCCGAAATCACCGGCAAAGCCTCCTTCGCGGGTCATACCTGCCATACCCGACCTGCCATTATCCACCCGGTTATTAATAATGATGTCCGGCTGAAGATTCCTGACATAATTGTACAGATCAACTCCGTACCCGTGCGTCCAGGTTTCTTCCCATTCGCCGTCGAACCAAAGAACTCCGATGTTTCCATAGTTCGATGTGAGCTCTTTCAACTGTGCTTTCATGTGCGAAATATACCGGTTGAGATCAGCCCCTTCAGCCGGACGGTCTGTTTCCCAGCTTCGGCGAGGCAGGTAATCGGGATGATGCCAGTCCATTATGGAATGATACCAGCACATCGTGACACCTTCTTTATGGCAGGCATCTGAAAGTTCTTTCAGGATATCCCTTTTGAATGGCGTTGACATTACATCGAAATCGGTTTCTTTTGAGTCGAAAAGACAAAAGCCGTCGTGGTGCTTGGACGTGATCACAATATACCTCATCCCGGCTTCTTTAGCCATTTTCACCCAGGTATGTGCATCGAACTTAACCGGATTGAACTGGTCCCTGAATTTGTCGTATTCATCGATCGGAATTTCGGCGGTGGTCCTTATCCATTCGCCATGACCGGTTTCACCGTTCCATTCTCCGGCAGGAACGGAATATAGTCCCCAGTGGATAAACATCCCAAAGCGGGCATCGCGCCACCATGCCATCCGGGAATCCTTTGCTTCAATAGTTTCGTTCATGTAGTTCACGGGCTCCTGCCGACAAGACCAGAACAATACAATGACTCCGATCAACCATAGGCCTTTGATAAAATTTTTCATAATGACTATGTTAGTTAATTATTTCCTGATTATTTTTTTCTTCACTTCCAGATCACTATACCTGACCTGCATGATATATAAACCGGCTGGTTCATCGGAAAAATCCAGTTTAAACCTGTGGTTTCCGCTAAGATTGAAGTTTTCCGAAAGAATGTCTTGTCCCTGCAAGTTGTAAACGTCAACAAAAGCATTCTCGCCATATTCTTCGAATTCAATATAAACTTCATCCATGAAGGGATTCGGATAGATTCTCACGATTTCGTCCAGCGCGGGCTCGGCAATGTAGGATACATCACCGAGTGTGAAGGTATAGAAAATGCTCCTGCCGAAATCGGAATTGAAGTTTTTGATCATCACGCTATCCTGATCGAAGAAGCGAAGATAACCATAGCCTTGCTCAGGATAAGCCCAGTAAGATAAACCCATATCTTCCTGGTCAATCAGTTCGAGGGTATAACAACCGTCAGTAAAATTGACCGTGTCGTAATAAATTGTATTATTTTCCAGATTACTCCTGCTGATCAGGACATTTCCCAGTACATCTCTTACTTCCATGCTGTACCTATACGCCTGATTGTTGGTTTTTAACTGAATAATAAAAGGCTTGTCGTAAAAATCCGGCAGGTTGATCGGAGTCACAAAAATGTCGTTGTCAGAATATTCATCCTGCAAGCCATTGGGCTCTGATAATCGGACCGTAAAAAAGTGGAGTGAATCACCCAGCCAGAAGGAACTGAAAGTAACCGGCATCACAACAGTATCAATGCAATGCGGCTCAATTAATCCGGTCCAGCTATAATTTTGTTGAATGCCACCCGACATTCCGTATTCGAAATTCAGGCTGGTCAGGTCAGTCTTGCCATTGTTCCGGACAAGGACTTCCGGATTATAACAAACAGGATTTTTTCGCGAATAATAGTCGGTTATGCTTGGAGTTACAACATCATAGATTTCAGCATCGTTTTCAAAATTCGACTCTCCGTACTGGATGAGATCCATATTCACTACATAATTTCCCCAGCCCATTCCCAGGTTGTCAAGAGGAACCGGAGTGAGGTCATAATCGATTGCAACCTGGTTTCCGGTAATGTATTCCGTAACCTCGAAATCATGATCGGTAACCATATCCCCGGGACACCAGCCTTCCCGTGCACCGGGCCAGGTTCCGCCCTGCGGATAAACCGGGTTCAAACCGCAATTGTGATACTGGAAAATATGCCATGCAGCGATCTGATCTCCGTTCACCATCAGATAATGCTCGTTATCCTTCCATTCGCAGCAGTGCGGAAATTCTCCGGTATTGCTATTGTGCCCGTGACCGGTGAGTCTTGTCTTTACCCTGAACTGTGATGCTTCCGGTAACAAACCTAAGGTATCAGCCTTCAGAACAACATCATCATCGAGGTCTTTGTAATAGTAAGAAGCAAGTCCATCCCAAATCTTGTTAATTTGCAGCACATCCCGGGGAGGCGTTCCTTTGACCAGAATGAATTTCAGGTCGATCAGCTCCTGCTGGTTGCCGGCGCTCAGGTCAACAGGTCCATGAAGCAATGGGGCATAATCTGTTACATCGAACACCCAGCTAAAACCCTGCGGACCGAGGTCGAGGTTGATCCCATAAGGCGTGATGAACCTGCCTATCTCATAAGGATCCAGCTCTTCAAAGGGTTCGCCGAAGTATGGTAAGTCTTCTTTATAAAGGACTTCGTCCGGTTCAACCCATACTGAATCAACTATACTCCAGTTTTCATAAATATACCTTTTCCCCGCCTGATAAAAATAAGAAGTGTCCGTAGGAATGGTAGGCTCTTCCTGGTTTTCGAACCGGACAATCTGAAGCGGTGCGTCCGCTATAGAATCAATAACATTTTCATAAGTAACGTTTGTGCCTGATGACCCGAGTCTTTCGAACTGAATGAGGGGTCTGATATTGCTTTGATGGAAACCCATGTAAATCTCCGGACCTTGGATCGGATAACGGCTGGGCAGTCCGTATGCAGCCGGATGATGCCCATAAGCAGAATGATCGAGAACCGTCATTTCATCACCCTCATCGAAGGTATAGTAAACAATCAGATTCGTATCGGCTTCAGGATTTTCAATTCCCTGCCTGTAATGTGCAATAATGGTATCCGGATCAAGAGCGACCTTGTACAGCCTTACTTCATCAAGCAACATATCGGCAAAATCATCACCCGACCAGTTGCTTCGCCCGAAATAGTTGATATTGCGCACGGTATCGCCCGGCTGCTGCAGCAAGCCCAGCTTTGTCTGAACACCATTAATGTAAACCCAGGCGATGTGATCGGTCAGGCGCAAGGTAAGGTGAGTCCACTCATTAAGCGGTGTGGGGTTATCGAGTACAAATTCTTTATTCCAGCCGGGATTATAAATATGAAACGACAGTTTACCGCTTGTTCCGTTTGAAAGCGCAATGATTACATTGCTGGCTCCTGGTCCGTTGCCGAAGTCGAATACCCGGCTCCAGGTATTGTTGTTTCGCTTGCAGAGCCAGGTTTCGAATGTAAAATCGGAATTGAAATAAACATCAGGCGGAAGTTTCAAAAAGTCTGTCCTTCCGTCAAGATCGAGCGCGTAATTGTTGCTTCCTGAGGATATGCCGCAGTTGAAACCGGGATCCTGCCCGAAAAGATTGACCGATCCTTCGACATTCGGGTCAGTAAAGCTGAAATCGATGATGATGTTTGAGATTCCGTCCCAATAAAAGGGTTCCGGAAAATTGAGAGTGTTGTATCCTTCTGTAACCAGGTTAAGTGTGTTGTAAAAGACAGTATCAAGCCCGTTGACCAGATTACCGGGAGTCAATTCGGTTGAGTTGGTTTGCGCCATCCTGACCATGACATGCGCAAGGTCGGCTGACCACATAAGTGAATAGATTTTAATCCCGGTAATGAATCCTTCATTGAAACCTGCTGCCGCTATTTCATTGGCTTTCCATAAATACTGCGACCTTCCCGAGTGGTTCGGTGCCGGAAAAACCTCGAAGGTATATTCTTCCGGGTAACCTACCTCTGCATCGAGGATCGAAAAGGTATCAACATAGATAACAGCACTATGCAGGTGATTAAAATAATTGTAAACCGGGCTGTTGCTCAGTAGCACTGAATCGGCGGAACGGTCGTTGGCAAATGTGAAGCTGGGATGATAATAGAGGGTCGAATCATACATTCCGGTATGGCGGTAAACCATGTTGTAGGTAAGGTAATCCCATTCGCCACAGGGATACTGGTCGTGCGTTGTGAGTGGATCGCACTTGAGGGTATGAACCATCAGGATTTTCCTGAAAGTCTCTCCGGTCGGGAATTCCCAGATTCCACGTCGGGTGGTGATGGAGTCGAAGGTTAGGGTTTGTACGACGATGGTATCCTGCGATATAAGATTCTCAGCCATCAAGCTTAGGAGGAGGAAAAAAAACAGTAATTTCTTCATGTTCTGAATATTTGGATCATTATGCGATCCAAAAGTAAACAGAATAGGGCAGAATTTATTCTGCTCAGCAAAACTTTTGGCTGAACAGGATTCTGATGTATTAAATCAGTTTTAAGTTTAAAAGTGATCTTTGTAGTTAGTTTAGATTCAGATATTTCAAGGCAGATTCGCTCTAACAAGATTTCTTTAACTCAATATAATTATCTTTGTCATGGTTTTGAAATTATATCTATGGAGAACCCGGTTGAATACTGGCTTGAACTTTCAGATTATGACCTGGAAACAGCAGAGGCTATGCTGCAAAGCAGACGGTATCTGTATGTCGGACTCATGTGTCATCAGACAATTGAAAAAGTATTTAAAGGTCATTATTCAAAATTAAAATCAGAATCTGCGCCCTATACTCATAGCTTATCTTTTCTGGCAGAAAAAGGGGGTTTTACCAAACTTTTTCTGATGAACAGAAAGCATTTATCGATGAACTGGAACCTCTAAATATCGAAGCACGGTATCCCTCACACAAAGAACGTCTGATCAAAAGCCTGAATGAGAAAAAGTGCCGCGAAATCATTGATAAAACTAAACAACTTCAGCAATGGATAAAAAGGAAGCTTTAGAGAAAGTTAGAGCCTACAAAACTTTATTAAAAGACTATTTTCCTGTAGAAAGTGTTTATCTTTTCGGTTCTTATGCAAAAAATACCCAGCATGAGGACAGCGACATAGATGTGGCAATTGTTGTCAATCATATTGATGCTGATTTTTTTTCAGTAAATCCGTTGTTATGGAAATTGAGAAGGCAGATTGACCACCGGATTGAACCAATATTGATAGAAAAGGATTACGATCCGGCTGATTTTTTAAGTGAGATTAAAAAAAATGGGATTGAAATAAACTGAATTTAAGATCATTTTTATTCGTGCACCTGTCCTCCTTTGGAGGATTCGCTGCTTAACCATTACCCTCAGCTGGACTTTTTCCACCGCTCGAGTTTAGGGATGTTCATGGTGAAGAACCAAAGGGTGAATCCGGGGAAGCCCATTTCTCTGAGCTTTCCTTTGACGAGAGTTTTCATTTCGCCGAGAGTCATTTCGGGGCTTTTAAATTTACCCTCAGTGTAACAATAGCTGCAATACCTCGGACTCTTAGTGCCATCCGCTTCTGTACCTCCCTGACCGGGATCTTTCTTTAGCGGCATCCCGCAGCTCTGGCAGAATTTGTAAGTTTTTTCCATCATGTTCAGTTTTGAAATTCTTATACAAATTTATGATTAATTATGATTATCATCACTGAGTCAGATGAACTGTTGGAGAACAATGTCGAATACCGGGTTGATCTTTCCGATTACGATACGGAAACAGCATAAGCTCTGCTCAAGAGCAGAGGATATTTGTAAGTAGGATTTGTGTGTCATCAGACAATCGAAAAGGCATTTAAGGTTATTATTAAAAATTGAAGAAGGAGCCAGCGCCCTTTACACATAGCTTATCTCCGTTGGCAGGTGAAGGAGGGTTTTACGATGCTTATAGCGATGATCATCGGGAGTTTATTGATCATCTTGAATCAATGAATATAGAAGCACGTTATCCTTCGCATGAATTTCAGAAAACATGAATTGAAATATTGTGACGACAACTCATTAAACCATTCATGCTTCATTTAAATGACTTCAACATGATTCGGGCTACATTTTATTTTGATGTGCTGAGAAACC
>Ga0233425_10009102_pt1 | contig 12775 bp, 8 predicted proteins | sample Watercolumn_Towu_2_FD_181712 | JGI IMG/M metagenome (GOLD analysis project Ga0233425, IMG submission 181712) | Freshwater microbial communities from Lake Towuti, South Sulawesi, Indonesia - Watercolumn_Towuti2014_140_MG | ecosystem: Environmental > Aquatic > Freshwater > Lake | place: Indonesia...
AGCCGACTTCGCCGGAGGGGGGCAGCGACCCTTTGAGCCGGATGATTCGCGCTTCATGGATCGTCACCGGGTCCTTTTCCGGCAGGCCGGCATAGGTCCGCAGGCTCTGCAAGAGAAGGCCAAAAACCGCGTAACCGGTGAGGACGATCAGGAGGGCCCTTCCCATCTCGACGCGGTATCTTCTAAAAAAATCAGCCATTTCTTTTCTTGGAACCCAACATTCAATCGTTGCGTAAAGCGGAAATCATGTCCCCCAGCCCCGCCATCAGCGGCGGCAGCGTGGCCGGGTCGAGCGCGGAGATCGCCACGGCGCCGAAACGACCGCTGAGGGTTTCCAGAAGCGTCCTGTCCTGGATGCGATCCCCCTTGTTGAAGACCCGGAGGGTCGGCTTGCCCTTGAGGTCGAGCTCCGCGAGGATCTTCTCCACCGAGGCGATTTGTGCCTCGAAGGCGGGGTTGCTCACATCGATCACGTGGAGAAGGATGTCCGCCCCCTGGAGCTCGTCGAGCGTCGCCCGAAAGGCGGTGAGAAGCTCCTTCGGCAGGTCGCGGATGAAACCGACCGTATCGGTGATGAGCGCCGAACTGTCGCGCGGGAACCGGAGGCGCGAGCTTTTCGGATCGAGCGTGGCAAAGAGGCGATCCTCGGTGAAGACCTCGCTTTTGGTCAGGGCATTGAGGAGCGTGGATTTGCCGGCATTGGTGTAGCCCACGATGGAGATGACCGGGAGACCCGCCCTCTCCCGCAGCGACCTCCGGAGTCCCCGCGCCTTTCCGACGCTTTTCAGATCCTTTTCCAGATGGTGGATCCGCTGCCTGATCCGCCGCCGGTCGACCTCTAACTTGGTCTCGCCCGGGCCGGTCCCGCCGATCCCCCCCGCCAGCCGAGAGAGGCCCGCATCCTGCCTGGTGAGCCGGGGGAGGCGGTATTTGAGCTGCGCCAGTTCCACCTGGATCTTCCCTTCCCGGCTGTGGGCGCGCCGGGCAAAGATGTCGAGGATCACCTGGGTCCGGTCGATCACCTTCATCGCGGTGAAATCGGCGAGCGAGCGGATCTGGGCGGCGGTCAGCTCGTGGTCGAAGACGAGGAGGTTCGCGTCCATCTGCATCGCCCGGATAAGGAGGTCGGAGAGTTTCCCCTTGCCGATCAGGAAGCGCGGGTCCACCTCCGGGCGGCGCTGGATCACCGCGTCGAAGACCTCGACGTCGCAGCTCCGGCAGAGCTCCCGAAGCTCGGCGAGCGAGGCCTCACCGTCGATCAGCGGGTTTGTTTCCACCCGGACGAGGATGGCGCGCTCCACGGCATCCACCTTCCGGGTTTTCTGACGCCCCGCGAACTCGCCTTCGAGCGCCGCGATGAAGGCGGTGAAGTCGAGATCGAGCTCGGCGGGGCGCCGGGGGTCGAGGGTGAGCCAGAAGCGCCCCTCCGGGTTTTCGGGAATGAGATGTGCGGCGCGGGCATAGCCGGGCAATCCGTCTTCACCCGCATCGAGGGCGCAGATCAGATCGAGGCGCAGAAGCGCCAGGTCCGTCAGATCATCGTTGGTGAGCTCCTCGCCGGCCAGGTGGGTATGGATCAGGCGGAGCCCCCGGAAGCGGCGGGAGGAGGAGCGAAAGCCGTCGAGCGGCGGGAGGAGGATGTTGTGATGCGAGCCCACGACCACATAGGCGATCTCCCCCCGGCGGGTGACGAGCAGGCCGATCTGGCGGTTGAGCTGACGGGAGAGCTCGGTCAGCGACCGGGCCAGTTCGTGGGTGACGATCCGCTCGGGCGGGAGACGCCGCCGGTAGAGCTGGCCGATCCGCTTGATCTGTGCCGGTCCGAGGCCGGTGAGGTTGCCGTGTATTCGTTCTATGGCCGCTCCTTATTGACGGCTACGTACAAAGGCCGGATGCGGCGTTGCGCGTCATCCTTCGTCATTGCGGCGTACGCAAAAGTACGTCTCATTCCTCAGGATTCGCGCGCCTTGCCTGCGCCCTTTGTACGTAGCCATCTGGGTCTTATTACTTGAATTTCTGCGGGTTGACCCGCTTTTCCATGCCGTCGAGGAAGGTCGACCAGGCGTTCGTCCGGAACGAAGCGGCCTGTTTTTTCGTCTCCGCCCGCCCACAGACGGGACAGGCGGGCGCCCGCTCGCCGATCTTCATGATCCGCTCGAAGGAGTGTCCGCAGGCGGTGCATGTATACTCGTATATCGGCATGGGTCCCGATTCTTGGGGGCGCCGGCGCTCAGATGCCGCTGCTGCTGTCCACGACCGAATCCCCCTGCGACCTTTCATAGACGTCCAGATCGGGGGTATCGATCCGCACGGTCCCGTCCTCGTTCATCCGCAGGAACGTCCGGGCCCAGAGGACCGAGTACCAGACGCCGACCGGCCGGCCCTTGTTGTCCGACATCTCGAATCCGTATAGAATCAGGTGGTGCTGAAAGGCCTTGGTCTTCATGTTGTCGACGATTTCCTTCATCTTCGCCGCGGTCATCCCCGGCACCTCCTTCCAGAGGGTTTTCGGGTCGAGCCGGTACTCCTTATGAAGCCCCATCAGGGCGTTGGGATAGGCGAGCGCGCCGCTGACGTAATAGCGAAATTCGCCGTTGACCCGGTAGGCCTCAAAGGCCTGCGTCACCGCGTCGTGAGGGTTGATCGTCCCGTAATGACGCAACAGCGAAGCGCAGGCTACCGCACTCAGGCAAAGCAGCAGGACCAGAGATAAATGACTAATTTGTTTGATATTCATCTTTCTTCCTCCAGTAAAAGGGGGCTGCATAATAAGCCCTGCCGTTAATATAGCACCTCGAGGGTTCAAGATCAATATGGAAGAAATACCGCGCGAGGAAGCGGCGGGAGGAGGGGGGCGTGGACGGAGGGTCGCCCGCCGATAAAAAAGCCCCGGGGATTTCTCCCCGGGGCCAGGTTAAGAGGTTCGGTGCAACCCCCTGTGAAGGCAATCGACCCTTAGAAGTTCAGGGTCAACTGGTTCATCACGAGGTAGTCGTTCCCGATCTTGTTGGCGCTGCTGGTCCCCTTGAAGTAATCGCCGGTGAACAGATAGCCCGCGCCCACCATGTAGGTCAGGTTGTCGTAAATCTTGTAGGTGGCTTTGACGTCGATTTCGTATCCGTAGTCCTTGGAGACGTAGCCGGTCGGCGCCTTGTCCGCCTGCATGTAGGAGAACGCGCCCTCGATGACGAATTTCGGCGTCACGTTCATGCCGCCGAAGACGTTGTAGAGGAGCAGGTTCTGCTTGTTGTTGACGGTGTTGGTGGCCGCGGCGGTGAGGCCGCCCATCTGGCTGCCGTAAGCCCAGGAGGTCAGGTTGGCGTTCCCGAAGATCAGCGCGGGTACCCAGGACGTCGAGCTGACCGGACCGCTCTTGTCCTTGGCCGTGTTGCTGGGATCGCCGGAGCTGTAGCCGAACTGGCCGCCGACGAACGCCGGCCCCAGGTTCGCCTTGGCCAGGATGTAGAAGCCGAGGCCTTCCTTGTCCACGTCCGTCCCGGCGGCGGCGCTGTCATATTTCCGCGTCTTGCCGAACTGGTAGATCAATTCGGACTCGAGGTACACCGGGCCGAAGGTCGCCTTGACATAAGGAAGCAGGACGAAGATCTGGGTCGCGAAGTTTGCGGTGGGCCTGGTGACCTTCGAGTCATTCATCACGGTCATGAGACCGGCGTTGCCGCCCTTGAAGTTGAAGATACCGCCCAGGTAGTAGATGTTCTGATCCCCGTCGGTGAGTCGCGAAGGCGTCGAGGTGTACATCGTCGTGTCCGCCTCGTAGCCCTTCTCGAGTTTCAGGATGAGGGTCAGCGGGCCGACCGGGATGAGGAGTTTCGCCGAAGGCCGGGATCCCGGTGTGTCGCCGAACACGGTCCCCCACTCGTTGGCGTCCTGATAGCCGACCACGAACCGGCCGATCCGCGTGGCGAAGGTCACGAAGCCGTACTCCATCTCGATGTTTTCCTGGAGCGTAACGGCGGTGCTGTTGACCTTGCCGGAGTTGGACTTGTCTTCGGTCGTGGAGCTGCTGCGGTTCACCGAGCCCCACTGTTTCTCGAAGGCGTCGAACCGCGTCGTGAAGGTGAGCCCTTCGGCGATATTGAAGAGCATCTGCACCCGCGTCCGGGTCCAGAAGAAGGCGCGTGATTCAGTAGGATCACCCAGACCGCGGTTGTTCTCGTACACGCCGTTCACATAGTACTGACCGCTGAAGGTGACGCTCGGCGCGGCCGAGGCGGTCATCGCGAAGGCCACGATCAGCCCCAGCGACAGTAAAGCAACCAAAAGTTTCTTCATTATTCTATCCTCCTGATTTTGCTTGTTTGATCCCCACGGGCATGGGGACCGTCCTGAAAAACAACCGACGCGTCTCGCGTCGCCGCTCGCGGCCCGCTTTCCGCCGGTCCGCTGCCGGCAGGGAAACCGCTCCCGCATTTCCGAAGGCCGCCTGACATAAAGCGCTGCTCGGGACACCACCTCCTTCATTACAGAATAGAAAACCGCAGAAAAGCCATAGCACCGCCCGCAGGCGATGTCAAGCCCCTATTTTCCCCCGCCGGCGACGCTCGAACCATCCGGGTCGGTATACCATCGCACGACCCCGGCCGGCGGCAAAACCATTTATCTCAGGTGCCCCCGCCCACAGGGCGAAACTTCCCGGGAAGTATTTTTTTCGCTGCGCCCCGCGAACCCCTCCGTGCAGACGGGGGTGAGCGGCGCGTTCCCGATGAGGAGGCACAGTGAGCGTGCAATCGATATACCAGAGACCGATTCCGTCGTGAACGCCTTTTATGGGGTGACCTATTGGGCAGAGGGATTTTAATATCAAAACATAAAGAAAACAATTCATTGCATAATAAAACCCGAGACGTTCCTGCCCCCGCCGCCCCCTGGGGCGCCGGGCAGCCCGACCTGCCTCCGGGGGGGAGTGAGGCAAAAACGGCCGAACAACCACCCTGTCTGTGTCAAAATAAACACACTCCTATTTAACAAATATCGCTTGACATCCGGCAAGCCTTGCGGTAGAGCTATTTCAACATGACCTCTGGTCATATAGTGACCGCCGTTCATGCTCAGTGACGGCCTCCAAGCGGTTCGAATCTTTACGATCATTCGTTATTTTCATTCCAGCCACGCGGAATGACGGTACGGTCCGGAGCGACCTTAAATCATAAAGTTAGAAAGAAGGGGGGGACAGAACGGGAGATCACAATGAAAGCTGAGGATAAGGTGCAGTTGCAGGAGGTATATCCGGTACACGAGCGGGTGCGCAAGGTTGCCTACATCAAGAGCCGGGAGGAGTACGAGCGGCTCTATCGGGAATTCATGGACGATCCGCCGGGATTCTGGGCCAAACAGGCCGACGAGTACCTGACCTTTTTCAAGAGGTGGGACAAGGTCGAGGAGTTCAACTTCGATGTCCGCAGGGGACCGATCTATCTGAAGTATTTGGAAGGCGCGAAGCTCAACGTCTCTTACAACTGTCTCGACCGGCAGTTGGAAAAAAGGGGCGACAAGGTGGCGATCCAGTGGGTCGGGAACGAGCCGACCGAAGCGCGGGCCATCACCTACCGCGAGCTCCACAGCGAGGTCTGCAAGTTCGCCAATGTCCTCAAGGCCCACGGAATAAAAAAGGGCGACCGTGTCTGCATCTACATGCCGATGGTCCCCGAGGCCGGGGTGGCGATGCTCGCCTGTACCCGCATCGGCGCGGTGCATACCGTCGTTTTCGGCGGATTCAGTCCGGAGGCCCTGTCCATCCGCATCCAGGATTCGGAGGCGAAGATCCTGGTTGTTTGCGACGGGTCCTTCCGCGGCGCCAAGGCGGTACCCCAGAAGAAGGACGCCGATGCGGCGCTGAAGGGATGCCCGTCGATCGAAAAGGTGATCGTGGTCAAGAGGGTCGGCGAAAAGATCGAGTCGCTGGATTGGACGCCGGGTCGCGACCTCTGGTGGCACGAGGAGATGGCCAAGGTCGATGCGAACTGCGAACCCGAATGGATGGACGCCGAAGACCCGCTTTTCATCCTCTACACCTCCGGGTCCACGGGCAAGCCCAAGGGGGCCCTCCACACCACGGCCGGTTATCTCCTCTATACCGCCTATACCTTCAAGCTGGGCTTCGATTATCACGATCAGGACATCTGGTGGTGCACCGCCGACATCGGCTGGGTGACGGGTCACAGCTATGTGATCTACGGCCCGCTATGCAACGGCGCCACTTCGGTCATGTTCGAGGGGGTCCCCAACTATCCGACGTACAGCCGGTTCTGGCAGATCGTCGAAAAATACAAGGTGACCCAGTTCTACACCGCCCCGACGGCCATCCGGGCGATCGCCAAGGAGGGGGACCAGTGGGTGGAGGGGATCGACCTCTCCTCGATCCGGATCCTCGGCTCGGTTGGCGAGCCCCTGAACCCCGAGGCCTGGCACTGGTACTACAGCGTGATCGGCCGGAACCGCTGTCCGATCGTCGACACCTGGTGGCAGACCGAGACGGGCGGTTTCATGATCCTGCCGCTCCCCGGCGCGATTCCCATCAAGCCGGCCCTGGCGACGCTCCCGATCATGGGGGTCGTCCCCACCCTGGTGGACGACACGACGGGCGCGGAGATCAGGGAGCCGGTCGGACGCGGCGCCCTGTGCATCAAGCGCGCCTGGCCCGGTTTCACCCGGACGATTTACAAGGATCATAAAAAGTACGAAGAGACCTATTTCGAGCCCTTCCCCGGCTACTACTTCACCGGCGACGGGGCGCTGCGCGACGGCGACGGCTATTACCGGATCACCGGCCGGATCGACGACGTCATCAACGTCTCCGGCCACCGGATGGGTACCGCCGAGGTCGAGGCGGCGCTGAACTCCAGCGAGAAGGTAGCGGAATCGGCGGTTGTGGGATATCCCCACGAGATCAAAGGCCAGTCGATCTATGCCTACGTGACGCTCAAAACCGGCATCGAGAAATCCGATGCCCTGAAGAAGGAACTGGTGGCGCATGTCCGCAACATCATCGGCCCCATCGCCACCCCGGAAAAAATCCAGTGGGCGGACGGCCTCCCCAAGACGCGAAGCGGCAAGATCATGCGGCGCATCCTCAAAAAGGTGGCCGCGAACGATGTCGACAACCTCGGCGATACCAGCACGCTGGCCGATCCGTCGGTGGTGGCCGACCTGGTCAAGAACAGACTGTGAAAGGAGGAACAGGTGAACATTGTCGCATGTGTAAAACAGGTCCCGGATACGGAAGCCCAGATCAAGGTGAAGCCCGACGGCTCGGGCATCGAGGAGGGCGGCATCAAGTGGGTGATGAACCCCTACGATGAGTTCGGCGTGGAGGAGGCCCTGAAGCTGAAGGAGAAAACCGGCAGCGAGGTGACCGTGGTCTCCGTCGGTCCGGCGCGGGCGATGGAGACGATTCGAACGGCCCTGGCGATGGGCGCCGACAAGGGGATCCACATCTGCGATCCGGCCTTCGACGGCGCCGACAGTTACACCACGGCCGCGGCGCTGGCGGCGGCCATCAAGGGGATACCCTACGACATCATCTTCTGCGGCCAGCGCGCCATCGATGACGACTCCGCACAGGTCGGTTCCATCCTTGCGGAGCTGCTGGGAATTCCCCAGATCACCGTGGTAACCAAGTTCGAGCTGAGCGACGGGAAGGTCAAAGCCGTTCGTCCCATCGAGGGGGCCCAGCTCCTGATCGAGTCTCCGCTCCCCGCGCTGGTGACGGCCCAGAAGGGGCTCAACGAGCCGCGTTACGCCTCGCTGCCGGGGATCATGAAGGCAAAAAAGAAACCGGTCGATGTGAAGGACGCCGCCGCCCTGGGCGTATCCGTCGAAAATAAAGCCAGGGTCGTCAGGTTTGTTCCGCCCCCGGCGAGGGCCGCGGGGAAGATCATCTGCGGCGACGACCCGGCGGCAAAGGCGGCTGAACTCGCTCGATTGCTGCGGGAAGAGGCAAAGGTGATATGATAATGCGCGTCGGAGATCGCGATCCCTTCGCACGCTGGACCTTTTTCGACCCTGCACCCCCTCGCTTCGCTGCCGGGAAAAAACTCGCGCTGCGCGCTCAAACAGTTTTCCCGGCCGGCGCTCCGCGGCGGGGGCAGAGCCCCTCTCTCCCGAAAAATCTCCAATGCGTGCTTCCGGAATCCGATCACCTCCGCACACAGGTTTTGAATAGTGCTCGTTGAATGAAGGAGGATATGGACATGGCAAAAGGGGTATGGATCGTTGCAGAACAGCGGGACGGCGCCTTCCGCAAGATCAGTTTCGAGCTCGCCTCTACGGCCCGGAAATTGGCCGACCAGTTGGGCGAGGAGGTGTGCGCCGTGCTGTGCGGCTCGGGGATCGAAGGGATCGCCGGGCAGTTGGGGAAATACGGGGTCGATCGGGTGTTCGTGGCGGACGGTCCCGCCCTCGAGCCCTACACGACCGATGCCCATGCGGCGGCGGTGGCCAAGGCGGTCAGGGAAAACGATCCGGCCATCCTGCTCTTGGGCGCCTCCACCCAGGGGAAGGACCTCTCCGGGCGACTGGTGGGCAAACTCGCAACGGGTATGGCGACGGACTGCACGGACGTGAAGATCGCCGACGGCAGACTCCTCGCCATCCGGCCGATGTATGCGGGCAAGTGCTTCGGCGAAATCGCGATCTCCTCGTCCCCGCAGATGGCGACGCTCCGGCCGAACGTCTTTCCCGCCGTGGAAAACGCAAAGGCAGGGGCGGTGGTGAAATTCGATCCCGGGCTCGATCCGGCCGGTCTCAAGACCAAGGTCCTCGAAGTGCAGAAGGATGCAAGCGGCAAGGTCGATCTGACCGAGGCCAACATCATCGTCTCCGGCGGGCGCGGCATGAAGGGGCCCGAAGGATACGCCATCCTCGAGGAACTGGCGGCGGTCCTGGGCGCCACCGTCGGCGCCTCGCGCGCCTCGGTGGATGCGGGCTGGCGACCCCAGAGCGACCAGGTGGGGCAGACCGGAAAGATCGTCTCGCCGAACCTCTATATCGCCTGCGGCATCTCCGGCGCCATTCAGCATCTGGCGGGGATGAGCTCATCGAAATTCATTGTGGCGATCAACAAGGATGCCGAGGCCCCCATTTTCACGAAGGCGGACTACGGCGTCGTGGACGATCTGTTCAAGGTCGTTCCCGAATTCACGAAGGAGTGCAAGAAGCTGCTCGCGTAAGAATACCCGTCATGACATAAGGACCTCCTCATAAAAAGATCCCCCACCCTCCCCCTCAACAGGGGGGGTGGGGCTCGATCGCCTCACCCCGGAAGGGGGGGAAGCGAGTGAATCACCCTGCCAAGGGGGAACGCCCCGCCCACAAGCGGGGAATATACTTTTACGACGTTATCGTTAAGGCGGTGTCCTTAACATGGGAGGGGGGTTATGGAGCGTGTCGTATTTTCCATCGGAAATGAAGGCAGGCAGGTTTACTGGAACGCCGAGTCCTACGGCGTCCTTTTCTATCCCCTGGCGGCCGTCGCCATGGCGATCTTTGCCTATGGGATCTACCGGCGCTGGCAGCTCTGGGTCGCCCTCGGCAAACCGGAGCTGCGCCTCGACAACCTCGGTCAAAGGCTCAGGCTCCTGCTGATCAACGGATTTTTGCAGGTCAAGACCTTCCGCGATCCCTATCCGGGGATCATGCACGGGATGATCTTCTTCGGCTTCGTCGTCCTCTTTATCGGGACCGCCCTCATCGCCAAGGAAACATACGTGACCGGGCCTCTGATGGGCTGGGTCTTCCTGCGCGGGACCTTCTACCTGGTCTTCTCGTTCCTGATGGACCTTTTCGGACTGCTTGTCCTGATCGGCGTGCTCCTGGCAATGCACCGGCGCTACATCCAGAAGCCCGACCGCCTCGGCTATCAGGGGAAGCCGGACAACACCCCCGATGACGCGGCCGTCCTCCTCCTCCTTCTGGGAATCATCGTGACCGGTTATATCATCGAGGCGCTCCGGATCCGCGTCACCGCCCCCTCCTGGGAGGTCTGGTCCTTCGCGGGCTGGATACTGGCCAAGGCCTTTGCCGGCCTCGATCCCGGTACGGCAAAGATCCTCCATAAGGTCACCTGGTGGACCCACTCCCTGGCCTCACTGGGCTTTATCGCCTACATCCCCTACTCCAGGCTGCTGCATATCCTCACCACCCCGGCCAATCACTTCCTGGTCTCGTTGAAACCCGCGGGGGCAGTCGAGCCGATCCGCGATTTCGAGACCGCCGAGAGCTTCGGCGTGGGTAAGATCGAAGAATTCACACAGAAGCAGCTCTTCGACTCCGATGCCTGCACCCGCTGCGGAAGGTGCCAGGACGGCTGCCCGGCCTACCTCTCCGGCAAGCCCCTCTCGCCCAAGAAGGCGATCCAGGACATCAAGACCTACTGGCTCGAGCGGGCGCCTGCCGCTGCTGTTGCGATGCGCGCGGCGGAACCTGCCCCCGCGGAAAGGGCAGAAAAGGCCGCCGGCAAGAATTTCCTGGCCAGGGCGCTGGAACGTGTCGATAGCCTTGTCGACGCTATGGGGAAAGGGGCAAAGGGCGAGACCAAGGGCGAAGAAAAGCCGTTGGCGGGGGGGGTGATCGATCTCCACGAGCTCTGGGCCTGCACGAACTGCCTCTACTGCACCGAGCACTGCTCGGCCTCGATCGAACACGTTCCCAAGATCATCGGCATGCGGCAGTACAAGGTCCTCACCGAGGCGGATTTTGCGCCCGAACTCCAGCTCACCTTCCGGAACATGGAAAACAACTCGAATCCCTGGGGCATCGGCTCCCACCTCCGGGCGGACTGGGCGAAGGACCTCGGGATCAAGACGCTCGCCGAAGATCCCGCCGTCGAGTATCTCTTCTACGTGGGCTGCGCCGGGTCCTTCGACGACCGCGGGAAGAAGGTCTCTACGGCCCTTGCGAAGATCCTCAAGGCGGCGGGGGTGAGTTTCGGCATCCTCGGAACCGAAGAGGGGTGCTGCGGCGATTCCGCGATGCGGGGCGGGAACGAATACCTCTACCAGACCCTCGCCCAGGCGAACATCGAGGTGATGAACAACTACAAGGTGAAAAAGATCATCACTGCCTGCCCCCACGGCTACAACACCCTGAAGAAGGACTACCCGAATTTCGGCGGGGTCTTCGAGGTTTACCACCATACCGAGATCATCGCCGATCTGATCGCCAAAGGAAAAATCGAACTCAAAAAACCGGTGGCGGGGGTGTTCACCTACCACGATTCCTGCTTCCTCGGCCGGTACAACGCCATCTATGATCCGCCCCGGCGGATCCTTCAAGCGGTCCCCGGTCTGAAGCTCGCAGAGATGGAACGCAGCCTCGCCAAGGGCTTCTGCTGCGGCGCAGGCGGGGCAAGGATGTGGATGGAGGAGGATATCGGCGAGCGGATCAACAACATGCGGACCGACCAGGCGATCGCCGCGGGGGCCCAGACGATAGCCGTAGGCTGCCCCCTCTGCCTCACCATGTTCTCCGACGGGATCAAGGACCGAAAGAAAGAGGAGACCATGGCCGCCCTTGACATCGCGGAGATCGTCTGGCGGGCCATGGGCCTGGAGGAGGAACGGCCCCCAGCGGAGGTCTGCCCGGCACCGCCTGCGTAAATGTATTATCTCAATCCGATGAGCTTGCGGGCCACGACGATCCGCTGGATCTCGTTGGTCCCCTCATAGATCTGGCAGATCTTGGCGTCGCGCATATGCCGCTCGGCGGGATAATCCTTCATGTAGCCGCTGCCGCCGAAGATCTGGACCCCTTCGATCGCCGCCCGCATGGCCGCATCGGAGGCGTAGTACTTGGCCATCGCCGCCTCCTTCTCGAAGTCGAGGCCGTTGTCCTCGAGCCATGCGGCCCGCAGGAGCATCAGTTCCGCCGCGTCGAGTTCGGTTGCCATGTCCGCCAGCTTGAACTGGATCGCCTGAAAGGTGGCGATGGGTTTGCCGAACTGGATCCGCTCCTTGGCGTATTCGATGGCGTCCGAGAGGGCCGCCCGGCCGATCCCGCAGGCCTGGGCGCCGATCCCGATCCGCCCCGCGTCGAGGCTCGAGAGCATCTGCCGGAACCCCTGTCCCGGCTTGCCCAGCAGGTTATCCGCTGGGACTTCGGCCTCCTCAAAGATCAGTTCTGCCGTCCCCGATGCCAGGATTCCCATCTTTTCCTCGACCTTCCCCACCCGAAACCCAGGGGTGTTCTTCAGATCGACGATCAGGTTGATGATCCCCTTGTAGCCTCGGGCGGGGTCGGTTGTCGCCGCCAGGACGCAGTAGCGGGCGACGTTGCCGCTGGTGATGAAGGTCTTCACGCCGTTGACGATATACCGGTCACCTCTGAGCTCCGCCCTGCATTTCAGGGCGGCGGCGTCGGAGCCGGCGGCGGATTCGGTCAGGGCGTAGCAGCCCTCCACCTTGCCGCCGGCCACGGGGGCAAGAAAGGCCTTCTTCTGTTCTTCCGTCCCGAAGGTCTTGACGGGGTAGCCGTAGAGGCTGTTGTTCACCGAGGCGATGACGCCGCAGCTCGCGCAGGCCTCCGAGATCTCGATGAGCGCCATGACATAGGTCACGTTGTCCATCCCGGCGCCGCCGTATTCCGCCGGCACGGCGACCCCCATGAGCCCCAGCTCGCCAAGTTCGCGGCAGATCTCCTCGGGGTGCCGGTGCGTCCTGTCCAGTTCCGCGGCGATCGGCTTGATGCGCGTTTCGGCAAATTTCTGGACCATCTCGCGGACCATCTTCTGTTCGCTGGTGGGTGCGAAATTCATCTGGCG
>Ga0233425_10009103_pt1 | contig 12773 bp, 5 predicted proteins | sample Watercolumn_Towu_2_FD_181712 | JGI IMG/M metagenome (GOLD analysis project Ga0233425, IMG submission 181712) | Freshwater microbial communities from Lake Towuti, South Sulawesi, Indonesia - Watercolumn_Towuti2014_140_MG | ecosystem: Environmental > Aquatic > Freshwater > Lake | place: Indonesia...
GCGGCGGGCGGGCGAGTACTTCCTCGATGAGCCGCTCGCCCTGGGCCCAGAGGACTCCAACCTCACCATCGAGGCGGCGCAAGACCCCCGGACGCGGTGGGTCTCCGGTGGGCGCGTGATCGAAGGCGACCCGGAGCCGGTCACTCTCTACGGCGGCCGCCGCGTGACGGGGTGGCAGCCTGAAGGCGACCGGTTCTGGTCGGCGGCGCTCCCGGAGGTTGCGGCGGAGACGTGGGACTTCCGGATGCTGGTGGTGAACGGGCGGTTCTGCGAGCGCGCACGGTTGCCGGCGGAGGGCTACTTCACGCACCGGACCGAGTTCCAGGTCCCCTGGATGAGCACGACCGGCGGCGGCTGGCAGCGGAAGCCGACCGATGACGAGCTGACCATGATGCAGTACCGGCCCGAGGACCTCGGTCCGTGGCTGGACCTGAAGAACGCCGAGATCACCGTCTACCACATGTGGGATGAGTCGGTCGTGGGCGTGCAGTCCCTCGATCCTGCAACGCAGACAATCCGCTTCACCAACCCCGCGGGCCATCCGCCGGGGGCCTTCGGCGTGCGCAACTACGTCGTATGGAACGTACGGGAGGGGCTGACCGAGCCGGGCCAGTGGTACCTGGACCGTACTGCCGGGAGGGTGGTCTACTGGCCGCTACCGGGTGACGACATGACGCAGGCGAAGGTCATCGCACCGAAGGCCTCCTCGATCATCACCCTCAGCGGCGCCGAGGAGAACCCGGCGCGGAACATCCGGATCGCCAACCTCACGCTCTCGGTCACGAACACACCCCTTCGGGCCGGGGGCTTCGGAGCCGGGAACTTCGACGGGGCCGTGCAGGCCGGGCGGACCGAGGGCTGCGGCGTCGAGGGCCTGACCGTCCGCAACGTCGGCGGTCAGGGGATCAAGGCCGAGGCTTCCAGGGGCTTCACCGTGCGGGAGTGCGAGGTGACGCGGACCGGCGCCTGCGGGATCATGGCCCGCGGCGACGACGCGGTGGTCGAGAACAACGTGGTGCACCGGATCGGCGTCGCCTACCCCAGCGCCATCGCGGTCTGGGGCGGCGGCAACCGCAACCGCATCGCGCACAACTCGATCTTCGACACACCCTACAGCGCGATCTGCTGCGGGGGAGACGATCATGTCATCGAGGCGAACCGCATCTTCCGTGCGATGCAGGAGCTGAAGGACGGGGCGGGGATCTACATCACCTTCTGCAAGCGGGTCACGCTGCGGGGGAACTTCATCCACGACATCGCTGAGGTCGGCGGGTACGGCTCGTCGGCCTACTACCTGGACGAACAGGCGGAGGACTGTCTCGTGGAGGCGAACCTCTCGTTGCGCGTCCCTCGACCCTCGCACAATCACATGGCGAAGCGCAACACGCTGCGCAACAACGTCTTCGTGTGCCAAGGCGACGCGGTGCTGACCTTCCCCAAGTGCGAGGGCTTCCGGTTTGAGCGCAATGTCATTGCGGCCGCCGGCAAGGTGACCTTCTCCACTCCCGAGGCGATCACCGAGGGCGCGGACAACCTGGTGTTCGCCACCGCCATCGAGGGCGAGCCGCCGGGGCTCGTGCCCGGTGATCCGGTCCTGATCGGTGTGGAGGGGGGGAAGGTCGGCTTCGGCGCAGGATCGCCGGCACCGGGACTGGGCGTCTCACCCATCGATGTTGCTACAGCCGGGTACGCCGGCGAGAACCTGGCTCTGTCCGCAAAGGCGGCGGTGGAAGACTTCTGACCCAGACCCCGATCGAGGAGAACGTCGAGATGACCCCCCAAGACCGCACCATCCTTCGTGACCTTGCCCGCCGCATTGCCGAGATCGCCGCGACCGACGAGCAGCGGGCCCGGCCTGAACGCTGGCGGGCGCAGAACGCCCTTGAGCCGCAGCGACCGTTGGTGTACTGCTCACCGGAAGGGTCGTGGATCGAGTTGGTCCCGGAGTCGACGCTGGTGTGCGAAGATGACGATGCGCGGGGGGTGGAGCGCGGCTTCCGGTACCGCGTCTACGCGGCGGAGCACTTCACGGACGACCAGGTCTGCGACAACGTCTTCCGCGTGCCGCACGCCGTGCAGAACACCGGTTGGGGACTGTGGCCGGAGTACGTGCGCCCGGAGGAGGCGCGCGGGTCGTATGTGTGGGAGCCCCCCATCAAGACGATGGCCGACGTGGAGCGCATCGAGGTCCCGCAGGCTTCCCATGACCCGGAGGCCTCACAGCGCAACCTGGCCTTCTACCGGGAGCTGTTCGGCGACATCCTCGAGGTGCGGCTGCACGGCGGGTACTGGTGGGCGCTGGGGCTCATCGACGAGTGGACCTTCCTGCGGGGGATCGAGCAGACGTACTGGGACATGACCGACAACCCCGAACTGCTGCACGCGGGGATGCGGCGGCTGATGGAGGGGAAGCTCGCGTGGCTGGACCAGTTGGAGGGGCTCGGGGCGCTGTGTCTGAACAACGAGAACTGCTACGTGGGCTCGGGCGGGTTCGGGTACTCCGACCAACTCCCGCAGCCCGACTTCACGGGCACCGTGCGGCTGAGGGACATGTGGGGCTTCTGCGAGGCGCAGACGATGAGCGAGGTCTCACCGGCGATGCACGATGAGTTCGTGCTCACCTATCAGCTCCCGATCCTCGAACGCTTCGGCCTGAACTGCTATGGCTGCTGTGAGCCGCTGCACCTGAAGCTCGACGTGCTGAAGGCGAAGGTCCCGCGGATGCGGCGCATCTCCATCAGCCCGTGGGCCGACAAGCGAGTGAGCGCCGAGAAGCTCGGGGGCGATGTGATCTTCTCCTGGAAGCCCAACCCGGCGGCGCTCGCGGGGGTGGACTTCGACCCGGAGTGGGTCCGGCAGGACATCCGGGAGACCGTCGACATCGCGCGCGAGCACGGGTGCGTGCTGGAGATCATCATCAAGGACACGCACACCTGCAACCACCAGCCGTGGCGGTTCGACGAGTGGTGCCGGATCGCGATGGACGAGGCGGGCAGGTAGCCGGCGGCGCTTGCGGGACGGCGCACCGGAAAACCGCGGTTCAGCGCGCCGGTTCCGCCGCGCGCAGGATGAACCCGCCCCGGGGCGGGATGGTGTGCTCCCACACGGTCCTCGGCGCGACCGGTGCGGCGCCAACCTGCATTCGCGGGTCCGGTCCCTCGGCGATGAGGACGCGGCTGGGGTAGCGGCCGAAGGCGCGGAGGGGCAACCGCAGGCGGAGCGGCTCGGCGGTCCCGTTCAGTCCCGCGATGAACCACGACTCCCCGGCCCGCCGGGCCACCACCACGCAGCGCCCCGGCTCCCCCACCAAGCACCGCGTCTCGTCCCATCGCGCCGGGGCATCCCGCAGGACAGCCTGGGCGGCCTCCGGGAGGCCGTCGTACGCCTCCGGCGTATCGGCATAGTGGACGAGACCCGAGGTCAGGATGACCGCCAGCGCCAACTCGTGAGCCGCGGTCGTCAGCCGCCCGTGCTGCTTCAGCGTGAGCCCCAGCGGCGTGTAGTCCACCGGTCCGGTCACGTTGCGGGAGAAGGGCACGAGCGTGTTGTACTCGGCGGCTCGCGCCGGGAACTGCGCGTCGAACATGTACGATTCGGCCCCGAGGACCGCCTCGGCGGTCAGCAGGTTAGGGTACGTCCGCTGCCAGCCCCGCGGCACGGTGCAGCCGTGTAGGTTGACCATCAGTCGGCGCTTCGCGGCGTCCTCCAGCGTCCCCCCGATCGCCGCCAGCGTGTCCTGCCGGTCCGAGCACCAGAAGTCGACCTTCACCCCCTGGGCTCCCGCGGCGGCCAGCTCATCGAGCTTCGCGCGCCTTCGCGCAGGGTCGTAGAACTCGTAGGCGGCCGTCCACAGGAACAAGCTCAGGTCCCGTTCCCCCGCAAGCGCGGACACCCGCGCCACATCGGTCTGCCACCACCCCGCATCCAGCAGGGAGTGCTCCCATCCGAAGCGACCGGCGAGGTCCAGGTAGCGCGCGTACAGCTCCACCGTCGGCGGCCCCTCCGGATGTGACCACCAACTCCATGACGCGCGCCCGGGGCGAATCCATGAGATGTCTGTGAGCGCACCGGGCGGCGCGAGATCGGTGATCAGCGTGGAGGTCAGCAGCTCCCCCGGCGCATCCCCAAGCACGACAACCCGCCAGGGCATCGTCCAGGGCAGCGCGTGCATCGACCCGGCTGCCGCCGGATGCTGATAGCCCGGCGTGCCCTCGTCGGGAAAGGGGAACTCGATCCGGTAGAGACCGCTGGTCGAGTCCGCACTCAGGTGACAGCCGCAGAAGTCGCCCGGCGCGCCCGACTCGGCGATCAGCAGCCACGCCCTCGCCGAGGGCACGCGCAGGAGCGCCGGCAGGTACCACCCTCGCCCCGGACCGTGTCGCGCAGGCGGTGGCGGGTCGCCTGGGCAGGTCGCGTGGTAGTACTCCTCGTAGGCGGGGCTGACCGTGGTCGATGGGCTGTATGGCTGCAGCCAGGCCTCAGCACCCTCCCCCACGGCGAAGCCCGTCAACTCGGCGGTCACCGTCCGGGAACCGCCGTCGTCGGGGAAACGGTAGCGGAACGCCACGCCCTCGTTCCCAGCATCGAGGTCAATCGCCAGCCGCGCGCCGGCGGCGTTGCGGAGTACGACGGTGCGACGGCGGTGGGGCTGGTCCACGTTGGCCTGAGGCCCCGTGAGCAGGGGGTATGCCTCGCGACGGGCCTCGACCGGGCCGACGGCCTCCGGGGTCAGCCCCCGGCTGAAGTCCTCCTCGCTGCAGCGCAGGCCCAAGGGCGACTCGCCGAGCACCGTACGGCCGCGGTGAGTGACGCAGTATGTAGGCGCCCCGTCAGCACCGAGGCTGAGGAGGATCGCGTTGGAGCCATCGGGGGAACGGACCGTCGCGATGGACGCCAACAGGCCCGCATCGGCGAGCACGGCTGTCGCGGCGAACAGGGCGCACACAGGCATGACGAACAGCCCCCTTCGCGTCGTTCTCGCAGGAAGCGGTCGACCGGGAGACGAACCTCTTGCGCAGTGCGACGGTCGTCGCGCGTTGCCCTCTTCCGCGCGCGGCAAACGCCAAGGCTTGGGGGCATGACCCCGATGCTGCTCGCGGCTGCCATGAGCGTAGCGGCGCTGGCGGCGCCGCAGGAGAAGGTCAGAGTGACTCTGTCAGAGGAGGGGCGCGCGAGGGCGACCTTGGTGATCGCGCGTGAGGCTACGCGCGCGGCGCAGTTCGCCGCCCATGAGCTGCAGTGGCATCTGCGACTGATCACGGGGGCCGACTTCCCGGTCGCGCGCGATGACGAGGCCGTCGCAGGTGCCCGGATCCTCGTGGGTGAGAGCGCGGCGACGCGGGCGCTCGGGATCGACGCGGGGGAGCTGAAGTCGCAGGAGTACCTGATCCGCTTCGCGCCGGAGCTCATCGTCCTGTTGGGTCGCGACCAGGATGACCGGGGCGTGGTGCAGTACCGCCAAGCCCCCTCCGCCGAGCAGCTGGCCACCTGGCCGGGCCTCTGGGACGAGCAGGGCACGATGTACGCGACCTACGAGTTCCTGGAGCGGTACTGCGATGTGCGCTGGCTCAACCCGACCGAGTCGGGGACGGACTGTCCCCGGCAGCCCTCGTTGACCGTCACCGGCTCCGGCTTGCGGCGCGCGCCGTTCTTCCGCTATCGGTATGCCGCGTACCCTTCGAGCGAGAACTACGACGCCTACACCGGTCTCTGGCCGGGGGAGAGCGAGGGGTACGCGCGCTGGGAGGCCGCGGCGTACCCCGAACTGCGCCGGCAGTTTGCGGGCAGCGACTACGCCATTGCCAAGCGGGGCTGGGTCACCCTCTTCCGTCTGCGCCGCCGCGAAGGCGGTGAGATCTGCCTGGGCAACCACTCGCTCTATGGTTACTACCGGCGATTCTGGGCGCCCGAGGCGGGGCAGGAAGCCCTCTTCGAGGCCAAACACGAGGACTGGTTCGCCCAAGGCTACGAGGGCCAGCCGCCGCAGATGTGCTACACAAGCCGCGGCCTGGTCGAGCAGGTCGCCAAGGATGCCTGCGAGTTCTTCGAGACCGGGAGGAGCTACCCCGGCGCGCAGGCGGGCGGCAACTGCTTCTGCGTCGAGCCGATGGACAACGACGCGTTCTGCAAGTGCGTCGAGTGCCAAACGTGGCTCACCGGCCGTGACGCCGACAGCCCCTTCTTCTCCAACGGGCGGCACAGCGACTACTTTTTCCAGTTCGTCAACGAAGTCGCGAAGCGGGTTCGGGCGAAGCACCCGGACAAGTGGATCGTCTGCCTCGCCTACATGACCCACGCCGCGCCGCCGGTGAAGGTGACGCTCGAGCCCAACATCCTCGTTCAGTACTGCTTCGCGTGCAATCGGCTCAACTTCGACCGGCCCTCCTACGAGCACGAGATCGAGTTGCTCAAGCAGTGGCGGGCCACGAGCCCCAAGCGCCCGCTCTACCTGTGGCTCTACTACACCTTTCCGATCGAGGTGGCGAACGGGGGCCGCTTCCACTGCTTTCCGGGGTTCTTCGCACACGCCATCGGCGAGCAGTTCCGGCTCTTCCGCGAGCAGGATTACCGGGGCGTCTTCCACTGCGGCTACGGGCAGGATGTGGAGGCGTACCTGACCTACCGCCTGATGGATGAGGCGGGGCTCGATGTCGACAGGCTGCTGGACGAGTACTTCGCGCGGCTCTACGGCCCGGCGGCGGAGCCGATGCGCCGGTTCTACGAGATCGTCGAAGAGACGTACGGCGACCCGGCCAACTACCCCGAGCCCATCGCGTCTGGTCGCCTCGAAGGGCACCACCACCAGACCGAGGAGGTGGCGTGGGGCCATCTGGGCACCGAGGGGCGCATGGCGGAGCTGGCCGCGTTGATGGAGCAGGCGCGCGCGGCGGCGCAGACCCCTGAGCAGAAGACGCGGGTGGAGCTCTTCGCGCTGGGGACGTGGGACTACATGGTCGCCGGCCGCGCCCAGTACCTGGAGCGCGCCAAGGCCCGTTACGGAGGGCAGAGCGCTCCGCTGCGCGTGCCCTTCGCGTCCGCGGGCCCCTTGGCCGGCGACCCCGCGAAGCTCGATCGCGCGGAGGCGCTCGCGCTGACCTCCTGGCGCTCGCGCAACGCGGAGCCCACGCGCCGGCGTTGCGGTGCGCGGCTGCTCGCCGACCGAGAGTGGCTGTACCTGCAGCTGGACGAGACGACCGAGACCCGCGCTCTGAAGTCGGCCGAGGACCTCACCGATGGCGACTACTGGGAGGTGCTTCTCAGCCCCGAGCGTGACGGGCCGCTGCGCAAGCTGCGCATCGCGCCGAACGGGAAGTGGGACGCCGTCGAGGGTGGTCGCCCGTGGGAATGCGGCGCAGTCGTGCGGTCCGAGACGCCCCCCAAGGGGCCGTGGGCGGCGAGGCTTGCCCTACCCCTGGCCCAGGTCACCTCGGCAGGCCGCGTCTACGCCAACTTCGCTCGGCGTTCGGCGCGGTCGGACGACCAGCCCGTCTGGTCGCCGACCTTCGGCGAGTTCGACGAGCCTTCGGCCCTGCGCGAACTGATCCTCGACGTACCGGAGACGATCCCCGCGGACCTGCCCGACGCCGAGGCGCTGCGGCGGCTGGACACCGAGGGTCTCGTGGCTCGCTGGAGCCTGGACGAGGGGCAGGGCGCCAAGGTGCTGTCCGGCGGGCCGGACGACCTGCCTGGCACGCTCGTCAACGAGCCGGAGTGGGTGAACGACGGCGGGCGCCCGGCGGTTCGGCTGCGGGATTGGCGTCGGCAGTCCATCGACTTCGGGAGCCCGGCCGCCGTGAACCTGACCGGCTCGCTGACCATGCTGATGTGGGTGAAGTACGAGGCGTCAGAGGTCTGGTACCCGGCGCTATTGGGGAAGGGCTACGAGGCCACCGGCGCCTACAGCCTGCACTTGCGGCCGGGGCTGACCCCGTGGTTCGAGATCGACAGCCCGGACGGCACACGGAACCACTACAACCCCACGGACCTCTGCCTCACGCCGGGGGAGTGGAACCACGTGGCCGCCACCTACGACGGCGCTACGATGCGCGTCTACCTCAACGGTCGCGAGACCGGAACCGGCAAGGCCGTCGCCACCGCCATCCGCACCAACGACGAGCCTCTCCGCTTCGGCTGGCTCGGCTCGTACGGCCACCTCAACGGCTGCGTCCGCGACCTCAGCCTCTACAACCGCGCTCTCCCGCGCGAGGAGGTGTTCGCGAGGTACCGGGAGGGCAAGTAGGCGGGACCGCCCGGCGGCGGCTCCAGGCAGGCGCACTTCGGCTAGAAGCACGGCCTCACGAGTGCAGCGGCCTGCAGAAGCGCTGCTGGTAGTACTTGATCCACTCGTCGAAGGTCATGCCCAGGTACTCAAGGCCGTCCTGGCGGTTCTGCTCCATCGTGGAGCCGCGACCCATCTCGACGCGGACGGGATCCGGGCCGCAGCCCAGCATCTGGTCGCGCCAGCGGGCGAGCTTGAGTTCGAGTTCGTCGGCGAGGTCGGGGCGCTCCCGGATGAGGTTGCGGGTCTCGTGCGGGTCCTCGGCGACGTGGAAGAGCTCGTCGTAGTCGACGTGGTACTGACCCGGGCTGACGATCTTCATCAGCTTCCACTCGGGGGTCCGGACCGCCCAACGCGCGACGCGGGAGGCCTCGGTGCAGTAGATCGCGTCATACCCCGCGTCGAGGCCGGCGGTGGCGGGGACCATGCTGCGGCCATCGAACTGCGGCACGGGCTCGCGGCCGAGAAGATCGCAGACCGTCGGGGCGATGTCGCAGTGCTGGAACATGCCCTTCACCCGCGTGCCGGGCTGTACGCGGCCCGGCGCCCGCACGAGCATGGGGATGTGGAGCACGCAGTCGTAGATGCTGTGGTGCTCGAAGAAGACGTGGTGCTCGGTCATCGACTCCCCGTGGTCGGCGGTGACGAGGATCGCGGTGTTCTCCCAGAGCCCGAGCTCCTTCAGCCCCGCGAAGAGCTCCCCGAGGCGGTCGTCGCAGGAGCGGATCTCGGCGTCGTACTGACCCCGGATGTAGTCGAAGTTGCGCACATTCCCCATTCGCTCGTAGAGGAACCACTTGAAGAAGGGGTAGACGAGCTGCTGGGTGACGCTGGCCCAGTCCTCGTCGTCGCACTCGTTCGGGTCGGAATCGGTGAACATCGTCTTGTACCGTTCGGGGGGCGTATAGGGGCTGTGCGGGTCCCAGGGGTGGAGGAACATGAAAAAGGGCTCGTCGCCGTAGGCGCGCAGCCACTTCAGTGCCGCCCCGGCGATCCACTCCGCCGAGCCGCTGCGGCAGGTGAGGTAGTGGTCGTAGCCCTGCAGGAACCAGTGATGCCCCGGCGCGAGGCTGTCCACCGCGACCGTGTTCAGGCCGTTGTGCCCGCGCAGAAGCGCCGGGAGCATCTGAATGCCCCCCGGGAGCTGCGCGTCCGGGCGCCCCTGAGAGACGATCCCGTGATGCACCCCGTGTACTCCGCTCAGCATCGTGGTGAAGCCGGGATGCGTCGGGATGCTGGGCGCCCAGAAGCTCTCGAACACGGCCCCTTCGGCCGCAAGGGCGTCGAGGGCGGGGCTAGTATCGTACCGGTACCCGTAGCAGCCCAGATGGTCGGCGCGGAGGGTGTCGACGGCGATGAGGATTACGTTCATGGTCGGGAGCTCCGGAGTCGGGGAGTCAGGGCAGGACGGCGCGGGCGTTCGACGGGAAGGAGGCGCGGACCTGCGCTGACGTGGGAGGAGGCAGGTCGGCGTCAGTCGCCTCGGAGGAGGCGGGCGTTGGCCCAGTTGCCGTGATCGGCGCCGATGCCGTCTCCGCCGTCCTCGACGATGAGCGCAAGCGTGCGCGCTCCTTGCAGCCGAAGGTCGAGGTCGACGGGATCGGAGTCGCGGCCCATGAGCGGGCTGCGGTAGAGTTCGCGGCCGTCGGCCTCCACGACGAAGATGATCGACTGCACCCCGACCTCCTGGTCGCCGCCGATCGTCGCCGCGAAGCGGGTGAACTCCGGCAGGACCTCGAAGACGATGCGCGAGTGAGCGTGGGTGCCGAGGCCCCGGTGGTGCACGCGCCCGGCCATCGTCATCGGCTTCCCCATGACGCTCCGGTTGCGGCGCACCTCGCCCCAGCCCGCGGTCGCCTCGGTCCATTCCAGCGTGTCGAGGAAGACGCCGTCGATGCGGTCGATCCGCCTGGGCAGACGACGCTCGGAGACGGGGGTCTCGATGCCCGCCAGCGGCGCCAGCGTGCGCGACCAGGAACGTCGCGCAGGGCGGCCGAGCGGGAACGCCGGGCCGGGGCCGAAGGCCGGTTGGCTGCGCGGGGCCGCTCCCCGGCCCCGCACGTAGACGCCGCACTGCGCTGCTTCGTCGGGCACGGAGATGCGGTAGCCTACCTCGTGCTCCCCCGGCGGGACGCTCGCGAGGAACCACTGCCAGTCGCCCTCCGGCGCAGCCCCGGTGGCCGAGAAGGCCCCGCGCGAGCCGGTCTCGCGGAGGGCGACCTGCGCGCCGTCGAGGGTGACCGTGCAGTCGGCCGAGGGGCCCTCGGCCGGCCCCTCGACCAGGAGGCACAACTCACACCCGACCTGCGCCGACAGCCGCCCCGACCCGGATCGCACCAGCAGCAGCGCGGCATCGCCGTCGGGCGAGGTCCATGAGGGGCCAAAGGCCGGGGGCTCGGCCTCAAAGACCAGCCGCTCGAACGCAGGGGCCTCGGCTTCCTCCCACGCTGCAAGTGGGGCGAGCTCGGGGGCGGCGAGATGCGCCGCGCGCGTCGGCGCCGCCTCCAAGACCAGCAGCTCGTACGGGCCGAGCGTGACCGGCGGCAGTGGGGAGCCGGCCTCGGTTCGCGCCAGGACCTGGCGGCAAGGGTAGAGCGACCGCAGCTCCTGGGCCGGCGGGCTCTCACCCCCCGGAAGGGACACGGTGGTCCCCTCCATCCACGGGTTGCGGACGAAGTAGAGCGACCGCGCGTCTCCCGGGTAGGCGTACCCGTACGCCTGTCGCTGGGCGGGATCGCCGCCGAGGATGACGGGGTTCTGAAGCTCCTCCCGGTGCGCGCGCGCCCAACGGAGGAGGTCCGCGAAGAAGCGCCACTCCTCCGCGTCCACAAACTTCGGGTTGATGTACGTGGACTGGAACCAGTGCCCGCGAGCCATGGCCATGACCGCGTGGTTCCGGAAGTCGCCCGGGCACTGGATGATGATGTCGAAGCACTCCAGCGCGGAGCTGGGCATCCAGAAGGCGTCGCGGCCCCGGAGGTTGGCGAGATCGCGGCCGGTGGTCAGCGACTCGATCCACTCGGGGCACGGAACCCGGCCGCGCGGGCAGTCGTCGCCGAAGGGGCCGATGACGAAGGGCGTGTGCATCAGCCACCAGGGGCTGGGGTAGTAGCCGAGGCAAGTCGGCTCGAGCGCGATGTCCGGGTCCTGCGCGCGGAGCTCGTCGAAGACGTCCATGAGCCCCTCGGTAATCGGCTGATACGACTCGAAGTCGGGTCGATGGCCGTGGCCGATCGCGGTGCAGGGCCAGGCGAGTCCGTCGAACTTCACATGCCCCAAGCTGGCGTTTCGCGCATGGCGGAGTACCTGGCGGCGGAAGGCCCGCTGGTAGCGACCGCCGCGCGCGAGGCACGCGAACTGGGCGAGGTGCGAGCCCGGCGAGGTCTCATAGCCCGCCTCAGCCAGCCACGCGTTGTCTAGCGCCGGGGGGTAGAGGCTGCTGGGGGAGACCCAGAGGCCGGGCCGGCAGCCCATCTCCGCCAGGGCGTCGCGAATGCGCCGAAACCCGTCGGGGTAGCCGGCGGCGCTGATGTTCCACACGGAGTGCGGGTCGGACCAACCCATGTCCATCGCGTAGGAATCGAAGAAGAAGCCCGTGTGGTCGTAGAGCCCGCGCTTCAGCTCCGCAATGTTGTCGAGGACGTCCTGCTCGGTGAACGGGACGGGCATCGTCCACCAGTTGTTGTAGTGGACGTGCATGTCACGGGGCCTCACGCGGACGGTGTCGAGGTACCGGAGGAAGGCGCGGCGGACGGCCTCTCGGTCGGGCGTGCCGTCCTCGGCGGAGGCCGAGCCGAACACGGCGGCGGGCACCTCCGTCCACACACGCCCGATCAGCGGGTACGAGTGCTGCGCGATGTAGAGCGTGTCCCCGTCCACCTGCGAGAGGGTCGAGGGGTGCTCGACCCCGACGAAGACACGGTCGCCGATGATGGGGCTGGAGACGTGGCCCGGCCCGATGCGCTCGAGGGCTTGCCCGGGGAGACGGATCTCGAGCAGGCCGACGCGCTGCAGCGGGACGGGCTCGGCCAGGGCGCGGAGGCCGGTGCGGATGCGAAGGGTGCGGCCATCCTCACAGAAGGCGAAGGTCTGCTTCACCTCCAGTGCGGGCTGCCGGAGCACGGCGTGCAACGTCACTTCGGAATCAGTCGGCGGCGCGTCCTCTGGGGCCACGGAGCCGAGGTCGCCCAGGTTCGTCCGCGCGCCATCGGGGGTCTGCACGCTGAAGAGCGGTCCCGCGATCGGCCACGACCGGCCAGCCGCGGTGTCGCGATACGCCGACCAGCGGTAGCACCCGTCGCGCTCGGCGAACTCGACCTCGATGCCTGCCCGACTGCGGAGCGTCAGCGACTCGGAGCGGGCCGGAGCGACGAGCGACAGACAAAACAGTGCCGACATGGCTTCTCACCGGGTCGGATGGGGTTTGGGCCGCCGGAGAGTGGCTTCGCGAACGCGGGGCCTCGGTCCTTCGGCGGGAAGGTGAAGCGTGGGCCTT
>Ga0233425_10009104_pt1 | contig 12772 bp, 14 predicted proteins | sample Watercolumn_Towu_2_FD_181712 | JGI IMG/M metagenome (GOLD analysis project Ga0233425, IMG submission 181712) | Freshwater microbial communities from Lake Towuti, South Sulawesi, Indonesia - Watercolumn_Towuti2014_140_MG | ecosystem: Environmental > Aquatic > Freshwater > Lake | place...
AGGACCTCAAGGAAAAAGAAGAGATACTGGAATGGATGCTGAAGAAGAACATAAATACGATAGAGGAGGTGGGAGCGATAATATCTGCATATTACGATGAACCTGCCTCGGTATTGAAAATGGTCAGGAAACAATGAAACCGAAAAAACAGATTCCGTTGCTGCCTTTGCCCTATGGTCCACTAAGCAAGCTCAGCCATGGGTTCTATCCTCTGTCATCATTCCTGTTGAAAGTCCTTCCCTCTATGGAAATGGAACTGGAAGGGGCTAAAAGCCAGTTCGATGGCAAGGAATACATAAGCGGCGCATTGCTCACGTTCACGATATATTTCATAGGAATCGGAGCGATACTCGTAACCTGGGCATTCAGAAACGAATTGATCGATGATCTGAAGATACGGCTTGCGATATTCTCCATCTCTTTCATCATTTCACTGGCTATATTCATGTATATCCTTGCATACCCAAAATGGAAATCAAGCAAGGTGAAGCTTGAAGTGGAGAAAAACCTTTTGTTTGCTGCAAGGCATCTTATGATACAGACTAATGCAGGGGTGCCACTGTTCGATTCTATAGTGTCCATAAGCGAAGAATACGATGATGAAAATCTCAATTACGGTGCGATAAGCAAAGAATTCAGGAAGATAGTGCGGGAAGTTAAAAGCGGAAAAGAGCTCACTGTGGCACTTGAAGAAAGCGCTGTAAGGAATCCATCTCAATATTACAAAAGGGCGATATGGCAGCTTGCAAATGCGAATAGGGCAGGTGCGAATATGGGGTTCGTCCTCAAGGATATAGTGGAATACCTGTCAAGCGAACAGAGGATAATGATACGGAATTACGGTTCCCAGCTAAATCCTCTCGCATTGTTCTACATGTTCACATGCATAATTGCTCCGACTATGGGCATAATATTCCTGGCGATAATAGTGACCATAGCTGGAACTCCGATAAACGACTTCGTGTTCATAACGATACTCGTGCTTTTGGCGATCGCCCAGATAGTATTCATAGGGCTCATAAAGAGCAGAAGACCAACGGTGGCGTTATAATGTTTCCGAAAAAGACAGTGCAGTACGTGCAAAAACTCCTCATAGTCTGCGATCTCGACTATGACGCAGAAGAATTCATGAAGACAATGCTGCTTTATGGCATCGGATTCGGGATTGGTTTCGGGCTCATATTCTTCAGTTATTCGACAGATATCGCTCTGATCTCGTTTGCAGCAGTGACATTCCTTTTCGAAGCAGTAGTATTCGGCATTCTCCTAGTTGCATCGAACAAAAGAGTGAACATGATTGAAGAAGCCTTACCTGATCTTCTCGGGCTCATGGCAAGCGACATACGGAGCGGAGTGACATATGATCGGGCCCTGATGCTTTCCGCAAGAAGGGAATTCGGCCCGCTAGCGCGAGAGATAGAACGTGCGGCAAAGGAAACACTCACTGGAAAACCGATAACAGAAGCGCTTATGGGAATGACCGGACGCGTGCCTTCGGAGATGTTCTCCAAGACGATAAGGCTGATAGTGGAAGGGCTGAATTCCGGGGGAAACCTTGCGGACCTTCTGGAGAATACCGCGTTGGATATACGCAGGTTCGGAGCCATGAGAAAAGAGGTTTCTGCGACCGTCCTTGTCTATCAGCTGTTCATGATGGCGGCTGCGGCAATAGGCGCGCCTATGATATATGCTGTGACCACATTCCTCATCAAGGTGATAGCGACCACCCAGGAGAAGATAGGAGCCACAACGATGGGGAATGTAAGCTTCATGCCGTTCTTCAAAGGAGGGGCAAGCCTTTCTCCTGAGATCGTATTCTGGTTTGCAGTTGCGGCATTGTTTGTCACTGCATTCTTCGGATCTCTCGCAGTTGGAGTGATTTCAAGGGGGAAGGAATCAGAAGGATTGCCGTTTTTCCCGATAATACTGGCGATATCGATGGGAGTTTTCTTCGTGACAAGATACCTCATGGACTTCTTTACCAGAGGATTATTCTTTTCCTGAATTTCCAGTCTAACTTCGGCTATATGAATTATATTAAACCCAACAGATAAACAAAACCATGCAATATCCTACTAAATCCGTAAAACTAGAATAGAGGGTTCTTTCTTAGATTTTCTAGGATTATACTCTGTGCTATTTACCTATGTATTCCTCTGCTTCCACCATGAAGAATATCCTCATCAGGACCAGAGCCAGGAAAAGTGAGCCGAAAAGAGCGAAATCAAGGTTTGTGAGCGGTTGCACGAATGCGTTCCAGAAGAAGACAACGCATAGCAAAGCCATGAGAAATATGAATGATTTGCTGACTGAATACGCTAGAGCGAGTTGCTGGGATTTCTTTGTCGTGAAATCAAGCCTTGCGCGCGTGAGCAAGAGAATCACTACGCCAATTAGAGAAAATGCGATTATCACAGATTTGATATCCTCCCTACTTGCAGAGATGCCAAATAAGAAAAGTACTAATGAAATAAAGAAAAGAAAATAAAGGATTTTTGATTTTTTCATATCAAAACCCCAAAACTAATTCGTTACTTTCCCAGTAACTGTTCCTGCATCCTGGTATGAGAAACCGGTCGTCGTATCAGTGTACGAAATAGTCATGGCGATAGTATATGACGAACCTGCTGCAGGGGTTCCTGAGAACGTTCCCACAGTTATAGTGTTTGACTGCTTTCCATTGCCCAAAGAGAACGTGGAATTTGTCAACGCAATTGTTGTTGTTCCCATGGTCGCATTGATTGCAGTGACGTTTATCGTGTTTCCAACCTGATTCCTGAATTTGGTCGTGAATGTCCCGTCAGGTGCGAGCTTCCATGCGACAACTCCTACTTGCGGGAATCCAGCCGCTTTGCTTCCGACGAATGAACCAACATCGAATATCCCCAATGCGAATAATGCTCCGACGACCAATACGATGAGCAATAATGCCCACCCATAGGTCATAAGAAAATCAAGACTTGCCTGTGCTTTTTTCATAGATACCAAACCTCGTTTATCCGTATTTTTCCTCCTTGTTTTATAATCCTGTGCCTAATTCACCTTTCCGGTGACGGTTCCCTTATCTTTGTATGCCCAGCCGTTTTCCAGCTCGAGATAGCTTATCTCCACACTAATAGTATATGAAGAGCTGTTCGAGGGGATATAAGTGAACCTTCCCAATTCCAATATACTGGTCTTCGAACCGACAGATAGGTTTGCGCCGCCAGTCCAGTTAAGCGTTTCATTCCTGTATTTCGCGGTGATGTTCATTATCTGTATGTCCTTACCTGCATGATTCTCGAACTGCATGCTGAAATTGCCCGCGGAAGTCAGCTTCCATCCTATCGCCCCGATCTGCGGGAAACCTGCAGATGTCGACCCAACGAAATTGGTCGTATCGAAAATCCCGAAAGCAAATAATGCTCCGACGACCAATACTATAAGCAGCAATGCCCATGCGTAGGTCATAAGGAAATCAAGACTTGCCTGACCATTGAATATTTTACTCATCATCTCACCTTTTTAGAAGTTTTGCTGAATTTTTCTATCTTATCTGCCGCTTTTTTTTCGACAACATCAAAAGTCTCGAAATTTTTCAGCATCGCCCACATGCCTATAAACATCAGAAGACTTATCACTAACTGAAGTGAACGGTCAAACAATACCGAATTGTTTACCAACGCATCAGTCGTACCTAAATCAGAGATCGTAGTGATCAATCTTCTAATCGTCTGGATGCCGAATGCCAATACCAAGGCCAGCCACCATTTTGATAATCGGTTATACTGATAGATCTGATAACCGAAATATGTTGCACCAAGCTGGAATATTACTGAAGCACTATCCAATATTACCTCGATATCATTCATTTTTTCACCTCATCAACTATAGAACTTAACTGTTGGATCACTTGTTTATCCGAATCGGATTCCAATGCTAGTATCACGGTTTCTACATCCAATGAACGCATCTTATTAAGGACGAAATTAGAAAATCTCCCTAATACTAAGACGTCGTGGTATGTTATGAGCGTGCTCATAGAATCCAAGAATAGTATCTTCTTTCCAGGGATCTTTTTTATGCTTTCAGTTATGCTTATCCCTATCAAAGTAAGGTTCTGGGGATTGTCCAGGCACATGCAATTCGAAGCGAATTCCGCGGATTTATCCCCTATAGTTTTAGAGATGCAATCTATAAAGAAAAATTTATCTGATTTTATTTTGGCTTGTTTGAAGAGGCTGACTAAATTGCCATAAGGTTTGTTCGTTGTGACAAATATTATTTTGTGATCTTTTGGCAAGGATTTTATGACGTTTATTACATGTTTGAAGTATGCATCCGTCTTCATTATATGCAATACTATTTTTGCCATTCAAAATACCTCTGCATCGGGATAAGCAGTTATCCCTTCCTTACTGATCTCTATAGGTATTAACTTGAGCGAGTGATTTGTTCTCTCCATCTTCCTTATCAAGACCGTGCGCACATACGTATTGTTCTCTTTCTTGAGCATCAGATCAAGGACGATGACACCGCTGGAGACGAACTCTTCGAATCCAGTGGACGAAAAAACCTGCTCGCCTTCTTTTATGTCCGTTATGGCAATCGCAGTGCAGTTCAGCTTTTTCATCTGGTTTCTCAGTTCAGACAATGCTTTCCTTGCGTCATAAACATTCGCAAAATATGCGCTTATGAAACTGAATGGGCTGAGCACAAGGCGCTTGGCGCCTATGCGGTCGATCTCATCCTCGATCGTTTTCTTAAGTGTGTCGAACCTCTGCATGTCTGGTTTTATGATGACGAGTTTCCTTTCTTTGATCAGCGAGTCGAGATCCCAGCCGAACGATTTCATGCTGGAGATTATCTCTTCCGGCTCTTTTTCCATGCTGATATATACTCCTGGTTCTCCGTTCTTCGCACCATGATAAAGGAATTGCATCGCAAAGGTATGTCTTCCGGTTCCGCAATGGCCTGCAAGAAGCACAAGGCTGTTTTCAGGCAATCCTCCTTCTATGAGCTCATCTATTCCAGAGATTCCTGTTTGAACCCGTTCAGATGCCACACTAACCTGTGTTGATTTACCTTTTCCCTTTGCTGCCATGCAATAGGATAGAAAGGCAAGGTATAAAAACTTGTTTTTCAGGCTCAGAGAGCAAATATGCGACAGATTTATATTCCTAATCTGTCTAGACAGAGCAACAAGGTGATGATATGGCAAAGAAAGTATTGATAATTGATGATAATTTCGATGACCTGGTCACACTGAAAAAGATTCTTGAAAAAGAAGGATTCCAGGTTACAAATGCTACCAATGGCGCACAGGCATTGGACCTGATGGAAGCCACAAGATTCGACCTTATTCTCATAGACATCAGAATGCCGACTGTTTCTGGTTATGACCTGCTCATGCTAATACGAAACAAGATGAATCATAGCATCCCGCTTATATTCGTTTCGATAATCCCCAAAAGGGAAGTGGTACTAACCGATGCGGATGGATTCATCCAAAAGCCGTTTTCCCCGAAAACAGTAGTGGATGAAGTCAAAAAAGCGCTAAAAGCCAAAAGATAGGTGCGACAATGACGAAAAACAAAAAAACGATCATGATAGTGGATGATGAATCTGACATACGGCAAAGCGTGAAGATTATACTGGAAAAGAACGGATACAGCGTAGTCCTGGCCGTTGATGGGGACGACTGCCTGCGAAAGCTCAAGAATGAGAAGCCAGATCTCATATTGCTAGACATCATGATGCCTGGCACGCCAGTGAAAGAGATAGTGAAAAAGATAACTGATGTGAAGATCGCATACCTAAGCGTGGTCAGGACATCCGAAGCAGAAAGAGAAGACCTTCTAGGGCAGAAGAACATCGTTGATTTCATACAAAAACCCTTTGATATCGATGACCTGCTGAAAAAAGTCAAAAAACTGGTCGGGTAGAATGGACTTGAAAAACGAGATCTACAACAAAGGGGCAACGATTTTCATAATGCCACCGGAGTATTCAAAACAATCATTGGATCTGGTAAAAAAGATAGCTGTTAAAGAGACCGTCTGCTACATAACTATAAACAAGACATTCGACGCGCTAAAGGAAGAGTTCAACAAAAACAGAGTGAACATAGATAACATACTATTCATCGATGCAATAACCAAATCCATAAAAGAAGCGCCTTCGCAGACGAACGGATGCTATTTCATAAGCTCTCCTGCGGCTCTGACAGAACTGGGGATAGCGATAGATAAGGCAATGGGGCACAACTTCAGATACATCATCTTCGATTCACTGACAAACCTTATTATGTACCAGAAAGGTGCACCGATCACGAGATTCGTCCTTCATCTCGTGAACAAAGCGAAATCCAAAAACACGAATATTGTATTTTATGCCTTGAACATTCCGGAACAAACTGGGGAGATCCGCCAGTGCGAAACGATGATGGACAGAATAGTGAACCTGGATAAAAAATCCAATAAATGAGAGGATTGGAAAGTGACAGAAGAAAAGGGATTCAGCTTGAGAAGATTCTTCCTTGGCAGCATCAGCCGGAAGCTTTACACGGGATTCCTGCTGATCATTATAATAATGGCAAGCAGGATAATGATTACATACGACCTAAGCAATGAAATAAACGAAAAGACACTTGAAATTATGAATGTCGAAGCCCCGCTTGAAATAGTGTCTGAGCAGGTGCGCTCATATGACGCGATACTCACAGGCAACGCACATGTTGCATTGCTCCATTCGCTCCAGAACGAGAGTGGAGAGGTGAAAGAGCATAAAGATCAATATGACCAATATGGGGCAAAACTAGACGACCTTCTGAAAAAAGAAGCGCCTGCACTGCTGACGCAGAGCAAGCGGACACCTGAACAAAAAGAGAAGATATATGCTTACTTAAAACAGCTTGACAGAATTAATATCCAACTTGTCGACCTTGAAACAAGGGCATTCCAATACATAGATGAGGGTAAACCAGAAGAGGCATACTCATTAATAGTTGGAGAGAATTACCATAAATACAAAAATGAACTTGCTGGATTATCTCAAGGTTGGGCAGATGAAGAGCATAACATAACTTTGCAGATACGGCAGGAGATATTGAATGTCACCCAGAAGATTTTCTTTGTGAACATAATACTTGGGGGGGTGTCTATACTGGTCAGTGTATTGATAGCATACTTCATAGCCGATTCAATAACAAAGCCTGTCAGCGAGCTCTATTCAGCAACCAAACGGCTTGAAAAAGGAGATTATCACTCACGCGTTGACATAAAATCCGGAGACGAACTCGAAGAGCTTGGCGATGCATTCAACGCCACATCCGGTGTATTGGAGAACCTTGATGAAGAACGGAAGCAAATAGACAAGGTGAAGACGCAATTCTTATCCATAACCGGGCACGAGTTGAGGAGCCCGATGACACCTATGAGAGCCCAGCTTCAGATGTTATTGGGAGATTATTTCGGGAAGATGAATGCCGAACAGAAGGAATCTATAGAGATCGTGCTAAGAAATACTGAACGGCTCGACCGCATCATCGTGGACTTTTTGGAGATCTCAAGAATAGAAGCGGCAAGGCTGAAATTCAATTATGCGAATATCTCCCTAGAAGAACCGATAAAAAAACTAATCACAGAGATGAAAGGAGTCATGCCTGAGAAAAAAGTCAGGATTATCCTCAATATAGAAAAATTGCCGACCATGAAGGTTGATCCTGACAGGACGATGCAGGTCCTGAGGAACGTAGTCAATAATGCAGTTAAGTTTTCAAATCAAGGAGGAAAAGTTGAAATTTTCGCAAAACGCACTGATGGCCACATGCTTTTCTCTGTGAAGGATTATGGTGTAGGAATACCAAAAGACCAGCAAAACAGGATATTTGAGCCATTCTTCCAAGTCGGAGGAATGTACCAAAGAACAAGTGGTGGGACAGGCCTTGGCCTTGCGATATGCAGGGGGATAATCGAATCGCAAGGGGGAAGGATATGGTTCGAAAGCCAGGAGGGAAAAGGCACGCAATTCTATTTCACGGTTCCATTGGTTCCCCCAAGCGAAACAAAACCGATAAAGGTGCTTTTCTCCAGAAAGGAATTCGAGGAGAAAGAACTGCTAAAAATTTTCACCGAATATCTCGGTCCGATGGGAGCTGGAGAGTTCGAACGATTGAAAACAAAGGGGAATGGATTGACAGAAGAAAGGATAAATGAATACGTATCTGAACTTGAGAAAATAGGTGTGATGCCCAGGCAGACCGCACAACTGCTCAGGAACCGTGTTGCCAAGATAATCGGAACAGGGCAGACCGAAATGGAAAAGGTGTGAATATGAAGAACCTTGATTTCATAAAGATAATCGGGATATTGGTATTTCTTGCAGGCATAATCGTGATGGTTGGCTGGATACAGGATATAGAGATGCTAAAAAGCATCCTGCCTGGATTAGTCACCATGAAAGTCACTACTGCTATCTGCTTCATCATGACTGGAATCATAATCTATTTCTCAGCGTGTAGCTGCGAGGACAAGAACGAACTTGCAGGAATAATCATACCTGCGGCGGCATTGATAATACTCATAACTATGGGATTGTTGCTGTTATCAAATATTTTCGGAGTGCGTACAGGAATCGAAGACCTATTCATAAAAGAGACCACAACTGCAGTCAAAACATCAACTCCCGGAAGACCAAGCATCGCAACCATGATTGAATTCCTGCTCATAGCCGTCGCGGGCATCATGTCCCTTGGATGCGGCAGGAAAAAATGCATTGGAAGGATAGGGATCATAATCAGCGCGATAGGGGCAATAGGAGCAATCGGATATTTGCTTAATATTCCAGAGCTATATTACAACATCCCTGGATTCAGCACATCCATGGCATTGCACACTGCGATATTGTTCGTTCTCTCTGGAATCGCATTTATGCTCATCTGCAAGGAAAAAGGTGACAAAAAATGAGGATCAGGGAAAGATTGATAGTGCTTTTTTTGATTATGGCAGTTATCCCTCTTCTTATAGTAACACTGATAAGCGTAAATTATAATAGAACGATACTTGAAGAAACAATAAGCAGGCAGATATCCTCAACTGCGCATGACCGTGCAGAATACGCGGAAACATTCATGAAAGACCGCATAGCATTCTCTGAGCTCATAGCAAGCAGGACTGTGCTGAAAGAGAGATTCTATACATACTCACTTGATCATAACGCACAGGAGCTGGACGTCCTGGAAAGCATGCTCAATGATTCAAAGGGTTCGGTGGAAGGGATAACAGATATCTCGCTTGTAGATTTGAATGGAATCACGCTGGCATCAACCAATCCTAAGCTATTGGGCACGAATTATTCAAAACAAGATTGCTTTGTGAACGGTTTGAAAAATTCAGGAGTTTGTTTTGATACTGCTAAGGATGAAGACGGCGCTCCAGGGATAGCAATGATCACCAGCAGCCCTATGAAAATAGATGAAAACATAATCGGAGTCGTGCTTCTATTCAACAATGTATCTCATCTTGAGGAGATAATCAAGGAAAAGAGCATATTTGGAAATAGTAGCGAGGTCCTCATGGCGATAAAAGATGGGGATTCGCAGATATTCTTGTTTGAAAGGAAATTCGAGTCGCAGGCATTGCCTGAAATCCAGCAGTCTGCAGATGTCGCATTGCTAATAAAACTCGCATTGAACAAAACCGACGGGTTGGTCCTGAAAGCAAAGGATTACAGGGGAGTGGACGTTATCGCAAGTATAGAATATATCCCCACAGGAGAAGTTGGCCTTGTTGCCAAGATAGATGTGAAAGAAGCTTTTAAATCGATAGATAACATGGAAAAAATAACCTTGTTCACTGTTTTCATAACTATTATCTTCGTCGTTCTGCTGGCAGCATATCTTTCTGAAAACATAACAAAGCCCATAACAGAACTGAATGAAACTATGACTGATATAAGCAAAGGCAGGATAGATGTCGTTATTGAACCAGAGATTATGCGCTCATCTGATGAGATGGGGGATCTGGCAAGAAGCACAGCAAGGGTGCTGGTTTCGTTGAAACTCGCGATATTAAGGATGGGTATCACAAAAGAGCAGATGGGCCTGGGGGAAGCCCTTGCAGCCAAGAAAGAGGCTGAGGAAAAATACAAAATATTGTTTGAATCATCCAGAGATGCGATCATGACGCTTGAACCTCCAAAATGGAATTTCACTTCTTGCAATCCTGCAACAATAAAATTGTTCGGCGCAACGGATGAGAAACACTTCCTCTCTACTGTGCCATGGCAGCTCTCTCCGAAAAAACAGCCTGATGGGCAGGATTCGCCTTCAAAAGCAAAGAAAATGATAGAGCTTGCAATGAAAAACGGGTCTAATTTCTTTGAATGGACACACAAGCGTTTCAATGGTGAGGAGTTCCTTGCCACAGTATTGCTTAGCAGGATGAATATAAACGAGAAAAACATGCTGCAAGCAACGGTCCGGGACATCAGTGAAATGAAGAATATATCCTGGGAACTCAAAAAATCGAAAGATGAGATGGCCAATATCATAGAACTGAATCCATACAGCATCCAGATATGCGATGCCGAAGGACACCATATCCATGCGAACAAGGCATTCGAACAGCTTTTCGGTGCAATTCCTCCTGAGGGATATTCTGTATTCGAAGATCCAGTAGTTAAAAAATCCGGGATAGACAAGTACATCTCACAGCTCAAAAAGGGGAAACCGATCAAGATACCTGCATTCTGGTATGACCCGCACGATGCCGACCCCGCCGCTCCGAGCAAGAAGGTTTGCATATCCATAACCGCATTCCCGATATTCGATTCGACTGGCAAGATAACCAATGTCGTTCTCATGCATGAATCCGTAATGAAAGGATAGTGAACCGACACCCTGCAGATAACGCAACAGACATATCTCTCCACCACCGGGGCCAACCACCATGCTTTTAAGCATAGGATAACTTAATCCATGAAATAGAGGTTGCGAACCGCACATGAAAAATGATAATTCCATAGAAGAAAGATACAAAGGCTTGACACAAAATGAAGCAGAAGAACGTCTGAAAAAAGAGGGTTATAACGAACTCGCATCTGCGAAAAAAAGGACTATTTTTGACATAACTCTGGAAACGATGCGAGAACCGATGTTCCTGCTTCTTCTGGCATGCGGCTTGCTTTATCTTTTTGTAGGCGATCTTGAAGGTGCGATATTGCTGCTTGCTTTCGTTTTCCTTGTAATAGGAATAACGATATATCAGGAACGGAAAGTTGAAAGAGCCCTTGAGGCATTGCGCGACCTCTCGAGCCCTAGGGCGCTTGTTTTGAGGGATGGTCAGCAGGTTATGGTGCCTGGACGAGAGGTAGTATGCGGCGACATAGTCTTCCTTTCTGAAGGGGACCGTGTTCCGGCAGATATCCTCATAATCTCATGCAGCAACTTGACCATAGATGAATCATTGCTGACAGGAGAAGCGGTTCCAGTAAGAAAAACTTCAGGGGATGGAACCGAAAAATTGTGCAGGCCCGGGGGGGAAGACCTTCCTTTCGCGTATTCCAGCACACTGATCACGCAAGGCCATGCCGTAGGGAAGGTTATCTCGATCGGTCAGACGACAGAGGTAGGAAAGATCGGAAAGGCGATCCAGGCCATAGAACCAGAACAAACGGAATTGCAGAAAGAGACTGCAAAACTTGTCAGGTTGTTCGGAACGATCGGATTGATAGTTTGTGTGCTCGTCGTAGTCCTTTACGGATTGACAAAAGGAGACTGGACAGACGGATTCCTCGCAGGCTTGGCCCTTGCGATGGCCATACTTCCTGAAGAGTTTCCAGTAGTATTGACTGTTTTCCTTGCGCTTGGCGCATGGAGGATGTCAAAACATAACGTATTGACAAGAAGGATGAATGCAATACAAAATCTTGGGGCGGCAACAGTCCTCTGCAGTGACAAAACAGGAACACTGACTATGAACAAGATGACACTGAAGAAGATTTTTGCTTCGAACAGATTCTTCAAGATAGATGGACAAAAACTTCCAGAAGAGATGCACGAACTTCTCGAATTTTCAGTTCTTGCAAGCCAAAAAGAGCCATACGACCCGATGGAAAAAGCGATAAAAGATACAGGATTTAACAAACTTTCCGGAACAGAACATCTGCATGCAGACTGGGAATTGGTGAGAGAGTATACCCTTTCAAAGAAATTGCTTGCGCTTTCTCATGTCTGGAAATCTCCGAGCGGAAAAAAATACCTCATAGCCACAAAGGGAGCTCCTGAAGCGATATTCGAACTTTGCCATATGAATAAAACGGATCAGCAGAAGATGATAAAAAACGTTGAAGAATTATCAAATGAAGGGCTACGGGTACTGGGCGTATCGCGTGCATACTTCACAGAATCGAAACTGCCTGAGAATCAACATGATTTCGAATTCGAATTCCTCGGATTAATAGCGCTTGAAGACCCAGTAAGGCCAGAGGTTCCGGCGGCCGTTAAGGAGTGCTATGACGCAGGCATGCGAATCATAATGATAACCGGAGATTACCCAGGAACAGCAAGAATAGTTGCGAAGCACGCGGGATTCAAAAGATATGATGACATATTAACCGGGGCAGAACTGGAGAATATGAGCGACGAGCATCTGATGGAACGCATCAGGACAGTGAGCATATTCGCAAGGGTTGTCCCTGAACAAAAACTCCGCATCGTAAACGCCCTCAAGGCGAATTCAGAAGTAGTCGTAATGACTGGAGACGGAGTGAATGATGCTCCGGCATTGAAAGC
>Ga0233425_10009105_pt1 | contig 12772 bp, 10 predicted proteins | sample Watercolumn_Towu_2_FD_181712 | JGI IMG/M metagenome (GOLD analysis project Ga0233425, IMG submission 181712) | Freshwater microbial communities from Lake Towuti, South Sulawesi, Indonesia - Watercolumn_Towuti2014_140_MG | ecosystem: Environmental > Aquatic > Freshwater > Lake | place...
CTTTCTGCCGTCATAGACTGAGAATAACGCCATGAGGGTGACCCAGGTCAACGGGAAATACGCGAAGAGTATGTCCGGCAGGTCAAGACTGCCGGGAGTAAGGTGTTGTACGGGTAGGAAGCGGTCTAAAAAAGGCCGCAGGAACTCGCTCACCCCGAGCATTACGGCGATGGTCATAATATCCAAAAAAACCGAGAAGATTGCAAAATTTACCGAAAAACGCCTGACCATGATGGGTGCCCTCGCTTCGCTGTGAAGTGGATTTTATCATGTATCAATGGCGCTTCGCCGGCCAATGGTCTGGCGAGGTGTCCGGCCTCGCGCCGGCTGCAGAGGCCACAGGAATCTCTGAGTTTTTCTCAAAGAACTCCCGCCGGGGGCTCTGTGTTTGCCGGGTTAAGGGTTTTGAAGTTCACCCTTTTGGGCACCCTCTCCGCATACATGAAAAAACAGGCTTTCGTAAGCATCAGTAACGCTCTCCCATGAATATACTGATTGCGCGCGCTGGCGCGCCTTAAGGCTGTAAGCTTGCACCCTTTGCGGATCCTGCAACAGTTCCCCAAGAACTCTTCGCAGGTCCGCCGCGCCGGCTTTACCATCGTAGGCGAAGCCTGCATCACCGATGGTCTCCAAGTTTTCCGGTGTGTTATGAGTAATAACGCAATTCCCAAAGGCCATTGCCTCAACCAAAGCCGGATGTGTGCCACCGACGCCGGAAGTCTCCGCAAAAACATAAGCATTGGAGCCCAATTCGTGATAGCCTTTACCGAAGACATAACCTGTAAATATAATGCGACGGTCGTCGCCGGCCAGCTTCTTCAGGCCTGCAATATATTCCTCGGCGTATGGGGCGTCGCCCACGATGACGCACTTCAAATCAGTGTCGAGTTCGCGAAAAGCATCCACCAGATGATGGGCACAGTTTTCAGGCACCAGCCTGCCCACGAACAGGATATATTTGCCCGGCTCCAGCCCATATCGGGCAAGGGTCTCTGCGGCGGGAAGGATTTCAACATCGGAGCCATAGGGAATATATGCAGGTTCTCCGCCAAACGTATCGCGGTAATACCCCTGAACCACGTGCGAATCGGTGATATACACATTCGGCAGTTTGGTCGCGAGAAATTCGGCAAATTGAATGTACTTCCTGGCCAGGGCAGGCCATTTTTCCCGCTTCCAATCCAGGCCGTCCACATTGAGGATGGTCTTTGTGCCGGCCAGGCGGGGGACCCAAGTCACCGGGCTGTTGCCGGCGATGAAATAAACGCCGACATCATAACGCTGTCCGAGGGCGTGCAGGGAGGAAAGGAAGGAGTGGACGATGGTATCCAAATATTTGTTGGCGATGGTCGGCAGTTTAACAAGGCGCATCCCTTTGTAATGAGAACCTTCGTACGTGATGTGATGTGAACGACAGTAGACCGTCACATCATGTCCGCGCTGTACCAGGCGCTGGCCCAGTTGTTCAACACAGGTTTCGAAGCCGCTATAACTGGCAGGGACGCCGCGCGTGCCAAGAAGTGCGATTTTCATTCGTTGGTTTCATCCATCCTCTTAAGTTATTGAACAGGCTACAAAGCGAGCATTTCATAAATCTTCAAAGTTTCCCGTGCTGAGTGTTCCCAGGAAAACAAAGGCGTTCTTTTCAATCCCTGTTCGCGTAAATTATTCCATAAAACTTCATCATCTAAGACCCGGGTAATCGCCTCCATTAATTCCCCTACATTTCCGGGCGACACCATTAATGCCGCATTGCCAGCAACTTCCGGCAGAGAGGTTGCAGAAGATGTAATAACCGGTGTGCCGCAAGCCATTGCCTCCAGTACCGGCAAACCAAACCCCTCAAATGAAGAGACAAACACAAACACTCTTGCGCCAGACAATAATCCGGGCAGGTCATCATCCGAAACAATCCCGGGCAGCAACACATCGTTTTCCAGGCCCAAATTCGTTATTAACTGCTCAATTTTTTCTGTTAACGAACTTTTCTTCCCGGCGATCACCAGTTGAGCAGCCACTCGCTTTTGCGCCTTCAATTGGGCATAGGCATCGATAAGGGCAGGAACATTTTTGCGCGGGTCCTCAGTGCGCCCAACGAACAGCATATAATCACGCTGGATGCCGAGGCGCGCTTTGACGGCTGAGATTGCTTCTTGTGAAAGGACGGGATAAAAACGCGGGTGGGCAGCCAAAGGTATGGCAGTAACACGATCATCGTCCACTGAGCAACGAGAAATAATATCCTGTCGTGAATATTCTGACAGTGTGACAATATGGCTCGCCCGCTTCGAACTGAAGACAGTTAATCCTCCCAACACCTTTTCATAGAACGAGCTTTTTTGTGTGTGAAGATAGTACAAGTCATGCACAGCCAAGACAGTTGGAACAGCTACAAACCATGGAAGTATGTACTGCAAATGAAGCACATCCAATTTGTCCTGGGCAACGCACCAAGGCAGTCTTAAAAAATTTCGCACCAGCCCGCTGTGAGGCAGAACGTAACGAACCCGCACCCGAGCATTATCCTTAAATTGATGATAGTAGGGGTGATCTTGCATCGCATAGAGCACATATTCATTTATTTCATCAATTGAGATTAGCGCCTTTACCAGTTCGGCTGTGTACGTGCCGTTGCCTGTTGCCTGTCCGCTGGTTATAAAATGAGTGTCAATTCCGATTCGCATGGATCCAGATCCTGTCTTTTATCTCATTCTTGATCTTGAATAAAAAAACCACCCATCCGTCCCTTATTAAGATTGAACGGGGTTATGCCCCTCCCGCATTCCAACAACACGAGCCGGCACGCCAGCCACAATTGAATAAGGCTCCACCGTTTTTGTTACGACTGCGCCGGCGGCAACCACACTTCCCCGGCCGATAGTCACTCCGTCCAGAATTATGCTTCCCGAGCCGATCCAGCAATCATCCTCCACGCAGATGCCTTTGCTGGTTACGCCCTGTTCGGCTATTAATTTACCGGCATCCCGAAATTCGTGATTTTCAGCGTGAAAATTCACGCGCTGACCAATACTCACATGGCTGCCAATCTCCACGCCTCCGCCCGCTCCGATGTAACTGTATGCACCAACTCCCGTATTGTTACCGATCCGTATGCCCTTCCCCAATTTCCTTAGTGTGCCGGAGATACGCAACATTGTATACCGTTCCAAAGTCACGTTGTCTCCCAGCGTAATTCCCTCCTGCGATAAAGCATCTATCGTTGCAAAATCACCGAGGGTAAACGACCTCCCAACCGACAACCTGTGCGGGGAAAAAATTGTCACCCCTTTTCCAATGAAAGTCATGCCAAATCCTTTTTTGAGAAATGGCCTCCAAAATAACCCACGCAGCAAAGCCAGCCCACGCGGCAACAACACCGCAAGAGCTGATCTGAAATCCAGATTTGGATCCACCAAATATTTAGAGTCCTTCTTTGCCTTTTGAACAAGGATTTGTATTAATTTGCTGGTCAGACTCATATTCATGCCCCCCCCGGACGGGCTGGTGATCATTTCAAGGGTCTGGGAGATGTATCCGAAGTTCTTTTTTATGTGACAGGAATAATAAAATCTCTCATCTTCCTTGAACCAGTTCAAGAGCATCCCGACAGCATAGCGGGGGATGGCATAAAGAATACGCCCCAAAGTACGAACAATAATCGAACGTTTACGAAGCCGATCCCAAACTGCAATCGAACGGCCATTCCAATACATGCGGTCGTAAACATACGACTTGACAAGTCTTGTTTTTGGCACCCAATGCCAGATCTCCATTTTGGGATTATTGAGGATTTTGTAACCATGCCGGTTCAAGCGCTCGCAATACTCGACCTCCTCTGCAGCCAGCAAGTTTGTGCCGGTCCGTCCAAGGTCTTCAAGAAACCCCCCGATTTGATCAAACACATCACGCCGAAATGCCATATTCCCGCCAAACACAAGTTCGCCCGGCTTCTTTTCTCGAAATTCGGCGTCGAAGTTTCCGATCGAGACTGCGAATTCAATCTTCGATGATAGCCACGCCGGACGGGGCGTCTCAAAATTTCCATGGACAGGCCCGGAATGTACGGCGAATTCAGGGTGTTTGGATGCTCCTTCCTCAATCGCGCATACCCATCCATCTGAAGCAGCCGCATCATCATCTAAAAAGGCCACAAACCTGCCCCAGGATGACCTTGCCCCGGTATTTTTCGCCTTCGATAATCCCTGCACCGGTTCGAACACATAACGAATCGGCACTTTGCTTTTCTCGGAATACGCCTGCACAAGGTCTGCGGTGGAATCTTTTGAATTATTATCCACAACGATAATTTCAAAAGCGGGAGCCTTGTGCTGGCTTAAAAGGCTGTCGAGACATTTTTGTAAAAACTCCACCCGATTGTAGGTACAGACGACCACGCTCACGAAAGGCTCAACCATGCAGCAGCCCAGCCTTTTCTTTTTCTGCCCGCATATCAGTCTCGAGGATGTGAAGAATCGCGGCCAATCCCCAAAAAACATAGGCGCCCGCCTCCCAAAACCATACCCGGTAATACAGGCTGCAAATCACAAAAACAAAAAATACACCGCTGAAACCCAGATTGATTCCCTGCCAGAAAGGATCAACTTCAAGCTGCTTGGAAAATTTCATGCTTCTGCGAAAGATTTTCAAGAGCATTAAAAGGTAGAGCGCCAATCCGGCCAAGCCAAACTCTTGCAGCATGGCGCTGACCTGGGTAAAGGCATAATATGTAAACTGGATGTTCTTTGGGCCAAAGAAATATTTCGGGTCTGTAGCGTATGTCGCATAAAGCCTTCCAACCCCGAAGCCCTGGATGCCGTTGGATGCCGCGCCGGGACCATATCCAAAAAGAACCTGTTGAGGCGATTGTGATATGAGCTGCCAAGCAAATTGAATATCTCCGACACGTGAGAGCGGAATACCGTTGGTCTTCGACAAGGGCGCTTCGTAGTTGTCGAAGATCGCAGCCGGTCTCTCGAGGAACAACAAGAGCTGCGAATCTGGGGTTACGATCGGAACCAGCCAGAGAGTAAGCCGATAGGCGATCAAGAGCAGCGGGACAAGGATAAAAACATACTTTAGCAAAGATATGCGGGTCTTGCTGCCGGCATTTGACAAAAAATTGTAGCCGAACAGAAATGCCAACATGCCGGGAATGATGATAAAACCGGCTTTCCCTTCAGATAACAAGACCGGTAGAAATAAACTGCTTCCTAAAATTGTATAAACAATGGATCTTTTGACGATTGCCAACCCGAAGAATAGACTCATAAATATTGAAGCCAGCACAACGGCCATTTGACCGGTGGATACGCCCAACGTCCCGCTCGCGAGATCCCCGCCGCCATAAATCAAATATTGATAAAAGATGACCGGGAGTTGGAACAGTTCCATCACAAAAAACAGGATCATCAGGCGCTTAAGATATTTCTCATCCAGCTTTAGATTAACCATCACATAATACAAAAGCAGCGGGCGCAGCAGGTTGCGAAAACCTGACAAGGTCGTGAAAAGCGGCGCGGAATTGACCACCATTGAAAGCAGGCCGACCAGGATCAACCCAATGATATAGCGGTCAATAGGAGTCTTTTTTAAAACGATCAACCCCGCTCCCGAACGCCGAAGAAGTACGTAGATCAGGGTTGAAAAAATTACCGCTTCCGGCAGCCAGCGCGCCTGGGTGGGCAGAATGCCAAGCACGCGGGAAAGCCAGTCCAGGGAATAAACGCCGATAAAGACGCCTGTCAAGCCCGCACGCGGAAAGAGAATAAGCAGGGCGACCGGAAGGGGAAGAAAAAGAAGCGCCAAAACTGCGGGCTGCTTCTGCGCCAGAATAATAATGGTTAAAAGCCCGGCAACAGCCGCTGCAAATATCAGGTAGATCGCGGGGCGCGGCAGGTTGTTTAAATTAACATCGGCTTTCTTCAATGGTCAGACCTTTCCATATTTTTGTTGTGAAAATATTATCACACTTCCACCCAAGGTAAATTTTCCACCGTTGGAAAGCGTTCCTTCATCCCCCATTGAACGTGCGGGTGCTTGAAGCATTCACTGACCGGCACTTCCGGGATCTCTTTTTCACCCAATGGATTCTTTATAAAGAACGCATTATAGCCAAGGCGGTTGCACCCAACCAGACGATAGCCCCCCGCCTTTGCCAGTTTTGTGAATGCAGAGAGGGATGCTCCGCAAAAGTTTGGTGTGCCGTGGGTTGTTGGGTATTCATAAGCATTAAAATTGTCGCTATAGGGAACCGTTAATGATCTGTCGGGGCCGATAATATCCTGGTACTCGACCACGACCACGCGCGGATCTATCACTTTAATGGCATCCCATATCCAATAATCAACGCCGTCCATATCCAGCGAGAGGAGGTCAATTTCTCCTTCAAAGCCATTATCTTTGATAATACAGTTAATGTTATCGCGGGTGACCCAGGCCTGGACAAATTTTGGCGGGTAGGTATAGGTATGCGGGTTGGTTCGATAAAAGTCCTGCCCGCGCTTGACTTGAGCCTGATTGCCGTCCACGAGCAGCCCATGCCAGCCGTGATTAATGATCAGGTTGGCGGTATTACATTCAACTCCGTCCCCGGCGCAAATTTCGACAAATTGCCTGTTCTCAGCGCCGATGATCGAAAAAATGTAGAGCAGAATCCCATCTTCATCGGTTTGCGAGAAGGCCTTGAAACCGACCTCGTTCAAGCCCGGCAGGGTATTGCCTGAGGCGGCCATGTTTCGATATAAAAGTTTTAACTGTAATTGAGAGGCGGCATCCGGGTATTGGGCGAAGTTCTTTTGAAGTAAGTTAACTAGCAGGTCGCGGCTGCGACGAGCGATCCTTTTTATTATGTTCATTTGACAAGTCTCTTAATATCAAAATTTTATATCACCACAAAAACCTTTACTCACCGCGCTTTGTTATATGCAATAACGACTTGATCTTCCTAAGTTCGTTCCATGCTAAATCCTTTATTGACCTAACCGTTAGATATGATGTACGCACCAACCGCCTGACCATAGGCGAGAATGAAGAGGTTTCATTAATAAGCTCGCTTCGTTTATACCCATACTTCTCTGCCAATCCGACTGCCTCGCTAGATAGAGAAAAACCGAATAGAGGATCCTTCCTCCATTTTTGAATCGAATTTGAATGTAAATAAGCAGTATCTGCGTCCTCCGCAGCCACGCCACAAAACTTGAACACCGGCTCCAGGCATTGAAAGGAAGAAATCATATCTTCATATCGAACAATGACCAGTTGATTTCCAATTATATCTTTTAACTTCAGTAAATTCTGATAGGCTCTCAGCCATTGTTCCTGCACTTTTTCCGGCAATGATCTCCAACGATTGTATTGGGAATAAATCGTATCCAATGGATTTCTGACAAGACCTATCAACAAGAAATCAACTTCAACTAATTCCCGCATACAATCAACAATCAATTCTATCGCAGACCATTGGCAAAGGTGGTGGGGGGATTTTTCGAGAAATATTGGGGAATACTTTTTGCACAAGAACCTCCAGCCTTCCAAGATCAGTTCTTCATCACCTGTGGGAGGTATAAAATCATCCAGATTATCTTTCAACAAAGCAATCAGAGCAGTTCTGGCTGCATCGCGCTCAAAGGGAACCTTACTATCAACCATCTTCATTTGCGGCCTGCCTAAAACAGAAGCGGCAAGTGTCCAATAAAGTGTTTCACTTTCAAAATAACTTGTCTTTGAAACATGCCTTATTTCTGGAAATTTCGTCAAGAGATTCTGGCAGGCACTGGAACCGGAGGATTTCTCAGAAAGAATTATGATGCATTTTACGTTGGACATTTTCAGCCAGCCAGCCTGGTAAACAACGCTTCATAAACATCCATAATCTGATCCAACCCATGTTTACGAACTGCATAGTCGCGGCATTGTTTCCCCATTTCCCGACGGGCATCCGGGCTGGATATTATTTTTTTTACACTCAATACAAGGTCTTCAAATGCATCCGCGCATTCACCAAGACCATTCGCCTTTATTACACCGTCAGGGTCAACAAAACTGACAACAGGAACATTACGCAGCCATGCTTGAATGAATGTATTTGAAAATCCCTCCCCTAAACTGGTACTGACCAATAAAGCGGCGCCTTGCAGTAAGATATTTGTTTCTTCAAAGGGAATCGGGCCAAGATATGATAAATTCATAATGTCGCGAGTTTGTTCTTTTAGTTCTGTCGAGAGCGCAAGATCAACCGGAGCGCCAGCCATTACAAATCGCGCATCCATATCAGAGCATCTTTTCGCCAGTTCAACGAACAACAAAGGTTGTTTGATGGATTTGATCGAGCCCAGCCAAACAATGATTGGAATGCCTGTTTTCTCAGCTACAGATTCAGGCACAGGATGCGAATTAGGGATGACAACACTCTCACGCTTCCATGTTTGCCTGATGGCTTCCTTTTGTTCCCGTGTTTGTGCAATGACTTGATCGGCATTGCGAATCCCATATTCTGCGATTCGGTCCGTGATCCACGCGGGAAGAAAGGAAATACCTTTCCAACGCAGATGCGAACGTGACTTCCAATCCCTTTGCATTTGACTTGGGAAACAATCCAGCATTAATGAGCTGCTAGCCCAAACCGATACAGCACCCTGACGCTTTGCAATCTGAACAGCAAGCCCTGTATACCCATCAACTACACGTTGATAATAAACCCTGGCATTAATGCTGGACATCACACGCCGCAAAGCAAAATAATTAAGGAAAGAAAAATTTTGCGCCTGTGGAGGCAGTCGATACAAACGAACACCGTTTTTCTGAGTACTTGTTATTTGCCCATGATGCGCCTCAGAAATGTAAGCGACCTCCCAGCCTCGTTTCGCAAGTCCTTGAGCGATCATCCAAGCCTGAATTTCGGCCCCGCCGACTTCTTCATCAGGATGCCATTTCAACACAAACGCAATAGATTTTTTTATTTTGCTCAAACTCACTCTAGCCAAAGCCTTTCAAATATTATTTAGATGAATTCATATTGAATCCGTTACTCGCAAATCAATAGCAAGAAGGCCGCAATTTAAATATTCTTAAAATAGTTGAGATATTTCCCTAGATATTATTTTTGAATGTTAATCTAAATGGTCTGGGGGCGAACTGTTCAAGCGGCTGCGTATTATAGCCAACAAAGATTCAATTTCGCCACTCAATACTCCAGATCGATAGACAAACGCCCCAAATATCACAACGGCTGAAAAGATCAGGGATATCAGCATCCATACGTTAACTGCCAAGGATCTTGCCAAGAGCACACAGATGCCCATCCCTAAAGAACTGATTAAGAATTTCCCGATCATGCCCCAGTCAATGGTTATTTTCACATACCGTTTCATGACAAACCAAATAAACACATTCTTCAACAAGACAGCCGATCCCGAAGATAACGCGATACCGAGCATACCAAGCGACTGTACCCATAGCAGAGAGGTGATCAGGTTGTAAATCAAAAAAAACCTGCTGCAAAGTATAACTTCAACTTTTTCAATGGAATAAGTCACAAGCCCAAGTGGCCAGGAGAACGCGCTGAACAGATCAAAAAGCATTAGGATCAAAAAAACCGGTAAAGCCTCAATATATTTTACGCCAAAGATCATATTAATAATGACATCACCAAGAACAAAGGCCCCGACCAGCAGCGGAATTGAAAAAAGCATCACGAATTTTAAGACTTGGTTAAAAGCACCATTGAGATCCCCGGCATCTTTTGATTTCGAATATTTCTGATAGAACAAAGGCTCAATCACATTACGCCCGGCAACTGCGGGGGACCACTGGGTCAACAATCTAACTGTTGTAAGCGCAAATGTATACAAACCAACTGTATGAGGATCGGTAAAAATGCTCAAAATATACACATCGGTAACGCTGCTAAAGACCAAATAGAGCGCCTCATTAAGGTAACTTACTCCCGCAAAACGTCCGATGCGTTTCAAATCGAGGTCGAAGTTTCGCCTGATGTCTATTTCCTGTTTACTAAAATACCGTACCAAGGCAATGGAGAGAAAGGCAGACCAGACAAAGTTTGTGATCACAAATGCCACAATTAGACCGAGAACACCCCAACCAGTTAAGATCACAAGAAAGAAAAGAATGGCTTGTACAATTGATGACGTGACGCTCGCTAAATTGCTTATATTTTGAAGCAACAAGGATGTAGCAGCCGTTTCAAGCAGGTTGGCAAGAGTGGCAAATACAACTCCAACTCCAAATATTGTGATGTAATTTTTTATTGAAGGTGAATTTAATATTTCAGCCAGAGACGATTTGAAAAGCACTGCCAGAAACACCAACAATGACGTAACCAGCAACGTTAGTCCTGCCGAGGCCCAAACCATGCGCTGAACAGCATGAAGGTTTCCCCCAGCCATGCTCTCCGGAATGAAGCGACGTAATAAAAAAGGAGCACCGCAAGCGCCTAAAACCGAAAAAACGGGCAAAGCATATAAAAGCTGGTTATATATCCCGTAATCTATAACAGAAAAATTTCGAATAATAAATATGGAAGTAAATAACCCCAAAAGTTTAAGGATAATCTGCCCCCCATAGTTGTACATTAAGTTAACCAAACCCCGGCGAATTTCTCCATTACTGGGTTGATTTAATGTTCCATTCGTCATGGGCACTATCAGGCTCTTTCAGAAAGGGGCAGCAGGTTTGAATTTATACCAAATAAATGGTCACGAACCCATGGGCGCTCATCAGCGCTCCGTAATGTTACATCAAAGCCATTTTTGGTCAAAAATTCACTCACTACGTCTCTGGTTCGTAAACTTTCATCGCCATCACGGTCTGCCTTAAAATCATGACAGCAGATACAAACGAACCGGGTCATGGCGAGAGCTTTGGACATTCCTAAAATCGCCAGCTTTTCCGCTCCCTCAATATTCATCTTTATAAAATCGATCTCAGTCAATGCGTAATTTTCTACAATTGAATCCAGCGGCATGGCATCAACCATAACACCAGAAGCCGAGTTCATAATTGAATTTGATATGTGATTTTCCCCAGTACCAATTAACACTTGAGAATGCACGTCACTTACCGCAGCGTTAAGTAAAACAACATTATCCAATTTGTTATGCTGGCAAAACTTGCTTAAACACAGATAGGTCTGCGGTTGTGCCTCTATTGATATCACCCTACCTTGCGGACCAACTGTTTTTGAAAAATAATAAGTTTCAGCCCCTATGCCGGCTCCGATATCAATTACCACATCTCCTAGTTTCGGCTTGTAGATATAACAATAATAATCCATGGTAACAGATCCAAAATTGGGGAGGGAATAGGTATGGCTTGGATTCCAATCGACAACTATTCCAAACTTATCCTTCTGCACCCACACGCCATCATCGTAACGAACCTTCACAACACGGCGTGTCTTTATCGATATTTGGAGCGAATAAGCCAACCCCAGTAACCACCTTCTATCGGGGTGATTAAGGAATTGTTTTATTTTTTTTCTCGAACGAGAAAAAAACACGGATAATTTCGAAGACATAAATCCAATCCTTGGCTCACCATCACCTCCAAACGTCATTCAAAGGAAATGAATGGAGAACAGGTCAAAATATTTTAAATTTTCCAGTATCTCATTTTTTTACCGGATACGTTAACGATTCTTAATAACACGCGCAGGAACACCAACGGCGACGCTATAAGCAGGAATGCTACGCGTCACAACCGCTCCTGCCCCAATAACGCTTCCCCGGCCTATTGTTATTCCATCCATGATCTGCGCCGCCCCGCCGACCCAGACATCATCTTCAATCGTAATTCCTTCCGAGGTTACACCTTGCAACCTGATGGGAACCTGGCGGTCCTTAAATATATGATTAGAACTCACTACTGCAACATTATGAGCAATTCGAACCCCATTTCCAATTTTAACCCCTCCACTTCCATGAAAGACACCGAAGTGATTTATCGAGCAATCTTCGCCAATTTGTACAAACCCACCATCCGCAGAGATTAATACATATGGATGGATCACAGTTCGAGCTCCAATTTTTATTGGAGCTCCATCCGCAGCATAGATCATTGCATTTCGACCAATAATCACATCTTCGCCAATTTCAATATTCGCAGCCCCTTGAATCATTGCCGAGTGGTGTACCCAAGCGCCCTTGCCAAGCCACTTAAATCGGTGGCGTAGCAATGCAAGTTTACTAATGAGGTAACCCAGTGAAGTCATCTTCATTTAATTTTTTCAACCAAAACTACCCTGAAAAGAAAAAGACCGCACCTGCATTCAGGGAAGTCTTATTTTTTTATACAGGGCTTGCCTCGCGCGAATATTACTGGTTCCTCCTGCGGGCGGCAGTTGTTCTGCCATCTTTTTCCCTGACTGGCAGAATAGGTCCGGGATTCCATTTCCGCCACCATTCGAGGGCGAGAACTGCGAATATCGTCAGCACCAGGCTTCCCAACCCGGTCATGATGATGGTCGTCAGCCGGCCGGAATGAACAGGTTCAACCGGCGGGAGCGACTGGCTGGCCACCCTCACCTCCGTACCGCTGCTTCCGGCGGCCACGCCCACCTCAACGGCTTTGCTTGCCAGTTGGGAGTAAGTGCTCCAGGCCAGATCACGCTGGCGTTCCAGGTCCTTGCGGTGGGCAGTCTCCGCCTCCAATTGCGCCTGAAGCGACTGCAGTTCGGCGGTCCATTTCTCGACGCTGTCCCTGATCTCCGCGCCCGCATCCTGTGAAAGTTGATAATTGGGGGGGGCGAGCAGGCTTG
>Ga0233425_10009106_pt1 | contig 12772 bp, 14 predicted proteins | sample Watercolumn_Towu_2_FD_181712 | JGI IMG/M metagenome (GOLD analysis project Ga0233425, IMG submission 181712) | Freshwater microbial communities from Lake Towuti, South Sulawesi, Indonesia - Watercolumn_Towuti2014_140_MG | ecosystem: Environmental > Aquatic > Freshwater > Lake | place...
TGATGTTCTTGTTGATAGGATTGAGGCAAAAGAAAAAGACAGTTCCTTGCCATTACCGAGAGAAAGTGGAGGGAGGTCTTTCTTTCCACGCAGAGGAGAAGGGTCTGGACTCATTAAATACTCTCTCGCTGAAAAGGAACAGACTGTGTAGCTAAATTAGCTGTCGGCTTAAAGGGATTTGGTTGGAGCAATCCATCCGAATCCCTTTTCTTTTTGGCTAAATTTCTAAGTGGGCAACCAGTGGGCAACTAATTTGACTTTCGTTGTCCCTAAGAGCTAACATTCGCCTTGTGAATATTACAACACACTAAAACCAAAAAAAGAATAAGCGATATATCCGAAGAGTTCCTGACTTGGCTTCAGGTGGAAAGGATATTTTGCAATTTTGGCCGGTCGTGCTAATGTGTGAACAAGGAATATATAAAACGTATGTATAAAACAGCAAAAAACAATACGAGTGAGTACTATTATGACGCTATGGATTTGCTCAATACTGGCAAAGCGGTTGGTGCTATTAAACTTTTGGAAAAAGCAATTAAGCTAGATAGTCATAACGTTGAAATATTGGTTGGTCTTTCGTGGTGCTATTTTGCAAAGAGGAATAGAGAGAAATACGAAAAATTTGTGAAAAAAGCCTTTGAGGAGACAAAGAAAAAATTTCCTAAATGGCCAGAGGATATGCTGTGGGGTTTCCTAAAAAACCGTCAATATTTGCGTGCTATCAAAGAAATGGCGTGCATCTATTGGGAGGCAGATAATCAAAAGGAAGCAGAAAAATTATTCCGACTATTATTAAAATTGAATCCGAATGATAATCAGGGCATTCGTTACCTAATCGCTGGAATGTTCGCAGGAATAACAGGAAGAGAAGTAGACAAGATGATAGATAAAAGAAACAAGAAACAGGACTGGAGTGAAATTGAAAATCTGTTAAGTGAGCAAAATATGAAACACAATTTTTGGAAAGAGCCAAAAGATGAATAAAAAAGGAAGTTGCTTAATTATTTGAGTTTTATATAATATAGCTGTGGGAAAATACGAAGCCAAAATTACAGAAATCAAGGAAAAAATAGTCAGAGAAATCAAACCAGAGAAAATTATTCTCTTTGGCTCTTATGCGTGGGGAAAACCGACTGAAGATTCTGATGTGGATTTGTTTATAATTAAAGACAGCACGGAAAAAAAAATAAAAAGAGCCAGAGAAGTTCGCGAAGCAATATCGAACTGCGATGTGCCGGTGGACGTGCTTGTCTATACGCCCGACGAGATAAAGAAAAGTATTAACGAAAACCGCAATCTTTTTATTGAGGATATTTTGCGTAACGGCAAAACCATTTATGAAAAATCCAAGAATACATTCGGTGTTGTTTTTCCTAAGCGGTCATTAATTGTATTGCAATAAAATTATGCTCACCGACTATGTAAAAAACTGGATAGCTAGGGCTGATGAGGATATGAAAACCATTAACTTATTACTGAAAGAAGGTGAGACACATGCGAATCCGATTTGTTTTCATGCCCAACAAGCTGGTGAAAAATACTTGAAAGGATTTTTGGCCTATCATGATTTGCATGTCAGAAAAATTCATGATTTGGAAATACTTGTCAAAGATGGTAAGAATATGGATAAAACCTTAGCCGAATTGGTGCCACAAGCGAAACTTCTGAATCAATTTTATACTGAATCGAGATACCCTGATGATTACGTGGAATTTTCCCCGCAAGATGCTAAAGATGGATATGAAGCAGCCCAAAAAATAAAAGATTTCGTATTATCTAAGATAAATTCTTAAATCTCCCACGAATCACCTCCTTTCTAGGGAGTAAAGAAGAAATCATAGAGTATTTCACATATAAGAGACTTGATGTTAAAATTAAGTTCCGTGAAGTATCGAACTTTTTCAGCTGGTCGTAGGCTTTGGCGCAAGTCAAAGTCAACAGCAACGGCAAAACCGAGCCAAATAAAAATGGTAGTCGTATGTTTGTACAAGCGTACGCATTTGATATAGCAATATATCACTCAGATAGACTCAGCTAGGACTAATCGCAAAAGATTGTGAAACTTTTCAGAAACAGGGATAAACCCTGTTTTTGTGTTATAATGATAGTGGTAAAAATTAATCAAAATAAAAATGGCTATTAGTTTAATCACAAAATCAATAAAAGAAAAATGTTTTTACGCGATAAGCATTTTTTTGGTTATTATTTCTATAATCTTGGCTTCTTTATTTAATGTTATAGAAACGGGGGAATTTGGGTTGACTATTTTTCACTGGCTTGCGATATTATCTTTCTATATATTTATTCCCTTGGAAATAGTTTTAATAATTATCGATAAAGTTCTATTTTATTTCAAAAAGGGGAGCTCTTATTTTATTACGAGGTCAATTAGTCTTCTTTTATTTTCAATATTGTTTTTATTATTGTTTATCATTAATGAATCTTCAGTTTTTATTGATTTTATTGAACATATTTACAAAAAACATTTTAATATAACAAAAATTCATTTAGATAATTTTATTAGCATATGGCCGTTTTTATTATTATCAATTCTTTATGGTTTTATTTTTTATAAAATATTAAAAAACAGAAATAACATTAACAGTTTTAAACACATTTTAGAATATTCTTTGGTACTGTATTTGCCGGTATTTATATGTATGTTAGTTTTGGTGCTAATCAGTTAACCAGAGTAACACATATGAATCAGAGTAAAAACATTATAGTTTGACATTTTGGGATGTGGTAATTATCAGGCGGTCGAGTCTTATCTTGTCGCTTTCGAATGACAGGATAGGAAACGCCAATGCCCATGGGAGCTATATGAATCCCAAGAGTGTTTTGTACAGCACTCGATAGACTTATGTCTGCCTCGACTCGCGGAAACGCTTGTCGACGCGAGGCAGGGACTCCGTTAGCAAACAGGCTAACGGCCCTGAGCTTCGGCTCGGGGAACCGCAAAAATTTGTGATTTGCTTATTTGCAAAGCAGGACGCATGGTCATGTTTTTGCGTAGGAAAAAAATGAGTTATACCCCGCTCCGCTCCAATCACTTTAAGACTTGCATTTTCAGCATTTTTAAGCTAATTTCGTAATACGATAGAAATTCGGGATACTGATGAAAATATCAAGAACCTTTACAAAAGAGGAGGAAAAAAGAGATGGAACAGCCAAAAGTTTTGATTGTGGATTTGGGGTCGCAATATACCCTGGTAATCGGAAGAACAATCCGAGAGTTGGGTTTCAGAACGGTCATCTTTTCGTCCCAACGAGCAGAAAAGTGGCTGGCAATCAACCAGCCGAAAGCGATTATTCTTTCGGGTGGCAGTGCCAGCGTTTATGAAGAAAACGCTCCGACTATCCCCTCTGTGGTATTGTCGGCAGGGGTGCCAGTTCTCGGTATTTGCTATGGAATGCAGTTGCTCGCTCATATTCTCGGAGGTGAAGTCACGTCCCATCGGGGAAACAAGGAATACGGAAAAGCTATCGTCAGCTTTAATTCGAAAGACCAGCTTTTTCTTGATTTAGAAGGAGACAACGTGGTTTGGGCAAGTCACGGCGATAGCGTGACAAAGCTTCCTTTTGGATTCAAGGCAATTGCCTATTCCAAAGAATCCAACAACATCGCCGCAATGAGTAATCTCGAAGAGAAGCTATGGGGCATTCAATTTCACCCCGAAGTAACGCACACCGATAGAGGTAAAGCCATTTTGTGGCGATTCCTGACTGTTATCTGTGGTTGCGAAGCTGATTGGGAGCCGAAAGATGCTATCGCTGAAATCCAAAACGAGGTTGGACAGATTGCCGACGGCAATAAATTTCTCATCGGTTTCAGCGGTGGTGTGGACTCGTCCACGTTGTCGGCAATTCTTTCTCCAGTGTTGGGTCGCAATCTACTAGCAGTGACTATCAATACTGGAGCATTGCGGATGAACGAGGTGGAGGAAATCCGAGCTAATGCGAAGTCCACGGGTGTCCGTCTCAAGGTCATCAATGCTTCCAGTCGTTTTCAGAAAGCCATCGGCAACACGACTCATGCCGAAGTGAAACGGAAACGTTTCAAGAAACTCTACGGCAGAATTCTGGAAGAATCCGCCAGGGACTTCGGAGCGGACTTCATTGTGCAAGGAAGTCTGGCAACCGACATCATTGAATCGGGAAAAGTCGGAAATGCTGCTCTCATCAAGTCCCATCATAATGTGGGGCTCAATTTGAGCGTCAACGAGCTTCACCCTTTCCGCAACATCTTTAAGTATGAGGTCAGGGACTTGGCTCGTGCCCTGAAGCTGCCAGTTTCCATTGCGGAACGTCAGCCATTTCCAGGACCTGGTTTATTTCTGCGAGTACGAGGCAATCCCCCGAGGCCCGACAAGCTGGCAATCACTAGATGGGCTGATGCCGAGGTTGCCAAGATTCTCAAGAAGTTCAAGCTTTACGACGATCTTTCCCAGCTCATCGTGGGGCTCAACTGTACCAAAGCGGTGGGAATCAAGGGTGATGCCAGGGTCTATGGCTATGTCGTTGATGTCCGTGCCGTGAAAACCTCGGACTTTATGACGGCAAGAGGCTGTCACTTTCCTGATGAAGTGGAAGCGGAAATCTGTGGCACAGTGACCAAGCATCCGAAAGTCGTTCACGTGGCGTTCTATCCCACCAACAAACCGCCCGCAACGACAGAGTTTGAATAGTCATCGCACTGTGAACCCAAGGGATTTGGTTGGAGCAATCCAGCTAAATCCCTTTTCTTTTTGGTTAAATTTCTAAGTGGGCAACTAATTTGACTTCGTTGTCCCCAAGAGCTAACATTCGCCTTGCGAATGTTACAAAATACTAAAAGCAAAAAAAGAATAAGCGATATATCCGAAGAATTCCTGATCTGGCTTCAGGTAGAACGCAGATTCACCAAAAGTTCGATAGTCAGCTATCGCTCGCGGTTGAAATGCTTCGTAAGGGACGTGGGGGATATTAAGCTGGACGAGTTTGAAATGAGCCATATCTTCCAGCTGAAGCGGATATTGCACGAAAAGGTGTGTGTAACCGGTGGTTTTCATTGAGCTGGCGGAAAAAGTCCAAGAAGAACTTCTGGCTCTGGAAAAACAATATTGTACAAATCAGAGAAATCGTTGTCTTTATTGATAAAAAAAAGTTTTTCAGAAAAATTATTATATGTAAGTCGCGGTTCGTTATAAGATGTTTTCAATATGTCCATGCAATTGCGATGATCACGCGAATCCAATTCAATAATTTTTACGTATGGCCCGACGGAAAAAATAATATGCTCGTAATCTTTAAACCACTGAATATTTTTAATTATTTCTGAATAACGAGTGATAGATTGGACCTCATTTTCTTTTCTTTCTGGCTGAACATTCCAATCGCGCAGGAAGTAGGTGAAAATTTCATTGTCATTGGCAAAAAGAATTTTTTTACCATCATCAGAAAATTGAAAGCTTTTAATATTATCACCCAATTTGTTGAAATAAATTTCATGCTCTCCTTTATTATAAATGAAAAATTCATAATTTGAATTTATAAAGGCTATGCGATCATCATCATATGCAACCAGTTTTTTTGTTGAAGGCGATAAAGGAATGTCTGGAAAATTATTGGTTAGCTGCACAGGATCAGCCGCGCCATCCAAACTAGTTTTAAAAACCAATTCATTGGGAATTCGAGTATAATAAACGGCATTTTTAGACAAATCAAAAGCGCTGGCATTGTCGGCGATAAGCTTAATATCTGTTTTGTCGGTTATGTTAGCGCGATATAATCCATTCTTGCTTAGGAAAAACAAATAGTTTTTATCTTTGGGATCCCAGCGGACATTTTGTATGTTTTCTTTTTCTAAAAAAGAATTTAAATTAAAAGAACTGTCATTGGAAAGATCGGCGATAAAATAATTATATTTTTCAACAGCCTGATTGACGGAATCAAGATGCGATTTTGTTGTCGCAATTATGCTTTCTTTTGGAGTTGGTGTCGAAGCTATCTTGACTGGCACGGAAAGATAATCCTCATTGGGTGACCATTCAATATTTTCCTCGCGTGTTTTATAGTCAAAAATAGAAGCCGGAAAAGAAAAATAATTCGTGTTGGCCTTACTGTTAATATTTAAAATTTGAATTTCAACTCCCGAGCCTGTATTTTTGGCTAGGGCAATGTTTTTATCTTTGGGAGAAATAAAAAAATTATCAATGCCTTGTGTCTCAAACGCGGTGCGCGAGTAGTTTTTTTTGACTAAAACAATATTCCAAAATTCACTGGCCAGGCCGCTGTGTATGTCGGTTTTTTTAGTCCAAGTCTGAAAGTCATCCGCGCTGATAGAAATATTGTAGCTTCCCGGAACGAAGCCGGTTAAAATATGGGAATTGTTAATACAGTTGATTTTTTTAGATGTTTCCGGTTTTCCGTTTATATAAACGTTGAAATTTTGCGGATTGGTTTTGAGCATTATCGAGCCGCTATGCACGAAAATACCCCGACTAAAATCGAAGTGATAGCCGCGAGCAGTCATAACTATTGTCGGAGTGACGATAAAAAAAATAACTACAAGTATCCAAAAAAATATCCTTCTTTTCAGTTTTTCCATAGCAAGTTAAATTTTAGATTTAAAATTGACAAAAGTCAAATCTGGCAATATAATGGATTGTGTAATAAATTTAGGTAATAAAATGTTAGCTATCGTTAAAACAGGGGGAAAGCAATATAAAGTTAAAATTGGCGACAAGATCAAGGTTGAAAAATTAAAAGGCGAAAAGGGAAGCAAGGTTGTTTTTGACAAGGTTTTATTTTTGGGCGATGAAAAAAACGTAAAAGTCGGAACGCCTGTGGTTAAAGGTGTAAAAGTTGAAGGAAAAATTATTAAAACCGCCAAACAAAAGAAAGTAATCGGTATAAAACATAAGGCCAAAAAAAGATATTTGGTAAGATTCGGACATCGGCAGATGATGACAGAAGTTGAGATAACTAAAATTGGTTGATAATTCAAGTCAAAATAGTTTGCGATTTTGATCGGTTTTAATTCTAAAAAAAAGAGTCCGAAACGCGATAAATATCGTTCGAACTCTAGAAAAAATATTTAAATAAGAGAAATATCCTCCGGATATTTTGGTTCGACAAATGCGGGATCCAAGAAAACATCTTTCACTTTAAAAACAGGACAAAAAAAACCATCCTGATACATTTCGTAGCATTGGTAGCAGCTGCTTTCACTGCATTGAAGTAGCTGCGGCTTCTGGGTTATCTGTAAAGACATGCCCATTTTTTGAATATTTTGGCTTTTTTGATAACTCATTTAAATCCTCCTTTTTTATTTAATACTGTATTTGTACAATTTTAAAGAACCGTTCATTATATCAATTCTCTCCGATTTGTCAAGGCCGCGGAGAGAGTGGCCTCGTCGGCATACTCTATATCACCACCGGTGGCTATGCCTTTGGCGAGTCTGGTTATTTTTATGTTTAAATTCGAGTCTCTTATTTTTCGTTTTATATACAAGGCCGTGGCGTCGCCTTCGGTAGTGGGATTGGTAGCAAGAATTATTTCTTGAACACTTTCCTTTTTAATTCTATTCAAAAGTTCTGAAATTTTCAAATTTTTATTGTCGGTATTTCCGAAAATAACTCCGCCCAAAACGTGATACAAGCCTTGGTAGGCGCCGGTGCGCTCAATGGAAATAACATCCAACGGCTCCTCTATGACACAAATTATTTTTTGGTTGCGCGTCGCGTTTTTGCAAATGTCGCAGAACTCGTTCTCGGCGATATTAAAACATTTTTTGCAAAAGCTAAGCTCTTGAAGCGCTAAAAGATTTTCGGAAAAATTCTTAATTTTTTCTTTATCCTGTTTGAATAAAAATAACACCAAACGTTCTGCCATTTTGGGGCCAATCGACGGAAGAAAAGAAAAATTTTCAATCAATTTTTTAAAAGTTTTTGGAAACATTTTATTCGGTATGTGTGCGTTCTAATGATTTAAAAGTGGTTGAGGTTTCATTGAAATAAAGAGAAAATCTGCCAACTGGTCCGTTTCTGTGTTTAGCAATATGAATTTCCACTATATTTTTATTCGGTGTATCCGGTTTTTCCCTGTCTTCTCGATAAAGAAACATTACAACATCAGCATCTTGCTCAATAGAGCCTGATTCGCGTAGATCGGAGAGTTTTGGAATTTGCGGACTTCTGGATTCGACAGCGCGAGAAAGTTGAGAAAGAGCGATGACGGGTATATTAAGTTCCTTAGCTAATTGTTTAAGTGCCCTGGAGATTTCAGAAATTTCATTAACGCGATTGTCTCCGCTGCCGCCACGTCCTTCCATTAATTGCAAATAGTCGACAATAATCACGCCGACATTGTGTTCAGCTTGTAGACGGCGGGCCATAGTGCGAATTTCCATAACATTGGAGGAGCCAGCGTCGTCGATAAAAATTGGCGCTTCGCTCAAAATGCCCATAGCCTCTCCGATGCGCTGGAAATCATCGTCTTCATCTTCAGATTTGAGATTTCCGGTGCGCAGGCGCCAAAGATCCACGCCGGATTGTGCCGCCAACATTCTGTCAATAAGCTGATCAGAAGACATTTCCAAAGAAAATATGCCAACAGAAACTTTTTCTTTGATGGCAATCTGACGCGCGAGATCCAAAGCCAGAGTTGTTTTTCCTATGGAAGGGCGAGCGGCGATAATGACCAAATCTGATTTTTGAAAACCGGCCAGAATATTGTCCATGTCCGGAAAGCCGGAAGGAACACCGCGCAATTTATGGTCACCTTTGTGCAATTCGTCGATGCGATTGAAAGCCGCTTCCAAGATGGATTTAATCGGTACGAAATCTTGTTTGATATATTTTTGCGAGACACTAAAAAGTTTTTGTTCGGCTTCATCTAAAACCTTTTCTACATCTTCTGATTCGTTATATCCCAGTTCTGCGATTTCGCCGGCAGTAGTGATAAGTTTGCGCAAAGTTGATTTTTTTTGGACAACTTTGGCGTAATGGACGATATTGGAAGCAGAAGGAACGGAATTTACCAAATCAGTGAGATAGCTTGATCCGCCGACTTTGTCCAACATTTTTTTTTCTTCCAGGCGGTTGGAAAGCGAAAGCACGTCAATTGGCTCGCGTTGCTCATAAAGATCAACCATTGCTTCATAAATGACATTATGATTGTCATTGTAAAAATCGCCAAGACGGATTAGATTGGCAACTTTAATGATCGCGTCTTTATCGAGCATTAAAGCGCCAAGTACTGAGCGTTCGGCTTCAATGTTTTGCGGCGGGACTTTTAAGTTTTCTATGTCTGATTTTGCCATATCGGTTTGTTTATTATATCAACTTTAAAATCAAAATCAACACCACATTATCAGCACTTTATCAAGGTTTTATAAACAGATTGACAAAACACTTTTTTATGTTTCAATTAATATTTTTTTGATTTCGATTACGCTTTTAGCTTGAACCAGTTGACAGCGCAGTTTGACGGCGCCAGGAAAACCTTTGACGTACCAGGCCAGGTGTTTGCGGATTTCAAACATACCCAAATTTTTTTTGTCTTTCCAGATCAATTCTGCGTGTTGGAGCATAATTGTTTTTATATTTTTAAAATCATATGCCGCATATTTTCCGAATTTTAAAAGCGTTTTGCTTTGAGTGAAAATGTGCGGCTTTCCCCATGCGCCTCTGGCGATGCCAAGTCCGTCGAGCAGAGGATATTTCCGCAAGATTTTTACGGTATCTTCCGGCATTTCAATTCCGCCGTTTCCCAAAACAATTTTATTTGGAATCAGCTTTTTTATTTTTTCCGCAATTTTAAAATCAACTATGCCACGAAAGCCTTCTTCATATGTGCGTCCATGAACCATAACGGCGGAAAAAGGAAGATTTTTTATATTTTGAATAAAATCGATAGCTGAATTGTTTTTGACTCCAGCTCGGATTTTTAGGGAAACGGGCAGATTCGTATTATTCAGAACGGCTTTAATAATTTGGCGTGCCAATTCTTTTTGCGGCATCAACGCGCAGCCGGAACCATGTCCGAAAACCTTTTTAGCCGGGCAGCCGAAATTGATGTCGATGCCGTCCGGTTTTATTTTTTCTGAGATTATTTCAGCGGCTCTGGCGAAATGTTTTGGATCTTTTCCGAAAAGCTGAACAACATAGGGTCGTTCTTTTTTTTTAAATCTTATCAAATCCAAAGTTTTTTTTGAACGAAAAAATAGCGCCGAAGCGCTAGCCATTTCGCTATAAACCACATCTGCGCCATATTTCCGGCAGATTTGTCGGAATGCGCTGTCGGTGATGCCGGCCATTGGAGCCAAAGCCAATATTGGACGATTTAATTTTAACCAAAAATTTTTATTCACTTACAATAATTTCGCCTTCCTTATTTTCTTTTACTTCATATCCAATATCCAAAATGGCTTTTTTAAGTTCGTTAATTTTTTCTTGCGGAGTTTTTTCTGCGCCAGATGGATGATTATTATCACAAGCACAATAACTACATTCGCACAAGTCTTTCATAATTTTTTGACAGTATAATTATTATCTTTTAAATCCTCGATAATATAGCCGAGTTTCAAGATTTTGTCGCGCAGTTCGTCGGAAATTTTAAAATTTAAATTTTTGCGCGCGGCTTTTCTTTCTTCTGCCAGATTTTTAATTTCTTCGGGAATTTCAAGTACTTCTGGCAATATCAATCCAAAAACCTTGTTAATTTTTTCCCATATTTTCAAAATTTGCCTGGCATTTTCAGCACCCAGTTTGTTTTCTGCGAATAGTTTGTTGGTTTTAGTCATCAATTCATATAAAATTGAAAGAGCCAAAGGAGTATTAAGATCGTCGTTCATGGCTTTCTCAAAACGCCCTAAATATATTTCTGGCGCAATTTTAAATTCGGATATTATTGTCTGTTGCATCGTTGGCTGTTGCAGGTTTTGTACGAAATTGGAAATACGTTCCAAGTTTGTTCGGGCTTGTTGCAGTGATTCATCCGTATAATTAGTTGTGCTTCGATAGTGAGAATTGATAATCCAAAATCGGATTACAGCCGGGTCGTATTTCTTAAAAACATTTTTGATGGAAAGGGCATTGCCTAAGGATTTGCTGGCCTTGGTTCCGTTTACTGTTACCATATTCCAAAGAATCCAAAAATTAGCCATTTTTTTGCCAAGATAACATTCGCTTTGCGCAATTTCATTTTCGTTGTGCGGAAAAGCGTTTTCATTGCCTCCGCCGTGAATATCAAAAGTATTTTGCCCTAAAAGATCATTAGACATTACGGAACATTCAATATGCCAGCCGGGATAGCCGAGACTCCAAGGGCTTGGCCATTTCAGAATATGTTTTTTGTCGGCTTTTATCCAAAGCGCAAAATCCAGCGGGTTTTTCTTTTCAGGATTGATTTCAACACGGGATCCAGCAATCAAATCGCCTTTTTTCTTGCCGGAAAGTTTTCCGTATTCCGAAAACTTGTCCACGGAAAAATATACCGAGCCGTTGGTTTCATAAGCGCAACCTTTTTTAATTAATTCTTCCGCGAATTTAATTATTTGGGCAATATATTTTGTAGGTCGGGGATTAAAATGCGCCGATTCAATATTTAAGGCGGAAAAATCTTTTTTGCAAGATTCAATATAAGTGTCGGCAATTGTCAAGGGATCTACTTTTTCTGTTTTTGCTTTTTTCTCAATTTTATCTTCGCCAGCTTCAGTTTCGGCGACCAGATGTCCGACATCGGTATAATTCATAATATGACGGACTTCATATCCGGAATATTCAAGATAACGACGCAAAATATCCATTGAAATGTACCCGCGCGCGTGTCCAAGGTGACAATGATCATAAACAGTTGGCCCGCAAACATACATCCCGACTTTGCCGGGATTAATAGAAATGAATTCTTCTTTCTTTTTAGTTAGGGCGTTATAAAGTTTCAAAGCCATTTTTTTGTCTTAAAAAGAGTAAATGTGATGAGAGCTAGGATCAGCATTATTGACATATGGATCCAAAAGCCGTTGGGATTTTTGCCGAAAGGAATATCGGCGCTCATAGCTAGAATATTTGAATAAACTGTGAGCGGCAGGAGCACAGCTGAAAAAATTGTGAGAATTTTCATAGTCGTGTCCAGTTTGTTGGAAAGAAGCGAATTATTGGTGTCTTCCAGTGACTCGATGGTTTCTTTGGTACTTTCCAAATTATTCCAAATGCGGATGTTTGTGCCGATGAGATCCTGAAAATAAGGCTTAAGCTCTGGTTCGATTAATTGGTAATCTCTCTGTGCCAGCGATTCCAAAACCGACCGCTGTGGCTTCATGGTTCTTCTGAAATTTAGAATATCGCGCTTGACCACCGAAATTTCAAAAACCATTTCTGTTTCATGTCCGGCGAAAATTTCTTTCTCCACATAATCCAATTTATGGGCGATGTGGTCGAGTTTGGGAAAACAAGATTCCAGCAATTTTTCAATAAGGGTATGCAAAAGTTCTCCGGGAGATTTGCTCATAAACATTTCTCGTTTGTCGCGATTGATTTTCAATTCTTTGAAAAATTCAGTGAGCTGCCAAATTTCTTTATCATGCGAAGTGATGAGTGTGTCTTTGGTAATGACAATATCCAGCTCTCCCGGATAAGTAGTGCGCGTATTGACATCAAAGAGGGGGATATGAATCGCGAGATACAGGCAAGTGGCATACTCGGCCGCTTTAGGGCGCAGTGTCGGCGTGGAAAATTCCTCGATCACCAACGGGTGGAGATCGAATTTTCTTTGAATATAAACAACA
>Ga0233425_10009107_pt1 | contig 12772 bp, 13 predicted proteins | sample Watercolumn_Towu_2_FD_181712 | JGI IMG/M metagenome (GOLD analysis project Ga0233425, IMG submission 181712) | Freshwater microbial communities from Lake Towuti, South Sulawesi, Indonesia - Watercolumn_Towuti2014_140_MG | ecosystem: Environmental > Aquatic > Freshwater > Lake | place...
GACACGGGCGACATGGCTCCGGCAGGCGGTGCGGGGAGAATTCGAGACCCGGAAGGTCAGGTCGAGAAGCGGGCGAGCAGGGCCGGCAGATCGACGAGGGAGAATCCCTCGTGGATGTCGCCCGTCCTGTCCGAGCCGGGCGGTGCATAGCCTGAAAGCGGGCCGCGTCCCAGACCTTCCGGTTGGTTGACCGGTTGGTTGGCCGGTCGCGCCAGCGCCACGTCGATCCGGGCAATGCCGAGCACGCGGTCGACCGCGAGGGCGATCGGCGGCTCCTGCGCGCGCAGGCGCACGACATGGCCCCCGTCCTGCCCCCCGTCGTCTTTTCCGGCACGGTCGAGTCCGAGACAGGCAGCAAGGTCGAGCACGCTGATGATCGCGCCCGCGACGGCCGTGATACCCTTGAGCGCGGGCGGCGCACCGGGCAGGCCGGTGCAGGTCGGCTCGGGCGTGACGCCCGCGACCGCCGCGAGCGGCAGACCGTAACGCTCCGCCCCGCAGGCACACACAAGGTAGGCCACGGTCTCGACCGCTTCCTCGCGCTCCGCCCCGCGCGCGGCCAGCGCGGCGGCGCGCGCGTCGAGCAGCGCGGCGTGACGCGCCTTCGGGTCGGCTCCGGCGGTCAAACCGATCTTCATGCGTCGCTGACCGTGATACCGGCCAGGACGCGGCGTGCGCTCTCGGCCAAGCGTGCGGCGCTCACTCCGTCTCCCTCCGGCAGGATCGTCTCGGGTGGCAGTCCTTGCGCGAGGCGGAGCGCGTTGTCGAGGGCGCGGGCGGCCTCGCCGCGTCGTCCGCCGCGGGAGAGCAGCAGCCCGAGCTGAAAATGCGCCATGATGAAGCCGCGGTCGAGGAACAGCGCCCCCCGAAGAGCCCGTTCGGCCTCCCGCTCCCGCCCGAGATCGAGCGCGAGAAGTCCCTCGTAGTAGCGCAGGGCCGGATCGGTGGCGTAGCCGTCGATCTCCTCGTGCAGCCGGCGCCATGCCCGCGCCGTCTCGCCGGCATCGGCCAGCACGCGGATCTCGGCCAGGAGATCGCCCGGCGAGAGCGGATGATCCGTCGCGGGTTCGGCCGGGAACGGGACCGGCTCCGGCGGGGCAGCCGGCCGAGGATCCGGCATCGCCCCGAGCCATGGTTCCAGAGGCTCATCCGAGATCGGTTCCGCCGGCGGAGCGAGCGGGATCGGTGCCGCATCGGGGATCGCGGGTACGAGAACCGGCGGCGGCTCGATCGTCGGCGTATCGCTCGGGCGATAGGCGACCGTTCCCGGCAAGGCGACGGGCTGCAGCCATTGTGAGAAGGTCGGGTTGGGCTCGGCATGGCCGATCAGGAGCCAGCCCTGCGGGTTGAGTCGCTCACCCAGGGCCCGCACGATGCGGTTGACGTGATCGGCACTGAAATAGATCAGGACGTTGCGGCAGAGGATGAGATCGAAGCTCGCGGGCGCCCGATCACTCCCGTCGATCAGGCTCAGCAGGTTCTGCCGCTCGAAGCGCACCATGCGGCGGAAGGCCGGCCGGAGGGCGTAGCCGCCATGCGGCAGCCCCGGCCGGGCGGGCGTGCGGCGGAACCAGCGGGTGCGCTCTTCCGTATCCAGGGTGCGCAGGGCCCAAGGTCCGAATTCCGCTTCGCGAGCGGTGGCGAGCGCCGCCGCGCTGAGATCGGTACCGAGGATCGTCACGGTCCAGTCGGCGAGCGCCTCGCCGAGCAGTTCGTGGATAAGGATGGCGATGGAGTAGGGCTCCGCCCCCGTCGAGCATCCGGCGCTCCAGATCCGCAGCCGCCGCGTCTCGCGGCGCGCCACGATCAGCTCCGGCAGGATCGTCCCGCGCAGCGCCGTGAACTGTTCCGCGTAGCGGAAGAAGAAAGTCTCGCCGATGGTGATCTCGGCCTCGAGCGCAGCCCACTCCTCCCGGCCGGCGGCGCCTTCGAGCAGGTTGAGATAGGCGTCGCAGTCGGACAGGCCGCGCACACGCATGCGTTTGCGCAGCCGGTCGTAGAGCAGATCATCCTTGTCTTCGTAGTAATTGTGCCCAGTACGGGCGATGACCCGTGCTTTGAGTGCGGGAAAGACCGGGTCGTCGGGCACGCCCGCAGCGCGCCGCGCCCGTTCCATGGGGACCGTCACGACGGGGGGCCTCAGACGGGACGCGCCTCATCGGGCTCGAACCGGGCGAGCCGCGTCGTCGCCTGCCGGGTCAGCGCATCGAGCCGGGTGCGCTCTTCGAGGGTGAGGATCCGGTCGAGCGAGAGGAGATGCACGAGCCGGTCCGCCCAGGCGAACTCGCCGACGACGCAGCCGTTCAGGCTGCGGGCGGCCTCGACCGGCCGCAGCGCGTCCATGTCGACCTGGACGAGATCGAGCGCCCGATCGACGAGGAAGGCGACAGCGCCCTGCCGTGCCAGCAGGACATGCCGGTACGGATCGTCGCCGGCCGCGGCGCGGAGTTCGAACAGCGCCGCGAGATCGACGACGGGCAGCGGCTCACCGGCCAGGTTCAGGAAACCGGCGAGCGGTCCACCCGCGGCCGGCGGCGCGTGCAGGCGCGGCAACGGGAGGATCTCACGAATCTCGCCGCGCGGCAGCGCGCAGATCGTGCCGGCAATATCCAGAAGAAGGGTGGGCAAACCCGCCATCGCATGTCCTCGGGGCGGCTCGCCGCCTTGAGCGGATGGAGGATCCGCCCGTCGTCTCGATCATGCGGTTGACGCTCGCCGAAGGCAAAGGTTTCACGACCGACCGATTCGGCCGGCCGGTGCGGCGGCGAGCGTTGGATCAGGCGACCTTCTGGCGCGAACGGGACTTCGGCTCGGGCGCGGGGGCCTCTTCCTCGATCCGGCCGCCGGGCCGGCCGAGGCCGATCGATTTCGCCAGGGCGGAGCGTTGTGCGGCGTAGTTCGGGGCGACCATCGGGTAGTCGTTCGGCAGGCCGTAGCGCTGGCGATACGAATACGGGTCGAGGCCGTGAGTGCCGAGATGGCGCTTGAGCGTCTTGTAGGGCTTTCCGTCGATGAAGCTGATGATCGCGTCCGGGGTGACGGACTTGCGAATCTGCGCGGAGGACGGCTTCTCGATCACTTCCTCGGCGGGAGCGGCGGCGGCCTCGGGACTGCTCAGGCCGGTCAGCGCGGCGTGAACGTTGATAATCAGGCCCGGAAGCTCGGAGGCGGGCACTGAGTTGTTCGACACGTACGACGAGACGATATCGCTCGCTAGCTCTACGAAGTCATTGAACGATTTTTGGTTTTCTTCTGTCATTCTACCTGTCCGTTCCGAGGGCCCCCGAGCGCCAAGATCATACGTGATGCGCAACGATGCAAGAGAAGAATTAAAAAAACTACGTCAGGCTTGTGGGTATTGAGCGGAGAGCACTCAAGTCCATCATTGCCGGCGAAGCGTAGAAGGTTAAGTCGAGGACAAGCTCGAGCGGGCCAGAGGTGTATCTGAGCTAAACCTTTTTCCGGCCGGATCGCGTGGGCCGGGAAACGCGGTCTCCGCCCGAATGAGATCTAAGCTACGAACAGACCTTGGATTTCTCAGCCGTCACCGCTCGCGGTTCGGAAGCCCGGCTACAGGGCCGCGAAAGTGGTTCCGGCTGCGGCACCGTTTATCCCTGTCTGCGCCCCTAACGCCGTGCTACCTGTCGGCGCCGATGAAGGACGTCCGTCCCATAACGCTCTGGCTGGCGGCGGTGATCGTGATGATCGCCGCGTCGCTGATGCCGTGCAGCGCTCAGGCGCATGGCGGCCACCGGGCCGCAGCCCAGGCGCAGGCTGCACCCGCCGGGACGACGGTCGACATCGATCTCTTCACAGGCCTCGGTGCGAACACACGCTCCTCGAGCTCGGTTGCGATCGTCCTCATTGGCGCGAGTGCGGTGAGCGAGGCTGTGTCGATCGCTTGTGCCTGCCAGGATTGTTCGGCGGGCGGCGCCTGCGGACATGCATCGTCGTGCTGTGCATCTGCACTCGCGCCTTCGCCGATTGCAGGGTTGGCGCCGATGGCGTCGCGAGAGCCTGCGCGCGCCGGTGACGGGCCGCCGCTGTTGGGCATCTTCCCCGACAGGCAGGCCAGACCTCCCCGACGCCGCGCCTGACCTCGCGGCCTTCGGCAGCCCTACGGCCCAGCGACGTCGTCGCCTGCCCTCAGGCGCTCGATCGGCCCATCCGTTCGCTCCGTGTCGAAGCGAAGGCGTCGCCTCTCGCCTGTGCCGCCCATCGGTCTGGAGCAGTCTGCCTGCCGGATGAGACCGGCTGGATCGATGTCTCGATCCCGGCCTTGAGGGCCGAGACTGCCCGTAAGAGCAATTCCGCCACTCTCTACTGCTTATAGGGGAGATGACCGTTGAACCGTGTCTTGCATTGCGCTGTCCTAGCTTTCGCCCTGTTCGCCGCGCCGGCGAGCGCCCAGCATTCCGGCAGCAACCCTCACGATCACGACCATCCACCCGGTCCCAATGGCGGCCGCGTCGAGGGCGCTGGAGCGTGGCACGCCGAGCTCGTCACACAGGCTGAAACCGTCTCGGTCTATCTGAGCGACGGCAACGGCAAACCCCTCCCGGTCGATGGCTTCTCGGCGGTCGCGATTCTCAAATCCGGCGGCAAGGCCACGCGCATCCTCCTCAACCCCGAAGGCGGTCGGCTGACCGGCAAGGCCGAGACGGCGCTCGGCGAGCGGCCGAGCGGCGCGGTCCGCATCTCAGCGCCCGGTGGGGCCGCCGCCAGTGCCCGCTTCGACTGATGTCCTGTTCGATTCAAGGAACCTCCCGATGATGAAAGCCACTCGCGCCGCCCTCCTCGTCGGCCTCCTCGTCGGTCCCCTGGCCGGTCCGGTCCTGGCCGGCGACGGGCATCACCACCACGAGCATGGCCAGCCGGCAGCGAAAGCCGACACGAGCGACAGCCCGGCGACGCGGGCGTTTCGCGATGCCGACGCCCGCATGCATCGCGAGATGGACATCCGCTACACCAACGACGTCGATGTCGACTTCGTGCGCGGAATGATCCCGCACCACCGCGGTGCGATCGAGATGGCCAGGATCGCCCTCGAACATTCGAAGGATCCCGAGATCCGCAAGCTGGCCGAGGACATCGTCAAGGCACAGGACACCGAGATCGCGCAGATGGAAGCGTTCCTGAAGCGCAGACAGGACGCGAAGGGCCGCTGAGGCCGGCGCGACGCGACGACGGTGGCCGACCTCGCAGGCACGGCCGTCGCTCGCCGCGTCGCGGCTTCGTCAACCTATCCAACGAGCTGGATGCTGATCCGGCGGAGGGAAATGCGGCGAAGCTTCGGCCACGAGAGGCCGGGTGCCACCGGGCCGAATGCGGCCGCCGACGGCCTCGCGAAGCGCCCGCTCCGCCACCGTTTCGGCTTTCCCGGTTGCGGCGCGGCTGGAATTTCGTGATGGACCTTTCGGTTCGCTCAACCTGCGGCGGACCCGACGGAAGACGCACCGTCCGTCGCACGTCATCGACGATCGATGCGGGAATCGCCCGACCGGCCCTCCGACGATGTCGGTGAGAGCGGGTCCGTCGTCTGCTCCCACACTTCCTGATCATTCCGCTTTCATCCGGGCGCGCGCCGAGCCGTGCGTCGTCCTTATTCTGCGGCCGCAGGGCGGCCGCCGAGGTGATCGCGTCGCCGATTGAGTCCGGCCGATCCCGCCGGATGACGGGGTGGAGCGCCGCTCGGGCGCTGCGTGGGCGAGCCGCTGCGGCTTCCGCTTCGATCGGAGTTCGCCGTAGCGGCAGGACCGATCCGTGAGCGGATTTAATCCTGAGCGATCAACTTCGATTTTCATCCTCGGCTGAAAGCTTTCTGAGTGATGCGGCGTGTCGGTACGCACCAAGATGGCAGATGCTCGGGATTAATTTTTCAGAATAACTCGGTGATAAAACGCACTTCCAAAATATAATTCCCGGAATTACTCTCCTAATGCGATCAGATAAGAAGAAAAAAACTTCGGTTCTCAGGGATTAAGAGAGGAATACGAAATGAAGCGCATGATGACTGTCGGTATGCTGACGGCGATGGCCATTGCGTTGCCGATCACAGCTCAGGCACAGGACGGAGGAAGCGGCAGCCGCCAGCAGGCCGGCGGCGGCTTCATGAGCAGCTACGTGGACGACCCCTATCACGACCCCCGCTCGCTGCACTCGCAGCGGATGGGTACCGGTCAGATCCTCGGCGCGCCGATGCTCAGCGAGAACGCAGGTGCCAAGGGCGGCGTCGCCCGCTCGGCAGTGCGCCGGGGTGCCGTCGAACCGCACTGGGCCGCCGGCACCGCGCAGCGGCGCGCCCGCTAGGGTCTCAGCCCGCGGCGTCCCTCGCGCCGCGCGGAAGGCCAGGCGCTTCCGCAACACCCGGTCCAGTCGCCCGCCCGGGCCGACCGGACACTCCGAACAGCATCGTACCGGCTCTCCCGTCGTCGCAGTTCCTGCCACGGCGAGGGCGGCCTTGTGCCTGACGGCGGCGCCGCTTGAGCGGCATCCCGTCTGCTCGACCTTCGCGACCCGGCAGGCGGAGCCCCGCCTGTCATCCAGCCAGCACTCAAGCGTCCCAACGCGGCTGCTCACGCGTGGTGACGGACAGCGAGGTTTGCCGTGGACGGCATCATTCAAGGTCTCTCGAACTTCCGGGGTACGATCTTCCCCGGCCAGCAGCAGATGTATCAGCAGCTGGTGCGCGACGGTCAGCAGCCGCAGGCCCTCATCATCGCCTGCGCCGATTCCCGTGTCTCGCCCGAGCACATCACGCAATCCGGCCCGGGCGATCTCTTCGTGTGCCGGAACGCCGGCAACATCGTGCCGCCCTTCTCGCAGCAGAACGGCGGCGTGTCGTCGGCCATCGAATATGCGGTCGTGGCGCTCGGCGTGCGCGATATCGTGATCTGCGGCCATTCCGATTGCGGGGCGATGAAGGGCCTCATGAACCCCGAGGCCCTGGGCAACATGCCCAACGTCGCGGCTTGGCTGCGCCACAGCCACGCGGCCAACCGGATCGTGTGCGAGGCCTATCCCGAGGGCATGGACCCGAAGGAGCGTCATCGCGCTCTCGCACTCGAGAACGTCGTGGTCCAGATCAACAATCTGCGCACGCATCCGAGCGTGGCGGCGGCGCTCGCCCGCGGCGGGCTTCGCCTGCACGGCTGGTTCTTCGAGATCGAGAGCGGGCAGGTCCTGGCCTATTGCGGCGACCGCGGCTGCTTCGTTCCAATCGACGAAGCCACGGATGTGCCGGTGGCTCAGGCCCCGGCCGCCCGGATCGCCACGCCGGAATTCGCCGGCCTCCACGCCGTCGCGGCCGAGTAGGACACCCGCCATGCGTGCGTCCCTCGCCCGGCTGATGCCGTCGACCCTCGGCCGCGACCTTCCGGCCTCCTTCGTCGTGTTCCTCGTGGCGATGCCCTTGTGCATGGGCATCGCCATGGCCTCCGGTGTGCCGGCCGAGCGCGGCCTCATCACCGGCGTCATCGGCGGTATCGTGGTCGGCTTTCTCGCCGGCTCGCCGCTTCAGGTCAGCGGTCCGGCCGCCGGCCTCGCGGTCATCGTCTTCGAGTTCGTCCGCGAGCACGGCATCGATGCCCTCGGACCCGTCCTCGTCGCCGCCGGCGCCATCCAGCTTCTGGCCGGGGCGCTGCGGATCGGCGGCTGGTTCCGGGCGATCTCGCCGGCGGTCGTGCACGGCATGCTCGCCGGCATCGGTATCCTGATCGTGCTGGCGCAGCTTCACGTGCTCACGGACGCGCTGCCCAAAGCCAACGGACTCGACAATCTCATCGCGATCCCGGCCGCGTTCTTCAACTTCGTCTCCAGCCCCGAGGGCAACCGACCTGGCGCCGTCATCGTCGGTCTCGCGACGATCGTGGCGATGCTGGGCTGGGAGAAGATCCGTCCGGCCAAGCTGAAGCTGCTTCCGGGCGCCCTGATGGGCGTTCTGGCGGGTACCTTCGTCGCCGTCGTCGGCAGCATGGACGTCAAGCGTGTCGAGGTGCCGGAGAACATCCTCTCGGCCGTCACCCTGCCGGGTGCGGGCGATTGGAGCCGGCTGGCCGAGCCGGCGATGATCCTGATGGCCGTGACCCTCGCGGTGATCGCCAGCGCGGAAAGCCTGCTCTCGGCGGCGGCTGTGGACCGGATGCATGACGGTCCGCGTACGCAGTACAACCGCGAGCTCGGAGCGCAGGGCATCGGCAACATTCTCTGCGGCCTCGCCGGTGGCCTGCCGATGACCGGTGTGATCGTCCGTTCCTCCGCCAACGTTCAGGCGGGTGCGGCCTCCCGGGCCTCCACCATCCTGCACGGCAGCTGGATCCTCGCCTTCCTGCTGATCCTGCCGATGGTGCTGAAGATCGTGCCGACCGCCTCCCTCGCCGGCATCCTCGTGGTGACGGGCTGGCGTCTCGTGAGCCCCGCCCACGCCTTCCACCTGCATGAGCGCTACGGCCTGCCCACCGCCGCGATCTGGCTCGCGACCCTGGTGATGGTCGTCGCCACCGACCTCCTGACCGGCGTGGTCACGGGGCTCGGACTCAGCTTGCTCCAGGTGATCCCGCACTACCTGCGCGGCCCGCTCAAGATCGAGGGCGGCGCGGCGCAGACGGTGAGGGGCGGCGCGGTCCAGGCGGTGCCGGAACTCCGCCTCTCGGGCTCGGCGACCTTCCTTCAGCTGCCGCATCTCAACGAGGCGCTGGAGCGTACGCCGGAAGGCACCCCGGTCCGTCTCGCCGCGGATGGTCTGCGCCACGTCGACCACACCTGCCTGGAGATGATCCGGGAATGGGCGGCCCGGCGGGCGAAGACGGGGGCCCGCGTCGAGGTCGTCGGCGGCGGTGCGAGCGGCCTGAACCACAGTCTCGCCATGGTCGCGCACGCCGCCCCGAAAGACTGAGTCCGCAGCGGGCGGATGTGAGAAGGGCCGGTGCCGCAATCTGCGGCCCCGGCCCTTCTTCGTTGTTCGATCCCACCCACGTCGCGTCTCCGCGCCGATCGGCGGAGTTTCAGAACAGGGCGGCGGAGGTGAAGCCCTACGCCGCCGTCACGTTCTGCGGGCCGCCAATGCGCTGGGCCGCCTCGAACCGGTTGAGGAAGCGCGGCTCCTTCTCCGGGGCGATGCGGATCGTCAGCGCGATCGCGCCGCCGGTCTCGGCCTGCCGGTCGAGCACTTCGGCATTCTCGTAGAGCCAGTGGAGGGCGGCCCCATCCTCGGGCGGAAGCGTGACGGCAAAGGTCGAGCGCGCCCGCGCCACCTGCGCCTCGATCCGCTCGGTCAGGGCCGTCAGCCCCTCCCCGGTCAGGGCCGAGACCAGGATCGGTGCGGCTCCGGCGCCGCGATGGGCGGCGCTGAGATTGACCAGCCGCGTGCGCTCGCCCTCGTCCAGAAGGTCGGACTTGTTCCAGACCTCGATGATCCGCTCGGCGTCCGGCTCGATCCCGAGTTCGCGCAGCACCCCTTCGACATCCTCGGCCTGGGCCTGGGTGTCGCCGTGCGAGACGTCGCGCACGTGGAGCAGGATGTCGGCCTCGATCACGTCCTCGAGCGTCGCGCGGAAGGCGGCGATCAGCGAGGTCGGAAGGTCGGAGATGAATCCGACCGTGTCCGACAGGATCACGGTCTCGCCGTGAGGCAGCTTGGTCGCCCGGGCCGTGGGATCGAGGGTCGCGAACAGCATGTCCTGCGCCCGCACCTCGGCCTTCGTCAGGGCGTTGAACAGGGTCGACTTGCCCGCATTGGTGTAACCGACGAGCGCCACGATCGGATACGGCACCCGTGCGCGGCTCTTGCGGTGCAGGCCGCGGGTGCGGGTCACCGCGTCGAGGTCGCGCTCGATCCGGGTCATCCGCTCCTGGATCATCCGCCGGTCGGCTTCGATCTGCGTCTCGCCGGGGCCGCCGAGAAAGCCGAAGCCGCCGCGCTGCCGCTCGAGGTGGGTCCAGGAGCGCACGAGACGGGACTTCTGGTAGGCGAGATGGGCGTGCTCGACCTGGAGCGTGCCCTCGCGGGTCGAGGCGCGGCGACCGAAAATCTCGAGGATCAGGCCGGTCCGGTCGATGACCTTGGTGCCCCAGGCCTTCTCGAGGTTGCGCTGCTGCACTGGCGACAGGGCGCAATCCATCACCACGAGCCCGATCTCTTCCGCCTTGATGAGCCCGGCCACCTCCTCCACCCGGCCCTTGCCGAGATAGGTCGAGGGCCGCGGGCGCTGGATATGCACGGAGATCGCCCGGGCGACGTCGAGGTCGATGGCGGCCGCCAATCCCACCGCCTCGTCGAGGCGAGCCTCGTCCGAGCGCGCGGTTTCGATCTGTCCGGGCGCGGAGCGCTGAGCGGCACGGGTGAGATAGGGGCCGAGCACCAGCGTGCGGGTCGCGGCGGCGATCTCGCCCTCGGGGGCGGCCTTCGCCTGCAGGCGGGCTTCGCCGGGCGGAAGGAGTTCAGTCATGGCGTCTCCGTGTCATCGTTTCCTCATGTCGGAACGATGACGCCATTTTACATCCGCCGACTTCCGCAAATGACGGAAATCGTCGGGAAGATCACGGTGTCCGCAAAGGGGGCAGGTCCGGCGCGGGCGCGCCGGATGCGGTGATGTGAGCGGTCAGGCCTTCTCGGGGGCTGTCTCGTCCGGCTCGAACAGCTGCACCGGGTGTCCGGGCATGATCGTCGAGATCGCGTGCTTGTAGACCAGCTGCGAGTGCCCATCCCGCCGGAGCAGGACGCAGAAGTTGTCAAACCAGGTCACGACACCTTGAAGCTTGACGCCATTGACGAGGAAGATCGTCAGCGGGATCTTGTTCTTGCGGACATGGTTCAGGAACGTATCCTGGAGGTTCTGAGCGCGCTCGCCCGCCATTTCTTGTTATCCTTGTTTCGAGACCGCAACCGCGGATCAGCAGGACCCCGTGCCTCGAGCCGCGGTCCGGCGACTCTCACGTGCCGGGATCGCTCTGCCGGGCATTTCCATTACAGGGCGAAGCTTGCCGCGATGCAAGAGGTACCCGGCGGGGCAAAGCGTCAATATCCACCCCTTGCAACCATGCCCGCCGCCGATCCTCGCATTCGAACCGGCGGCGATGTGCATCATGGACCGATGCCGAGGGACTTCAGCTTCCGGTGCAGAGCCGAGCGCTCCATCCCGATGAATTCCGCGGTGCGGGAGATGTTGCCGGAAAAGCGCGCGATCTGCGCGATGAGATATTCACGCTCGAAAATCTCACGCGCCTCGCGCAGGGCGAGGCTCATCAGCTTCTCGCCGCCCGCACCCGTCGGCGTCGTCGGCACGAGCGCTCCGATCTCCGTCGGCAGCATCTCGGAGGTCACCTCCTGCTCCGGATCGCTCTGGGTCAGGATCATCAGCCGCTCGACGTTGTTGCGCAGCTGTCGCACGTTGCCGGGCCAGTCGTGCGATTGCAGCACCGCCATGGCGTCCTCGGCGATGCGTCGCCGCGGCAGACCGGTGGCCGCCGAGATCTGCTCCATGAAGAAGGAGATCAGTTCCGGCACGTCCTCGCGCCGCTCGGCGAGCGACGGGATCCGGATCGGCACCACCGAGAGGCGGTGGAACAGATCCTCGCGGAAGCGCCCGGCGGCGATCTCCTCCGTCAGGTCACGGGAGGAGGACGAGATGATGCGCACATCCACGTGCACCCGCGCCGTGCCTCCGACGCGCTGGAAGTTCTGGTCGACGAGGACGCGCAGGATCCGGCTCTGCGTCTCCTTGGGCATGTCGGCGACTTCGTCGATGTAGAGGGAGCCGCCATGGGCCTCCTCCAGGGCGCCGACGCGCCGCACCCGGCCCTCGCCGCCCTCGACGCCGAACAGCTCGGCTTCCATCGTCTCCGGCGTGATCGTCGCCGCGTTGATGACGACGAAGGGCCCGCTCGCCCGCGAGGAGGCGGCGTGCAGGGTTCGCGCCGAGAGCTCCTTGCCGGCGCCGGGCGCGCCCGAGATCATCACGCGGGCGTTGGTCGGTGCCACGCGTTCAATGGTCTGGCGCAGCTGGTTGACCGCCACGGACGCGCCGACGATGCGGCTCGCTTGCCCGGAGCGCACCTTGAGGTCGCGCACCTCGCGCTTGAGGCGCGAGGCTTCGAGCGCCCGCTCGGCCACGAGGATCAGGCGGTCGGCCTTGAACGGCTTCTCGATGAAGTCGTAGGCGCCGGATTTGATCGCCGCCACCGCGGTCTCGATGTTGCCGTGGCCCGAGATCATGACCACCGGCAGGTCCGGATGGCCCGCCTTGATCAGGTCGAGCACCTGCAGCCCGTCGAGGCGCGAGCCCTGGAGCCAGATATCGAGGAAGACGAGGTGGGGCCGGCGCGATTCAATCGCCGCCAGAGCCTCGTCGGAGCCGGCCGCCGTGCGGGTGCGGTGCCCCTCGTCGTCCAGGATGCCCGCGACGAGATCGCGGATGTCGGCCTCGTCGTCGACGATCAGGATGTCGGCGCTCATGGCTGCATCTCCGCGACGCGTCGCGCTTCCATGGCGCCCTCCGTGTTCTTGTCCATCGTTGTCCCGTCACGCGCGTCCGGCGCCGCGGAGCGAGTCCGCTCCCCTCCCGCGCCGGGCTCGATATTCTGTCCGTCCTGCCGACCGACCTCCCGCGGCAGCCGCATGCGGACCTGTCCGCCGCGCCCCTCCGGGTTGTCGTTCAGCTCGATCCCTCCTCCGTGCTCCTCGAGCACCTTGGAGACGATCGCGAGTCCGAGGCCGGTCCCGCCCTCGCGGGTCGTCATATAGGGTTCGAGCAGGCGCTGGCGCCCCTCTGCCGGA